>Ga0306921_10002390_pt1 | contig 18843 bp, 15 predicted proteins | sample sta12Cox44000080_FD_203760 | JGI IMG/M metagenome (GOLD analysis project Ga0306921, IMG submission 203760) | Lab enrichment of tropical soil microbial communities from Luquillo Experimental Forest, Puerto Rico - statoxic.12C.oxic.44.000.080 (v2)... | ecosystem: Environmental > Terrestrial >... | reverse complement strand
GAAGTCTAACCGACAGGGTGGACATACTTCGCCTCAGAACACCGTCAGAAGCCGCGCCAGCGGCCTGTAGGCGCAGAAAGCGTGTGGCGGGTCTGCGATAGGGCCGCGGCATTGCGTGCGCCACGGGGCTCTTAGGGCCTCGATCCCCGTCAGTCATGGCGGGGCCTCACGGAAGTGTATCGGAAGGTATGCTACCCCGTCACCATTGCGCGCACACCCCCAGTCTTCGGGGGTAGTTTCGAGGCCGTATCGGTTTGCCATTTCGGCGGGTGCGGCTTCAACTCGATGGCCGCAATCTCGGCACCCGGCAAAGCCATGTGGCACCCCCTAAGGGGAGGCACCAAACAATCAGGCGAACACAGGCAGCTGCCGCATTCCCGAGTGTCATCGGCGGGCCGGAATAGGATTTCATCGTCGCCGATTATCGTTTTGCCGGTGTAAAAAAGAGGGCGCGCAACTCGCGCTCACCGAATACCCGGCCAATTTCCCTGAACGAAAAGAATGGTATCAATGCGATAAAAAAGATAATAATGACGAAAAGGAACGCCTTAGACCGTCACCAATGTGTGGGAAACTCTCACCTATTGTCTTGCCCTTGAATTTTCCGACAACCACTTCCTCTACTATATCGAATATCAGCAATAAAATGGTGAACGCGACAGATTTCACCAATATCGCGTAGATGGGTCTCCGCTCTCTAAACCACTCCGCAAATCTAAAGTCCTCGGCAACAAGTATGACTTTTCCAAAGATGAGATCATTGACAATGGCAAAGCCATAGAAATGGTATTCTATACCATCTTTTGCCGATACGACCGCTTCATGGAGGGCGAGTATTCCAAACAGCAAAAAAAGATAAATGCCAATTCCAATGAAACTTATGATTTGGTGGTAGAGTCTTTGTTTGGGGGTCAGCATAATCAGTCCGGGCCGGGGGTTCGCCAAATACGGTATTCGTTTCGAGATCTCCGTGTGTGAAATCCCAATCGCCCAATGGGCGCAGTTTATAGACGGTTTAGATCGGCACCAGACAATCGGGCGAACATGCCAGCAGCCGCGTTCCAGAGTGTCATCGGCGGGCCGGAATAGGTTTTCATCGTCGCCGATAGCGGGCTGTCCGCGGCGGTTCATAATGTTTTATCGGCGGCACGGTTCGCGTTTCGGCTCCAGCCCCTTCGGGGCTAGAGACGTCTTCGGCGGCTCCGGGCGGATCTTGGCGAGAAGGCCGATCATGCCAGCAAGCGCGCGACGTTTCATGGCAACACGCGATTGACAACAACGAAAAGTGACATATTCGGTGCCGCCGCAGTTGGGATCGGTTGTGCCGCTATCGTAAAATTGCAGTTGAACTTGGTTGCCTGCGGCACCGGCAAACGCGATTTCGAGAGCTTCTTTCTCGTCGGTATAGCCGGGGTCCGCTCGATCGATCGCATACTTGCCGGTTGGCCCGGTGGTCTGGGTTCCGGGACCGATCGTATCGGACCCGCCGATTTGAAAGACCATGCAATTTCTGCTGCTGTCGCCAGCGCTGGCATTGCCAGAATGGGCGCGCAAAGAAGTGATTTGCCCGGTAATGATGCCTTGGGCTTGGGGGCAGGCGATGGCCGCGAACAGCGTCACGCCAAAAGCGACGCCAGCGACAACCGCATCAAGCTGCTTCATCGTTATGCCTTTCAGCAGTTTCACCCGCGGCGAAAGCGGGTAGCGGTACTGTCGATTGCGTCGCCAAGCAGCCGTTCAAGCGCTGCCGCTTCATCATCGGTTAAGTCAAGCTCCATCCCCTTCAAGTGAGGCGGTTAACCGATAATCACAATGTGGCTCCGTCAGGGATCGTGAGCATATTTCGTGGTGCGAGATTAACGGCAGCCTTCGTCGATGCAGTTATTTTCTGAATGGTGAATCATCTGGACGGCGAGAGTGCCCGGTGTAGGTGGTTGCCCCGGCGTATTTGGAACGAACTTTAAGGGATCACCCGTAGTAGTTATCAAATAGCAATATCGGGTGATGTGCGGGCGGGTGCGAGGGAATACATCGGAGTATCGAATAACACCCCAGAGATAAATGAACTTTCTGCTACTTTGAGCGTCAATAATATCTTGTGGAGTGATCGCGGCTCCTGGCGTCCTGGGCACGACCCCGCCAGTAAGATCGAGGTTTGGAGGAAGCATCCCCGCAACGGTATTTTGAGGGTCCGGGGTAAATGGATACCCAGGAGGTATTGGCGTGTTTCGGATTTCGCATTCGACAAAAATCGTCATATTTTTTGTGGGCGTGTTACCACTATTACGTAAGATGGGGCGAAGCCGCCAGTTGTAATGACCGACTTTTTCATCATGTTTCCAAAATTGAGCAAAGTTGTGAACGAACACAAAAGCACAATTATTTGATATCAGAGCCTCTTTCGTAAATAGTTCTTGCCGATTGGTTGCTGCCCATAAACTTATCGTAAATACCGCAGCGACAAGGTCAGCAAACGCCGTAATTGCATCCTTATTTTCTGTAATGAAGTTACCACTGCAATAGACGTAACCATTTACCGTTGCGCCGATCCATTCTCCACTCGCTACAGATTGACTTAAACAGGCTTGGAACGATGGCGAGAAAGCTCGTTCTGCTCCGACAAACACTACCGCTGCGAGAAGCACCAGGGAGATGTAAATCGATATATCGTTCGACATGATCACGCTATCGTCATATGTCGCGATCAACATATACATATTGTGCTATTGTGTCAATGAACCCCTAAATGTGGATGGTGCCGCGCTTGCTACATAATACCGCATAACTCGGGAAGCATGGCTGACGGAACCCCGCCAGAATCCAAGCCACCCGCCGCCGACCGCCAAGCCCCAGCACCGCGCCCAATTGATGTCCTCGCGGCTCTATGACATCCAATGTTGATCGGCAACACCTTGGTATCCCGTATCCGCAGCCAACACCTGCCCGACTCGGCAAAAAGGTCGCGCTCGGGGGCGGCAACCCCGCTTTGGAATACAGTCGGGATGTAGGGCGGGATACAGTTGCCGGTTTTCCGGCCTTCCAAAACACAAGGGAAATCCGCACTCTCAGACCATCCCGGTTAATTCCCTGTTACTCAAGCCTCAACTACAACTCGGTCGCCTCATAAATCGGACAGCGTGGGCAAAGTGTCCCGGTCAGGAAAACTTTTCGGACGACCATGCAGCCTCGGGGTCGTCGCCAGGAGTTCTCCGAGCTTCCGTTCCCCGCGGAGCCTGATCGCACAGCAATTCCGGCCGATCATCCCGAGCCTGGCGCGCCTTGCATAGACCGGCAACGCTGCGGCCTGATTTGATAGCTGGATAGTTCGTCGAGCATTGTCGCGGACGCGAGGGCGCTCAGAGCCGCGTCGATGTGATGACCGGCTGTGCCATATGGGAGCCTTACCGGAAAATCATCACCGTGGCTGTTGGTCAAATGCGGTGCCGCCAGAAAAGCTCGATCCACGCGATGACGATCGCGGCACTACCGATCATCGTATAAAGCGGCTTGAGGGCTTGCTCCTTGCGGAACCGCGTGACCCGTTCGATCAGGAACTTCAGGTCGGCCTTGATCGCACCGAGATCGATGTCCTCGGGGTTACGTCGCGGCATTAGGAGGTGGTGATCGTCTGGCATGTCCTATCCGTTGGCGAAGTGGATGGTTGATCTGCTATGCTGTTACCAGGAACGATTTATTTGGGGCGGCTTCCGACTAATCATATGGATCAAGGTCAACCTGTCTATCCTCCCCTGTCCTTAGAAAGGTTACGCCAGATTTGGCACTTATCATCCTCGCTTTCGTAAAGAATATCCAAGCGCAACCGCAGGAACCGCTGTCTTGGTATTACCGATACATATTGGACTAAATAATATGCAATCTCGAAATATTCGTGAAGCCGAGAGTGTCGATTGACGCACAAAGGATTGCTGATGAAATGGGTATTGGTGATCTTTTCCAATATCAATGGAGAGATCAACCGGTTCGAATGAAAGATAAAGAGCGCAAGATATTCACCGAGAGCACACCAAAACAGTGAATGACCTTACGGAAGAGGTTTTGGCTCTGCAAAACCCTGAGGCAGTATCCATTTTGAAAATATTAATGCATGCGAGCGTCGCATGGATCACGAAGACCGAAGATCGCCGACTCAAAAGGTTTCGACGTTCCGCAAATCCATTAGACGACTACGCGAACGCCGGGATATGCCTGCTCCCCGAGCAGAATTAGCGTGTTGTCGGGTCTTTCGCGCTTTCCGCAACGGGTTGCGGGTGAACGAATGTCCATCCGGCACAGGACAGGAAATCGGCTGCCGAATGGCGCGAGGGCTACGAACATGCCCGCCACACCAAAGAGAAGCGGCTTACCATCCGCTTACCAGGTCAGCGAATCCAGCATCTAATCGACTGGGATAAGGGCAACTTTTCTGTTTGACTCGGTTGTGCACTAGGATCAGCGCCGCGGCGAGGTCGAGCGCGGTTGACTACCTCGCAAGCAGAGGTCGGCGGATCCGGCGTCGGGCTCTCCTTTTCCGCTTAAGCTAGACCCTTGCCATCCCGCTACCGACAAGATCCCTCTACACTCCCAACTTGAATCCAGGATAGGCTCCAGAGAGCCACCCCGCACTTTCACCGACTCACTATGACATATGACCGATGGGTCAGAAGTCGGATGTCCATCGAGGGTCGCGGCGGGGGCAAAGGCTCGCAACAAACCTTCCAGGGAGACAACGCCGTGTACAAAGCATCCGCCGGCATCGTGCTGCCCACTTCGATCATCGGTTCGCTGCCGCGGCCGGCCTGGCACACCGCACAGCTGGGCCGGCGCAGTTTCCTCGAGGCGATGGTCAATACCCGCTGGCGCGAACAGTACGAGGACGCGGTCTCGACCCATCTACGCGCGCAGGAGGTGGCCGGGCTCGAAATCTGCACCGACGGTGACGCGCATTACGACGAGGAAATCGGCGGCTGGAGCTGGCAAAGCTACCCGCTGACCCATATGGCAGGTTTCTCGCAAGAAGTGGCGCTGACGCCACCGGCGGTCGCCAACGCCGCGGCGCCGCGCGGCATGATCCTACACGACCAGCTGGAGGCCCGCGTGCTGCCGCGCATCACCGGTCCACTCGGGCCGGGCAATCTGCAATATTCGGCGATGTGGAAGGTCGCGCAGCGGCTGACCAGGCGGCCGGTGAAATTCGGCACGATCATGCCGGAGCTGCTGGCGGCTGCGGTCCACGACGACTATTACAAAGACCCGGTCGAGCGCGTCTGGGCGTTCAGCGAGGCAATCAACCAGGAGCTCAACGCGCTCGCTGATGCCGGCTGCCCGGTGATCCAGATGGAGGAACCGCAAATCCACATGGTGCCGGCGCGGGGCAAGCCATTCGGCCGGCTGGAAATCCCCGAACTGGTGAAGATCTTCAACAACACGGTCAAGGGGCTGCGCGGCAAGACCGAGGTATGGTGTCACACCTGCTGGGGTAACCCGGCACAGCAGCGCATCTTTCGCGACGTCCAGAGCTATCAGCCGACCCTGGAAGCGCTCAACGAGGTCGATGCCGACGCGCTCACCTTCGAGACCTGCTCGTCGGGCACGGGCGACCTTAAGGCGATCGGCGAGATCGTCACTGGGAAGAAGGTGGTGATCGGCGTCATCGACCACCACACCTTGCAGATCGAGCGGCCTGACCAGGTTGCGAACATCATCCGTGCGGCATTGAAGCACATCTCGGCCGAACGTCTGGTCATCTCGTCCGACTGCGGCATGGGCCGCGAAGGCATGGGCCGCCGCCACGCGCAATACAAGATGGTCGCGATGGTGCTCGGGACGAACATCGTCCGGAAGGAACTGGGTCTGACCGAAGCCGAGTGCCTGGCGGCTGACCCGCGTTATTCACTGGCGCTGTAGGACCCCAACTATTTAGATGGATCGCCTTCAGCGGGCAAAGCGTGCTTTCCTCGTCCTCGTCCAACCAATCGGTTTCCACCCAATCTGGGTGATCCTCGGTGTCTTCTTTTCGCCCCTGCTTCCACCCTGTTAGGCTAATTTCGCCCCCTGCAAGGCTGAAAATCGCCCCCTGTTTTTCGTCGAAGAGACCGAGTTGTGGGCTCGATCTAACCCTTTGATTTTACACTCGATTGCCGACCAAAGTCAAGCCCGGGTTTGACCCGCAAAGGAAAAATTGCCCTGATATGGGCCTATTATCGGGTGGCGAGAACCCTCCGCGCCGGATCAGAACGCCCCGAGACCGAAGATGCCGTCGACCGGATCGACGCCGGCTAATACGCGCTTGCCGATTAGCTCGCGCAGGGTCTCGGTGGTGCCGCCGCCTAATGTCCCGTAGCGCGCACCGCGATAGAAACGCGACACCGGGAATTCGTCGGTAAAGCCGTAGCCGCCATGGACCTGGATCGCCTCGCTGGTCACCCGCAAGGCCATCTCGTTGACCGTGACCTTGGCGGCGGCGGCAAGAAGCGGGTCGGGGAACGGGTCAGCGCTGGCACAGGCGCGGTAGAGGATGCTGCGGCTCGCCTCGATGTCGCGATACATCTCGGCGAGCTTCCAGCGCATGCCCTGAAACTCGCCGATCGCACGTCCAAACGCCTTGCGCTCCTTGGCGTATTTGACCGCCTCCTCGAGTGCCCCTTCGGCGAGCCCGAGCGAGATGCTGGGGTTTAGGCAACGCTGCGTGTTGAAGGCGGATAGCAGCTTTCGAAACCCGTCCTCCAGCACCAGGTTCTCGGGCGGCAATTCGCAATCCTCGAAACAGATCTCGTGCAAGTTCTCGCCGCCCATCGTGTGGAACTTGCCGGTGACCAAGAATCCGGGCGTGCCCTTCTCGACCAGAACACAGCCGATGCCGGCCCGGCCCGGCTGTTTGTCCACCCGAGTGAAGACAACGAACATCCCGGCTTCGTCGGCCCGGCTGATCAGCGTCTTGACGCCATTGAGCCGCAACGCGTTACCGACGTGGTCGACATTGGTGCGGTAATTGGCGACGTCGGTGCCGGCGTCGGGCTCGGTCATGCAGATCGCCAGCAGGCAGTCCCCGCTGCACACCGCCGGCAAGATGCGCCGTTTGATCGGCTCGGGAGCGTAGGTCGCAATGATCCGGGTCTGCACGCCGACCTCGCCGAGCACGGCCATCGCCGTCACATAGCAGACCTTGGCGATCTCCTCGAGCACCAGCGCGGTGTCGAAAACCGGCAGGCCAAGACCGCCATATTCTTCCGGGACCGCCATTCCGAGGACACCCAATTCGGCGAGGGCGCGCATGTTCTCCCAAGGGAAGGTGCCGTCCATGTATTGGTTGGCGCGCGGCCGGAACTCGCGCTGCGCCAAGTCGCGGACGGTTTGCACAAAGCGGCGCTGCTCGTCGGTCAGGCTGACAAACACGGCGACTCCTTTTGCTCAGACGACGACATCGCCATTAGCGGCAACGGCCGGCTCGGGCTCAAACCTTTTCTCTCGTGCGCGGGATGCAGGTATGGAATGGTTGCAAAACGATCATCTGGGGCTCGAACCAGAGGGCGGCTGAGGCCGGCCCAAGCGGCTCACAGCAGCCCGAGGTCGCGTAGGCTGGTGTGCCGGCCGCGACCGATAATTAGATGGTCGTGGACCGTCACGCCGAGTGGGGCCGCGGCTTTGACGATGTCCTTGGTGACCGCGATGTCCGCCTTGGAGGGGGTCGGGTCGCCCGAGGGATGGTTGTGCACCAGGATCAACGCCGATGCCTGGAGCTCGAGTGCACGCTTGACCACCTCGCGCGGGTATACCGGCGTATGGTCGATCGTCCCGCGCTGCTGCTGCTCGTGCTTGATCAATACGTTTTTCCGGTCGAGGAAGAGGACATGGAATTCCTCGACTTGGCCATGCGCGATGTGCGCTGTGCAGTAATCGATCAGCTTGTCCCACGAGCCGACCACCGGCCGCTGATGCAGTTCCGACCGCATCAGCCGAAGAGCCGCCTCGCGTACCGATTTTAGCGCCGCAATCCCGGCGAGGCCGAGCCCGGCATCGGCGAGCGCCTCGGCATCGGCGCTCAGTAATTCGGCGAAGCCGCCAAACCGGTCGAGCAGATCCTTGGCCAACGGCTTTACATCGCCGCGCGGGTTGCTGGCGAAGAGGATCACCTCGACGAGCTCGTAATCGGGCAGATTGTCCGCGCCGGCTGCGATCAGACGCTGACGCAGCCGCTCGCGGTGACCGTGGTAGTGCGGCTTATCATCAGAGCCGTCGGCCACGCGCAGCGGCTTGCGAGGACGTTTCGGGTTCATCGCCTCTGCGTCGGTCGCCGGCGCGAACGAAGTTCGGCGACCATGGCGCCCGCCATCCGCGCCGGCTCGTCGGTGTCGAAGGCGCTGACGAAACAATCGATCCCGCGCTCGATTGCCGCCGCGGTCGGCAATTCCTCCCAGCCCAGGATTAGCGATTTCTGCAAGCGGACCGCCCGGGGCCCCGCGGCGAGGATCGGCCCGACAAATCGTTCGATCGCCTCGTCGAGCTCGCCGGCCGCCACGACCGCATCGACGAGACCCCAGGCGAGCGCCTCACCGGAGGCAATCGTCTCGCCGGTCAGCAGCAGCCGGCGAGCGCGGCCCTGACCGATCAGCCCAGGCAGCAATGCCGCTTCGACGACAGATGGGATACCGATCTTGACCTCGGGCATGCCGAACACCGAGCGTTCGCTGGCGACCCTGAGATCGCAGGCGCAGGCGAGTTCGAGCCCGGCGCCGAGCGCATAACCGTCGATCCGGGCGATGACCGGGACGGGGAGTCGGCGGAACGCGTCACAGCACTGATGCACCAGGGTGATGAAGCCGCGCGCACTCGCGTGGTCGAGGGCGGCGATCTCGGCGATGTCGGCGCCGCCGACAAAAGCGCGCTCGCCGGCGCCGCTCACCACCACGAGCCGCAGCCCCGGGTCAGCCGCGAGCCCGGCGACGGTCTCGACGATCTCAGTCATCAAAGTCCGGTTCAGGCTGTTCAGCTTGCCGGCGTTATCGATCGTCAGATGCGCGATGCGGCCCCCTTCGGGGCATTCCTCACGGCGAACCAGGACACCCACTGGACGAAGTCTCCAGCAATACCTCGCGAGTGATACTCGCGCCGGCGGGCAAAGCCAATGGAGGTTTAGTCGGGGGTCGGGCATAGTGAATGCTCCGTCGTCGAGGAGGGCCACCCATGGACACGATTGAGAATGTGGAGCACCTGCGCGAAAGCTATGGCGCGCCGAGCGAACGCGCCTTGAAGAAGCAGCTGAACCGGCTCGACAAGCATTGTCGCGATTTCATCGCCCGCTCGCCGTTTCTGGTCATCGCCTCAGCCGATCCGTCGGGCCGCTGCGACGCCTCGCCGAAGGGTGACGCGCCGGGCTTTGTTCAAGTGATCGACGACACCACTTTGCTGATCCCTGATCGGCTCGGCAACAACCGGATCGACACGTTGGCGAACCTTCTCGCGCGGCCGGGTATCGGGCTGATCTTCTTTGTTCCCGGGATCAACGAGACCCTCCGGGTCAACGGCCGGGCATGCATCACCACCGATCCCGCCTTGCTCGAACCTCTCGCGGTCGACGGCAAGGTTCCGCGCAGTGCCATTCTGGTAACCGCCGAAGAAATCTACTTTCACTGCGGCAAGGCGCTGATCCGGTCGGATCTATGGAATCCGGACAAGCAGGTCCGTCGCTCGGACTTTCCGTCGTTGGGCCGCATTCTCGCCGATCAGATTGGCGGCATCAGCGTCGAGGAGTCGGAACGCTACACGGCGGAGAGCTACAAGACACGCCTCTATTGAGGCGATGCAACCGCTGACGGGCGGGGAGGCCGGCGACGCGGGTTGACTGCGGCCGTTACTTCGGTCGCCACCGGCGCAATCCAACCAGCTCTAGGCCGATCGCGCGCCAATCACCTCTGGCCGTTGGGAAACCAGCTTGGCATCAAGATCCTCGAGCAGCGGCTTGGCCTCCCGCAGGCTCTTGCTGATCGCCGACCCGCCGACCGGCGTCAGCGCCACGGCCTTGTGCCGTTTTATCGTTTGTTCGGCGAAGAAGCCCCAGCGGATCAAGTTGTCGACACGCTCCCTGATCGCGAGATGCCCCAGCCGCAGAGCGTCCCACATTCTGCTGTTGATCTCATCGATGACCAGAGCGGGCGAGTTCTCATCGTCATTTCCGAAGGGGCTCGCCCCCCACAGCAGCATTATGATCGCCCAATACTGGTAGGTCACCAAATGGTCCATCGCATCATTGACATGGGCCGGGGTCAGCCCCTTTTGCCTAACCACGAATTCGCAGGTTTCCCGCCATTTCTGTTCGTAGGCGCCGAAGAAGCTAAAGATTGCCGCGGTGTCAGCATCGTTAAAATCCGTCGGCGGTGAGCGACGGCGGTCCCGCTCACCCAACGCTGCTCGCACCGCATCGGTTGTGTCTTTGCCGTGACGATCGAAGCTTTCGTATAGCTTGCCGGTTGCGGTAATCAGGCAAGCGGGGGAAGCAGTACATGGCCGGTTAGACGAGTCAGTAACCCTGATAAACCCATCCCTCTCACAGTCTTTTACTCTCTCAATGCAAGTCCTGATGTCGGTCCCATAGAAGCCATAAAGGGTACGATGGATGGATCTGCACGAGACACCCCCGGCCGGGCCGGTTCGTGCCGAAAAGATGACGTGCCAATGCGCCCGTTTGTTTAACCCCGGGAAATGGTTTTGCCATATCCTGTAGTATTCGTACAAAAACTGGGCGACGACCCGATCGGCGTAGCCAGCGTTCATCCAAACCCACCGTGCTTACAGCCTTGCCCCACCTAACCGTAATCGATTTAACCATGCCTTGAAAGAGAACGTTTCGGGGACTTGCGACAGAATTCCATGTGCTCTCTGGCGCAGCCCACTGACGCTTCTGAAGTATCTCCCCGGATCGGCGAACTTGATGTAGAAGGTGCGCCGGGCGAGGCCTGATTTGGCCATCCGTCAACAACACCTTCGAGGGCACATCGTATACCGCCAATTCTGTTGCTGCCGTACTCGTGCGACGCGATGAGTGCTCGCGTCTTTGTTGCCGCGAGCTTTGATGCGGTCGCGACGCGGAGCGTGGGCTCGGATGACGAACAGACCCCCCTGGGCGGAGGTCGTCACGGCTACCACAGGCCGCCCGGGTACCGGTGACTGCTCATATTGAAGCGGGTTGCGGCGAGACCCCCGACACGCTTGCTCCAGCAATGACACAGGCCGAGGCGCGGCGGCCATTTATCAGATCCTGATCAGCGGATTGCTTGCGCCGCGTTCATCGTTTGCGCAGGATGACGAGATGCCGGCCCTCCGGCTTGACCTCGGCGGTGAAGCTGAAATCATTGTACCAACCGATGAATTCAAAACGCCCGCTGAACTCGACCAAACAGAGAAACTCCTGCGGGAAAAACACCTTAGCCTGAACCCGTCCTTCAATGACCATGTCCTTCCCGTGATCGTTGACGGTGAAGGTCAGCCATTCATTATAGGTTTGCTCAACCGGGTCGATGACCTCGGCCCGATAGCGGGTATGAACTCTGGCGCCGCCTCTTTGCCGGATCCAGCTTCTCTTGTAGTCGTGGAAAATGCGAAACCAGACAACACTATCCAACAGATAGAGACCGCCCGGAGCGAGGAGGCCGGCGAGGCGGTCGAGGTGATCGAGGAACTCGCGGTTCGATCGGACATAAAGCGAGCCCAGCAGCACATAGGCCAAGTCAAACGGGCCGAGACGCAGATCGAGGTCACGCATGTCGCCGAGCACAAACGTCGCGTCTATCCCCTTCCGGCGCGCTTTGTAGCGGGCGTGTTCGATCATCGCAGGGCTGAGATCAAGCCCGCAATACGCGTAGCCTCGTCTATGCCATTCCTCGAGATGAGGGGCGGTTCCGGCTCCCAGCTCAAAGACCCGGCGAACTTTTGCCTTCGAAAATTTAGCAATCGCGGCCTCGAAAAAGTCGAGTTCGCGAACCGGATCCTCGGGGTCTAAAGCGACCTCATAATAGTCGGGATGGAGATACGCCTCCATAGGACCATTCAGGCGCCGCCGGCGAACCGCTCACGGTCGTGGGGCGCGGCGAAGTCGAGTTCGGGGCCGAGCGGAATGATCCCCCCTGGATTAAGATTGCGCATGCCGCCATAATAGCCGAGCTTGATTCCGGGCATGTCGACGGTCTCGGCGATGCCTGGCATCTGATAGATCTCGCGCAAATAATTCGACAGGTTGTGATAGTCGGCGATGCGCCGCAGATTACACTTAAAGTGGTTGTAATAGACCGCGTCGAACCGCACCAGGGTTGGAAACAAACGCAGATCTGCCTCGGTGAAGCGGTCACCGACCAAATAGCGCTGATGGTCGAGCCGCAGCTCGATCTGGTCGAGCGCCCCGAACAGCTTATGGAAGCTTTCTTCGTAAGCTCGCTGGCTCCTGGCAAAGCCGCAGCGATAAACCCCATCGTTGATCGTCTCATAGATGAAGGTGTTGATCGGATCGATCGCGTTGCGCAGCGCATTGGGGTAGAGATCGACCGTCGCATTGGCTAAGTTGTCGAACTCCGAGTTCAGCATGCGGATGATTTCCGAAGATTCGTTATTGACGATTGTGCGCCTTTTGCGATCCCATAACACGGGAACGGTAGCTCGACCGGTAAAGTCGGGACGGGCCGCGCTATAGACCTGATGAACGTGGAAGATGCCGTCGATCGGCCGAAGGTCATCAAGGCCGCGCGAATAGGCCCAGCCCTGTCCCTTGGGGAAATCCGACTGCAGGATCTCGATCGCATCCTCAAGCCCTTTGAATCTGCGCATCAACACCGTGCGGTGCGCCCAGGGACAAGACGGCGCGGCGACCAGGACATAGCGCCCGGCCTCGGCCTTAAAGCCGGACGAGCCGTCGCGGGTTACGCGGTCGCGGAACCCTGATTCGGGGCGCACAAAGCTCCCGTCGCCGCCCGCCATCGGTGGGTCTTCCTGGTGCCAGACGCCCGTCACGAGCATGCCCATCCCGGTCTCCAGTTCTAGTCTTCACACATCGCGGCTCGGCGATTCGTATATCCTCGATTCAAGAGTCCTGGTAGGGGTCTGCCGAAGCGACTGTCGATGTTGGCCGAAAAGTATTTCGTGGCGCCGTGACTCTTCGTGCGATTACTAGCGTCCTCGATTTCTCGCTGCAGCCGGCTTGGACCACGGGAATATTTCTGGCTGCTCGGTTTCCCTGAGCTCGCCTTCGCGGTTTACGCCTTCGTCGCCATCCCGAGCCGGCGCCGCGACACGAATCTGCGATTGTGGCTTTCGCTTCCTGATCGGCGCGACGTAGTCGCCGACTGCGGTGACCGGAGCCGGCATAAGCCCTCAAACGATGTTTATTTACCCGCTCCACGGCCACGCCCTCTGGCGAAAGGGTTTGGTCGCCGGGGGCGGCCATATTAGCCTGACGCACCCCTCGGAAGGAACCGACCCGATGGCGACGTCAGCAAGTACAGGATTGCGCGCGGCAGCTGGCCGAACTGCAGAGGCGTCGCGCCTCGAGGAAATACATCGAGGCGTCCATTGGCGGCGCTGGGGGCCTTATCTCAGCGAGCGCCAGTGGGGAACGGTGCGCGAGGACTACAGCGAGCACGGCGACGCTTGGGAATATTTCCCGCATGACCATGCGCGGAGCCGGGCCTATCGCTGGGGCGAGGATGGGATCGGCGGCTTTGGCGACAATCATCTACTGCTCTGCCTCGGCCTCGCCTTGTGGAACGGTCGCGACCCCATCTTGAAGGAGCGGCTGTTTGGGCTGACCAATGGCGAGGGCAACCACGGTGAAGACGTCAAGGAGCTCTATTACTACCTCGACGGCACCCCGACCCATTCCTACATGCGCATGCTTTACAAGTATCCGCAGGCGGCTTTTCCCTATGCCCGGCTGGTCGAGGAGAACCGGCGGCGCGGGAAGACGGAGCCGGAATTCGAGCTGATCGACACCGGCGTGTTCGACGAAAACCGCTATTTCGATGTCGAGATCGAATACGCAAAGGCCGATGTCGACGACATCCTGAAGCGGGTGACGATCCATAATCGCGCGACCGAAGCGGCCACGTTGCACGTACTGCCGCAGCTCTGGGCGCGCAACACCTGGTCGTGGAGATCCGATTCGATGCGACCCCAGCTCGTCGCACGCGAGGATAACTCGATCTCGGTCGATCGCCCGGGGCTGCCGCCGCTGCGGCTCTTCTGTGAGGGCCGGCCGGAATTTTTGTTTTGCGAAAATGACACGAACATAAGGCGGTTTTGCGGGGTCGATGCACCAGGCCGCCACTTCAAGGACGGCATCAACGATTATATAGTCAATGGCGACACCGGGGCCGTGAAACCGGACCGTCGCGGCACCAAAGTTGCGGCGCATCATTATCTCAGATTGGCTGCGGGTGAAAGCCGCCGGTTGCGTACCCGGTTGACTCGCGCTGACCAAGCTTCCGGGCTCGACGATTTCGAACGCGTGTTCAATCAGCGCCGAGCCGAAGCCGACGAATTCTATGCAGAGCTGCAGCAGAACATCGCCGAACCCGATGCGCGGCTGGTGCAGCGCCAGGCGCTGGCCGGCATGCTCTGGTCAAAGCAGTTCTACTACATCGACATTCCTGAATGGCTGAACGGTGATCCGCTTCAGCCGCCGCCGCCCGCAGCGCGGCGGCACGGACGCAATTCCGACTGGCTGCATCTGAACAATGCCGACGTCATCGTGATGCCGGACAAATGGGAATACCCATGGTATGCCGCATGGGACCTGGCGTTTCACGCCGTCACCCTGGCACTGATCGATCCGAGCTTCGCCAAGAACCAGCTGCTGCTGCTGACGCGCGATTGGTATATGCACCCCAATGGCCAGTTGCCCGCCTATGAATGGGCATTCGGTGACGTCAATCCGCCGGTGCACGCCTGGGCGGCGTGGCGGGTCTATGAAATCGACCGGGAGCACCGCGGCGGCGAGGGCGACTGGGATTTCCTCGGGCGTGTCTTCCATAAGTTGATGCTCAACTTCACCTGGTGGGTCAATCGCAAGGACGTCGAGGGCAGAAATATCTTTCAGGGCGGGTTCCTGGGGCTTGATAATATCGGCATATTCGACCGGAACGAAGCGCTGCCGAGCGGAGGTCACATCAACCAGGCCGACGGCACTGCGTGGATGGCGATGTATACGCTCAATCTGATGCGCATCGCGCTCGAGCTTGCCCTTACCGACCATGTCTACGAAGACATCGCTTCCAAATTCTTCGAACACTTCCTCTATATCGCCGGAGCCATGACCAATATCGGCGGCAACGGGATCGGCTTATGGGATGATGAGGACGAATTCTATTACGATGTAATGCACCTTCCGGGCGGCGAGCGGCTTCCATTGCGGGTGCGCTCGCTCGTCGGGCTAATACCGCTTTTCGCCGTCGAGGTGCTCGACGCTTCGGTGTTCACTCGACTGCCGAGATTCAGCGCCCGAGCACACTGGTTTCTCGAGCACCGTCCGCACCTCGCAAAGCTGGTGTCGCGGTGGCATGACGCGAGTACCGGCGAGCGGCATCTGCTGTCGCTGCTGCGCGGTCACCGCATGAAACGCCTGCTCGGCCGGATGCTCGACGAGGTAGCATTCCTATCCGACTTTGGGATCCGTTCGCTGTCCAAAATGTATGGAGAGAACCCCTACATGTTCGAGCATGCGGGCCACCGGTTCGAGGTTGGCTACGTCCCCGGGGAGTCCGATTCGGGGATGTTCGGCGGCAATTCCAATTGGCGCGGCCCGATATGGATGCCGGTGAATTTTCTCATCATCGAATCTTTGCAGCGCTTCCACAGTTATTACGGCGACGACTTCAAGGTCGAATGTCCGGTCGGGTCGGGTAGGCTGCATCACCTCGGTGAAGTGGCTGCCGAGCTTTCCCGGCGTCTGTGCCGGATCTTTCTGCGCGACGAGGAGGGCCACCGGCCGGTGTTTGGCGACTCGCGGCTCGAGCAGGAAGATCCCCGATTCCGCGACAATGTGCTGTTTTATGAGTATTTTCACGGCGCCACCGGCCGCGGCCTGGGTGCCTCGCATCAAACCGGCTGGACTGGCCTGATCGCGTTGCTGCTGCGTTCTTACAGCCCATCCAGCGCGGCGCAGACCGCGGCCCGCGCCGCCGCCGAATCCCGGGCCCTTCAGGTCTAAGCGCCATGGCGCCGAATGTTATCGTTAATGCCGCCAGCGCCCCGGGTCGGCGAGCTGACCCGGGCTTTGCCCGAGATAATTTGGCAACAGTAACAAGCACACTCGGCGCTCACGCTCTCTTGATTTCTGCAGTCCGAGCTTCGGTGTAGCTTGATGGCATGTTCAAGATTTTCGTGCTTTTCCTTTCGCTCTGCCTGACGGTCAGCGTCATAGCCGCCCGAGCGGGTGAACGGCCGATTTTGGTCGAGCTTTTTACCTCCGAGGGTTGCTCGTCCTGTCCGCCGGCCGACGCGCTGCTGGCCGAACTAGCCAGCCGTCCCGATGTGCTGGCACTGTCGTTCCATGTCGACTTCTGGGACCGGCTGGGCTGGAAAGATCCGTTTTCCAACCGCGAGGCGACCCAGCGCCAAAACCGTTATGCTGCACTTCTCGATCTTGCCACCGTCTACACGCCCCAGATTGTCGTCGACGGCGGTTGGCAGGCGGTCGGCTCGGACCGTGCCGATGTCGAGCATGCGCTCGACCTCGCGCGACGCGACCACCAGGAATTGTCGGTTACGCTGGCTCTCGATCGCGGCCAAGCACAGATCAAGCTAGGCCCGGGTAGTGACGCTGTGGCAGCGTCGGTGCTGCTGATCGGCTTCGATCGCCGGCATGTGACCGCGGTCAAGCGCGGCGAGAATGGCGGGCGGATCCTCTCGCATGTCGATGTCGTGCGCGGCCTCGAAGAGATCGCGCGGTACAGCGGCACCGCGGGCACGATCGCAGCGCCGATACGCTGGAATTGCGACCGGATCGCGGTGGTCCTCCAAGCGGCGACCGGCCGGGTTCTCGGCGTCGCGGTGAGCGACGCCGAACCGCTCTAAACGCCGCCGCCTCGCTATGGCGGCCGAGGATTGCTCCGGATCTGGGACCGCGCGACGGGCAGAGAGGCGGCAAAGGGCAGGGTGTCGGCAGGCTTGGGTTGTCTTTGCAAACTCACCAAGTATTCGACGGAGGCCATACAGAGCTGCCGGCGCCAGCAAAGGGATCAGCATCTGCTCAGCTCGGACTTACTCAAAGTTCGACACGGCAATCAAAATGACCGCAATCATTCCCGCGAACCAAACGCTCGCACGCATGAATTGGTCGCTGCTCTTGTACCCCAAGATAGCCAGCACTACGGGTAGGCCAAAAGCCAAGGTCGGTGGGTAAAATATCGCTGTCTCGATCATCATCTTGGAATTGCGTAATATCTCATAATCTGGTCTCACCCAGACTCCACCTAACCACAAAGAAAGTCCTTTAACTATAACGAATTGCTTTCAAGGAATATATCGTTGTATCACCGACAAAATTTACTTCGACAATGGTCTATCAAAAGCACCAACAGGGCTCTTTTGATCCAGACGTTCTGAGCCATTCTCCAACAACCTCCTAGCGCGGCGAGCCCCCGCCAGCGCGCGGTACCCCAGAATATTTACATGCTAACAGTTTTATCATAAGATTTCTTTAATGCAAGTTGTATTAAGGGGAGGGAATCGCTGACAGGCGGCACCGTGGGATCTTTGTTCCGGTTGGTGGTTCAATCCGCGACCCGCACCGCCACTACCTACTCGGTACTCTCCAACGATGTCGATAGCATTACATGGTTGCTGGAGTTGGATTACAGCCTCATTATATCAGACAGGTGGGTCATGATTTTTTTGTCCAATTTACCGCGGAGCCGAGGTTCGTTGCGCCTTTTTTGCAGCAAATGCTGAAGATCGGGTGATGGTAAAGGTGGAGCGGTGACGGATAGACGGCCGGACCAGTGGGATATCCTGATCTGGAGCGTACACACGATACGATCCTGCCCCTTGATGTTCCCGATGTTGTCTCGTACAAAAAGAGGGCTCTCCCTTAGCCCGCTCGCGTGCCGACCAGTTGGCCTCTCGCCCGCAACATGCCTTCGCGTGCAGAGTGTGGCCATCGGCCGGTGACCGGCAGCTGTCGGATGATAGCGCTCGCCGGCATCTGGATCACGGCTGTGGGGAGGGTCCGCAAACCGGGCTTGAATGGGGGATTATCCAGTTCCGCGATCTGGACCGGCGCGAAATCGATCCCTGATTCTGGATTACAATGAACCCTTGTGGCTAATATCGAATGCTCCCTTGCGGTACCGCACGGCATAGCTTCGCTCAAACATTGACAAGGACAGTGCCTGTTTATGTCGAATGGACATGAACGATACCCCCTGGTAACGACACCAGCGGCGATCCTGCACGCGCTTCGCTGGAACGCCGTGGTGCGCACCACCGGGCAACTCGGCACCTGGCTCATTACGATCTTCGTGATGCGGCTTCTGAGCCCGGTGGACTACGGGCTGATGGGCCTCGCCACGATTCTCCTGGGATTTTTCGGGTTGATCAACGAACTGGGCGCGATCCCCGCGATCATCCAGCGCCAACAGGTTGAGCAATCCTTGATCCGAAAAGTATTTGGCTTGGTCCTGGTGTCCAATGCCAGCCTCTACGTGGCAGCCTTTGCTGGAGCGCCCTATTTTGCGGCCCTCTTCGGCGAAGCATACCCCCTCGCAACGGTGATTCGCGTTTTGGCGCTCAGTCTTATCATCGGCGCCTTGTCGGCGGTACCCAACGCGCTGCTTCAGCGCGATCTCAAGTTCAAAACGATCTCAC
>Ga0306921_10002389_pt1 | contig 18844 bp, 13 predicted proteins | sample sta12Cox44000080_FD_203760 | JGI IMG/M metagenome (GOLD analysis project Ga0306921, IMG submission 203760) | Lab enrichment of tropical soil microbial communities from Luquillo Experimental Forest, Puerto Rico - statoxic.12C.oxic.44.000.080 (v2)... | ecosystem: Environmental > Terrestrial >... | reverse complement strand
GCGCTGCAGGTGATTGCGCGCGCCCCCGGCGCGATCGCGAGCTCCTCCGGAGTCACCCTCGGCGCGCAGCGCCTCGGCCGGGCGCACGACATCGACACACTGGTGGTGGCCGGCGGCGAGGGCGTGCGTGACGCACTCGACTGCACACGTACCGTTGGTTTCATTCGCAGCTGCGCCGAGCGGGCGCGGCGCGTGACGAGCGTGTGCTCGGGCTCTTTCCTGCTCGCCGCCGCGGGACTGCTCGATGGCCGCACCGCGACTACGCACTGGAGCTGCACCGAGGAGTTTCGCGGACGCTTCCCACAGGTGCGGCTCGACCCGGACCGCATCTTCGTGCGCGCGGAGCGCTTCTGGACATCCGCGGGCATCACCGCGGGCATCGATCTGGCACTCGCGCTGATCGGCGAAGACCTCGGCGAGAGCGTGGCGCGTCACACTGCGCAGCAGCTGGTGGTGTACCACCGCAGACCCGGCGGACAGTCGCAGTTCTCGGCGCTGCTCGAGCTCGAGAGCGGCGGCGGGCGCTTCGCCGCGCTGCTCGAGTACATGCGCGCGCACCTCGGCAGCGAGCTCGGGGTGGAGCAGCTCGCCGCCCGCGCCTGCATGAGTCCGCGCAATTTCGCCCGTGCCTTTCACCACGAGACCGGTGTGACTCCGGCCAAGGCGGTGGAGCGTCTGCGGGCCGATGCGGCACGCGCGTTGCTCGATAGTGGCGCTCGCTCGATGCAGGAGATCGCCGACCACTGCGGATTCGGAGATCCCGAGCGCATGCGGCGCGCGTTCCAGCGGCTGTTCGGCACGCCGCCCTCGGCGCTCAAGCGGCTGAGAGCCGAGCACTGACGCGCACGTGTTGGTTTCGGGCGCCACGCGCGCGGCGGCAGAAGGTGGTTCGTCATAACATGTGCCGCAGCGTCGGCAATCCTTACAAAAAAAGTGTTTACCCTAATATCGGCAGGGGCAATGCACTGTAATCCCCGCAGTTCCAGTTCTGGCGCGAATCCTGCATCGCTGACACGGGGTACCGAATTCCCGCAGCGGACTCGTTTTACAGAACAACTAGGAACAACGTCTCATGACACCCAGACTGGCACGGGCAGCCATCAGCATGCTGGTACTTGCATCCGCCGCGGGCGGAGCTTCGGCCACGGTCACCGAGTACACCGATCAGACGGCCTATAGCGCCGCGACCTCGCACTCGCACAGCTTCAACTTCGATGGCGTCACCCCGCCTGGCAGTGCGAGCCTCGGTGACGTCACCCTCGGGGATGTCTCGTTCGATGCCACCATCCCCATCACGGTCGGCAGTGGCACCCCCTTCTATAGCGGAAGCGCTTTCTTCACCAGTTTGTCCCCGAACCCCGGCCTCGATGCAGCCGAAGTGTTGTGCACGCTCGCCGGCTCGCAGGCGATCGGCTTCACCTACGGTGATTTCGCCGATGAGGGCGGACTGCCGTTCACGGTGACGCTGAGCACCGGTGACAGTTTCGTATTGAACAGGCCGTTCAATCCGGGACTCGATACCGGCTTCATCGGCTTTGTCTCCGACACACCGATCACGAGCATCACCTTCCGCAATGACGGCCAAGTGTTCGACCTGCTTCAGGTCGTCAGCTCTTCGGCGGGCGCGGCCGGAGTGCCGGAGCCGGCTCCGTTGGGGCTGATGGCCACCGGGTTGCTCGCGCTCGCGGTGCTCGCGCGGAGCCGCACACTGAAGGCCGGGCGTGTGATCAGGCTGCTGCGCCGCGCAGACCGCGGCAGACGCTGCTAACGCCTCAGACCTTTACCGCAAAGGCCCCGCGCCCCGCGTAGCGCACCGCGCCGAGCTCGGCCTCGATGCGCAACAACCGGTTGTACTTGGCGACGCGATCCGAGCGCGACAGCGAGCCGGTCTTGATCTGCGTGGCGGCGGTGGCGACTGCGATGTCCGCGATCGTGCTGTCCTCGGTCTCGCCCGAGCGGTGCGAGACCACCGCGGCGTAGCGCGCCGCATCGGCCGTATCGATGCACTCGAGTGTCTCGCTCAATGTGCCGATCTGGTTCGGCTTGATGAGAATGGCATTGGCGATGTGCTTGGCGATCGCTTCCTTCAGGATCTTCGTGTTGGTGACGAAGACATCATCCCCGACCAGCTGTGTGCTCTTGCCGAGCGCCCGGGTGAGTTGCGCCCAGCCGTCCCAGTCCGCTTCGCTCATGCCGTCCTCGATGCTGATGATGGGGTAGCGCGCGGCGAGATCGGCGAGATAATCGGTGAAGGCCGCGGCGGAGAAGCTGCGCTTCTCGCCGCGGAGCTCGTAGCGCCCGTCACGGAAGAACTCCGAGCTGGCGACGTCGAGCCCCAGAAACACGTCCCGGCCGGCCCGGTAGCCGGCGCGCTCGATCGCTTCCAGGATCAGTACCAGCGCGGCCTCGTTCGACTCGAGGCTCGGCGCAAACCCTCCTTCGTCGCCCACCGCGGTCGATAGCCCGCGTGCGGCGAGCAGTTGCCGCAGCGCATGGAATACCTCGGCGCCGTAGCGCAGCGCCTCGCGGAAATTCGGTGCGCCGACCGGGAGGATCATGAACTCCTGGATGTCGAGGCTGTTGTTGGCGTGGGCACCGCCGTTGACGATGTTCATCATCGGCACCGGCATCACCGGCTCGTGCCGACCCGCGCCGAGCCCGGCGAGGTAACGGTAGAGCGGAACGCGCGCATCGGCCGCGGCCGCACGCGCGGTGGCGAGCGACACGCCGAGGATGGCGTTGGCGCCGAGGCGCGCCTTGTTCTCGGTGCCATCGAGCTCGATCATGCGCCGATCGATCACCGCCTGGGCGCGCGGATCCTGCCCGGTGAGCGCCGCCTTCAGCACGGTATTGACGTGCTCGACCGCTTTCAGGACGCCTTTGCCGCCATAGCGGCTCTTGTCGCCATCGCGCAGCTCGACCGCCTCGCGCGTCCCGGTCGAGGCTCCGGAGGGCACCGCGGCGCTGCCCTGAGCACCTGAGTCGAGCAGCACATCGACCTCGACCGTTGGATTGCCGCGGGAGTCGAGGATCTCACGTCCACGAATATCGGCGATAAGGCTCATCTCGTGCGTCTCCTTCGCTCACCGGGCCTGCAGCAGCGATTCCTCGAATGGCACTTTCTTCACGGCGCGATCGAGCTCGGCGAGCGTCGCGAGCAGCGGCTCCATGCGTGCCAGCGGCCACGCGTTCGGCCCGTCGGAGAGCGCCTCTTCGGGCCGCGGATGTGTCTCCATGAAAAGCCCCGCCACCCCGGCGGCGACCGCGGCCCGCGCCAGCACCGGGATGAACTCGCGCTGCCCACCGGAAGCGCTCCCCTGGCCACCGGGCAGCTGCACCGAGTGCGTGGCGTCGAAGACTACCGGACAGCCGGTGGCGCGCATGATCGAGAGCGAGCGCATGTCGGAAACCAGATTGTTGTAACCGAAGGAAAAGCCGCGCTCGCACACCATGATGGCCTGATTGCCGGTGGAGCGCGCCTTGTCGACCACGTTCTGCATCTCCCATGGGGAGAGGAACTGTCCCTTCTTGATGTTCACCGGCTTGCCCTGGGCAGCGGTGTTGAGGATGAAATTCGTCTGCCGGCAAAGGAAGGCCGGTGTCTGCAGCACATCGACCACCGCGGCGACCTCGGCGAGCGGCGTGTCCTCGTGCACATCCGTGAGCACCGGGACCTTGAGGGCACGGCGCACCTCCTCGAGTACCTTCAGGCCCGCCTCGATGCCCGGCCCACGGAAGCTGCCGCGCGAGGAGCGGTTCGCCTTGTCGTAGGAGGCCTTGAAGATGAAGGGAATGTGCAGCCGGCTGGTGATTTCCCGCAGCCGCCCGGCGATTTCCTGCGTGAGCGCCGGGCTCTCGATCACGCACGGGCCGGCAATGAGAAACAGCGGCTGGCCTGCTCCGACCTCATGCCCGGCAAGTTGCATGGCAGATGGGGACGCTGCGGGCTCGAGCGGCCGCGGCGCTCAGGCGCCGGCCGCCTGCGGCAGCTGTGACGCGCGTTGCGCACGCGCGGCACGGATGAAGCCGGTGAACAGTGGATGCCCGTCACGCGGCGTGGAAGTGAACTCGGGGTGGAACTGCGTCGCCACGAACCACGGGTGATTCGGCAGCTCGACCACCTCCACCAGTCCATCGCGCGAGAAACCCGAGAAGCGCATGCCGGCGTGCCGGTAGCGCTCGAGATAGTGGTTGTTGAACTCGTAGCGATGCCGGTGGCGCTCCATGATCAGGTCGCGGCCGTACATCTCACGTGTGCGCGTGCCCGCTCCGAGCTGCACTTCCTGTGCACCGAGGCGCATCGTGGCGCCCTTCTCCGAGCCCTCATCGCGCGTCTGTGCGCCATGCACCTGGTCCTGCCATTCGGAGATGAGCGCGATCACCGGATGGGGGCTGGCACGGTTGAACTCGGTGCTGTTGGCGTCGGCGAGCCCGAGCACGTGGCGGCCATATTCGACGATCGCCACCTGCATGCCGAGACAGATCCCGAGGTAGGGCACTGCATGCTCGCGCGCGTAGCGCACGGCCTGGATCTTGCCCTCGATACCCCGTTCGCCGAAGCCGCCGGGCACGAGGATCGCGTCCACGTCCTTTAGCAGGTGCGTGCCGTGCTGCTCGATGTCGGTCGACTCGATGTAGTGGATTTTGACGCGCGTGCGGCTCTTGAGCCCGCCGTGCATCAGCGCCTCGTGCAGCGACAGATAGGAGTCGCGGATCTGCACGTACTTGCCGACCATGGCGATGTCGACCTGGCCCTCGGGGTTTGCCTTGCCGCTCACCACGTGACGCCACTCGGCGAGATCGGTCGGCGGCACCTCGAGGCGCAGCTTGTCGACCACGATGTCATCGAGACCCTGCTCGTGCAGCAGGATCGGGATGCGATAGATGTCATCCGCGTCGACGGCAGAGATGACCGCGCGCTCCTCCACGTTGGTGAACAGCGCGATCTTGCGGCGCTGCTCTTCCGGCAGCGGATGCTTGCAGCGGCACAGCAGCACATCCGGCTGGATACCGATACCGCGCAGCTCCTTCACCGAATGCTGCGTCGGCTTGGTCTTGATCTCTCCCGAGCCGCCCACCACCGGCACCAGTGTCAGGTGCATGTAGACGCAGTTGTTGCGCCCGAGCTCCACGCCGAGCTGGCGAATTGCCTCGAGGAACGGCAGCGACTCGATGTCACCGACCGTGCCACCGATTTCGACCATGCACACGTCCGCCCCGTCGGCGCCGAGCTTGATGCAGCGCTTGATCTCGTCGGTGATGTGCGGGATCACCTGTACAGTCGCGCCGAGATAGTCCCCGCGGCGCTCCTTGGCGATGACGCGCTCGTAGATCCGCCCGGTCGTGAAATTGCTGTTGCGTCCCGTGGTGGTGCGCACGAAGCGCTCGTAGTGCCCGAGATCGAGATCGGTCTCGGTCCCGTCCTGGGTGACGAACACCTCCCCGTGCTGGAACGGGCTCATGGTGCCGGGGTCGACGTTGATGTACGGGTCGAGTTTCACCATCGCCATCCGCAGGCCACGTGCCTCGAGAATCGCGGCGAGCGAGGCGGCGGCGATGCCTTTGCCCAAAGAGGACACAACGCCGCCGGTGACGAAGACAAAACGCGTCATATCAGGCCCGAGGAGTTCCCGTCGTATGAGGTCGCTACCCGATTCCGCGGAGTGCGACGACGGGCCAGCAGATTAGCACATCTCGGCAGCCGGATGCTCGCGAGGCGGCGGATGTCACTCCAGCGCTCGCCACAGTAGCCGCGCACGCCGCCGGCTCGTCGCGCCGGCCTGCACGGACACGTCAAGCCACAGGTCCGCCACGGCGACGAGTCGCCCGCGGTCGAACAAGAGCGGCAGCCGCCCCCGCTGTGCCACCGGTACATGCGCTTCCTGGAAGAGCTGCTTGAGGGAGCGCCGCGGGCCGCCGCGCGCCGGGCGCAGACGCTCGCCGCCGCGGCGTTCGCGCAGCATCAGCGTGGGTCCGAGCGCATCCAGATCGACCGGCCCGCGCGCGTCGCTCTTCAGGGTAAGGGTCCCAAAAGGCGTCGACAGCACCCGTTGCCGCTGGCCCCGCCAGCGCCAACTCACACCCCGCGCGGCTGACCCACGGCTCGCGCGGCCGGCGGCATTGGCCGCCTCGGGGGCCGCGGCGGATCGCGCCGCCGTCCGCGGCAGGTGCGCGGCGACGCGGCGCAGGCTCAACAGATCGCCCTGCCGCTGTACCAGCGCACCGTTCCAGGAGACGAGCGGTTGGGCATCCTCCCGGGCATCGAGCAGCGTGCCGGCGATCTCCTCGAGTCGCGTGGCAGGTGGAGTCAGGGCCCCGGCCGCGGCGATCCAGAAGCGCAGCGCGTTGCGCCGTCGCTCCAGGGGAAGCCGGCGCAGCATCCGTGCCGACAGCATCGCTCCGCAGGCTGCCCGATCCATGTCCGCCTCGCCCAGCAGATCGAGCAGCCGCTGGGCCTCGGCGGCATGGCGCGCGCTGCGCGATACGGTGGCCGCGGCGGAAGGCCAGCGCTCGCGGATCGCGGGCAACACCCGCGCGCGCAGGTAGTTGCGGTCCGGCCGCAGCTGCGCATTGCTGTCGTCTTCCACCCATGCGAGTCCCTGCGCACGCACCCATGCACTGAGCTCTGCGCGCGTCGCGGTGAGCAGCGGACGCACCAGTACACCGTGGGCGAACGGCGCGATCGGCGGCATCGCGGCAAGCCCGGCCACGCCCGAGCCCCGCAGGAGTTGCAGCAGCACCGTCTCGAGCTGATCGTCCTGGTGATGCGCGGTGAGCAGCGCTTCGCCGGGGCCAAGCGCCACGCCGAGGAGCCGGTAGCGCTCGGCGCGCGCTACAGCCTCGAGCGACTCACCGCGCGCACGCACGATGGTCGCGCTACGGACCGAGAGTGGAACCTGCAACTGCCGCGCGATTCGCCGGCAGTGCGCGCTCCAGCGGCGCGACGCCGGCAGCAGGCGATGGTCGATGTGCACTGCGCGCAGCGCGCGTGGCGGTCGCGGCAGCTCACTCAGCGCCGCGAGCAGCGCGGTGGAGTCACCGCCGCCACTGAAGGCGACGCACAGGCTGACATCCGGAAAGGCGGGCAGCAGCTCGCTCAGGCGCGCCTGCAACCACTGCGGGCCGAACGCTGCGCGGGCGCGCCGCACGCCTGCCATACGCGCGTTACGCGGCGTCCTCGGCAAACACGCCGAAGCCGGCGATCTTCTCCGCGCGCGCCGCGCGCAGCTGGTCGCGCGGCACGGTCTCGAGCTCATCGAGATGGCGGATGACCGCCGCTTTGAGGCTCACCGCCATGGCGGCCGGGTCGCGATGCGCGCCACCGAGTGGCTCCTCGATGAGCTCATCGACGAGGCCGAGCTTCTGCAGCCGATCGGCCGTCAGGTTGAGCGCGTCCGCGGCCGCTTCCTTCTTGTCCTGGCTCTTCCACAGGATCGAGGCACAGCCCTCGGGCGAGATCACCGAGTAGGTGCTGTACTGGAGCATCAGCAGGCGATCGCACACGCCGATGCCAAGCGCACCGCCGGAGCCGCCTTCGCCGGTGACCACGGTGATGATCGGAATGCGCAGCACCGACATCTCGAAGAGGTTACGGGCGATCGCCTCGCTCTGGCCGCGCTCCTCGGCACCGACACCGGGATACGCTCCCTGGGTGTCGATGAGTGTCAGCAGCGGCAACCCGAAACGCTCCGCGAGGCGCATCAACCGCAGCGCCTTGCGGTAACCCTCGGGCTTGGGCATACCGTAGTTGCGCCGCACACGCTCCTTGGTGTCACGCCCCTTCTGGTGGCCGATGATCATGAGCGCCCGCTCTTCGATGCGCGCCAGCCCGCCGACGATGGCGCCGTCATCGGCGTACATGCGGTCACCGTGCAGTTCGTTGAACTCGCTGCAGATGGCATTCACGTAATCGAGCGTGTAGGGGCGGTGCGGATGACGGGCGAGCTGCGTGATCTGCCAGGGAGTGAGGCTCGCGAAAATGCTCATGGTGAGCTGCCGGCTCTTCGCCTGCAGCCGTGCAATCTCATCCTGGATGTTGACCTCGGACTCCGAAGTCACGTGCCGCAGCTCCTCGATCTTGGCTTCGAGCTCGGCGATCGGTTGTTCGAAATCGAGGAAGGAAACGGCCATGGGGCGAAAGCGTAACCTAACTTGGCAGTCAGCGCAGGTCGGCCGAGAAGGCGCCGGCGGCGGCGACCGCCGGGGCCGCGTACACCACCTGCACGGCATCGCGCCCGAGCAACCCCTCGAGCTGCTCGAGCAGCTCACGGCTCGCGCGCACCGACCACTGCTCCCCGAGGTTGAGAGCGCCGGCAGCGGAGCTCGCCGCATACTCCACGGTGATCGGACAGGGGCCGGGCCGCCAGGGCGCGAGGATCGACTCCAGACGCTCGCACAGCCGGCCGACATCTCCCGGCGTGCAGCGGATCACCAGACGCCGGGCCTCCTGCTCGCGCAGCTTGTCGAGCTCGCTGATGCGCCGCGCGGCGAGCCGCCAGGCGTCACTGAACTCATCGAAGCGGAGCATTCCCTCCACCAGGACCAGCGCATCCTTGGCGATCAGATCGCGGTGCTTCTGCCAGGTCTCCTCGAACAGCATCGCCTCGATGCGCCCGGTGCGATCATCGAGTGTCAGGATGACGCGCGCCCCGCGCTTTTTCACCTCATCGATGAGACCGGCGACCGTCACCGGCTTGCCGCCACCGAAGCGCCCGGGCTCGAAGCCGGCGAGTGGCCGGTCGCTCACCAGGTCACCGATCCGGTGCGAGACGAAGCGCGGCAGCGCGGTCTCGAAGCGGGCGAGCGGGTGGCCGGTGAGGTACAGACCGAGCGTCTCGCGCTCGCCGGCGAGACGCACCGCTTCGCTCCACTCCGGTAACGCCGGCAGGCGCCGCTGGGGAGCCTCGACCCCGCGTTCCTGGCTCGCGAGGCCGAACAGGTCGTTCTGGCCCGCCTGGTGAGCGCGGCTGTTCTGGTCGCCGAGCTGCATGGCCGCGGGCAGGCGATCCATCATCGTCGCACGGTTGGCCTCGAGACCATCGAGGCTGCCCGAGCGCAGCAGCGCCTCGAGCACGCGGCGATTGACCTTCTGCAGGTCGAGCCTCCGGCACAGATCCTCGAGGCTGCGGTAGGCGCCGCGTGCCTCGCGCTCCCCGATCAGCGCCTCGACGGCGCCGCGCCCGACGCCACGCACGGCTCCGAGCCCATAGCGGATGCTGTGCTCGCCACAGGCCGCGAATTCGTAACGCGAGGCATTCACATCGGGCGAGAGCACCGCGAGCCCCATGTCGCTGCACTCCTTGATGAGGGTCACCACCTTGTCGGTATGGTCCATGTCCGCCGAGAGCACGGCGGCCATGAACTGCGCCGGATAGTGCGCCTTGAGATACGCAGTCTGGTAGGAAAGCAGCGCGTAGGCCGCGGAGTGTGATTTATTGAAGCCGTAGCCGGCGAATTTCTCCATCAGGTCGAAGATGTGGGCCGCGCTGTGCTGCGACACGCCCCGGGCCACCGCGCCGTCGACGAACACCGAGCGCTGCTGCGCCATCTCTTCGGGCTTTTTCTTGCCCATCGCCTTACGCAACAGGTCGGCGCCGCCGAGGGTGTAGCCGGCGAGCACCTGCGCGATCTGCATCACCTGTTCCTGGTAGAGGATGACACCGTAAGTGGGCTTGAGGATCGGCTCGAGGCTCGGGTGCAGGTAGTCGATCGGTGCGTCACTGCGTCCGTGCTTGCGGTTCATGAAATCATCGACCATGCCGGACTGCAGCGGCCCGGGGCGAAACAGCGCCACGAGCGCCACGATGTCCTCGAAGCGATCGGGCTGCAGGCGGCGGATGAGATCCTTCATGCCGCGGGACTCGAGCTGAAACACCGCGGTCGTGCGGCAGGAGCGCAGCAGCGCGTAGGTCGCGGCATCATCCATGGGCAGTGCGCTCACCTCGAGGGGCGCGCTGCCCGCGGCACGCTCGCGATTGATGAGCTGCGCGGCGCGATCGATGATGGTGAGGGTGCGCAGGCCGAGGAAGTCGAACTTCACCAGGCCCGCCGCCTCCACATCGTCCTTGTCGAACTGGGTGACGACGCTCCCGCCCGCGGCATCGCAATAGAGCGGCGCGAAGTCAGTGAGCACCGAGGGCGCGATCACCACCCCGCCTGCGTGCATGCCGGCGTTGCGGGTCAGGCCCTCGAGAGAGCGCGCCAGGTCGATGAGGTTGCGCACCTCGTCCTCGTCCTGGTACAGGCGCTTGAGCTCAGGCTCCTTCTCCAGCGCGGCATCGAGCGTGATGCCGAGCTCGAACGGAATGAGCTTCGCGATGCGATCGACGAAGCCGTAAGGCATGCCGAGCACGCGCCCGACATCGCGCACCACCGCCTTCGCCGCCATGGTGCCGTAGGTGATGATCTGCGAGACACGCTCGCGGCCATACTTGTGCGCCACGTAGTCGATCACCCGGTCACGTCCGTCCATGCAGAAGTCGATGTCGAAATCCGGCATCGAGACGCGCTCGGGGTTGAGAAAGCGCTCGAACAGCAGGTCATAGCGGATCGGATCGAGGTCCGTGATCCGCAGGCTGTAGGCGACCAGCGACCCTGCTCCCGAGCCGCGGCCGGGTCCCACCGGCACCCCGTTCTCCCGCGCCCAGCGGATGAAGTCCGCGACGATGAGGAAATAGCCGGCAAAGCCCATGTGGCAGATGACATCGAGCTCGCGCGCCAGGCGCTCGCGGTAGGCGGCCGGTGCGGCGGCGGTGTCCTGGAAACGTTGCGCAAGGCCGCGCTCGCTCTCCTCGCGCAGGAACTGCTCGGTGGATATGCCTGCCGGCAGCGGGTACTGCGGCAAGCGCGCCTCACCGAGGTTGAGCACCAGGCTGCAACGGCGCGCGATCTCAACCGAGTTGGCGAGCGCCTCGGGGACATCGGCAAAGAGCGCGGCCATCTCCTGCGGGGTGCGCAGGTACTGCTGACGCGAGTAACGTCGTGTGCGCCCCGAGTCACCGAGCAGTGCCCCCTCATGGATGCACACCCGCGCCTCGTGCGACTCGAACTCTGCAGCCCTGACGAAGCGAACGTCGTTGGTGGCAACGACCGGCACACCACACCGGCCGGCAAGGGCCACGGCGCCTGCGATGTAGCTCTCCTCGGACGGCTTGCCAAGGCGCTGCAGCTCGAGATAGAAGCGCTGCGGAAACAGCTCCTGCCACGCGCCGAGCGCCCGCCCGGCATCGTGCTCGCGCGCATTGGTGAGCGCGCGGCCGACATCGCCCTCCTGGGCTCCGGAGAGCGCGATCAGCCCCTCGAGCGATGCGCGCGTGAGCCAGCGGCGCTCGATACGCGGTGTGCCGCGCTCCTGGCCCTCGAGGTAGGCCCGGGTGAGGAGGCGCGTGAGGTTACGGTATCCGGCCTGCGACTGGCACAGGAGCGTCAGGCGTGAAGGCGGCGTGCGCTCGCCCTCCTCCGCGATCCACAGATCGACTCCCACGAGCGGCTTCACACCGTTGTGCAGCGCCTCGCGATAGAACTTCACCATCGCGAACAGGTTGTTCTGATCGGTGACCGCAACCGCCGCCATGCCCGCCGCAGCGACCGCGGTGACGAGCTCCGGCACCCGCACTACGCTGTCGCTGAGCGAGTACTCGGTGTGCAGCCGCAGGTGGACGAACCCCTGAGACATAGGCTAAGCGCCGTCCTCGAGCCCGAGCAAACCTAACAGCGCTTCATCATCCTCCTCCTCACCCACGCAGCAGCGCACCGGAGCAAAGGAGCGGCGGTGCAGCGGGGACGGCGCCCGGCCCTGCAGTGCATGCAGGTGCGCACGCGTGCAGTAGCCCTTGTGTGCCGCCAGCTCGAAGCCCGGATAGCAGTTATCGAGCGCCTGCATCATGGCGTCGCGACAGGTCTTGGCGAGAATCGAAGCCGCGCTGATCGCTGCGACGCGCGCGTCCCCGCCGACGATCGCCTCGAAGGTGCACTCGAAGGGCAGATCGCTGAAGCACGGGCAGCGATTACCATCGACGCGCACGTGCGTTGGCGCGACCGGGAGCGCGAGCAGCGCCCGCCGCATGGCGAGCATGGTGGCCTGGAAGATGTTGAGCGCATCGATCTCGTCGCGGTCGGCCCAACCGATGCCGAAGGCGAGCGCGCGGCTGCGGATGAGCGGCGCGAGCCGGCCCCGCTCTGCGGGACTCAGCACCTTCGAGTCCGCGAGTCCACGGATGCGGCGGCGCTGATCGAGAATCACGGCCGCGGCGACCACCGGCCCTGCAAGCGGCCCGCGTCCCGCCTCGTCGACACCGGCGACGCGCGCCAGATTTCTTCCTGCGGAGGCGGCCATCATGCACCTGCAGCCCGCTCGGTGACTGTGGCGGCGCCGGTGCGCCGGCCGATGCACTCGAGAATCGCCTCGGCCGCGCGCGCGGCGCCCCCACGGCGCAGGCTGCGGTGTACGGCGGCGAATTCATCGAGCAGCTCACGCACGTGATCGCGGTCCTCGAGCTCCTTGAGCAATGCATCGCCGAGCGCCGCACCCTCGACCTGCTCCTGGAAGAACTCCGGAACCAGGCGACGGCCGGCGAGCAGGTTCGGCTGAGAAAAGTATGGCACCTTCACGAGCCTCAGAGTCCGCAACAGAAAAGCCGTGGGTGCACTCACGCGGTAAGCGACCACCATGGGTCGCCCGGTGAGCAGCGTCTCGAGGGTCGCGGTGCCGGATGCGACCAGCGCCGCGTCGCAGGCGGCGAGCACCCGCTGCGCCTCGCCGTCGCGAAGCTCAATGATCGGCGCGTCCGGTACTTGCGCAATTTCTCTCACGAAAGCTTCACGAGCCGCAGCCGAGGCCATCGGGGCAATGAACTGCCACCCTGTGTGCCGCGCGGCGATCCGCGCGGCTGCGGCGGCGAAGGGTGCCGCGAGGCGCGAGACTTCGCCAATGCGGCTGCCGGGCAGAAGCGCGATCACCGTTGCGCACGGATCGAGCCGCAGCGTGCGCCGCGCGCCCTCGCGATCGACGCTGAGCGGAATCTGATCAGCGAGCGGATGCCCGACGAACACCGCCGGCACGTCGTGACGGTGGTAGAACTCCGTCTCGAACGGCAGCAGGCACAGCACCAGATCGCAGGAAGCGCCGATGGTCCGCACCCGGCCTTGCCGCCAGGCCCACACCTGCGGACTCACGTACTGCACGGTACGCAGGCCCGCGTGCTTCAGCCGCCGCGCGAGCGGCAGATTGAACTCCGGCGCGTCGATGCCGACGAACACATCGGGGCGTTCGGCGCGGAAGCGCCGCCACAGCTCGGCACGCAGGCGCAGCAGCCGCGGCAAGTGGCGCAGCACCTCGGTGAGTCCCATCACCGCGAGCTCCTCCGAGGGAGCCCAGGCTTCGCACCCCTGAGCGATCATCTTCGGCCCGGCCACTCCGAAGCACTGCAGGCTCGGGACACGCTCGCGCAGCGCGCTGATCAGTGCGGCGCCCAGCTGATCTCCGGAATGCTCACCTGCCACGATGCCAACGCGCAGCGGCACTGCCACCGCGGCGGAGCGCTCCTGCGCTGCGCTCATCGCACCAGGCTGCGCGTGGAGCCCTGGATGAACTCGACGAAGCTGCGGATCTCGGCGCGCTCTGCCGCGAGCGGCGCGAGGCGCGCCAGGGCGTCGGCGAGCTTCAGGTCCGCGCGGTAGAGCACGCGGTAGGCATCGCGGATATGCCGGATCTGCTCCTCGGTAAACCCGCGCCTGCGCAGGCCTTCGGCGTTGACGCCGTGGGGCACAGCGGGATTGCCCGCCACCATGACGTACGGCGGCACATCCCGGGAGAGAATCGCGCCTCCACCCAGGAAGGCATGCGCGCCGATCTTGGTGAACTGGTGCACCGCCACCAGACCGCCGAGGATTACCCAGTCGCCCACCTCGACGTGACCACCCATCGCCACGCTGTTGGCGAAGACGGTGTTGTTGCCGATCACACAGTCGTGAGCAACGTGCGAGAAGGCCATGAAGAGATTGTCGCTGCCGATGCGCGTGACGCCCTTGTCATGAGTCGTGCCGCGGTTGATGGTGCAGCTCTCGCGGAACACGTTACGGTCGCCGATGATGAGCTGCGTCGGCTCACCGCGATATTTCTTGTCCTGCGGCGCATCGCCGATGGAGGCGAACTGAAAGATTCGATTGTCCTCGCCGATGGTGGTCGGGCCGTTGACCACCGCGTGCGGCCCGATGACGGTGCGCGCACCGATCTGCACCTGCGGGCCGATGATGCTGAAGGGGCCGACGGTCACATCGGGCGCGAGCCGCGCATCGGGCGAGACGATGGCGCGCGCGTCGATCATGGTGCGATCCCCGGGGTCGCCATCAGCTGCGCCTGCGCAACTTCCTGATCGTCCACCAGCGCGACGGTGGAGAAGCGCCAGATGCCCTTGAGCGAACGCTCGAGCTGCGCCGTGAGCAGCAGCTGATCGCCCGGAACCACCGGCCGGCGGAAGCGCGCCTTGTCGATGGCGACCAGATAGAGGCGTGTGTTGTGGTCGGGAATCACGTTGGCGGTGACGAAGCACAGAATGCCGGCCACCTGCGCCAGCGCCTCGATGATCATGACCCCGGGCATTACCGGGCGGTCCGGAAAGTGACCCGGGAAGAATGGCTCGTTGTAGGTCACGTTCTTCAGCGCGCGGATGCTCTCGCCGGGGCGGCATTCGAGCACCCGGTCGACGAGCAGAAACGGGTAACGGTGCGGCAGGCGCTCGAGAATCGCCTGCATGTCGAGTTGGATGGCTTCAGTCATGATCCTCTTCCGGCGCAGCCTGCGGCGCGCTCTTGATTCCCGAGGCGCGCTCCAGGCGGCGCAGCCGCTCCTCGAGGACGCCGCTGCGCTTGAAACGCGCGACCAGGCGCCGCCAGATGTGCGCCTCCTCGGTGGGAAGGGTGCTGGAGTATACGCCGGCGCTCGCAATCGAGTGGCTCACCGAGGATTTGGCGGTGATCATCACATCGTCAGCGATAGTGAGGTGGCCGCCGATGCCGACCATGCCACCGATCATGCAGCGTTTACCGAGGCTGGTGCTGCCGGAGATGCCGGTGCAGGCCGCGATCGCCGTGTGCGCACCGATGCGCACGTTGTGCGCGATCATGATGAGATTGTCGAGCTTGACGCCCTCCTCGATCACCGTGTCCTCGATGGCGCCGCGATCGATGGTGGTGTTGGCGCCAACTTCGACGTCCGCGCCGACGCGCACGGTGCCGACCTGCGGCACCTTGAGCCAAGTGCCCTTCTCCGGGGCGAAGCCGAAACCGTCCGCGCCGATCACTACACCGGGCTGCAGCACGCTGCGCGCACCGATCTGCACGCCATGGCCGAGCGTGACGCGCGCGACCAGCCGCACGTCAGCCGCGAGGCTCACCTCCGTGGCGAGCTGGCAGTGCGCACCAATGAAGGCACGCGCTCCGATGGTCACGCGCGGTGCGATGGTGGTGTACGGTCCCACCTCTGCGCTCGGATCGATGCGGGCATCAGAGGCGACGAGCGCGGTCGGATGCACCCCTGGCACGAGCGGCGGCGGTGGATGCAGCAGCCCCGCGATGCGCGCGTAGGTGGCGTACGGATTGGCGCACAGCAGAAGCGCCGCGGGACACCCTGCAGCATCCTGCTTGCCGAGCACCACTGCCGCTGCGTGCGTGTCGGCGAGCTGTGCGCGGTAGCGCGGATTGGCGAGGAATGCCAGCGAGCCCCCATCTGCGTTCGCCAGGGTCGCGACCCGCTCGATGCGGGTATCGGGATCGCCGCGCAGCTCGCAACCGAAGCGCACGGCGAGCTCCCCGAGCGATAACCCCATGATCAGACGGCCTCACCGCGCGCGGCCACGGCGGGTCGGCTCGCTATTTCGTCGGCGGCTTGGCGGGGGGCGTGGCAGCCGGGGCCGCGGCCGGCTTGGCCGCGCTCGTCGTGCCACCGCGCGCCGTCAGTGCGGACAGCACCGCAGGCGTAATGTCGCTCGCTGAGGCGTTGTAGATGACCCCCTCCTGCGCGAGGATCAGGTCGTAGCCCTGCGCCTTGCCGTAAGTGCGCACCTCCTCGACGATGGTGCGCTGGAGGCGCGAGAGCTCTTCGTTACGCCGCGCATTCATGTCGTCCTGGAACTCGCCCTTGGCGCGCTCGAAGTCGCGCGCACCATCGCGCAGCTCCTTCTCCGCCCGCGCGCGCTGATCCTCGCTCATGGTCGCGCCGTCTTTCTGCAGCTTCTCCTCCTTGGCCTTCATGGCCTGCCCCTGCGCCTGCAGGGTGCGCTCGCGCGGAGCGAATTCGGCGCGCATCGACTCCATGACCGCCTTCCCCTGCGGAGACTCGATGGCCAGCCGCTGAAAATCGACGACGCCGATCTTTGGTTCGGCCGCCACAACGGGCAGCGCCACCAGCGCACCGGCCGCCATCATCCAGACCCCCACTCTGCTCTTGATCACAAAATTCACGGAACCTACCTACCCTCGTGTAATGGACAGTGCATTGCGGACCTGCGGCCCGCCCAAACGCCTAGTATCGCGTAGAACGCGCACCAGCGCGATGCTCTCACGGGCCTCAGAAGGCATTGCCCACTGAGAACTGGAAGCCCTCGGTCTCATCCCCCCAGGTGGTGATGCCATTGCCGTGATGGGCATTGAGCGGTATCCCGAAGCTGAAACGGAAGAGACCGAGGGGCGCGAGCCACTGAACCGCGAGGCCCACCGAGCGCTTCAGGCTCGGCCAGCCATTAAAGCGGTAGTCGATCGGACTCACGTTATCGGGCCCATAGAACTTGACGCTGGTGCCGGTGTAGTAAATGTTGCCGACGTCGAAAAAGGCGCTCACCCGGGCGGTCTGTGCGTACTTGGAGGGCATGGGGAACACCAGCTCGTTCTGGCTGGTGAGGCGCAGTGTGCCGCCATAGGGATTGCCGAACTGGTCCTTGGGTCCCAGGCGGCTCTCGCGGAAGCCGCGCACGCTATCCGGACCGCCGCCGAAGAACTGCCGGTAGGGTGGGATCGCGGTGCTATTCCCGAGCGGTGCTCCGTAATCGACGCCCTCGAGGAACGCGAAGAAGAACCCGTGCCAGACCGGCAGGTACTTCACGAACTGGTAGTTGGCGATCCAGTAATTGACCGTACTGAAGGGGAAGGTGATTGCCGCGGAGACCGATTGGCGCATGCCGTGGTCTGCGAACAGCGTGCGGTTGCGCGTGTCCCAGTCCCAGCCGAGCACCGCCTCGGTGGTGGTGAAGTCGGTGCCGTAGAAGATGTACTCGTTGTTGGTCGTGTCATCGTGCGCGAGACGCGTGTAGGGATGGCCGTTATGCCGCACCCACTGCTGCGCCTGCTCGGCACTGCTCAGGGAATTGGTGAGCAGGTGCGAGCTGTTGAAGGCGATACCCATGCGCATGTACATGTACTCGGTGATCGGATACGCCCAGGTCGGCCCGACGCTGAAGGTCTGCGAGGAGAAGGTCGAGGAGGAAGACACGAACTGCGTCACGTCGCTGTAGGTGAGCGAGATCGTGCGCTGCACGTTATCGATGCTGGTGTAGGGATTGGTGTGCTGGATGCTGTAGACCTTGCTGAACGCACCGCCGTTCAGATTGACCGCGACGCGCTGCCCGGTGCCGAGGAAGTCGGCGTCCGCGTAGCTGGCGTTCAGCATGAATTTGTAGGTCTCCGACCAGCCGATGCCGCCGGAGAGCTGCGACGCCGGGCCCTCCTCGATCTTGAAGTTCACGTCCTCCAGATCCGGGGCGCCGGCGACCGGCGTCGTCTCGAATTCCACCGACTTCACGTACGGCAGCCGCTGGATACGCTGTTTGGAGCGCTCGAGCGAAGTGTTGGAGAGCCAGCCGCCTTCGAGCTGACGCACCTCGCGGCGCAACACCTCGTCGTTGATGCGGTTGGCGCCGGAGAAGGTGATGTTGCGCACGTATACGCGGTTGCCCGGGTCGACGAAAAAGGTGAGCGCCACGGTGTGGTTGGTGTTGTCCGCGGTCGGCACCGGCTCGACCTTGGCGAACGCGTAGCCGTCGCGGCCCATGCGGTTCTGCATCAGCTCCTGGGAACTGGTGATGAGCTTGCGGTTGAAGATGTCGCCCGGATGGATGAGCAGCAGCGCCTCGAGCTCGCGCCGCGGTACGACGAAGGTGCCCGCGACCTTGATTTCCGACACCTTGTAGACTTGTCCCTCCTCGATGTTGACGGTGATGAAGATGTCCTCTTTTTCGGGCGTGATCGCCACCTGGGTCGAGGCGAGATTGAAGTTGGCGTAACCGCGGTCCATGTAGTAGTTACGGATCTTCTCCAGATCGCCCTGCAGCGATTCGCGCGAGTAGCGGTCATCCTGCTTGTACCAGGACAGCCAGTTGGGCGTCTTCAGCTCCAGGGTGTCGATGATCGCCTTCTGCGGGAACTTGGTGGCGCCGACGATGTTGATCTCGCGGATCCTGGCGCGCGAGCCCTCCTTGATGTCGATCTTGATCTTGACGCGGTTGCCAGCCTCCTCCTCGACGGTGGAGTTGATCCTGACTCCGTACTTGCCGCGGGCGAAGTACTGGTCGGTGAGATACTGCGTGACGTCCTCCAGCACCGAGCGGTCGAAGGTCTTACCGGTTGCGAGTCCCACGCCACGGAGCGACTTCTGCAGATCCTCGGTCTTGATGTCCTTGTTGCCGGTGATCTCGAAGCTCTCGATCGAGGGACGCTCGAGCACCACGACGACGAGCGTGGTGCCGTCGCGGCGCATCTGCACGTCGCGGAAGAAACCGGTTGCATAGAGTGCGCGGATCGCCTCGCGCACGCGCTGCGGGGTGAGATGATCGCCGACGTTGACCGGCAGATAGTT
>Ga0306921_10002388_pt1 | contig 18847 bp, 18 predicted proteins | sample sta12Cox44000080_FD_203760 | JGI IMG/M metagenome (GOLD analysis project Ga0306921, IMG submission 203760) | Lab enrichment of tropical soil microbial communities from Luquillo Experimental Forest, Puerto Rico - statoxic.12C.oxic.44.000.080 (v2)... | ecosystem: Environmental > Terrestrial >... | reverse complement strand
TGCGGGAGCTCGGCGCGCTGGTCGCGTTGACGCACTGTCTGGTCGTCGACCTGGATCGCCGGCTGGACGCCGGTGAGACGCTGCCCACCATGCCGCCGTGGCACGTCCAGGAAAACAAGTGGCGCGCAGCCCGATACGGCCTTGACGCGGTGATCATCTTGGACGCCGACAGCAACGAGCGGTTGGTTACCGACGATCTCGGCGACGTGCTGACGCGGCTGGAGCCGGTCGCGAAGTCGCTGCACTGCGCCGACGAGCTGTGCAAGGTGGCCGACATATGGCGGGAGGGCGCCTCATACCAGCGGCAGCGGCGTGTGGCCGAGGAACACGACGGCGACCTGCGCTCGGTCGTCGACGCGCTCGTGGCCGAGCTCGACGTCTAGGTTTAGGACATGGCGGATACCGAACCTACTGAGCGGCCCATGTTCCCGCTCGAGTCGGCGATGCTGCCCAACGAAGATCTTCCGCTACGCATCTTCGAGCCTCGCTACGCCGCGCTGGTGCGGCGTTGCATCGACGGTGACGAACCGTTCGGCGTCGTGCTGATCTCAGCGGGCCGCGAGGTCGGCGGCGGCGATTCCCGTTGTGACGTAGGCATTCTGGCCAGGATCACCGAACACGCCGATCTCGGCGAGGGCCGATATGCGCTGCGCTGCCGGACCGGGGAGCGGATCCGGGTGTGCGAGTGGCTGCCCGACGAACCGTACCCGCGCGCGGTCGTGACCGTTTGGCCCGACGAGCCGGGGGATCCGGTGACCCACGCCCAGCTCGTCGACCTCGAAGGCCGCGTGATCGCCTTGTTCGAACGGATCGCGGAAGCTCGCGACGCCCGGTTGCCCGACCGGGACGTGCTACTGGGGCGCGGCGAGGCCGCTACGGACGACGCCGGGCAACGCCTGTTCGCGTTGGCGTCGCGCATCCCGATCGGAACGGCCGACCGCTACACGGTCCTGTCGGCGCCCTCGGCCGCCGCTCGACTGGCCGCGGTCCGCGAGGCGGTGGATGCGGTTGCCGAGGTGGTGGAGTTCCAGCTGTCCGAATAAGGGGTGATGCGATGAGCGATGTGACGGTCGACATCAGCAAGGGCGTGGCGGTGCTCACGCTCAATCGACCCGACCATCTAAACGCCTATACCGCCGACATGGGCCGACTGTTGAGCGAGGCGTACCGCGACTGCGACGCCGACGACGATGTCCGCGCCATCGTGCTCACGGGGGCGGGCTCCGCCTTCTGCGTCGGGGCGGATTTCTCGGGCAACATATCGCCGTTCGACACCCCGACGGACGACAGCGCGTTCTCGGCGTCGCCGATCGACCCGGCCGCCTTCGAATTGCGCAAACCCGTGATCGCCGCGCTCAACGGCCACGCCATCGGAATCGGCCTGACCATCGCCCTGCAGGCCGATATCCGCATCGTCGCCCAAGACGCCAAATACGGTGTGGTGCAAGTCCGCCGGGGAGTGATACCCGACTGCATGTCGCACTGGACGTTGACCCATTTGGCCACCCTGGGGGTGGCCGCCGAGATACTGCTCACCGGGCGCACTTTCACGGGCACCGAAGCCGTCGAGCTCGGAATCGCGAATAGGGCGCTGCCCGCCGAGCGGGTGCTCGACCATGCGTTGGAGATGGCTCGCGACATCGCGGCCCATGTGGCTCCGATGTCGGCGGCGTTGTGCAAGCGACTGCTGTGGGACAGCGTGATCCACGGCTACACCCCACGACAGGTCGCGTCGCTGGAAACCGCGCTGCACCACCGCGTGATGGGCAGCGCCGACGCCCGCGAGGGAGTCAGCGCGTTCTTGGATCGCCGGCCGCCGCGGTTCAGCTCGCGGCTTTCGGCCAACTGGACGGCCCTGCCCGACCCCGAGCCGTGAGCGCACGGTCGAATGCCTGGGCGCACACTTATGTCAGGCGCTCAGCAACTCCGCCAGCGCGACCCCGAGATTGTGCAGGTTGGTTTCCAGCGAATAGGTTTGGTCGACAGTCCAGTTGAGGATGCCCCCGGACAGCGCGCCAACGATGATGTCCGCCAGGGTTTCTGCGTCGTGTCGCGCGCTGACTTCGCCGCGCGCGACCCCCTCCTTGACCAGTTCGACAAAGGTTTCGTGCAGGTTGAATCCGCGCTGGATGCCGTAGCCGCTGGTGGCCAGCATCTCCCCGATCAGCTCGCGGTAGGTGTCGCCCGATCCGACCAGCGCGACCGCGATGTCGTCGAACACCGCGATGATTCGCTCCGGGATCGGTTGAGCACCGCGGTCGAACACGACGTCGTGCAGGTTGTCCAGCCGACGCTGCGCCAAGGCCCGGATCATGTCCTGACGGGTGGCGAAGTGGTTGAAGAATGTTCGGTTGGCGACGTCGGCGCGCTCACAGATTTCCTCGATGGTGGTGGCCGCGACACCTTTACTGAGAAACAACTCGAAGGCGGCCGCGAGGATCTTCTCCCGCACCTCGAGTTTGCGACGCTCCAACCTGTTCACGTTCTCGCACACAACTTCTCGGAGAGCTCCCACCAGTCGACGGCGCGTTGCTCGTCGCAAGCGTAGGGCGCGACCGCCTCGCTGACGCCGCAGTCTTCCAGGTACAGCCCACCCCGGTCCGCCAGCTGTGGGCTCACCGCCGCCCACACCTGCGTGGCCGCACCGTGTTCGGGCATGACCAAGTCGAGGTGGCCGTCGGCGTATTTGCGTAGCTGCGAGAAATCCGACTTGGACATGTATCGGGCAAGTGAAGTGGCCACCGTGCCGGGATGCACGGCATAGGCGCGGATTCCCAACCCGCGCAGACGTCGGTCGGCTTCGACCGCGTGCAGGATGTTCGCCGTCTTGGACGCGCCATACGCGACGAACTTGTCGTACTCCCGGTTCTCCCAATTGGGATCGTCGAAGTCGACGTCACCCAGGACGTGGCCCCCGGAGGACAGGGTGACGATCCTGGCATCGCCCGCGGCGGCCAATCCGGGGACGAGGAGCCGTGTGAGTTCGAAGTGCCCGAAATGATTTGTCCCGATCTGCAATTCGAAGCCGTCGCCCGTGCGGCCGAAGGGCGTGAACATGACCCCGGCGTTGTTCATCAACACGTGAATCGCCGGCGCGATGTCGCGGATCGCACTCGCGGCCGCGCGCACGCCGGCCAGCACCGTGAGGTCGAGCGGCACTGTCGAAACACGGGCGTCGGGAACCTCGGCGCCTATCCACCGGGCGGTCTGTGCCAGGGCGTCCTCGTTGCGTGCGGTCAAGACGACGTGCGCGCCGGTGGCCGCCAGCGCGCGTGCGGACTCGCGGCCCAGCCCGGACGACGCACCGGTGATCACACATACCCTGCCCGACAGGTCGATTCCCTCGACGACCTGCAGGGCGCTGCGACGGCCGTTCATGCGGGCGCGAGCCGCCATAGCGGGACTACCACGTCCGGATCGCATTCCTCGTCGACGATCCACTTGCACATCCGCCGGATCGGCTCGATCGCATCCTGGGGCATGGCGACCGCGACGCTGCACGCGTAGCCCAGGCTGGTGAGCCGTTGGGCACCGAAGAGCGGCAACGTGTCTCGCAACTGACGCTTGAGGGATTCCGGGTAGATGCCGATGGTCTGAGTGTACGAGTTCACCGCGGCGGCGACCTTGTCGATGTTGTCCACCGGGACGACGTTGGCGACCCGACCGGACAGCATCGGCGAGTAATCCACGGGCTCGTCGAGTTGCGAGACGACGATGGCGCCCTCGCGCTCTTCGCCGCCGATGACGCGGTAGAAGTCGTCGGTCATGCGCGAGGCCTCCAGATGGTCGAGCAGCTCACGGTTCGGATACCGCGGCGCGGTGCTGACCACCGCGGGCAAGGACACCAACTCCTGGTAGACAAGTTCGCCGAACCGATTGGCGTTGGCCAGGCCCTCGTCGTCCGTCCCAGTGAGCACGTAGATGACCCGGGCGTTGGCGCACCCTTCCTGGTTGGCCACACCGATGTCGGTCGCGGCGCGGCGGGCCACCTCGCGCATCGTGTGTTCGTCGTCGAATGCCTCGCGGCCGATGATGGTGGCGCTGCGCTTCGGGTCCAGCGCGATGAGCTCCAAACCGGGCTGGATGTAGCGGGTTACGTGTTTGACCGACGCCAGACCGCCCCAGGCCACGATCTTTTCGATGTGGTGGGGCTGGTAGAGGATCTCCTCCACGCTGCGGTCGCCACCCTTCCAGTACCCGACCACGAGATGCTTGGTGATCGGGTGATCCGGCGCGACATCCGCCAGCGTGCGCGCGATGGCGATCGCGGTGAGGGGATCGTTGGACGGCGCCTTGACGATCACGTCCGATCGGGTGATCACCGAACGCAGAATGGTCACCGCCGAGACCAGTCCGCCGTTACCCGCCGGGATGTGCAGCACGCGGGATCCGAAGGCGCGCACGCGCAATTCGCGGCCGTCGCGCAGCCTGTGCGGGACCCACCCGTTGAGGTAGTCCAACCCGACCTGGCTGTCGGCGATCTCGGTGACATTGTCCCGCGAAAACAGCGCCCGCAGAACGCGATAGCTGTTCTTCATCATCTCCGCCGGCAGCACATTGGCCACCAGCGAGGCCTCGTAGGCCTCCTGCAGGTGGGTGTTCGACTCGAAGTCCAGCGCGTTGCCGAGTGCGGCGAGCACGTCGAGGATCTCGTCGAAGCTCAACTCGTAGAGGTCGGTCATCTCCGCGGGGCTTTTGAGCGGCACCTGCTCGACGTACTTGGCCATGTCCGCTGCTTGGAACTGCGAGACGCCCGTGCGGTTGTCGAATGGCACCAGCTCGTCGGTGATGAGCCGCCCCCGCAAGAACAGCGGGACGGTGTAAGCGATCACGCGTCCAGTCCCTTCATGAAGTTCACGGCCTCGTCGTGCACCTCATGTGTTGCGGCGCAGGTGATCCGGTCGTCCTCGACACCGCGCTTCTCGCTGTAGCGCACGATGTCCTTCTCGAAGGCGACGCTCGTCTGCCCGCATGGGCAGCGCAGGTCCCAGTCGATCGTGACTTCGTCGCCGGAGATGACGCCGCCCCAGTGCGCACGAAGGAGGACGTCGTAGACGGCTGCCCGGCCGGTCTGCACACCGGTGCGAGGAAGTGGCTCGCTGGTGTCGGGATCGAGCACGAAGGGGATGACCCACGGTGCCACGTGATAACGGCCCTCGCTACAGCCCCAGTGAAACGCGCTCGCTTCGGAGAAGCCATAGCCGATTTGAATCCGATCGACGCCGAGGAAGTCCTTTATTACATCCAGGAAATCGTCCGGCAGCGCAACGCCTTTCATTCCGCCGCCGGTGAGAATCGCCGAGTCCGGGGCGAAGACGTCGCGCACTCCGCGCTCGAGACCGACCTTGGCGATGTCGTACATCACGTGGAAGGTACTGGTCATGAACACCCGCTTGCCGCGCAGCTCGTCGGTGAGCCGGGTGAAGAACGCCTCCAGGTCCTGGCCCTGACGCGCCTGCATGGCGATGAACTCGTCCTTGCGGGCGGCCAGCGCCGGGTCGATCTCGAGCCGGTCGAGTTCGCCGCGGGACGCTGCGGCGCGCATCTTGGAGGCCAGGAACATCAGATCGGTGTCAACGGCCCCGGGGTAGAGCGCGTGAAACCTACTTTCGTCGCCGCCGGTGAAGCCGCGCTTGATCATGTTGGCGATGCGCAGATGGCCGAGCTTGCCGCTGGCGAAGTTGGGCCACACCACGTCCACCGAGGGGTTGAGTTCCTTCTCAGTGGGTTCCTGACCGAAGGTTTGGAACAGGCAGATCTTCCAGAGCGTCATGCCGTCTTCGGCGCCGCGCTTGTCCTTCGGGAGGATCGAGATGGTGCCGGTGGTACCGCTGGACGTGATGGCCTCCAGCGGAGTCTGTCGGTCGAGGCGGTCGATCCAGTCGTCGATCCCGGTGCAGCCGTCGGTGTCAACCGCGGACAAGTCGTAGCTGGTGAGCTTGTCGAGCCACCTGGTCATCAGGTCGAAGCGCTTCTTGTCGACGAGCGCCGCCGGGTACGACTTGAACGCCGTGTGCGAAAACATCAGCGGGACAACGTCATTGAAGTCATTGAGCTCTGTCACGCCGAGCCGGTCGGCGAGCTTGCGCAGGATCTCGATGCTTTGGTAGTGCTCCCGAAACCGGATGCCCATGGCCTGGCGTTGCAGCTCTTCGAGCTCGGTCCGGGGAATGGTGTGCATCTTCGTATAGGACCGCCCGAAGAACCCGATCGGGTCGTTCATGAATTCGTGCACCGGCGGCGCTGTCTTTTCGGTGACCGTCATCGGGTCATCGTAGGACCATCTTGCAGATATACGCAAGATTGCAGTTTACTGCAATTACTGGGCCGCGACGGCTTCGGCTTTATCGGGAACGGGCTCCGCGTGAACGAGCGAGTTTCTGATGGCGAGGCCGCCGATGACCGCGGCGATGAAAAACAGCAGCGCGCTGACCTGCAGCAGCCGGCTGAAGCTGGCGTCGGTCAGCCTGTTGGCGGTGATCACTCCGACACAGGCGACGGCGATCAGCGCGGAGGTCCGCCCCGTCGCGTTCTGGATCGCTGCGGCGATTCCGCTGTGCACGGACTTGACGGCGGACAAGTTGACCGCGGTCAGCGGCGTGATCGCAAGGACCATGCCGACGGCTAGCAGGATCCTGCCCGGCAGCACGTCGGTGACAACGTGGAATCCGTGTGCCCGGGGGTGGATCAGTAGCAGCCCCAGCCCGGCCAGCGCCGGACCCGTCATCAGGAAGATCCGAGGTCCCCTTCGCGCGGCCATGCCGCCGACGCCGCGGGCGCACAGCAACGAAATGATGGGGCTGGGCAAGGTAATCAGACCCGCGGCCGTGGCCGAGTATCCGGCGACCTCTATGAGGTACAAGGCGATGCCCAACGAGCCCATCGTGATGCCGCCGTAGACGAACGCGGTGACCAGGTTGGCTCCGGTGAAATTGCGGGCGGTGAACAGGCGCAGCGGCACCATCGGGTGGGGCGCGCGGCGCTGCCATGCCACGAACGCCAGCAACGCCACGACCCCCGCCACTAACGCCCCCCGAACCAGGGAGTCGCCCCATCCCCGCCGACCCTGTTCGATCAGTGCGTACACTGTCGCGGCCAGTCCGATGGCCGACAGTGCGGCGCCGGCGACGTCGACGCGGGCGCGTTCCGCGGGCCCGGGCGTCGGGGGCAGCCAAAACGTCAACGCAAAACCGATGGCCATCGGGATCGCCGACAAAACGTAGATCCAGCGCCAGCTCAGCAAGTCCACGGCCAGTCCCCCCAGCAGCGGCCCCACCGCGAAGGCGGTGCCCGTCCAGGCCGTCCAGGACCCGATCGCCGCCGGTCGGTCCGCGCCCTCGAACGACGAGTTGATCAGCGCGAGCGAGCCAGGCACCAGAAACGCGCCGCCCAACCCCTGGACGAGGCGCCCGGCGATCAGCATCGTCGGGGTGCCCGCCGTGGCCGCCAGCACCGAGCCCGCCCCGAAGGCCACCAGCCCGAAGCGCATCACCGGTATTCGTCCGAACAGATCGGAGATGGCACCTCCCGGCAGCACCATGGCCGCGACCGCCAGCAGATAGCCGTCGATGACCCATTGCTGTGAGCACATGCCCCCGCCGATGTCGCGACCCGTGGCCGGCAGGGCCAGGTTCACGACGGTGCCATCGAGGAAGACGACCATCGACACCATGATGGCCACCACCATGACCCGCCTCGTCGGCGCGACGTCGCGCAAGTTCATGAATGATCCTGCCCTGCGCGCAACGCCGAAACCGGTCCCGAAAGAGGGCTGTGCAGTGATCATCGCGGCGTCTGGTTGGTCATGGGCTCTGCTCCTTACCGGTGGGATCCATTCGGGCCACAGGCTTTAATAGAGGACCTGGTTACAGATCGTCACGAGCGACCGGGCCGCACGGTTCAAACGATCAACGGATGGCGGCGGCCTCACGCTCGGCCAACGACTTCAAGGTGAGCAGCTGCTTTCGCATCATCACCAGGTCACCCAACGCGAGCAGACGAGCGAGCGGCCTTGGCCCGCCGAACAAGACGCGCACATGAAGCCGTGCGCCGGCCCCCTCGGGCCGGATCGCGTACGTGACCGCTACGCCCTTGGCCAGCAAGGTGATCTGCTCGTCCGCGACGAAAGACTGCAGCGCGAACAACGTCATGAACCGCTGTCCGACTGCGAGATGAACCAGTTCGGGGTCGCGCTCTCGAGGACTTCGGCTGCCGTGGTTGTCGAGGAGGTCGTAGCTGTAGGGCGCCGCGCGGAGCTGACACAACCAGGCGAACACGATCGGTGGCGGCGCGGCGATGCCGATCGCGCGGTCAGCCTGGATGCCGGCGCGCGGGCGCAACGCGTCGCACGGCAGCGGGACCGTTCGTTCCGGCGGTCGCACTCCCCAGGTCAGACCGAGAGTCAAGGGACAGGTGTCCGGAGGCCACGACGTGCGGTGCGCTCGATCAGCTGCGGTGCCACCACCCGGTGCACTGGGCCGACCATTGCCCAGACCGCTCGGGCGGCGATTTTGCGACGATAATGCAGGCGCGTGGTGAGGGTGGCGCGCCGAGCGTCCTCGCGGCGCAGCGTCAGCCGGCCGCGCATGAGCGGCCCGTCCGCCGCCAGCACGAACTCATCGTCATCCGAACGCACGATCCGCCAGCCGATTACGTGGTCAGGCGAGGAGTACGGACCTAAGCGAAATTGCAGTAGGTGGCGGTGAATCCACAACACAACGTTTCCTCCGACGCCCGCCTTGTCTCCGAGGGCGTCGCGGAATGCTTGCTCGGCGGTGCGCACGTCGTCATCGAGGATTGGGGCTTCGAACGTGTCCGCGTAGTCATCCTCGGTTTCGTCGGTCTCTGCAATCAGTGCTGCCGCAATGCGTTTCAGCGTCCACCGCACCGCGACGCCGTGCCCGCCGGTGCCGATGACCGCCGCACGGTAGGCCTTGCCGTGGATGCCCGGGAACGCCGCCCAAGTAGCCGCGCGCAGCCGGGTCCGGCCCGGAGGATCTTCATCCAACTCGAAGACCCACCTGTAGACCGCGAACGGGTGGCGGCCCTTGAGCGCCAACTGCTCGGGTGGGCGCGCCTCGTCCAGGGCGAAACCGAAAGGCACGGTGGAGGGGTCGTGCGGGTCGCGGCACATCACGCGCAGCAGCGCCGACCACGTTTCTCCCCGATCCGCGTCGACGGTTATGGCATGCTCATCGATATAGGGTAATCGTTCCATATAGAAGGATCGTACTAGATCATGGCACCACCGCGGAAGCATGAAACCGATGTGATCCTCGACGCAGCGCGAGCGCTGGTGCTGGACGGTGGTCCGCGCGCGGCGAGCGTGGCCGCGATCGCCACCGCCAGCGGTGCGCCCGCCGGCACGCTCTACCACCGGTTCGGCAACCGGGACGGCATCTTGACGGCGGCGTGGTTGCGGGCGCTGGAACGCTTTCAGGCGAGTGCGATGGCGGCCTCAACCAACAAAGGGGCCGATTCGCCAACCGACACCGCGGTCGCCATGGCCGTGGCGACCATCAGCTTCGCGCGCGACCTCCCAGAGGACGCCCGGCTGTTGTTGACGATCCGGCCGGCCGACCTGCTCGACGGCGAGCCCGATGCGCAATTCCAGGAGACGCTGGCCGCCATGAACGCGCCCCTGACCGCGCGGGTTCGCACACTCGCCCGGCAATTGTTCGGCCGCGCCGATGCGCGGTCCGTCGACGCCGTCGCGCGGGCGGTCGCCGACCTGCCCTATGCCGTGGTGCGGCGCCACGCGCGCGACGAGCCCATGCCGTCCTGGCTGGAAGCCGATGTCGCGGTGTCGGTGCGGGCGGTGCTAGAGGGTTTTGGCAAACGCGCGTAAGGACTCCACCTGCGCGGGATCCAGTGAAGGGCGCACGGTTTTGCGGGCCGCCGCGAGGTCGGCGGCCGTCACGTCGGCGGCGTCGATGGATCGCCGCATCGCGGTGAGCGCGGCCTCGCGCAGCAGTGCCACGCAGTCGGCGGCGCTGTAGCCGTCGAGGCCGGCGGCCACCTCGTCGAGGTCAACATCGTCGCTGAGCGGAATGGATTTGCCTGCGGTGCGGAGGATCTCGCCGCGGGCCGCGGCGTCGGGCGGCTCGACGAACACCAACCGCTCCAGCCGGCCAGGCCGCAACAGCGCGGGGTCGATCAGATCCGGGCGGTTGGTGGCGCCCAGCACCACGACGTCGCGCAGCGGGTCGATCCCGTCGAGCTCGGTCAGCAACGCCGCCACCACCCGATCGGTCACGCCCGAGTCGAAGCTCTGCCCGCGCCGGGGTGCCAGCGCGTCCACCTCGTCGAGAAACACCAATGACGGGGCCGAGTCCCGGGCTCGCCGAAAGAGTTCGCGCACAGCCTTTTCCGAGCTGCCCACCCACTTGTCCATCAGCTCGGAGCCCTTGACGGCGTGCACGCTCAGTTGACCGGTGCTGGCAAGCGCCCGGACCACGAAGGTCTTGCCGCAGCCCGGGGGGCCGTACAGCAGCACTCCGCGCGGCGGCTCGACACCCAGCCGGGCGAACGTGTCGGGATGCTGCAGCGGCCACAGCACGGCCTCGGTCAGCGCCTGTTTGGCCTCGGCCATGTCGCCGACGTCATCCAGCGTCACGTTTCCGACGGTCAGTTCCTCGCTGGCCGAGCGCGACAGCGGCCGGATTACGGTCAGCGCACCGACGAGGTCGTCCTGAGTCAGCTTCGGTGGTTGGCCGTCGACGCTGGCCCGGGACGCCGCCCGCAGCGCGGCTTCGCGCACCAGCGCGGCCAGATCGGCGACGACGAAACCCGGCGTGCGGCCCCCGATCTCGTCGAGATCGAGATCGCTGGTGGGCACCGGCTTGAGCAGTGCCTCCAACAGCGCCTTCCGGGTGCCGGCATCGGGCAGCGGCAGTCCGAGCTCGCGGTCGCACAGATCGGGGGCACGCAGCCGGGCGTCGAGCTGGTCGGGTCGCGCGGAGGTGGCGATCAGTGCGACGCCCTGGGTGGCCACGGCGGTGCGCAGCTCGCCGAGGATCAGGGCGGCCACCGGCTCGGCGTCGGCCGGCAGCAGGGCGTCGACGTCGGTGATCAGCAACACGCCGCCACCGTCGCGAACCTTCTTCGCCGCGGAGGCCACGGTTTTCAGCCGGTCGTCGGCGGCGAGCGCGCCGACCTCCGGGCCGTCCAGCTTGACCAGCCTGCGGCCGTCGCACACCGCGCGGACCAGCGTCACCTTGCCCACCCCCGCCGGACCCGACACCAGCACCCCGAGGTTGGTGCCGGCGCCCAACGTCCTCAGCAGGTGCGGTTCGTCGAGCGAAAGCTTCAGCCACTCGGTGAGTTTCGCTGCCTGGGGCTGCGTGCCCTTGAGTTCCTCGACGAGGATCTCCGGGGTCGCCGGGTCGATCGAGTCGATCGAGTCGATCCGTCCCGGCGGCGACGCCTCGAAGCCGGACGGGACGCTGGTGCCCCAGGTGACCAACGAGTTCGGCTGCACGCTGACCGGTCCGTTGGGGTCGACGCTCGTGACGGTCAGCAGCTCCGAGGTCCAGCTGATCCCGACCGCGGACGCCAGCGCGCGGGTAGCGGCCGACGTTGACGTGCCGGGGCCCAGGTCGCGCGGCAGCAGGGACACGGCGTCGCCGACGGTCATCACCTTGCCGAGCAAGGCCTGCCGCAGGGTGACCGGCGTGATCGAGTTGGTGGCCATTGACGAGCCGCTGAGCGTCACCGACCGCGCGCCGTAGACCGTGACCGCGCTGACGATCACCGCGGTGCCGTCCCGCAGCCCGGCGTTGGACAGCGTCACGTCGTCGAGCAGCACGGTGCCGACCGGGGTGTCCGGGTCGGCCAGTCCCGCGACCGCGGCCGTCGTTCGTGACCCGGTCAGCGATATCGCGTCCCACTCCCGGATGCCAAGGGCGGCAACGGCATTGGGATGCAACCGGATGACGCCGCGACGGGAGTCCACCGCTGAGGTGTTCAGCCGGGCGGTGAGGGTGAGTTGCCCGGTCCCTGAACCGGGGGAAGTCATTCCATTCGCCCGCCGGGCTTGCGCAGCCCCAGCCGCGCCACGGACCGGCGGCTCGGTATGCGCAGCCCCAGCCGCGCCACCGGCCGGCGGTTCGGCTGAGCCAGGCGGTTGGCACGCCGCACGGCCCGGCGTTCCTTGGGCTGGTCGTCCCACACCTCGGGGTGTTTGGCCAGCCAGCGCTTGCTGCGCACCGCGAACGGGATATGGCACACGTAGGCGATGATGATCACCCAGATCAGGATGTAGGGCGCCAGCACCGCGGCCGCCGCGGCGGCCGCCACGACGGCCAGCGCTAAGACCGCCTGGTTCGGGGGCACCGCGAAGGTGTGGACCTTCTTCATCGGGATCGCGCTGACCATGAGCAGCGACGTCCCCGTGATCCATGCGGCAAGGACCCACTGGTTAGTCCACCACCCCTCGCCGAACTGCTTTTGGAGGGCGATGGTGCCGATCATGGAAACCGCGCCTGCCGGCGCCGGCATCCCGACGAAGAATTCCTTCGCGTAGGGGGGCAGGGTCCCATCGTCCTGCTGGGCGTTGTATCGCGCCAGGCGGAGCACGACGCACACCGCGTACAGCAGCACCACCATCCAGCCGACCGGCCATTTGGACAACAACGTCACGTAGACCACCAGGGCAGGTGTCACGCCGAAGTTCACCGCGTCGGCCAGTGAGTCGATTTCAGCGCCCATCCTCGATTGGGCGTCCAAGATCCGGGCCACCCGGCCGTCCAGCGCGTCGAGGATGGCCGCTACCGCGATCAGCGCCATCGCGGGAATCGGCTTGTGGTCAAGGGCGAATTTGATCGACGTCAAGCCCGCGCAGATGGACAGCACCGTCAGCGCGCTGGGCAGCACATGCAGGCTCATGGGCGTTCGCCTGCCGCGGGGCTTGTCGATCATCGCAGTTCCGCTAACACCGTCTCGCCGCCGACTGCGCGCTGGCCCACCTTCACCAACGTTTCGGCGCCCGGCGGTAGGTAGGTGTCCAGCCGCGAACCGAACCGGATCAGTCCGTAGGTGTCGCCGATCGATAACTTGTCCCCGACGCGCGCGTCGCAGATGATGCGGCGCGCCAGCAGCCCCGCGATCTGCACGGCTATGACGTCTGAGACCTCTGCACCGGTGTCGGTCCGGATCCGCAGGCTGGTGCGCTCATTCTCGGTGCTCGCCGAGGCCAGATCGGCCGACCCGAAGCGGCCCGGCCGGTGTTGCACGGCAACCACCTCGCCGCTCACCGGGGCACGCTGCACGTGGGCGTCCAACAGCGACAGGAAGATGCTGACCCGCGGCACCGGCGTCTCGCCCATGCCGAGTTCGGCTGGGGGAGCCGCCGAATCGATCACGCAGATCACCCCGTCGGCGGGCGCGACGACCGCGCCGGGCCGGGTGGGCGGCACCCGCGGCGGGTGGCGGAAGAACCCCGCGCAGGCAGCCGCGGCCAGCAGACCCGCCCGCCGCAGCCACCGGAATTTGCGACCGCCCAGGGCCCCGACCGACGCGGCGGCCAGGCCGGCGGAGACGAACGGCAGCCCGGCGGGGTGCATCGGCGGGACGGTGGAGCGCACCAACTCCAGGACGTGTTGCGGGCCTTCCAGGCCGGGGCGTCGTGCCACGCGGCCATCTTACGGAGCCGCGGTTCAGCTCAAGTCCCAGACCTGCAGCTGGGTTCCGGCGGACACCTCGACGACGTCCTCCGGGATGTCCAGCAGCCCGTTCGCCGATGCCAGCCACCGCAAATGGTGTGACGCGGGCGGGCCGTAACTGGTGACGCTGCCGGTTTCGCGGTCGAGTATCGCGCGTCGGAACTGACGCTTGCCGCGCGGCGAGGTCAGCGACTCGGCGAGGACCGCCGGGCGGTGTGGCCGCTCAGGATCGGGCAGGCCCATGGCCTTTCGCAGCGCGGGACGGATGAACACCTCGAAGGACACCAACGCGCTGACCGGGTTGCCGGGCAGGGTGACGATCGTGGTGCCGGCCACCCGCCCGATGCCCTGCGGCATTCCCGGCTGCATTGCCACCTTGACGAACTCCACTCCGTGGTCGCCTTGCATACCCCCGTGGCCGAAGGCGTCTTTGACGACCTCGTAGGCGCCGGCGCTGACTCCACCGCTGGTGATGATCACGTCGACCTCAGCGGCGTACCGGTCCACAAGCGAGCTGAACTGTGCGACATCGTCTTCGGCGGTCGCCACGGCGATCACCTCCGCGCCGGCGTCGCGCACCGCCCCGGCCAGCATGATCGAGTTGGACTCATAGATCTGCCCCGGCCGCAGCGGGATGCCCGGTGACACCAGCTCCGACCCCGTGGACAACACCAGCACCCGTTGGCGCGGGATCACCGTCAGCTCGGCCATTCCCAGCGCCGCGGCCAGGCCGAGCACAGCCGCGGTCACGACCTGTCCCTTGCGCAGGACGGTGGTGCCGGGGGCGACGTCCTCGCCCGCTCGCCGGATGTGCGCGCCGGGCTGGCCCGGCTGCCGGATCGCCACCGAATGCGGGCTGCCGTCGGTGTCTTCGACCGGCACGATCGCCGTCGCCCCGGCCGGAACGGGCGCGCCGGTCATGATGCGATGCGCGGTTCCTGGCTGCAGCGTCAATTCGTCGGTGCGTCCGGCCGGAATGTCCTCCGCGACTGGCAACACCACCGGGTGTTCGAGCGACGCGTCGGATGTGTCCTCGGCGCGCACGGCGTATCCGTCCATCGCGGAGTTGTCGAAAACCGGCAGCGCCAGCCCCGCGACCACGTCGTCGGACAGGACGAGCCCCTGCGCCTCCGCCAGCGCGACCGCGACCGCCGGGCGGGCACGGATCATCTCCATTACGACGCGCTGATGCTCTTCAACTGACCGCATTCGGCAATTATCGGTCCCGCAGATTCCGTTGCAGGTCTGCGTTGCGACGTAAGGTTGAGAACGTGATTACCGGGCTGGCCCATACGGGGGTGTGCGTTCCCGACTGCGAGGCCGCGGTGGCGTTCTACCGCGACGTATTGGGCCTGCGTGTGCTGTCGCCGCCGTATGTCATGAGCGGTAATGCCATTCGCGACGACATGGGTGAGCTGGTGTCCGACCCCACCATGAAAGCGGCCATCGTCGGATTCGGGGACGACGGCGACCGGGTGCTCGAGGTGATCGAGTACCTCGGCTTGAAAGAGGATGAGGGGGCGCACGATCGACGAGCCGCGGCGGCCCTGACCGACTTGACCCTCTATGGGTTGTCGCACGTCGGACTCATCTGTGAGGACCTCGACGCGACCCGGGCCGAACTGGAAAGCAAGGGAGTGCGCTTCCTCGTCAGTGGAATCGCGGACGTCGCCCGAGTTCGCACGACCTGGTTCGTCGATCCATGGGGCGTGATCTTCATCCTCGTGGAGAAAAGCCGGCCCGGGCGACCGTATTTCGCGCAGGGGGCCTAGTGCCGCCGAAGCCCACCGTCGGCGTGATCGGCGCGGGTGCCGGCGGCATCGCGATGGGCATCCAGCTGGCCGAAGGCGGCTACGACTTCGTCATCTTCGACCGGGCCGACGGATTCGGCGGGACGTGGCGGCACAACACCTTTCCTGGCGCGGCGTGCGACGTCCCGTCCCACCTGTACTCGTATTCCTTTGCGCTCAACCCGCGGTGGAGCAAGACCTACGCGAACCAGCCCGAGATCCTCGCCTATCTCGAGAGAGTGGCCACCGACCATGGGCTGGGCCCGCACATGCGGCCCAACACCGCGATCACCACCGTGCGCTGGTCGGATGACCGGCGACGCTGGACGCTGCGCACCGACGACGGCCGACGGCACGACTTCGACGTTGTGGTGAGTGCCGTCGGGATGCTGGACGTGCCCCACATTCCGGACATCCGGGGGGCGCAGCGGTTTCGCGGCCGCCAATTCCATTCGGCGCGTTGGGATCACAGCAAGTCGACCTCGGGGGAGCGGGTCGCGTCCATCGGGACCGGCGCCAGCGCGGTGCAATACGTGCCGGCGATCGCGCGAGAAACCGCGCACCTCACGGTGTTTCAGCGGACCCCGATCTGGATTGCGCCACGGTTCGACTTCCCGTTCACCCCCGAGCAGCACGAGCTGTTCGAGCGCGACCCGGCCGCGACGCAAAAGCTGCGCGACGAGGCCTTCGATGCCTACGAGTCGTCCAGCTTCGACGCCGACGCCGCGCAGACTCGCGAAGCGACCGAGCTCGCGCGCAGCTACCTGATGCGCAAGGTGGCCGACCCCGAGTTGCGCGCAAAGCTGACGCCGGACTATCCCGCCGGCTGTAAGCGTCCGCTGATGTCGCGCGAGTGGTACCCCACGTTCGCGCTGCCCAACGTCAGCCTGGAGACGACCGCCATCGCCGAGCTGACCGAGGGAGGGGTGCGCACCGTCGACGGCGTCGAACACCGCGTCGACACCGTCATCTACGGCACCGGGTTCAAGGCCGCCGACTATCTCGCGAGCATCGACGTGTACGGAACGGGCGGCCGCCACCTGCGCGAGGAGTGGAGCGCGGGCGCGGAGGCGTACCTCGGCACGCTCATAGCCGGGTATCCGAACTTCTTCATGCTGTACGGCCCGAATACCAACGGCGTCAACTCGATTCTGTACATCCACGAGGCTCAGACGACATTCATCCGCCACATCCTCGACGTCATGGGCAGCCGGGGCGCGCGCACGATCGAGGTGATGTCCGAGGCGCAGCGACGCTACAACGACGAGATTCAGTCCGCCATGGCCGGCAAGGTCTGGCTCGCCTGTACGAACTACTTCCAGCATCCCAGCGGCAAGGTCGTCACCCAGCTGCCGTACAGCGGACGGACGTTCTTCGAACGCACCCGCGAGTTGGTCGACGGCGACTACCTCGTGGATCGTTAGCTGATCGACGGAGGCCTGCGCTGACGCCTGCGGACAAGTGCCCTTTTTGTTCCGGATCGCCGGCGCGTTGCGCTCCCGGCGGCCGCGGTCGGTGCAGCCCGCTGGCGGCGAATCCTCCGGAGCCCCTCGTGGCTTGTTGTCCGCGAAGCTTGGGAGCGCAACCGTATGTGGGCTCGACCGCGCAACCCATGCCCGCCTGGGCGAGGGCGGCGCGGCGCTATGCGGACTGGGCGCGAGTCGCTTGGCACCGGCGATTGTGGCCGAAACCCCCCGCGTCTCAGGCGCTTTAGGCGCGCCCCGGCCTTAATGGGGGCACTGCGCACGAACTCCATTCTCATCCGCGCCATAGCCGCAGCCCGTTTCGACTGCTTGCTCACCCGCACGGCCACACCCTAGCCCTACCAAGCGCCCGGCTGGTACTCGGCGGTCATCTCCCGCCAGGACAGGGGTTCGCCGCAGTGCGCGCAGTTCATTCGCGGATCGGCGGCGTGGCCGCAGGCGCGATGGATCAACCGCACCGGCGGAACGGCGTTCTTGTACTTGTCGCCCCAGGCCGCGAGGGACAGCAGCACCGGATAGAGATCGGCGCCCTTGCTCGTGAGGCGGTACTCGTACCGCGCCGGGCGGTCCTGGTAGCGCACCCGGTCGAGGATTCCCTCGTCCACCAGGACCCGGAGCCGGTCGTTGAGCACGTTGCTGCCCAGGCCGAGTTTCGAGCGGAAGTGGTCGTAGCGGCGCTCGCCGCGGAAGCACTCGCGCAGGATCATCATCGTCCACCGCTCGCCGATCACCGACCACGTGCGGGCGACGGAGCAGTAGAGGCCATCCAGCTCGTCGTGCTTCATTCCGACAGCCTAGAACGGTTGGGCCAGGTAAGACATCTTTCGAGTCTTAACTGCTTGATGGAATAGCGCCTCGTTGGCTGCAGTTCAACTAAAAACGAGTGTTATGAGTTCAGAGGCGGTCAAATGCCCTACTACCAGTTCACCGTTCCCACCGGCGGCGCGACGCTGCAGCACAAGTCCGAGGTCGCGGCTGCGATGACGAAGGTCCCCAGCGAGGTGACTGGCGCACCTGGCGCCTACGTGTACCGCTCCTTCGTCGAAGTCCCGCCGGGCAGCGTCTTTGTGTCTGGCGAGCCCGTCAGCGGGTCGCGGATGGTCGGGATCATCCGTCAGGGCCGGTCGCCCGAGGTCAAGGCGAAGCTCATCCACGGACTCGCGGACGCGTGGTGCGAGATCCCCGGCGCCAACGCCCTGGAGGACGGCGTCATCCTGCCCGAGATCACGGACGAACCGGGCGCCATCTACTGATCGGGGGATGGCATGAAGCAGGCTCAGACGATTCCCGAGACGTTTCTCGGCGTCGGCTACACAAGAGACCGGGCCGGCTTACCGCTGGAGGCGGTGCGTGTTCCCGTGTCGCGGCCGGCGGCCGAGCAGGTGCTGATCCGTATGACCGCCTCGTCGCTCAACCCAGTGGAGTACAAGCTGGCCGATCTCAACTTCATGGGACGGACGCCGCCTGTGGCTCTCGGTCTTGACCTCGCGGGCGTGGTGGTCGCCGTGGGTGACGGTGTCGGCGGCGTGGCCGTCGGCGATGCGGTGGCCGCGATGGCCGACTTGAACGGTGACGGCGGCTGGGTCGCCACCGGCGAGACCGGAGGCGACGGCGGCTACGCCCTCGCTCACCAATTCCTCACCGTTGCCAAGCCACCGTCGGTGAGCTTCCGCGATGCGGCGGCGCTTCCGATGGCCTTCCTGTCGGCTTTTGCGGGCCTCTACCCGGTGGTGCGGGCCGGGGACACGGTCTACATCCCCGGCGGCGGGGGCGGCGTCGGCCATTTCGCCGTACAGATGGCGGCGCGTGCCCTGGGGGCGGGGCTGGTCATCAGCAGCGGCAGCACGCCGCAATCAATCGCATTGGCCCGGCAGTCCGGAGCCCACCACGTTTTCGACTACAAGCGCGACGA
>Ga0306921_10002387_pt1 | contig 18849 bp, 13 predicted proteins | sample sta12Cox44000080_FD_203760 | JGI IMG/M metagenome (GOLD analysis project Ga0306921, IMG submission 203760) | Lab enrichment of tropical soil microbial communities from Luquillo Experimental Forest, Puerto Rico - statoxic.12C.oxic.44.000.080 (v2)... | ecosystem: Environmental > Terrestrial >... | reverse complement strand
ATCGCCGGGTGGTTGATGTGCTTGTTGGTCAGCGCCACGTGCTGCAATACCGGCAGAAAACGCTGCTCGCCCGCGAGGCGCTCGACCGTCTTGGAGACCGCGTAGAGGCCCGCCAACGGGTGCAACGGTCCGCCGTGATGACCCGGCGGCATCTCGGTCGAGCGGGTCACCGCCAGCGCCGAGGCGGTCAGCATGGTCTCGGTCGGAACCCCGTCACGCAGCTTGTCCAAGGTGCGGTCGACAATCTCCGCCGGAGGGGTGTCCTCGATAAACTGGACCAGCGGCTCGAACGCGGCGGGATATTCGACTCGTCTCGGCATCGGCATCGTGGGTTCTCCTGGATGCGGTTTTGTGGTTTGCTTGGTCTCACTCCTGCGAAGGGTTGATAATCGTCCCGCGCGATTTCCCGGCTGTCAACACCGGAGAAAGCATGGCTCGGGGTTGTTTTGCGCAAGCCCGGAGCAAGGGACGCCATGCTCAACCGATAGCCGGTGCGGCGTCGTCGATCGCGAGCTGCACCGCGTCGCCGCCGCGCCAGCTGTCGCGACGCAAATGACCGGCGACATGGATCGCCGCACCGCGCGTCTCGGCGAGGAATTGGCCGAGCGGCGTCCCGGCGACGCGGAAGGCGATCGCCCGCAGCCGCGTGGTGTCGAGCGGATCGGCCAACGCGCAGCGTAGATGACCGCTCCCGACGAGTTCGGCATGCGCCACCCGAACTCCAGGCAGGACGAAGCGCGGCTCCGGATTGCCGGCCCCGAACGGCGCCAGCCGGTCGATGTGGCCGAGCAATTCGGCCCGGGCCGCAGCGAGCGCGAGTAGCGCGTCGACCCGCAGCTCAGGCATCAGCCGTTCGGGGTCGGCCCCGTCGCCCAACCGCGCGACCAGAAACTCCCGCAGCGCGTCGAGCTTTTCGGCCGCCACCGTAAACCCGGCCGCCATCGCATGGCCGCCGCCATTGATCAGCAGGCCCGCCTGCCGCGCGGCGATCACCGCTGGACCGAGCGGCAGGCCGGCGATCGAGCGCCCGGATCCCTTACCAACCCCATCGGCGAGCGCCACGACGCAAGCCGGCCGCTCGTAACGTTCCTTGAGTCGTGCCGCGACGATCCCGATCACCCCGGGATGCCAGTTCTCCGCCGCCGCGAAGACGAGCACCGGCGATTGCGGTGCCGCCTCGAGCATCGCGACCGCCGCGTCCAAGGTGCGGGCCTCGATGTCGCGACGCTCGCGGTTATAAGCGTCGAGACGCTGCGCAAGCTCGGCCGCGAGCGCCGGATCATCGGTCGTAAGCAGACGCGCTCCGAGATCGGCCGCCCCTACCCGTCCCCCTGCATTGACGCGCGGACCGAGGACAAAACCGAGATGGTAGCCATCGAGGGGTTCGTTGACACCCGCGACCGCTGCGAGTGCCACGAGACCGGGATTGTTGCCGCGTCGCGCGACCTTGATCCCCTGTGCCACGAAGGCGCGGTTCAACCCGGCGAGCGGAACGACGTCGCAAACGGTGCCGAGCGCCACCAAATCGAGCCAACCCATCAGATCGGGCTCCGCGCGGTCTCCGGCATACCAGCCTGCCCGGCGCAGCGCGCGATTTACCGCGACGATCAGTAGAAAGGCGACGCCGACTGCCGCCAGAGCCCCATGCGGGCTCTCCTCATCGAGCCGGTTGGGGTTAATGATAGCCGCTGCGTGCGGCAGCAGCGGCTCGGCGACGTGATGATCGACGATGATGACCTCGAGACCGGCCGCGGCGGCCTCGGCGAGCGTCAGATGCGCATTCGTCCCACAATCGACGGTGACGACGACACGTATCCCTTCCGCATGCAGACGCAACAGCGCCGGCGTGTTCGGCCCGTAGCCTTCGCGCAGACGGTCGGGCACGTAAATCCGCGTGCGGCCTCCAACAGCGGCACAAAACCGCGCAAGCAATGCCGCCGATGTCGCGCCGTCGACGTCGTAGTCGCCGAAAACAGCGATGGTCTCGCCCTCGCGCACGGCACGCGCGAGCCTCGCCGCCGCAACCTCCATATCGCGCAGATGCGACGGGTCGGGCAGTTGGTCGCGCAAACGCGGCGCGAGAAACCCGGGCGCGCGGTCACGGTCGATGCCGCGCTGAGCGAGCAGCCGGCCGGCAATTTCCGGCAATGCCAAGCGCTCAGCGAGGGCTTGCCCTTCTGTATCGTCGCAGGCTCGCAACCGCCAGCGACGGCCGCAGACCGACCGCTCTACCCCTAGCAGGTGTCCGGCGCCCCCCGCGCCGTCCATGGCTTAACAGATCATCGCGCGAACGGAGCAAAGCTCTGTTTGCGCGTGAAGTCGTGGCGTGCTTCGACATAGCGGACCGTGCCGGTCTTCGAGCGCATCACCACCGAATGCGTCGATGCCCCACCCGGAAAGCGTCGCACGCCGCGCAGCATGGTGCCGTTGGTTACTCCGGTAGCGGCAAACATCACGTCACCCGACGCGAGATCCAAGAGCTTATATTTGCGATCTAGGTCGGTGACGCCGAGACGGTGTGCGCGGCCACGCTCGTCGTCGTTGCGAAACAGCAGCCGCCCCTGCATCTGGCCGCCGATGCAGCGCAATGCCGCGGCCGCCAGCACGCCCTCGGGGGCACCGCCCGAGCCGACATACATGTCGATCCCAGTCTCCGGATCCGAGGTTGCGATGACCCCACTGACATCGCCATCGCCGATCATCGCGATACGGGCACCGGCGGCGCGAACTTTGGCGATCAGCTCGGCGTGGCGCGGCCGGTCGAGGATGCAGACGACAAGATCGGCGATCTGCGCTTTCTTCGCCTTGGCGAGGTTCTTCAGGTTGGCGGCCGGCTCTTCGTCGAGATCGACCAGATCGTCGGGCAACCCGCCGCCGACTGCAATCTTGTCCATATAAACGTCCGGGGCGTTGAGAAAGCCGCCGGCGTCGGCCATCGCGACGACCGCGAGCGCATTGGCGCTCCCTTTCGCGGTGATCGTCGTCCCCTCGAGCGGGTCGAGCGCAATGTCGATCGGCGGCCCGTTTCCGGTGCCGACCTTCTCGCCGATATAGAGCATCGGCGCCTCGTCACGCTCGCCTTCGCCGATGACGACGGTGCCGGCGATCGACAGGCTGTTCAGAGCCTCTCGCATCGCATCGACCGCCGCCTGGTCGGCCGCTTTTTCATCGCCGCGGCCCATCCAGCGCGAGGCCGAGAGGGCAGCGGCTTCGGTGACGCGGACAGCTTCCAATGCCAGATTGCGGTCCATTTTCGAGGTCTCGGGCACGGCTTTCCTCCTGTTTCGCTGCGGCGGTTCTTGTCAGAAATCTTCGATGCGGATCATGTGCGGCGGGTCGAGGACGGTATCGAGCGCTTCGATTTTCTGGAGCGCCCGGCACATTGCCGCCTCGACCGTGACATGGGTCGTCAGCACAACCGGCACGGCCTCGCCAGGAGCGCGCCCGCGCTGGATCATCGATTCCATCGACACCTGCTCGTCGCGCAAGGCGGCGGCGACATCGGCAATTACCCCGGGCTGATCGACGACCATCAACCGTATGTAATAGGCACCTTGATGCCGCTCGATCGGCACACCGGGGAGCGCGCGCAGATTGGCGGTTGGGACGCCGAGCGGCGCGACGTGGCGCCCCGCGGCAATATCGACGAGATCCGAAGCGACCGCCGAGGCGGTAGGCTGAGCGCCGGCGCCGCGCCCTTCCAATACCACCCGGCCGACGAAATCGCCCTCGGCGACGACCGCATTGTAGACGCCTTCGACCGCGGCGATCGGTGTCGAACGCGGCACCATGCAGGGGTGGACGCGCTGCTCGAGCCCCTCCTCGGTCAGCCGCGCAATGCCGAGCAGCTTGATGCGGTAGCCGAGCTCCTCGGCAAAGTCGATGTCGAGCCGCGATACGTGGCGAATTCCCTCGGCATAGACCCCCTCGAGGTCGATCGGGCGGGCGAACCCGACGCTCGCCAGAATGGCGAGCTTGTGCGCCGCATCGATGCCGTCGATGTCAAAGCTCGGATCGGCTTCGGCATAGCCGAGCTTTTGCGCCTCGGCGAGCACTTCGGTGAACTCGTGCGCCGTTTCGCGCATGGTCGTCAGAATGTAGTTCGAGGTCCCGTTGAGAATGCCGTACAGACGAGTGAGCCGGTTTCCAGCCAGACCCTCGCGCAGGGCTTTGATCACCGGTATCCCGCCGGCGACCGAGGCTTCGAAGGCGAGAGTGACGCCCTTTTCCTCGGCGCGCGCCGCGAGCCAGGTTCCGTGATGCGCCATCAGCGCCTTGTTCGCGCTGACGATGTGTTTGCCGTGGTCGATTGCCGTCTCGACCACCCGCCGGGCGATGCCGTCGGCGCCGCCAATCAGCTCGACGACGACGTCGATCTCGGGATCCGCCGCCATCGCCGCAGCATCCTCGTACCAGCGCACCGCAGACAGGTCGACCCCGCGGTCACGGCGCCGATCGCGGGCGGAAACCGCGGCGACGACGATCCTGCGCCCAGCCCGCTGAGCCAGGAGCTCGGCCTGCCGGTCGAGCAGCTGCAAGGACCCGGCGCCAACGGTTCCCAAGCCCGCTACGGCGATCTTCAACGGCGGTTTCACAATGGCGACGGTAGCCTGCGCATGGAGTTGTTTCGAGAGCGTTTGTGCAGCCTAGCCGGACGGCGCAAACAAATGGTTCACGTCAGCCTACTTCAAACCGGGCCGCGAGGCGAATCGGCTCAGTGTTCGAGCAGCACCTCGGCACGGCTTTCGACCCGACCAGCAGCCGATGGCGCAGCCTCGACCGCGATCTTGTCCGCCGGGATTCCCGCCTCGGTCAAGGCGGCGGCGACCGCTTGGGCACGGTCGAGCGCGACGCGGAAGCTGTTGAGCTGCTCGGCCGCTCCGCCGCCGGCGCCCGCATAGCCAATAACCCGCACCTTCCCCGGGTGTTGCTGATAAGCCGGCACAACCTTCTCGAGCGCCTGACGATCCTCATCGCTGAGGGCCTTCGAATCGGCGGCGAACTTGACCTCGGCGACCGGCGCGTCGGCAGCCGCAGGCGACGTTTTCTGGCCACTTTTAGCGGAGCTGGAGAGCGGCGCCAGCACCGGCGGCGGCGGTGGCGGCTGATAAGCCGCCGATCCGATCGGCTCCGGTATCGCGGCCGGGGCGGGGGGTGCCGGCAGGTGCGGCTTGGCCGGGGGCGTGTTTGCTGCTGTTGGCGACGGAGTCGGATAGGGCGGCGGCGGGGCGGATTCGACCTCCTCCGGGTTCGGCACCGATCGCACCTTTGGCACTTCGAGGCTCGTCTCCATCGGCGGCGGTTCGGGAGGCTCAGCGGACTTGCGCAACCCTGTTCCGGCTGCCCCACTCGCCTTCCCCGCGACGGCAGTGGAATCCGGCGCAGACGGGGATGCAGCTGCCGCGCCGGTTTCGCCCGGGGTCGGGCTCTGCGCGGCCGCCGAGGGCGCGGCGCCGGCGGCGGGTTTGGGTTGCGCCCCGTCGGCTGGCTCCGGCACCGGCGGCGGAGGAGGCGGTGGCACCGGTGCCGATGCCGCCGGAAAGCCCGCACGCAATCTCTCGTCGCTGTATTTCGCATTCGTGCGGTCAGCGATCAGGCTCTGCGCCAGCTTCTCCCGTTCGGCTTGAGTCAGCGCTCGATTGGGCGGTGGCGGCACTGTCGCGAGGTTCGGATAATCGGATGCCTCCCCGGCCGCGAGATTCTGAGTATTGGGTGTGGTGTCCGGATCGGGGTCGTTCTTGCTGGCGCCCGTCCAATCACGCCACGTGTCGACGGGATTGCATGCACCGAGTACGAGCACTGCAGCCACAATGGTGAGCCGGCGCGCCGCACGCCGGCAGGGACGGGGCGTGCCCATCTTCATGATCGCATTCTCGACCAAGCCGCTGCACGAGGCATGGGCGAAGACGCTCCAGCCACCACAGATTCTCGCGGGACTGATGTATTAGATCCGGGCCGGCGCGTCACCACATTTGATCACGTTATAAATCAATCGCACGAAGCGAAAAGCGGCCATGACGGAGAAGAACCCGGGCAAACCGCGAGGGGGCGCCGCGCCGGCTGGCGAGGGTCCGGCGGACAACTTGCCGCCCGAACTCTGCGAGGTGTCGCAGCAGATAGCCGCGATCGCCGAAAAGAGCCGGCATCTCGTTACCGAATTTCTCAAGCAGCAAACCACCGAGAATGTCATCGGAATGGCCGCCCCGCTCAGCATCGGCGCCGCCTTTTTCGACATGACGGCGCGGATGATGTCGGACCCTGCGCGGCTCGTCCAGTCGCAGCTGTCGCTGTGGAACGACTTCATGACCCTGTGGCAGCGCGCCGCGCAGCAGTTTCTTGGCGGCAGCGCGGAACCGATGATCGAGCCGTCGGCCGGCGACCGGCGTTTTCGCGACAAGGCGTGGACCGATAATACGCTCTTCGACTTTATCAAGCAGAGCTATCTGCTGACTGCGCGCTGGCTGCAAGGAGCCGTCAAGCAGGTCGACGGCATCGACGAACGCACCGCGCGCAAGATCGACTTCTACACGCGGCAGTTCGTCGATGCGATCGCGCCTTCGAACTTCCTGCTGACCAACCCCGAAGTGCTGCGGGCGACCATCGAAAGTCGCGGCGAGAACCTGGTCAATGGGCTGAAGAACCTGCTCGACGACCTCGAACGCGGCAAAGGTCGGCTGGCGATCAGGATGACCGACATGGCGGCATTCCGCATCGGCGAGAACATCGCGGTGACGCCGGGCAAGATCGTCTATCAGAACGATCTCCTGCAACTTATCCAATACGAGCCGACGACCGCGACGGTCAAACGCCGGCCGCTGCTGATCATTCCGCCCTGGATCAACAAGTTTTATATTCTGGATCTGCAGCCGGCCAACTCCTTCATCGGCTGGGCGGTCGCAGCGGGCCACACGGTCTTTGTCATCTCGTGGGTCAACCCCGACGAACGGCTCGCCGCCAAGACCTTCGCGGACTACATGGGCGAAGGCCCGCTCGCAGCACTCGGCGCGATCGAGCAGGCGACCGGCGAGCGCGAAGCCAATGTGATCGGCTATTGTCTCGGCGGCACCTTGCTCGCCAGCACGCTGGCTTATATGGCCGCCAAGCGCGACGCCAGGATCAAGAGCGCCACCTATTTCGTGACGATGGTCGATTTCTCCGAGGCCGGGGAGCTCTCCGTCTTTATCGACGAGGAGCAGCTCACGGCCCTCGAAGAACGGATGAACGCGAAGGGCTATCTCGAAGGCCGAGCCATGGCGACGACCTTCAACATGCTGCGGGCCAACGACCTGATCTGGTCTTTTGTCGTCAACAACTATCTGCTCGGCAAGTCGCCATTCCCGTTTGACCTGCTCTATTGGAACGCCGATTCGACGCGTATGCCGGCGGCCATGCACAGCTTTTATCTGCGCAACATGTACCAGCGGAACCTGCTGGTCAAACCGGGTGGCATCACCCTCGACGGCGTGCCGATCGATCTGCGCAAGATCAAAACGCCATCGTTCCTGTTGTCGACCCGCGAAGACCACATCGCACCCTGGCGGTCGACCTATGCCGCCACCCAGCTCTATAAGGGCCCGGTCAAGTTCGTGCTGTCGGCTTCGGGTCATATCGCCGGCGTGGTCAACCCGCCGGGTAGCAGATACGGCCACTGGGAGAATGACCACAACCCGCCGACACCGGAGGAATGGCTCGACGCCGCCACCGCGGTGACCGATTCGTGGTGGCCGGTGTGGGAGCGCTGGGTCTCGCGATATTCCGGCGGCAAGGTGCCGGCGCGCCATCCCGGCGACGGCAAGCTCAAACCGATCGAGGACGCCCCCGGCTCCTACGTCAAGGTGCGCGCCGAAGACTGACAAAGCCGGTGCCGGCCCCGGCCTCGACGCACCGGGATTGCTTCGTCGCGGAGTCTGTCCTCGGGCCGCGCAAAGCGCGGGCCCGGGGGCTCCTCGCAATAACTGGGTTTGCAGGGTCACTGCGACCCCCAGACGGCCGCCCGATGGCCGTTCCGGCGGGAAGCAACGAAGATGGTCCCTCCGAAGCTGCTAGACCGATGGCCAAACCGGCGTTGCCAAGGCGAGATCTGTCGGGAAAACGGTGAGCGGCACCCCCTTTTGCCACTGCGCAAAGATCATCGGCACATCGACGCGGCGACCCTTCTCGTCGAACTTGATCGGGCCGGGGAAGCATTGCGCGGCCGGGCCGGTGGTCAGGTTCATCGCGCGGATCGCCTCGGCGACCTTGATCTTGTCGGCGGCACCACCGGCCTCGAGCGCTTCCGCCAGGATCGCCGGGTGGCCGTAGCCGCACAGTGCGTCCTGGGTCAGGAACGGCTCCCCGGTTTTTTTCTTGAAGCGCTCGATAAATTCCTCCTGGCCCTTCATCGGCCAGTTGGCGACGCTGAACAGCATCCCTTCGAGCAGCTCGGGGCCGATGGTCTTGAGCAATTCGGGTGAGCCGAACGGCGCGCCGTTGCCGACCAGTGGTATTTTCCCGTGCGACAATTTGAACTCGTCGAGCTTTTCGAGCACCAGCTTGCAGTCCGGCATCGCCGAGGTCAGCAGCAGCAGGAAATCCGGCTTGGCCGAGCGCACCTTCTCGATCAGCGGCGTGGCATCGGAAAGCGGCGGTGTGTAGATCTGGTCGACAACCAGCTTCAGTCCCGCCTTCTCGAACCCACCCTCGCGCAGCGGCTTGGCAAAGCTGGTCGGTGCCGCAGTATTGTCCATGATCAAGCCGACCGTGGTCGGCCGCTTGCCGGTGGCGCTTTGCGCCAGATCGAGCGCGGTCGGCACGGTCTGGGCGGCTTGCCAGTCGGCGGTCGGCGAGGTCTGAAAGACGAATTTGAAGCCGCGGTTGGTGATCGCGTCGGAATAGCTGAGCGTCAGCCAGGGGATCTGCGCCCGCTCGGTTACCTCGGTGACCGCCAACGTAAACGAGCTCAACCACGAGCCGGTGCCGCCGACGAGGTCAGGATTGTCGGCAACCAAGCGCTGGGCCGCGTTCTTGGCCTTTTCCGTGCTGTCGCCGGCGTCGGCGTAAATTATGTTCAGCTTGGCGCCGCCGAGCGACTTGATGCCGCCGCGGGCGTTGATGTCTTCGACCGCCAAGTCGGCGCCCATGCGCAGCAGCTGACCCTGCCGCGCCCAGGGTCCCGACATCGGCGCGATCATCGCGATCTTGACCGATTTCGCCTGCGCCCGACCGATCGCCGGCAAAGCCAGAGCGACAGCCGAGACGGCGAGCCCCTTGGCCACGGAGCGTCTGGTCAGTTTGTGGGTCATCAATGTTCCTCCTGGAAAAGCGCTGTCATTTCGCTGCCACGGCAACCTGCTCAGCCCATTTCTTACCAAGGTAAGCCTCGATCACTTGGCTGTTGCGGACGACCGTCTCTGGTGTGCCGCTCGCGATCAGCCTGCCGTGGTCGAGCACATCGAAATGATCGACCAGTTGAACCATCGCTTGCATCGTGTGCTCGATGATCAGGACGGTGACGCCCTGCGCGCTAACCTGCCGGATGGCGCCGAGGATGGCGTCGAGATCGTCATGGCCGAGCCCGGCGAGGGTCTCGTCGAGCAGGACCAATCGCGGCTGCGGCGCCAGCGCGCGGGCGAGCTCCATCAGCCGCAGCTCCCGGTTTGTCAGCCCGCCGGCCAGCGCGTTGGCGCGGGCGCCGAGCCCGACTCGGTCGAGAGCCGCCGCCGCCATATACCGCGCCTCGGCGTCGTCGGCAGCGCCGACAAAGGCGCCGGCCGTGACGTTTTCGAGAACGGTCATCCGCGGGAAGGCGCGCACGACCTGAAAGGTGCGGCCGATGCCCTTGCGGCAGACCTGATTCGGCCGCAGCCCCACGAGGCTTTCGCCGGCAAAGCTGATACTGCCGCGTTCGGGCGACAGAAAGCCGTTGATGACATTGAAGAGTGTGGTCTTGCCGGCGCCGTTCGGGCCGATGATGCCGTAAAGCCCGCCCTCGGGCACGCTGAGGTCAACCCCATCGAGCGCCCGGAGCCCGCCGAACGAGATACCGAGGTCGCGTAGCACGAGCAGGTCTTCGCCTGCCATCCTCGAGCGCACCTGACGCGGCATCGCTGGGATCGCCCCGCCGCCCGCCGGCATCGGAACCGCCTCTGGGAGTCGCCCGGCAAAGCGGTCACGAATGCGCCAGTAGACGCCTTCGGGGGCGAGCAAAATGATCGCGATGATCGCGACGCCGTAAACGACGCCCTGAATCCCCGGCAATACGTCGCCGAGCTTCGCGTTCAACCCTTCGGCCAGCGGCACCAGCACAGCGGCGCCGATCACCGGGCCCCACAGGCTGCCGACACCGCCAAACAGCGCCAGGATCAGCGCCTGCGCCGAGACCAGCATGCCGAACACCGCTTCGGGCGTCACCACCAGCAATACCACTGCGTAGAGCCCGCCCGCCATTGCCGCCAAAGCGCCGCTCAGCATCAGCGCCAGCATCTTCCAGCGCCAAGTGTCGATGCCGGCGGCCTCGGCCGCCGGCTCGTTCTGCTTGATCGCGAACAATGATATGCCGAAGCGCGAATTCTCGACCTTGAGCGAGATCAGCAAGGTCACCACCAGCAAGCCCAGCGCCAGCGCTACATAGGCACGCGGGTCGGCGAACTGCATGTAAAGGATCGGGGCTTCCCGCTTCATCGGCAGCGGGATCTCCTGATAGCCGAGCCACTGAAAGACGTAGAGTGTCGCAAGCGGGTAGGCGAGCATCGCCAGCGCGAAATAATGGCCGCGCAAACGGAAGGTCGGGAAGCCGATCAAGGCGCCGGCGAGCCCGCCGACGACCGCACCCGCCGGGATGGTGAGCCAGGGTGAGAGATCGAAATGGATCAGCCCGAGCGCCACCGTGTAAGCGCCCAATCCCCAGAACGCGGCGTGCCCGAACGAGAAATAGCCGCTGTAGCCGCAGAGAATGTTCCAGGCGAGCGACATCACCGCCCACAGCAGCACCTGCGTCAGCACCAGTTCGAAATAATCGCTCTGCAGGAAAGCCATCAAAGCGAGCACCGCGACGGCAAAGCCGACAATCGACCAAAGCTGGCGTTTGACCGCGGGCGAGAAACTCATGTGCGCTCGCTCAGACGGCCGAACATGCCTTGCGGTCGCAGGAAGATGATCAGCAGGAAGACAACGAAGATTGCGGTGTTTTGCAGCTGGTAAGGCAGGATCAACGTCGACATCTGCTGCACGATGCCGATCACGAGGCCGCCCCAGAATGCGCCGAGGATGCTGCCGAGACCGCCCAGCACCACGCCGGCATACATGACGATGACAAAATCGAACCCGGTATAGGGCTGGAACGATTGCGAGCCGGCGACCAGCCCGCCGGCGACGGCTGTGATGCCGACCCCGAGGCTCCAGGCCACCCGGTGCGCCTTGTCGACGTCGATGCCCATGTAAAGTGCCGCCTGGCTGTTGTCGGCGGCGGCGCGCAACGCTTTACCCTGTCGCGTATGGCCGAGGAACAGGTAGACCGCCACGGCCAGCCCGACCGACACCAGAAAGCTGACAACGCGGCTCTGGTTCAACAGGATGTCGCCAATCTCCCACGACGAACGCGACAGCGGTGTGCGGATGCCGGTCGGAGCCGAGCCGAACACGATCAGCCCGCCATTTTGCAGGATCAGAGAGATGCCGAGCGTCGTCAGGATCTGTCCGTAAGCCCCGGCACCCTCGGTCTGGGCGGCACCGGCGCCGGTGACGCGCGCGACGATAAAGCGATGGAGCAGCCACCCCAGCGCGAAGACGATCGGCCCGGCGAGGAAGGCGGCGATGATCGGCCCGCCGCTCGGGCCTAGGAATGCCGACAGCCCGCCAGCGGTGGCCAGGTAGAACGCCGCATACATCCCGAGCATCAGGAAGTCGCCCTGGGCGAAATTGATCACCCGCATCGCGCCGAAGATGATGCCGAGCCCGACGCACATCAGCGCGTAGGTGGCTCCGACCAGGATGCCGGCGGCGAGCGCCTGCAGAAAATCGACAAGTGAGAAGGGCATGGCGCGACGATATAGGTCCGCCGCCCTGCGGATGTCATGGATTTTGACGGCGATAGGGTATGGGCTCGGTGCGATGACGCGGCTAAGCTCGCGGAGGTTCCCCGGAAACGCGACGCACGTCCGATGCTCTTGGCAATAGAAGGACTTTCAGTCAATTACGGCGGACTTGCCGCCTTGCGCGGGGTTTCGGTCTCGGTCGAAGAGGGACAATTCGTCGCGATCGTTGGGCCCAATGGTGCCGGCAAGACGACCTTGTTCAAGGCCATCTCGGGAGTGGTCCCGGCCGCCGACGGTGGCATCACCTACCAGGGACGGGATCTTCTCTCAATTCCGGCGCACGAACGCATGCATCTCGGGATCGCCCATGTGCCCGAGGGCAGGCAAGTCTTCGCCGCGATGACGGTGCTGGAAAACCTCGAGATGGGCGCCTATGCGGGGCGCGGCCGGTCGGCGTGGCAGCGCAATCTCGACCGCATCTTCGAGCTGTTTCCGGTGCTGGCGGAACGCCGCACGCAACTGGCGGGGACATTATCGGGCGGAGAGCAGCAGATGCTGGCGATAGGCCGCGGCATGGCTTCCTCGCCGCAGCTGCTGCTGCTCGACGAACCCTCGATGGGGCTCGCTCCGGCCATCGCCGACCTGATCTTCGACCGGATCACGGCACTCCACCGCGAGGACCGTGTGACACTGCTCCTGGTCGAGCAGCGTGTCGCCGAAGCGCTGGAATCTTGCGACTACGGGTATGTCCTCGAAACCGGCCGGGTCGTCCTCGAAGGCACGCATCGCACCCTGACCGCCGACGATCGGGTGCGGCGGGCCTATCTCGGCATGTAATGGCCGCATTCTGCCCGTGCTCCCCAGCAAACTCGCCACCTCGCGCAAGCGGGTGGCTCGCCTGGCGAAAGCATCTAAGATCGCTAGCTTGGTGCTAAGCTTCCGGCGCGATGCCCGCCGGCCAACTGACACCGCAAGGGAGAAGCGCGATGCTCGGCTGGTTTGCCGAATTGAACCCCAAGGAACGCCGCACCATGAGCGCCTGCTTTGGCGGCTGGGCGCTCGATGCGTTCGACGTGCAGATGTACAGCTTTGTGATCCCGACGGTGATCGCGCTGTGGGGTCTGTCGCGCGGCCAAGCCGGCCTGATCGGCACGGTGACTTTGCTCATCTCGTCCTTGGGCGGGTGGTTCTCCGGCACGCTCGCCGACCGCTTCGGCCGGGTGCGCATGCTGCAGATCACGATCCTGTGGTATTCCGTCTTCACCTTCTTGTGCGCCTTTGCCCAGAATTTCGAGCAGCTCTTCGTGCTGCGCGCCCTGCATGGGCTGGGCTTTGGCGGCGAATGGGCGGCCGGTGCCGTGCTGATGGGCGAAGTGATCCGCGACAAATATCGCGGACGCGGCGTCGGCATCGTCCAGACCGGCTGGGCCATCGGCTGGGGCGCTTCGGCGTTGGTCTACACCGGGCTCTATGCCTTCCTTCCGGAGGAGATCGCCTGGCGTGCGCTGTTCGCGATCGGGCTGTTGCCGGCAATCTTTGTCTTTTGGATTCGGCGGCATATCGACGAGCCCGAGATCTTCCGCGACGCGCGGCGCGACCGCCCGGCGGTCGGGCTCGCCCACCTGTTTTCCGCCTTTCGCGGTCCGCATCTGTGGACCACGGTCAAGGTGTCGCTGATGGTCGCAGGTGCGCAAGGCGGCGGCTATGCGCTCGGGATCTGGATGCCGACCTATTTGCGGACCGTGCGCGGGTTGTCGGCGACCAGTACCGGCGGGTTTCTGCTGGTCCAGATCCTCGGCGCTTTGTGCGGTTTTTTGCTGGGGTCGTATCTGAGCGACGCGATCGGCCGCAAGCAGACGTTCTTGTGGTCGGCGATCGGCTCCTTCGTGATGATCCTGATCTACATGTTCGTGCCGATGGACAACACGGCTCTGCTGCTTGTCGGCATCCCGCTCTTTACGATCTTCCTGATGAAGTTCCCGCCTATGGGACCGTTCATGACCGAGCTCTACCCGACCGAGGTCCGCGGCACCGCCCAGGGCTTTTGCTACAACGCCGGCCGGGCGATCGGCTCGTTCTTTCCGACGATGGTCGGGTTTGTCAGCCAGGTCTTGCCGCTCGGCGCCACAATCGCGGTGTTCAGCGCCGTCGCCTCGGGCATCATGATCTTGATGCTGATAATCCTGCCGGAAACCCGCGGCCGCACGCTCGCAAGCCTGGAGGCCGCCACCGCCGAATAGCCGAGCGGCTCTGCGCTGATAAGAGCGGGAGGGGATGTCTCTTCCTTCCAGGCGGAGCATCTTGCGGGCCGGCCTATTCGGCGCCGGGGCTCTGGCGATCCGTAGCTGTCTGAACTATCCGCCGGGAGCGGAGGCCGGCGCTACCTACCTCCGGCACGATGTCGCAAGCCCCGCAGGGGCGGCGATGCTGCGCATCTTCGCCGAGGGCGTCGGCAAGATGATGGCGCTGCCGGAAGGCGACCCGCGCGGGTGGGCGTTCCAATGGCATATTCATGCCGTCCGCGACGACCGCAGCAAGGCCTCGGAGCTGGCCCGCCTCTATCCGAATGCGTCGGATCCCGACCGCGTATTGGCGGACGCGGTTTGGGACACCTGCGAGGCGCATTTCGACCCGCTGCGGGTGAACTTCTTTTTGCCGTGGCACCGCATGCATCTGATGGCGTTCGAGCGGCTCATCCGCAGCGTCGCCATCGCCGCCCACTTCACGATGCCGTATTGGGACTACACCGATCCGGATCGCCGGGCGCTGCCATCGCAATTCCGTTCACCCGGCGACCCGCTGTGAAAGCCGCTTTTTCGGGCGGACCGCAACCCCGGGGTCAATGACGGCCAGCCGGTCGACCAAGCCGGTGAAGCGCCGCTCGGCCTGAACGCGATGATGTCGTCGGTCTACGCGGACACTCTCGACGGTGACGCGGGCTTTTGCGCGAACCTCGACAACGCGCCGCACAGCGCGGTCCATATCGATGTCGGGACCCGCGAGAAAGGCATGGGTGCGGTATCGTGGGCGGCCAACGACCCGATCTTTTGGCTGCACCACTGCAACATCGACCGCATCTGGGCGAGCTGGAACCGGGCTGGAGGCCGCAACCCGAGCGACGAGGCCTATCTCGGCCAGGTCTTCACTTTGGTCGATGAAACCGGAAAGCCGCTGCCGATCGGGGTCGCCGATGTGCTGGACACAGCGGCGCTCGGCTACGGATACGACCGCTATCTCGACCGCCCATCCGGCAGCGCGCCCTTCTTCCCGGGCCTCTCCGGATTGCGTTTCACCCAGCATGCCGCGTCCTACGAACTGTCCGGTACGGTCACTCTCGGCGGCGGGCCGACCACCGTGCGGCTGACCGCCGATCGCGGCAACGGCCACTATTTCCGGCGCTTGCGGTCGGCATCTGCGGCAGGCCGGCCGTTCTACCTGCGCGTCGCCGGTGTGCGCATCACTCGGCAACCGGGTGTGTCCTATGAAGTCCATTTGGACCCGGCACCGCTCGCCGCCCTGCCCGACCGCTCAAGCCGCTCCTACGTCGGCACCATCAATGTCTTTGGTGCCGTCATCCGCGGCACCCACACCGGGCCGGGATCGGCGCCCCATACCCACCCGCGGAACTACAGCTTTGCGATCACCGATCTGGTGCGAGATCTGCTGCAGGCCGGGCGGCTGCGCCAGCCGCCGACCATGGTGCTGGTACCAACCGGCAGGCTGCGGCCGGGTGCCGCTCCGGCCGTTGACAACATCTCGCTGGCCTCGTCGTGATCGGACTTATTCCGATCATTTGGGCCCCGGGCCGAGATCCAGCATCAGCCGCAAATTCTGCACCGCAGCACCCGAGGCTCCCTTGCCGAGATTGTCGAGACGGGCAACCAGCACCGCGTGGCGGCGGGGCTTGTTCTCGCAAACATAGAGCTCGAGCCGGTTGGTGCCGTTGAGCGTCTCCGGCTCGAGCTTGTCCTGCCCGTTGCCGGCCATGACCTTCACGTATTCGCAGCCCTCGTAAAAGGTGCGGAGCGCCTCCCGCAAATCGGCGCCGGTGGGCGTCCCGGGCAGGTCGTCGAGATAGAGCGGAACCGAAACCAGCATGCCCTGGCGGAAATGCCCGACCGAGGGCAGGAAAATCGGCCGGCGCGTCAGCCCGGAATAGAGCTCGGTCTCCGGCACGTGCTTGTGCTCGAGACCGAGTGCATAAAGCTCGAAGGCCGGGCCGCCGTCGCGGTCATGCGCCTCGATCAGCGCTCTGCCGCCGCCCGAGTAGCCGCTGACCGAGCTGATCGTGATCGGGTAGTCGGGCGGAACGAGCCCCGCTTGCACAAGCGGGCGCAACAGGCCGATGGCACCCGTCGGGTAGCAGCCCGGGTTGCTGACCTTGCGCGACCCCACGATCCGTCCGGGCTGGTCGGGCGCCATTTCCGGAAAGCCGTAGGTCCATTCGGGGTCGACCCGGTGGGCGGTGCTGGCGTCAAGCAATTTCGGCGCGTCGATGCCCAGCGCTGCGGCCAATCCGACTGCCTCACGCGCCGCATCGTCCGGCAGGCACAGCACGACGAGGTCGCATTCTGCCATCATGTCTTGCCGCGCCGACGGATCCTTGCGCTGCGTCGCGGGCAGGCTGCGCAACTCGATCCCGGGCAGCATCTCGAGGCGGGTTCGGATGCCGAGCCCCGTCGTGCCGGCTTCGCCGTCGATGAACACGCTCGGTTGGTTGCTCGCCATTGGAGTGCCTCTGCTGGTGCGCTATCGTGTAGCCGACCCAGGTTTTTTCGGAGTTTGCCGTTATGACGGAAAACAGCGCAGCCTTGCAATGCCTCGCCGGTGTCCGGGTGCTCGACCTGACCCAGTTCGAGGCAGGCCCGTCCTGCACCGAGGCGCTCGCCTGGCTCGGCGCCGAGGTCGTCAAGGTCGAGAACCCGCAGGGCGGCGAGCCCGGCCGGACGTCCTTTGCCGGCCGTCCCGGCAGCGCCGACTCGTTCTATTTCTTCGAGTTCAACGCCAACAAGAAATCGGTCACCGTCAACCTCAAATCCGAGCGCGGCCTGGCTCTGGTCAAGGAGATGGCCAGGAAGGCCGATGTGATGATCGAAAACATGGCGCCTGGGACGATCGAGCGGATCGGGCTCGGCTATGAGGCGATCCGCGTGCTGAACCCCGGGATCATCTACGCCCAGGTCAAGGGTTTTGGCGAGGGCAGCCCTTACGAGAAGAACCTCGCCTTCGACATGATCGCACAGGCTTCCGGCGGCACGATGAGCATCACCGGCGAGCCCGACGGGCCACCGATCAGGCCCGGCGTTTCGCTCGGCGACACCGGCACCGGCATGGTCAAGGCGATCAGCATCCTGGGTGCTCTCTACGAGCGCCGCGCCACCGGCCAAGGCAGGCGCCTGCAGGTGGCGATGCAGGACGCGATGCTGCACTACATCCGCTTTGCGTTTCAGACCCAGGCGGTGCTCGGCCGGGCTGCCCCCCGCAACAGCAACCGCAGCAACACTGCACCCTCGGGGATTTTCCCCTGCGCGCCGGGCGGCCCCAATGATTGGATCTATGTCTTTTCCCGTCAGAAGGACCACTGGCATCGGCTGCTCAAGCTGCTCGGCCGTGAGGAGCTGATCGGCGACCCGCGATACGAGACGGCGGCTGCCCGCGGCGAGCGCATCGAAGAGGTGAATGCGATGGTCGCCGATTGGACCAAGCGGCGCGACAAGCACGAGGCGATGCGCCTGATCGGCGCCGCCGGGGTGCCAGCTGGGGCGGTGCTCGACACGATGGAGCTGATGAACGAGCCGAGCTTTACCGAGCGCGGTATCCTGCAGACGGCACAGCACCCGACCGGGCCGTTCAAGATGCCGTCCTGGCCGGTGCGCTTTGACGGCAAGCCGCCAAAGCTCGAGCCGGCCCCGTTGCTCGGACAGCACACGACGCAGGTGTTTGGTGATTGGCTCGGCATGAGTGCCGGCGATGTCGAGGCGCTGAAGAAAGAAGGGGTGATCTGACCAGCCGCCCCTCACCCCAGCCCTCTCCCCGCTTGCGGGGAGAGGGAGGGACCCGCGAAGCGGGAGGGTGAGAGGCCTGCACCGATGCGATGCCGCAAAATGTTGCGGCGAAGGAGGAGATAGCTCAGATGGCGGAATTGACTGGTAACGAGATCCTCGCCCGGTGCCTGAAGGCGCAGGGTGTCAAGGACATGTTCTTCATCATGGGCGGGCCGATGCTCGATGCCGAGCTGTGCTCGATCAAGGAGGGGATCCGCCTGATCGACACCCGCCACGAGCAGGGTGCGGCCTATATGGCGCAGGCCTATTCGCGGGTGACGCAAGGGCCGGGGGTGTGCATGGCGGCGAGCGGTCCGGCGACCCTGAACTTCGGCACCGGCCTCGCCAACGCGCTGATCGACGGCTGCCCGGTCGTAGCCCTCGGCGGGTCGAGCCCGATCAGCCAGTTCGGCCGCCAGGTGTTTCAGGAGATCGACCAGGTCGCGGCGATGAAGCCGTGCGTCAAATACGCCGACCGCGTTCACAATCTGAAGCGCATGCCGCAGCAGGTGAACTTCGCCTTTCAGAAGGCGCTGAACGGCAAGCCGGGCCCGGTCTATCTCGATTTCCCCGGTGACGTGCTCTACATGACGGTCGACGAGGCCGATGTCGACTGGAGCTATTGCGGCCGCGAGATCATCAGGGCGCGGCCCTATGCCGAGCCCAAGGCGCTGAACGCGCTGGTCGATGCGATCAAACAGGCGCGCCAGCCGATCATCGTCTCGGGCAGCGGGGTGCTGTGGTCGCACGCCTGGGACGAAATGAAGGCCTTTGTCGAGAAGGCCGGGATCCCG
>Ga0306921_10002384_pt1 | contig 18864 bp, 22 predicted proteins | sample sta12Cox44000080_FD_203760 | JGI IMG/M metagenome (GOLD analysis project Ga0306921, IMG submission 203760) | Lab enrichment of tropical soil microbial communities from Luquillo Experimental Forest, Puerto Rico - statoxic.12C.oxic.44.000.080 (v2)... | ecosystem: Environmental > Terrestrial >... | reverse complement strand
AGTTGTTCGAGGTCGTGCAGAGCGGCGCGGTCAAGATCGCGGTCAACCAGACCTACCCGCTACGCGAGGCCGCTCGCGCCCACCGCGACCTCGAAGGCCGGAAGACCACGGGACAGACGGTGCTGACCGTGTAGGAGCTTCTGTCGCCGCAACCCGGGCCGGGACGACAAGAAATCTCGGGTCAGGTATTCATCGCGTCGAAGAACTCGGAGTTGCTCTTCGATTCCTTGAGCTTGTTGATTAAGAATTCGAGTCCGTCGACGGTGCCCATCGGCGTCAGCACGCGGCGTAGCACCCACATTTTGGACAACACCCCGCGATCGACCAGCAGCTCCTCTTTGCGCGTCCCGGATTTCGTAATGTCGATCGACGGGAAAGTACGCTTGTCGGCAACCTTGCGGTCAAGCACGATTTCGGAATTGCCGGTGCCCTTGAACTCCTCGAAGATCACCTCGTCCATCCGCGAACCGGTATCGATCAGAGCGGTCGCGATGATCGTCAGCGACCCGCCTTCCTCGATGTTGCGTGCGGCTCCAAAGAAGCGCTTTGGCCGCTGCAGCGCATTCGCGTCGACGCCGCCCGTCAGCACCTTGCCCGACGACGGCACAACGGTGTTGTAGGCCCGCGCGAGGCGGGTGATCGAGTCGAGCAGGATGACCACGTCCCGCTTGTGCTCGACCAGCCGCTTGGATTTCTCGATCACCATCTCGGCGACTTGGACATGCCGCTGAGCAGGTTCGTCGAAGGTCGAACTGACCACTTCACCGCGTACCGAGCGGGCCATGTCGGTAACTTCTTCCGGCCGCTCGTCGATCAGTAGAACGATCAGATAGACCTCGGGGTGGTTCGCGGCGATCGCGTGCGCGATGTTCTGCAGCATCACCGTTTTGCCTGCGCGTGGCGGCGAAACGATGATCGCGCGCTGCCCCTTGCCTAGCGGCGTGATCAGGTCGATGACCCGGGTAGTCAGATCCTTACGCGTCGAATCGTCGAATTCGAGCTGCAATTTCTCTTCGGGGTAGAGCGGTGTCAGATTGTCGAAGTTGATTCGCTGGCGCAGGCGATCGGGTTCATCGAAATTGATCCCGTTGACTTTGAGCAGTGCGAAATAGCGCTCGCCATCGCGTGGCGATCGAATCTGCCCTTCGACCGTGTCGCCTGTGCGCAGTCCGAAACGCCGCACCTGGCTCGGGCTCACATAGATGTCATCGGGTCCGGCCAAGTAATTGGCTTCGGCGGATCGTAAAAAACCAAACCCGTCAGACAGCACTTCGAGTACGCCGTCTCCGGATATCGGCACGTCGTTCTCGGCAAGCTGTTTGAGAATTGCGAACAGCATATCCTGCTTGCGCAGCGAGGAGGCGTTCTCGATTTGCAGCTCTTCGGCAAAGGCCAGGAGTTCTGCTGGGGTTTTACGCTTCAATTCTTGGAGGTTCATGGAGTTTTGTGTCGGGGTTGGGACGAGGATCACCCGTCCGAGGGAACGCCCGCATGGAATGACTCGAGCGGGCTAGGTCGGGTGGGGATTGTCAGGGAAAAACGCGAGGAACCGATTACCGGTAAGGCGATCCCCTTAGCCAAAACAGATATGCAGGTCAAACACAATTACAAGACTCCCGGTATCATGGTTGGGCCGTCTTTCGGATCAGAACGGCTTAACGACGACGAGGAGCACTATGCCAATCATTGCTAACGTTGGCAGCTCGTTGACGATCCGAAAAAACCTTGTCGAATGTGTGTTGTTATTTGCGCTGAAGGCATCGCGCCATCTCGAGAGCGCAAGGTGAAATGCGGTCAGCGCCGCGACGAGAGCAAGCTTCGCCCAGATCCACCCCATCCGCCAATTGACGATCCCCGGGGTCCCCGCCAGCACCAAGCCGAAGCCCCAAGTCGCGATCAGCGCCGGCGTCATAATTCCCCGGTGAAGGCGACGTTCCATGATTTTGAAGGTTTCCGCACGGTTCGAGCCTACCGGCGCCATCGCATGATAGACGTAGAGCCGCGGCAGGTAGAGCAATCCCGCCATCCAAGCAACCATACTAATAATATGAAACGATTTGATCCACGGATAGACGTCAACGAGCCATGCGTTCATGTCGGGGCACCAGCGCGCGCACGGTTCACAAGTGTTGCGAGCGCTCCGATAAACCTTGGTTCGACGCCGACCGCCGGGACGCGGTGATAATATGTTACTCCCGCGACCTCCGCGAGATGGCGGTAATCGAGATCGAGCTCGACGAGTGTTTCAGAATGCTCGGATACAAAAGAGATCGGCGCCACAACCAGCGCGACACCGTCCTCGCCGGCCCGCCTGATCTCCTCGTCGGTGGCAGGACCGATCCATTCGAGCGGCCCTACCCGGCTTTGGTAGCATACGCGCCAGTCGAGTTCGGGCCGGGCAAGCGCGGCCACGACCGCCGCTGCAGTTCGTTCTACCTGATCCGGATAAGGGTCCCCGCCGCGCACGATCCTCTTTGGCAGGCCATGTGCAGTGAGCAGCAAGCGGGGAGGTTTTCCGCTGCCGGAAGCCGCCTCAAGCACGGGTCCGACAAGTCCCGCAATCGCTTCGACCAACCCTTGTTCGCAAGGATAGCAACGAACGACGTGCGTTGGGCGAATCAATCCCTGGCACGCCGCCGCGATCCGCCATGCAGCAAGGGAAGACGCCGTCGTCGTTGTCGAGAACTGCGGATAGAGCGGCAAGCAGACGATCTCGTCCGGGGCCCATTCTGCCACCTCGCGTGCCGTTTCTGCGCTCAACGGATGCCAATAACGCATGGCGACAAAGCAGCGATGCCCCGGTCCGAGCACCGCCTCGAGCGCCCACGCCTGGGCTTCGGTGTTGGGAAGCAACGGAGATCGGCCGCCGAGACGGGCATAGATGTCACGGGCTACAGGGGCGCGACGCGACGCGACGAAGCGAGCCAACGGCAGCCGCAGAAACCCCGGTAGGCCGATAATCGCTGGGTCGCTGAACAGGTTGACGAGAAAAGGTTGAACCGCTTGTAACGAATCCGGCCCGCCGAGGTTCATCAATACGACCGCCACTCGCGTCATATTATTTAACGGCGTTCGATCCCGCGAGCAGGCTGGCAAGTGCCTCAACATTCTCCGGCGGCGTTTCCGGCAACACACCATGGCCGAGGTTGAACACGAATGGGCCGCCGCCGAGCGTCCGGCATAGCTCTTTGACCGCGGATTCGAGAGCAGCACCCCCCGCGATCAACAGCACTGGATCGAGATTGCCCTGAACCGTGGCGAGTTGTTGAAGCCGCGACCGGGCGTAGCCGGCCGGCACCATTGCATCGAGACCAACACCATCGACCCCGGTCTCCGTAATGTACCGCTCATAGAGCAGACCTGCGCCACGTGGAAAACCAATAATCGGATGATCCGGAAACCGGGGTTTTAATGCCGCAACGATGCGCCTCGTGGGTTCGATCACCCAACGCTCGAACGCGGGCTCAGGGAGGATGCCTGCCCAACTGTCAAAGAGTTGCACGACTTCGGCACCTGCTGCCATCTGGGCAGCGAGAAAGTCGACGGTGCCCTCGACCAGAAGGTCGATCAGGGTGCCGAACCCATTCGCATCGCGATAGGCCCAGCCCTTGACCTGACGAAATTCCTTGCTCGTCCCGCCTTCCACCATGTAGGTGGCGACGGTCCACGGCGAGCCCGCAAAACCGATTAGCGTCGTCCGAGTGTCGAGCGCTTCGGCAACGCGGCGGACCGCGTCGAAGACCGGCTCAAGGTGCGACATAATTTGACTGGGCTTGAGCCGGCCGATGCCGGCGCGGTTTTCGATCGGTTCGAGGATTGGTCCCTGCCCTTCCCGAAAGGTGAGTGCTTGTCCGAGCGCATAAGGGAGCATCAAGATGTCGGAGAACAGGATTGCTCCGTCCATGCGATAGCGTCGCACCGGCTGCAGCGTTAGTTCAGCGGCAACCGCAGGGGTTAGGCACATCTCGACAAAATCGCGGGCTCTTATACGAGCCGCTCGGTACTCGGGCAGGTAGCGACCGGCCTGCCGCATCAACCACCAAGGTGGTGGTGTCAGTGTCTCTCCCCCGAGGACGCGCAACAAGGGTTTGGTTTGGCCAATCGGCATCGCGGAGCCCTTCCTTCACTTAGTATATAAGCTTTAAAGAGGAGGTAGGTTGATGATCCCTGTGAGTCTCGGGGATTGGCACCACTCAAAGACTATATCTAGGTCAGAAGACAACGGGCCGGAAGGCGGCTCCGCTGTGTGCAAGAATGAGGACTCTGTTCCGAATGCGTACAACCTCGTGGTTGTGAAATAAGCGAAAAGCGGGGATGGTGAAGGACGCGATCGGGATTATCCAAAATGTTCCCTGGTGTCAGAAATTTCCCCGTAAAACGCGGAACAGCGCGGGATGGTTGATGGAAAGCGGTGGATGATCCAAGACCGAGAGCAAAATGGCCGGTTTTTCCCTAGTGATCATCGGATTATGCACAGTGCCGCGGGGATAACTCAGTCATCGCGGCTTTGCCCGCTGTGACGCGATTTCATCTTCATCTCGTTTCTGATTCGACCGGAGAAACCGTGCATTCGGTAGCCCGAGCCTGCCTTGTCCAGTTCGATGAGGCGCAGCCGGTCGAGCATGTCTGGAGTATGGTCCGGACGCGTGGTCAAATTGATCGGGTCATCGCCGGCGTCGAGGCGAACCGGGGTGTCGTCCTGTTCACCTTGGTTAGTGACACGCTTCGCCAGTTGCTACAGGAAGGCTGCCGAAGGATTCAGGTGCCGGCGATCCCAGTCCTCGATCCGGTCATCGGGGCGCTAGCCTCCTATCTCGGTCGCCAAAGCCGAGGCTTGCCCGGTAAGCAACACCTCCTCGACAACGAGTATTTCGCCAGAATCGATGCGATGACTTTTGCCCTCAATCATGATGACGGGCAATCGAGCTGGGGCCTCGACGATGCCGATGTCTGCCTTGTCGGTGTGTCGCGCACGTCGAAGACCCCGACCTGTCTCTATCTTGCAAACCGAAGCATCAAAGCTGCAAACGTGCCGTTCGTACCCGGAGTACCGCTGCCGCCCGAGCTTCTCGCGACAAAGCACCCGCTAATTGTCGGTCTGACCAACGATCCGGAGCGGTTGATTCAGCTTCGCCGCAACCGTGTGGATGTGCTGCATCACGGCCACTCTACCGAGTATACTGATATCGACGCAGTGCGGAGCGAGGTGCGTGAGGCACGGCGTGTTTTTGTCGAGAGGCGTTGGCCGGTCATTGACGTAACACGCCGCTCGATCGAGGAGACTGCTGCGGCGATCATGAAATTGTTGGCGCGACGGCAGGGCGCTGATGGATGAACCTTTGATTCTCGCCTCGGCGAGCCCGACTCGCAAGAAGCTACTCGCTGCCGCCGGCCTCAAGGCGCGGGTCGAACCTGCGCTGGTGGACGAAGAAGCGATCAAACGGATCTTCCGAGCCGATCGGCGAGCTGCTGCCGACTGTGCGCTTGCCCTCGCAGAAGCTAAGGCTCGGCAGGTAGCGGAAAACCATCGACATGCGCTCGTTGTCGGCGCCGATCAGATTCTGGTCTGCGATGAAATTTGGTTGAACAAGCCTGCCGATCTCGCTGATGCCCGCGCTCAGCTTCAGGCGCTGCGCGGAAGAACCCATGAGCTCGTTACCGCCGTCTGCGTCGTTCGCGAAATGGCTCGGATATGGCATACCGTAAGCTCGGCGAAGCTAACGATGCGGCACTTCAGTGATGCGTTTCTCGATACCTATCTCGGTGCCGAACAGGCCGCTGCTCTCGGATCTGTCGGCGGTTATTGCTTCGAGGAAAGAGGGATTCAACTTTTTTCCGACATTCAAGGCGATTATTTTGCAATTCTCGGGCTGCCGCTGCTCGAGCTCTTCAGCTGTTTGCGCACTTACGGCGCGCTCGCCTCATAGTCAGCAGTCCTTATTCTCCACGACAGCATGACGATCAGCGGGACGACGCGCCTCGCCGGCATCATGGGATGGCCTGTGGCCCATTCCCGATCGCCGGTGCTCCACGGCTTCTGGCTCCACGAGACCGGCGTTGATGGCGCTTATCTCCCGCTGCCGGTGCGGCCGGAGCATATCGAGCAGGCGCTTCGTGCGCTGCCGATCCTGGGCTTTCGCGGATGCAATCTGACGATTCCGCACAAGCAGGCGGCGCTCTCTGTGGTCGACCGCGTCGAGCCGCTGGCGCGGCGGATTGGCGCGGTAAACACTATCGCGGTTGGGCTGGACGGCACGCTCGAAGGCCACAACACGGATGCCTTTGGTTTTCGGGAGAGCCTGCGCGACGCGGTACCGGACTGGAAGGCCACCGCAGGCCCTGTCGCGATCCTCGGCGCCGGGGGCGCGGCCCGGGCTGTTGTCGCCGCTCTCGCCGATGCCGGCGCCACCGAGATTCGCATTGTCAATCGGACGCTGGCACGCGCGGAGGCGATTGCAGGTGACCTTGCGACACCAAACACGAGGATTACGACCCACTCATGGAAGGAGGTCGGCGCAGCCTTGCGACACGCCGGGCTTCTCGTCAACGCAACGAGTCTCGGCATGGCGGGAGAGCCGGCGCTGACGCTCGATCTTGCGCCATTGCCGCCATCAACGCCGGTGGTCGACATTGTCTACGTACCACTCGAAACGGACCTGCTTGCTGCCGCACGGCGGCGTGGCCACCCGGTCGTCGATGGCCTCGGCATGCTGCTCCATCAAGGCCGACCCGGATTCGAAGCTTGGTTCGGCACACCTGTGGGAGTTACCCATGAGCTGCGCGCCGCAATCCTCGCGACCTTGGCACCGGCGCGGTGATTGTTCTCGGCCTCACAGGCTCGATCGGCATGGGTAAGAGTACCGCAGCCATGACGCTGCAGCGGCTCCGGGTTCCTCTCTTCGATGCTGATCGCGCGGTTCACCGGCTTTTAGCGCCAGGGGGGGCCGCGGTAGAACTGGTTGCAGCGTCATTTCCAGGCGTTCGCGACGCGAAGGGCGGGATTGATCGCTCGCTTCTCGGGCAGCATGTTTTTGCTGATCCCGAGGCTCTCTTGCGAGTCGAACGGATCATTCACCCGATGGTCGAAGCGCTCGAAAAGCGATTTCTTGCTTTTGCCCGCGCGCGGAGAGAGCCGATTGTCGTGCTCGATATCCCACTTCTCTTCGAGAGTGGTAGTGAATGCCGATGCGATTATGTTCTCGTTGTTTCCGCACCGCTGCTGGTGCAGCGTCAACGGGTCTTGCGGCGCCGCGGCATGACGGACAAGCGCTTCGCAGCTATCCTGAGCAATCAGATACCGGATTCCGAGAAACGTCGTCGTGCCGACTTCGTCGTTTCGACCGGCTTGAGTCGCGGCCTGAGCTTGCGCCGGTTGCATGCAATCGTCAGACTCCTGCGCGGCCGGAGGTTGCCGGGCAATCGTCAGAGCCGGCGCGCGTACCGAGAGCGGCGGCGGAGGGCTAATGCGTGAGATCGTCCTCGATACCGAAACAACTGGTCTCGATCCGGGCGACGGACATCGGATCGTCGAGATCGCTTGCATCGAACTGGTCCACCATGTCCCCACTGGGCGGAGTTTTCACCGATACGTCAATCCTGAGCGCGACATGCCCGAGGATGCTCTCGCCGTTCACGGCCTGACTGCTGAATTCCTCGCTCGCCAGCCGCCATTTGCCGCAGTCTTGGATGAGCTTCTCGGGTTCATCGGCGCGGACCCCTTGGTGATCCATAACGCCGAGTTTGACTTGGCCTTTCTGAACGCCGAATTAGCGCGTCTGCAACGGGAACCGATCACGTCGGGTTATGTCGACACACTGGCGATGGCGCGCCGCCGCTTCCCCGGATCGCCATCGAGCCTAGACGCATTGTGCCGCCGCTTTGCCATTGACCTCTCAGGCCGTGTCGAGCATGGGGCGGAGATTGATTGCGGTCTCTTGGCAGCCGTCTACCTTGAGTTGCTCGGCGGGCGTCAGCCTGGGCTCGATTTTGCGCTTCCGGCGACTCTCGCACTCGACGTCGCACGGGTCGCACGTGTGCCGCGGCCGCATGTGCCCTCGGCAGAGGAGCTCGTCGCCCACCTGGCGATGCTGAAAACGATCAGCGAGCCCCTCTGGCTGGCAGGGGTATGAGCTTCAGACGAGAGCGGTGTTGGCCGAGCCGAGGGCCTGCGAATCTGCCTGCTGGCGGCGTAGCAATTCGCCGAAATCGATTGGATTGATCATCAAAGGTGGAAATCCCCCGTCGCGCGTCGCATTGGCGATGACGGCGCGTGCGAAGGGGAAGACGATGCGCGGTGTCTCAACCAAGACCAGCGCCGGTACCAGTTCGGCCGGCGCGTTCTTGACCGTGACAACGGATCCGTAGGCGAGTTCGACCAGGAATACCGGCTCGCCTTGCGCCCGTGCAGTTGCATTGATCGTCAACACCACCTCAAAGACTTCCGGACCCATGTTGCGCGCCTTCACATCGACGTTTATTTCGACGTCGGGTTGGGCGGTCTGTTGGATCAGGGTCTGCGGTGCTCGCGGGTTTTCAAACGACAGATCCTTGATGTATTGGGCGTTTAGGATCAGCTGCTGCGGCTCAGAAGGGCTCGTCGTTGGTGCGCCGTCTACACCGTTGCCTGTCATATCTTCCGCCATAAGGGTCTCCTGTCACCGGGATTCACCCGTACCGGAAAAAATAGCGGTTCCGCTCTGCGGTCGGGCCGGGTGGGGTCGATCCGCAGCGCCGCACCGTTTGGTACCTTGAGCCCGGTAACGGCCCTGATGAAGCCCCAATGTGTGATCACTGCGATCCTGGACCAAGCCTCCCGAGCGATGCGGCTGCAGAAGAGTTCGGAGCGCCTGGACAAAGCCCCCACGGTCTCCTCGCGTGCGGGCCACCAGGGATCCGGCAGGTGATCGAATGCGATATCTAGCCAACGCGCCTGAAGCATGGCCAATGGCGTGCCGATGTCGCAGGTGAAGGCGAAGCGTTCAGCGATCAATGGCTCGACGGAGATCGGCAGCCCAAGATCGGTGGCGATAATCTCGGCAGTTTCAAGAGCGCGCGTGTAGGGGCTGACGATCAGCCGGCTGGGATTCATCGCCGCCAGAGCTTGCGCGACCGCTGCTGCTTGGCTCCGGCCGACCGCGGTCAGCTGTGGATCACGGATACCCGGATCGCGCCCGGTCTCCGAATAGACGCGGTTGAATTCGGTTTGCCCGTGACGGATTAGGATCATCCCGGTCCTCGGTCGCATTCGGCCCGCGTGGGCCGTGCTTGTCGTAGCGCTGCGGGCGCCCTATTTGACCTGGAGTCAATGTGAGGGCCGGGTCGCGGTGCTCCCAGGACAGCAATGGGGCACGGAAGGTAATGGGCGAGTTTCAATATTTCGACATCATCTTGTTCGCGATGGTCGCCGGGTTCCTGGTGCTGCGGCTGCGCAGTGTTCTCGGTCGGCGGACAGGAAACGAGCGGCGCCGCGACCTGTTCCCGCGGCGTGCGGCGCCTGCCGCCGACAACGTAGCGACGCTTGCTGAACCGGACAAGCGCCTCGCCAAGCCTGCCGGTGATGCGCCTCCTGCCGATGTGGTTGCCGAAGGGCTGAACCGAATTCAGCGCGCCGATCCGAGCTTTGATGCTTCGCATTTCATCGAGGGTGCGCGTACCGCGTTCCAGATGATCGTCGCCGCCTTTGCAAAAGGCGACAAGGCAGAGTTGCGGCCGTTGCTGAGCGACGAGGTTTTTCAGCGTTTCGGTATGGCGATCGATGAGCGCGTCGCCGCCAAGGAAACGCTCGAGACACACATCGAAAGGCTCAACAGTATAGATATTGTGGAGGCCGGGCTTGCCGCTCGCACGGCGCAGGTAACGCTCAAGCTGGTTTCGCATCAGATCAATGTGACGCGTGCGATGGATGGAAGTATCGTCGACGGGGCTCCGGCGGAGCCGGTCGAGAAGACCGACTACTGGACCTTTGCGCGCGATACCCGATCCACCGATCCGAACTGGGTCCTCGTCGCAACTAGCAGCGGTTGAACGCGCGCCGCGTTTCGGAAGGGAGTGCTTTTCGGCGGATCGCACCACTCGCGGTTCTGACGTTTCTAATTGCGACCCTGAGCCGCGACACGGGCCCATTGCGCTTCACCCTTGAGCCCGTCGCCTTCCCTCAGCTTCAAGGATGGGCTGATGATAGGCTCGCAGTAGCGATCCCGGCCTTTCTCAAATCTTGTGCTCGGCTCTTGGCGCTGCCGGATGCCGCGCCGCTCGACACAAGCCCCCATGTCGCGGATTACGGACGGGTGGGTGTCTGGCGTAAGCTGTGCGAGGCGGCCGCGGCGCTGCCGCCGGAGGACGATGCGGCGGCGCGACGGTTCTTCGGGACTTCCTTCGTCCCGCTTTCCGTCACCGATTACGGTGCGAGCGGAGGGCTGTTCACTGGGTATTACGAGATCGAGCTGAACGGGTCGCGGCAGCGTCGGGGGCGTTATCAGACGCCGATCTACCGGCGGCCACCTGATCTCGCCACGGGCACCCGCTATTCCCGGGCCGAGATCGAGGATGGCGCGCTCTCCGGGCGTGGGCTCGAACTCTTCTGGGTCGACGATCCGATCGACGCGTTTTTTCTGGAGATCCAGGGCTCGGGCAGGGTCCGGCTGAGGAATGGCGATACGGTCCGGGTCGGCTATGACGGGCAGAACGGGCAACCCTACGTGCCGATCGGACGGCTGCTCGTCGAGCGCGGCGTGATCCCGCGTTCCGAGGCGACAATGATGACGATCCGGGATTGGATGAATCAGCATCCGGAGGCAGGCGCCGCTCTGCGCCGCGAGAATCCGTCCTATGTCTTCTTTCGGGAACTGCGGGGTGACGGCCCGATCGGCGCCGAAGGGGTTGTGCTCACTGCGGGGCGGAGCATCGCGATCGACCGGGCCTATATCGCACTGGGTGTCCCGAACTGGCTCGAAGCCGATGAGCGCTTCGCATCGGCGGCTCCGGTTCGCCGCCTCGTTGTAGCGCAGGATACCGGGGGCGCCATTAAAGGCCCGGTGCGGGGCGATCTCTTCTGGGGGACAGGTAGCGCCGGGGCGTCGCGCGCAGGTATCATGAACGCGCACGGCCGCTATTACCTGCTGTTGCCGCGCAGCGTCGCGAGCCGTCTGGCTCCAGGAGGGTGAACACGGTCGACGATGGCGCCCGCATAACCTATGACCCAGCTGTCCCGGAGCTGTCCCGGACAATTTGCCGGATTGCTCGCCACCGTCCCATGGTCCCCCATCGCGCCTTTGACCGGCTTTCGATGATAGATGCGGGGTTCGGGTTGCTCGGGATGGCGATCGTGCCGAGCGCCCGCGACGGACTCGCCGTCGTTGACACTAATCTGCAGCTGTCCGGCCTGCTGTGGCGCGAGATGCCGCATGCGCTGATCGAGCAGGTCCGCGCTGGCGCGCTGACCCTGATCAGCAGCCTGGCCTTGCTCGCCGAGCTCGCCGGGTCATCAGTCGTCCGAAGCTCCGGGCGATCCTGGTCCGCTCCTATACCGACCCCGAGCCGATGCTGGGTTAACTGAGGCGGCTGGCCGAGATCATCGATCTGCCACCGCTGCCGGCGCCGGTCAGCTGCGATCGCGCCGCCGACGTGGTGCTGGCGCTCGCAGCCGCATCGCAGGCCGATCTGATCATCTCCAGCGATGCCGGCCTCCTGACCCTCGGCAGCGATGCCGGTATCATCGCTGCGGCCGAAGCCGTCTCCTCCATCGGCGGCTAGACCGGAGGAGGCCGCCGCAGCCTGGTATCAGATTCTCGGTAAGGGTTAGGCCGGGACCTTATCCGCCGATGCCTTTGGGCGGCGCGCCACGACGTGCTGGCGTCGGCGCACGCGAAGACATGCTAAGGTAAACGCGCCGGGATTAAACTGGGCGCCAGTAGCCGGGCTTCGGGGACGCGCAATGAAGGCGGGAACAGGGGCGGGCGCTACCGCGTCGCCGCGCCGACGAGGTCATCGAATGAGGCGGCGCAAAGTGGTGTTGCTAGGCCGGCGCGATGACTGCGGCGTCAGCCCTCCACGCGCAACAGAAGGCGATGCTGGTGACCGGCTTCCTCGCCGCTTCGGCATTAGCGGCGAAAGGCGCGACCGTAACGATCCCGATCGTCTTTTCGGCCGCCGCCCCGGTCGGGGCCGGGCTGGTCGATGGTCTCGCCCGGCCGGGCGGCAATCTCACGGGCTTCAGCATGCTTAGCACCGAGCTGACGCCCAAGCGGCTCGATCTGCTGTCGGAGCTGGTTCCCCAGGCCGGGGTGATCGCCTTGCTCGTGAACCCGAACAACGCGGTCTCCGAGCCTCTGATCCGAGTCGTGCAGGAAGCGGGGTATGCGAAGGGGGTGCAGCTCCAGATCCTGAACGCCACCAGCGAAAGCGAGATCGAGACCCCTTTCGCAATGCTCGTCCAAATGCATGCCGGGGCACTCCTCGTCGGTACCGATCCGTTCTTCTTCGGCCGGCGTGAGCAGCTAGCGGCACTGGCAGCATACCACGCTGTTCCGGCGATCTACTTTGAGCGCGAGTTTGCCGCGGGGGCCGGCGGCCTGATCTGCTATGGAATGAGCTTCACGACCAATTATCGCCTAGTCGCCGATTACGCCGGAAGAATCCGTAATGGCGCCAAGCCCGCCGATCGGCCGGTCGAGCAGCCGACCACATTCGAGCTGGTCGTCAATCTCAATACAGCCGAGGCGCTCGGCCTGACGGTCTATCCGTCGATCCTCGCGCCGACGAGGTCATCGAATGAAGCGCCGCGACCTGATCATGCTGCTGGGCGGGCGCGGTGCTCCACTCCGCTGTCGCGGGCGCCCAAGAGCCCGGGCGGGTCTACCGCGTCGGCATCATGGCTATATCCGACGCGAGGAGGGGACTGGCCGGCTTTTTTTCGACGAGCTGGCTCGGTTGGGGTTTGTCGAAGGCCAGAATTTACGGATCGAGGGTCGTTTCTCGATGCCGAATGAGGATGCCCCGGAGGTTGCGACAGCGCTCGCCGGAATGGCGGTCGACGCGATCTTAACCGGCGGCTCTTGGGACACTCGCGCCGCGCGGAGAAAGCTACCCGAAACATCCCGATTCTGACTGTTAGCGACGATGTCCTGCAGGAGAGATTAGTGGAATCCCTCGCCCATCCCGGCGTCAATACGACTGGGATCAGCATTCTCGCGACCGAGCTCGACGGCAAGCGGCAGGAGCTGCTGACGGATCTGGTTCCTTCCGCGCGCCATATCGCCGCGCTGGCGGATCCTGGCGTCACCCGGCCCGAGCAGCTGCGAGCCCTGGAGGACGCCGCGCGCAAACAGGGTATCGAACTCTCGGTTTACCTTGCCTCAAAGCCTGAAGAGATCCTTCCGGCGATCGAGGCGGCGCGGGCCTCGGGCGCCCAAGCCCTCAATGTGTTGGCGTCAACATTATTGAACGCAAACCGGCGGCCGATTATCGAGCGTGCGGCGGCGCTCAAGCTCCCAGCGATTTACCAATGGCCGGACATGGCCGAAGCGGGCGGGCTCGCGGCCTATGGCCCCAATTTCAACAAGATCGGCCGGCAGCGGGCGCGCCAGCTGGTCAAGCTGCTTTAGGGAACCAAACCCGGAGATATCCCGGTGGAGCAGCCAGACAAGTTCGAGCTGGTCATCAATCTGCGGACAGCGAAGGCGATCGGGTTAGTGGTGCCGCTTGCGATCCTCGACCTCGCCAACGAGGTCATCGAATGAAACGCCGCGATGTATTGCTCGGGGCGGCAGGTGCAGCCGCAGGTTGGAGGGCCGGTGCGCAGGAGTCGCCAAAGAGCGCGCGCATCGGTTTCATCGTCACTGGGGAGGGGTTCCCGCGCCGCTGGTTCGAAGAGGCGATGGCGCGGCTCGGCTGGGTCGAGGGACGTAGTCTGACCGTTGAGCGCCGGATTACCGGCGAGGACCCGGAGCGGCGCAAGACGGCCGCCGCCGAGCTCATCGCGGGAAACCCGGATGTCATCGTCGCTGCCGGGTTGATCGATGCGCTGCCGGAATATGCCCTGACCCGCACTATACCGATCGTCGTGATTGGTGGACCGGATCTCGTGGAGGAAGGTCTCGCCAACAGCTTGGCGCACCCTGGGGGCAACGTCACCGGGATCGAGATCCTTCGTGGGGAGCTCGATGGTAAACGTCTTGAGCTGTTGCGCGAGCTGGTCCCAGCGGCGGCGCGGATGTCGTTTCTGGCCTATGCAAAGCTCCCGAGAAGCCTTGCTCGTGCAACCGCCGTCGAAGCTCTCGCGCGCCCGCTCGGCCTGCGAGTTAACAAGAGACTGATCAGCGAAGCGCGAGAAATCGACGACGCCTTTGCCGCCATCGCCGCTGAGCAGGACCAGGGAATCCTGGTGGAATCAGGCGCTCTCCTATTCGAAAATCAGCGTCGTGTCACCGCGCTCGCAGCGCAGTACCGATTGCCTGCGGTTTACGAGTGGCGGGAGTTCGTTGAAAGCGGCGGCCTCCTGTCCTATGGACAGACACGGCGAGAGAACTCTGAGCGCGCCGCCGCACTCGTCGACAAGATCCTCAAGGGCGCCAGACCCGCCGATCTGCCGATTGAGCAACCGACCCGGTTCGAACTTGTCGTCAACCTGAAGACCGCACAGTCGCTCGGGCTGACGATCCCGCCGTCGATCCTTGCCCGTGCCGACGAGGTCATCGAGTGATGGGTCGTCGGGCTCCCGCGTGAGGATTACGACAATTGCCGCCGTAAAATTGTCGAATTTCATATCTCATACTCCAGGCGAAGGTGGCAACGGCAACAGCAGGCCACTCCGGCTGACCGCTTCAACCTGAAGACGAGTATTTGCTGTAGATTTGCTGCAGATGCAGCAAGCGGCAATAATCGACGCATCTTTTGGTTGTAGCATGAGTGGAAAGCTAGGGCCGACTCCGGTTGATTCGACGCGCGCAACCCCTAATTTCGGTTCGCCGAGACGCGGAGACAGTCTGAGGATCGCCGAGCCCCGATGCGAGTAGCACTGTTCGTGACCTGCCTGGTGGACTTGTTCCGGCCGACGATCGGCTTCGCCGCCGTCAAATTGCTCGAGCAGGCCGGGTGCACGGTCGAGGTGCCGCGGACACAGACCTGCTGCGGCCAGCCGGCGTACAATTCGGGCGATCGCGCCGATACGAAGGCGATCGCCAAGCAGGTGCTCGACGCCTTCGAAGGCTATGATCATGTGGTCGTTCCGTCCGGCTCCTGCGCCGGAATGATCCGCGTTCACTACCCCGAACTCTTCGCCGATGACCCGGCGGTCTTGCCGCGGGCAGAGCGTTTCGGCGCGCGCGTTTGGGAGCTCGTCTCCTTCCTGGTCGACATCTGCGGCATGCACGCGGTCACCACACGCTGGGATCATCGGGTGACCTACCATGATGCGTGCTCGGGATTGCGCGAGCTCGGGGTAAAAGACCAGCCGCGGCTGCTGCTCGCATCGGTCGGCGGGCTTACGCTGAAGGAGATGTCGGGGGCCGAGATATGCTGTGGCTTCGGCGGTACGTTTTGCGTCAAATACCCTGACATCTCCGACAAGATGGTCAGCGACAAAGCGGCTGAAATCGTCGGGACCGGCGCCGAGGCAGTCTTGGCTGGTGATCTCGGCTGCCTGTTGAACATCGCCGGCAAGCTCCAGCGCCACGGCCGGCCGGTCGAGGCGCGCCATGTCGCCGAGGTGCTCGCCGGCACGACCGAGGATGCCTCGCCGATCGGCGTTCCGCGTTAGCGCATGCTGGCCACCAGCCGGACCTTCGAGGCGAACGCCCGCACCGGCCTCGCCAACCCGATCCTGCAGCAGGCGCTGAGCTTGATGCAGAGTGGGTTTCCCCAGCGCCGCCGTCTCGCCGTCGAGCGGCTACCCGAATTCGAGGCGCTGCGCGAAATCGCTGAATCGATCAAGGACCACACGCTCGAGCACCTCGATTTCTATCTCGAGCTCTTCGAAGAGAACGTTATCGCCTCAGGCGGTCAGGTTCATTGGGCGCGGACACCCGACGAGACGCGCGCCGTGGTGCTGCAGGTCTGCCGCTCGGTCGGCGCCAAGATCGTCACCAAGGGCAAGTCGATGATCGCCGAGGAGGTCGGGCTCAACGACTACCTCGAGCAGAACGGCATCACCCCGGTCGAGACCGATCTCGGCGAGTACATCATCCAGCTGCGCCACGAGCCGCCGAGCCATCTGATCGCGCCGGCGATCCACTTGATGAAAGAGCAGGTCGCCGATACGTTCCGTGCGGAGCATCGCTCGCTCGACCCGGCGCGCTCGCTCGCCGAGGCGCGCCAGCTCTGCGACGAAGCCCGCGCCGTGCTGCGCCCGCAATTTCTCGCCGCCGATGTCGGCATCACCGGCGCCAATTTTCTGGTCGCCGAGACTGGGTCGAGCATCATCGTCACCAACGAGGGCAACGGCGATCTGACCCAGACCCTGCCGCGGGTCCACATCGTCATGACCAGCCTCGAAAAGCTGGTGCCGACCTTGGAGGACGCCGCGACCTTGCTGCGCCTCCTGGCGCGTTCGGCCACCGGCCAGGAGTTCTCGGCCTATACCACGATATCGACCGGCCCGCGGCGGGCGGGCGATCTCGACGGGCCGGAGCAATATCATGTCGTGCTGCTCGACAATGGTCGCAGCGCGCTGCTCGGCGGCGAGTTCCAGGACATGCTCCGGTGCATCCGCTGCTCGGCCTGCATGAACCACTGCCCGGTCTATGCTGCGGTCGGCGGTCACGCATATGGCTGGGTCTATTCGGGGCCGATGGGGGCGGTGCTGACGCCGAGCCTGATCGGCATCTCCAAAGCCGGGCACCTGCCGAATGCCTCGACCTTCTGCGGGCGGTGCGAAAGCGTGTGTCCCGTCAAGATCCCGTTGCCGAAGATGATGCGGCATTGGCGGGAGCGGGAGTTTACCGAGAAGCTCAACCCGCCGGTCTACCGTGCCGGGCTGTTCTTGTGGGCATGGGTGGCGAAGCGCCCGGCTCTCTACCATGCGCTTGTCGAGCTCGCTAGCCGCGTGCTCGGGTGGATCGGCCGCGGTCGTGGGCGGTTCCGCACCCTGCCCTTGGCTAACGGTTGGACCGCGGTACGAGACATGCCGACACCAGAGGGCCGCAGCTTTCACAGCTTGTGGGCCGAGCGGCGAAAGGACGGTGCCGGAAGATGAGCGAGACGCGCGAGCAGATCCTTGCCGGCATCCGGCGCTCGCTCAAACGGGGCCGGCTCGATGCGGCTCGTGAAACGGAGCTCCGGGAGCACGTCGCGGCGCATCGGCGCAATTTAGTTCCCGCGCGGGCAGCAGCACTCGCTGACCCGCGCCGGGTCGACTTGTTTGTCGGTATGGCCGAGGAGGTCCAAGCGACGGTCGCTCGGGTGATATCCCCCGCTGCGGTGCCGGAGGAGGTCGCGCGCTATCTTGCAGCTGAAAATCTTCCCGCCGATCTGGTCCGGGCCCCTGACCCGAGCCTCGATGACATCCTTTGGGATGCTCGACCGCTGCTGCGCATCCGCCGCGGCCGGGCCGAGGCGGGAGATACGGCCAGCCTGACGCCCTGCTTCGCCGCAATCGCCGAGACCGGAACCTTAATGCTGATCTCCGGAGCAGAGACCCCGACGACGCTGAATTTTCTGCCCGACACCCATATCGTTCTCGTATATGCGGATCAGGTGGTCGCCACCTATGAGGATGGCTGGGATCGGCTGCGGACCAATGGCAGGATGCCGCGGGCGGTCAATTTCATCACCGGGCCGTCGCGGACGGGAGATATCGAGCAGCGCATCGAGCTCGGTGCCCACGGACCCCGGCGTCTCCATATCGTTCTCGTCGACGACCGCCAGAAAGCGAGTGATGGCGAAGGCAAATAACCCGGTTCCGGCCCCGGGCGACCGGCTGCTGTGGCGCGAAGCCGTGCGGAGCGTGGCGCCGTTGCGCGGGCGCGCCGCGGCGGTCTCACCGGCATCGGGCTCGACAGCACCGGCGACGATCGAGGAAAGGCACGGCGGGCAGCCGGTTCGGCCTCCGGCGCTGGACCATTTTTCGGGGGTCGACCGGGCCAACGCCGAGCGGCTGAAGCGCGGCCTCCACCCGATCGAGGCCCGTCTCGATCTGCACGGAAGGACCCAAGCCGAAGCGCATCACGCACTAGCCGCGTTCGTCCACAGCTCGTCTGAAGCCGGGCGCCGCTGCGTGCTCGTCATCACCGGCAGGGGTCTCGGTCCAAGCGGGCCGGGGGTGCTCAAGAGCGCCGTTCCGCGCTGGCTCGAAGAAGCGGGATTGCGGCGAAAAATCCTCGCGGTCGCGCCAGCGCAACCGCGGGACGGGGGCGCGGGTGCGCTCTACCTGTTGCTGCGCCGACGTCGCGCCGAGCCTCCGCGCTGACCCGCGACCCGCCGCGTCACATCCCGTGGAGCCGAGCCGCCTCGGGATCGAGACATCGATATAGCCGCGCAGCCGCGATGCGCGCAAAGCGGAGGGTCAGTGCGCGGCGCCGGCTGGGATTGAGCGGCGTCGTGTGGCCGTCGCGCAGCAAGGCAGCGCCGAACGGATCCGCCACCATCAGGCCACATTCCTCGGGGATCAACAGTTGCGGAAAGTGGTTCGGGACCGCGAAATAAAGACGATCTGCAAAATCGCGGTAACGCGCCCACTTGCGATCGGCGCGGAAATCGGCGACCGAGCTCTTGATTTCGACAATCAGGAGGTCGCCCGCTTTGCCGATCCCGAGGATGTCGGCGCGGCGCCCATTGATGAGCGGAAATTCGACGAGGCTGGCATAGCCGAGCTGATCGAGCGCTCGGCAGATGCCGCGCGCGAGGAGGGTGGCTGTCGCCGTGGAGTCGATG
>Ga0306921_10002382_pt1 | contig 18874 bp, 16 predicted proteins | sample sta12Cox44000080_FD_203760 | JGI IMG/M metagenome (GOLD analysis project Ga0306921, IMG submission 203760) | Lab enrichment of tropical soil microbial communities from Luquillo Experimental Forest, Puerto Rico - statoxic.12C.oxic.44.000.080 (v2)... | ecosystem: Environmental > Terrestrial >... | reverse complement strand
CGGAACCCGCCAGGTCTCGCGAAACCAACCCATATGCGCCCTTTAGATAGCGGGGCCGGCTCGCTAGAAAGAAGACGTTCGTGCCGATCGGCTCCATCAGCACCCGGTAGTGAATTACCTTAGGCCGTGGGCTTCGCTGGCTGCGCGGCCACAGCGAATAGTGTCCATCCCATTCCGGTGTCACGGTGTAGTTCTCGCTCGGATTCGTCCAGGATTTCCCATCGAATCGGCTCAGCGCTACGCCGCGCCACTTCAGGTCATATTGCCCTTGATGGTCGCCGTCCACCTGGATGTGCATCACCACCGCATTCGATTGCTGAATCTGTCCGATCCTGCCCAGCCGCACACTTTCGCTGAAACCCGTAGACAAGTCGGTACCGCCGCTAAAACCTCCCAGATATCCAGTGGACATGCGCGGCAGCAGAAAGAAAATTCCTGCTCCGCCTAGCAGCGTCAATCCGACCAGCAAGGGAGCCAGCCCTGCCAGAGAGAACGCCATCTTGCGATATGCCCGTGGGTCTTTTGATTCCCGGGCCGGAATGCTTGCTGCTTGTGATGACTTCCGCATCTCCATCAGCACAAACGTCACAACTGCCATCAGCAGGAATGCTGCGAATGCGAGCAGGAATGCGCTGTCGACCGTGAGCACCGCCGATGCCAGCACCATTACGAATGCAAGCGCGGCCAGGAACGCATAATCCCGATCCTTGCGCGCGGAAAATATCCGCACCACCATGCCAAACAGGACCAGATGGACGGTTGCAGGAAGGAAAGCTCGCGAGAAGGTGATCAGATCAAGCACGTAAAACGGCGCATACGCCAGCGTGAGGTAGGTCGTCCACTTTGCGGAGATTTGGAGGTCTCTGCGCTTGCTGAGCAGATACCCGCGCGCAAGCAGCGCCCCTCCGACAAGAATTACAGTTGGTGCATCCAGACTTCCAGTGCTGGCGAGTGTGCCAAACCCGGTCAGGACGAGCAGGTACAACGCCACCTGGAGGTAGCGCTCAATTGCGACCGGGAGTGGAAGAGTTCCGGCTTGTCGAACCCTGGGCGACGCCATGCGATCCACTCATTCTTCGCCATTCGACCGCAGAAGGGAAGAGTACGTTCGTTTTCCTCGTGCCACCTGTCGCTTGCTGAGCGCTTCCGTCGTAGGGGTTGCCTGAACCCCTCAAGCTTGTCATTCCGACCGGAGGGAGGAATCTGCTTCGCGCATGCAGCGTCCTAACGCCAGGAGGTCAACCCTGCCAACCTTTTCAGCACGCGGATGGTAGACTAACTAGGTCAGGTATCGGTCCCACGCGACGTACTCTCGCCAACCCCGCCAGGTCCGGAAGGAAGCAACGGTAACGGGCTCTTGCGTGTGCAGTGGGTTCCCGGTGCCTGGCTTTTTTGCGTTTCTACGGATCCCTAAATCCCTGAGGAGCGCGTTCCTCGGCCAAACCGGGCTCTAGCCACCTTTGCTGCGCCGGCCGGGAAGATCGTCAACCTCGGCGATGTAAAGTTCGCAAGGCTCGGGAAAGTCGTCGGTAGATCTGCCGCACGCCGTCGAGGTTCACGAAGAAGATCTGCCGCGGCTCACATGAGGTTGGACAGCAAGCCCCGCTCTCCCTCACAATAAAGAATTCCTGATCCCTGTTTTTGGAGACTGTCCGAGTGAGCAAACCCGCGCGCGTGAAGATCAGCGCCCTTGGCACCTACGCCCCTCCCCGCCTCTTGACCAACGCGGACCTCGAAAAAATGGTCGAAACCTCGAACGACTGGATACTCGCCCGCACTGGCATCCACGAACGCCACCTTGCTGACAAAGGCGTCGCGACAAGCGATTTGGCGACCGAGGCCGCGAAAAGAGCGCTGGTCGAGCGCGGCGTTCTGCCCACTGACATTGAAGCGATCATCGTCTGTACGGTTACGCCCGACATGTTCTTCCCCGCGACAGCCTGCCTGGTACAAAACAAACTAGGCGCGACCGGCGCCTGGGGATTCGATCTCTCCGCCGCGTGCTCGGCTTTTCTCTACGGACTTCAAACTGGCGCTCAGTTCATCGCGACCGGCCTGCACAAGAGGGTCCTGGTGATCGGAGCCGACGTCATGTCCTCGATCATCGACTACACGGATCGCGCCACCTGTGTGATCTTCGGAGACGGCGCGGGCGCAGTGATCCTCGAGCCCGCCGATGACGACTCGTTCGGCATCCTCGACTACATCCATGAAGTCGATGGCTCAGGCGGCTGTTATCTCTACATGCCCGGCGGCGGCAGCCTGCATCCCTCCACCCACGAAACCGTCGACAAGAAAATGCATTACGTTCATCAGGACGGCCAGGCCGTCTTCAAGTTCGCGGTTCGTAAGCAGACGGAGCTTTGCGAGAAGCTGCTCGAGCGCAACGGCCTCAAAGGCACCGACATCGACGCCTTCATCCCGCACCAGGCAAACAAGCGCATCATCATGGCCACGGCCGACCGCCTCGGCCTGAAGCCGGAAAACATCGTGATCAATATCGATCGCTTTGGAAACACCACAGCCGGGACAATTCCGTTGGCCATGGACTCCGCCCGCCAGGAAGGCAAGCTCAAAAAGGGAAGTCTAGTGTTAGCCGCCTCGGTAGGCGCCGGCTTCACGGTAGGCGCGACGTTGTTGCGCTGGGCTTATTGATCGTGTAGCACTTGCTCGTGTAGAGGGGCGCCCTGACCAGCGGAGCTCAGGCCGACATCCGCTTGCGTAACCAGACTCAAGTGGGGATGGCCTCGGCCGTCCATGCTGAGTGGAACTCGGCGGAAGCAGGTGGTCGGTCTAGGGCTTTGTCATCTTCTCCGGCTTCACCCACTGGTCGAACTCCTCGCCGGTCAGGTGCCCCAGCTTGACCGCTGCCTCGCGCAGGCTCATATGCTCGGAGTGCGCATGGTGCGCGATCTGCGCCGCCTTGTCATAACCGACCTTCGGAGCCAAGGCGGTTACAAGCATGAGCGAGTTCTTCACATAGTGACCCACTTTTGCCCGGTCAACTTCGATCCCCTTGACCATAAACTCGACAAAACCATGGCAAGCATCGGTTAACAACGTCACCGAATGCAGGAAGTTGTAGATAATCACCGGCTTGAACACATTCAGCTGAAAGTTCCCCTGCGACCCGGCAAAGCCGACCGCCGCGGTGGCGCCATGCACCTGCGCGCACACCATGGTCATCGCTTCGCTCTGCGTCGGGTTCACCTTCCCAGGCATGATGGATGACCCAGGCTCGTTCTCCGGAATGATCAGTTCGGCCAACCCGCACCGCGGCCCCGAGGCCAGCCAGCGAATGTCGTTGGCAATCTTCATCAGCGAACAGCTCAGCGTATCCAAGGCCCCTTGCGCGAAGACGAGCTCGTCGTGCGCCGACAGCGCCGCGAACTTGTCTGGATGGGAGCGAAAGGGAAGCCCTGTCAACTCTGCGATCTTCTTCGCGGCCCGCTCGGCAAACTCCGGATGTGTATTCAACCCGGTGCCTACCGCCGTCCCGCCGATCGCCAGGTCGTAAAGCCCGTCCAGAGCCTGTTCCAGCCGCTTCACATCGCGATCGAGCAGGTTGGCCCAACCCCCGAACTCCTGCCCAATCGTTAGTGGCACCGCATCCTGCAGGTGCGTTCTGCCAATCTTCACGATGTCGGCGAACTCGCGCGCCTTCGCCTTGATCGCGTCGCTCACGTGCTGCACCGCAGGTATCAGCGCGCGCTTCACGCGCTCGGCCGCCGCTATGTGCATCGCTGTCGGGAACGTGTCATTCGACGACTGCGACATATTCACATCGTCGTTCGGATGCACCGGCTTCTTCGATCCCATTTCGCCGCCTGCAATCTCGATCGCGCGGTTCGACAAGACTTCATTCACGTTCATGTTGGTCTGCGTCCCCGAGCCCGTTTGCCAGATGCGCAGCGGGAACTGGTCGCTCAGCTTCCCGGCAATCACTTCATCGGCGGCCTGCACGATCAGTTTCGCCTTGTCGGCGGGCAGCTTGCCCAGATCCTGGTTCACCAGTGCTGCTGCCTTCTTCAAAATGGCAAACGCCCGGATCAGCTCCGGCGGCATGGTGTCGCGACCGATATCGAAGTGGTGCAGCGAACGCTGCGTCTGCGCTCCCCAGTACACATGCGAGGCAACTTCGATCTTGCCCATGCTGTCGGATTCAATGCGGGTCGCGGGTTTCATCGTGGTCGCCATGAGTGCCTGCCTGTGCCGCGAGCGGGAACTGCCCCATAGCCAAGGGCGCTACAGCCGGCTCGCGAAGATGAAGAGAACGCAAAATTATAGCCTGCGCAACCGCGCGGGTGTGAGCGGATGCACACAAGCACGTGACGTTCAGGCTGGCTCGGCCGCAAGCATCCTTCGCATATCTAGCACGACGGATTCCTTTGCGGCCTCTGCAGGTTCTTCTCGTCCCCGGCGTTTCGAGCTTTCGCTCCTCGTCTGCGCGCGCGCTAAGGGCGAGCACGCGCATGCTAAAATCGAAGGTTCCCGAGAGAGCTTTAAGAGCGCCGTCTGTGCGTATCCCACGCTCCGCTCCAGGCAGGCCCAATCCCGTGGTCACCGACCAGCTTCCCATCACACTCCCGCGCGCGAAAGCCGACTCACGCCCTGAATCCTTTGCCGACGTGCTGGTCATCGGTGCCGGGCCCACTGGCCTGGCCTGCGCGATCGAAGCGCAGCGCGTCGGGCTTAGGGTCGTGATTCTTGATAAGGGCTGCCTGGTCAATTCCATTTACAACTACCCGGTGAACATGGTGTTCTTCACCACGCCAGAGTTGCTCGAGATTGGAGACATTCCCTTTGCCTGCTCCAGTCCAAAACCGACTCGTCGCGATGCTCTCGAGTACTACCGACGGGTTGCAGAGCACTATCATCTCCACATTCACCAGTACTGCTGGGTGAAGACCGTGACCGGGCGCGACAACGACTTCCGCGTGACCGCGACCGACCGCGTAGGTGCCATTCACGATTACCGCGCGCGCAAGATCATCGTCTCCACCGGCTACTACGATCTACCCAACATGCTCGATGTTCCGGGCGAGGATTTGCCGAAGGTCTTTCATTACTACCGCGAGCCGTTCGCTTACTACGACTCGGAGGTGATTGTGGTTGGAGGCAAGAACTCGGCCGCCGAGGCAGCGCTGGATCTGTGGCGGCATGGCGCGCGGGTTACGCTGGTACATCGCGATGAGCGTATTCATCCCAACGTGAAGTACTGGGTGCGGCCGGATCTTGAGAACCGCATCAAGAGCGGGGAGATTCACACGTTCTTCCGCAGCCACATCCTGGAGATCGGTCTCGACCATGTGGTGGTGCAAACCCCGACGGGCAGCACGCGTTTACCGAACCAGTTTGTATTCGCGCTCATCGGCTACCACCCCGATTACGACTTTCTGCGCAGCCTCGGGCTCGAGTTGTCGGACGAGCAGTTTCGGCCGTTTTGTGATCCAGAGACACTCGAGACCAATGTGCCCGGCATCTATGCGGCTGGCGTGATCGTCGCCGGCTCGCGGACGAGCGAGATTTTTATTGAGAACGGACGCTTCCACGGGAAACAGATCGCGGCAGACCTGCGGCAAAAGATGTGGCCGATGGAAGATGGACGAGCGCTCGCGGATTGAGAGTCAGCGGCCAAGCAGCCAATCGTGAACGATTGCCCTAGTGCATTTCCTGGATGACTGCCCGAGGATGACTCAGTGCAGCCGCCGCCTTTCCATCAGCCTTCGTGCAGTTCCGCAATAAGGTCTGGTAGTAGCTTGCCGCAAGGTCGCGGTTACCGAGTCCCTCCGCCGCTTGGCCCGCACCGAGGAGAGCGTTGAAGCGATTGGGATCACTTGTGAGTGATCCCTGGTATTCGTGTAGCGCTTGAGAAAAATCGCCGCTGAGAAAGAACATTTCCGCAAGCATTTCGCGGGCCGGCAACTCGACCTCACCTTTGCCGACCTTTTCCTGTCGATCGGCAACGGATCGAAGTAAGCGAATGGCTCCTTGTCGATCATCTTGGGAGAAACGCGCCCAGGCGCGTATCTCGTCGGGCGCAGAAGCACGTGGGGCGCCTGTTCGCATGCGAGGGTTGGCCTCCGCCAACGATTCGATGCTCTGCGCCGCAGCCTTGGCACCCTGCGCGTCATGCAGATGAACCGCACCGACAGCGTGAGCAAGCAAAGTCTGGCTCTGGCTGACCCAATCGCCCCCTTCGATCGGCTTCAAACTCGTGGCCAGTGCCCAGTCGCGGGTCTCGATCGCAAATAGAGCCAGGTTACGAGCTTCAACGTCCGTGTAATAGGAAGGGTAACGTGGATCGACGTCGGACTGCTTCACGGTGGAACCCTCGGTGACGATCGCCCACGCCTCCTCATCGTGGCCAATTTGAAGATAGGCATATTCCAAAAACTCCATGGCATGCAGGCGATTCTCAGCACCAACATGCGCAGTGGAGTTCTCTGAGGCGGCTTTGGACGCAAGGTTTGAGCGGATGTCTTCATCCCACAGCCCCAACCGGGCAAAGATGTGGCCTGGCATATGTAGCGCATGCGGAGCGGCAGGCGCGATGGAAGCGTAGCGCCGGGCTGCTTCCAGTCCCTGTTGCGCCATCACTGGATTGTCACAGGCATGGATGATGTAGTGGGCAATGCCAGGATGGTCTGGATGCTGGCGGAAAATGGGATAGAGAATCGCCACGGCCTTCTTTGGATTGATGAGAGCCACATCGTCACGCGGGTCTGAATTGATCAAAGCAAGCGCATAGAAGACCTGCGCTTCCAGGTCATCCGAATAGTGCCTGGCAACTTCTTCCATCGCGTCGGTGTATCGCGTTGCGCGCGCATCAAAGTCCTTTTCTGTGTAACCGTCGAAGAAAAGTTGCAATGCGTGAATGTAAGCCGCTTCTCGTGCATCCTTCTCTCGCGCCTTGTCTGCCATGCGGAGCGCGTGGTTTCCTGCGACTACGCCGGCATCGCTTGGCCCACCATTGACCTGGTTGAAATCGGCCATCGCTTCACCCCAGTACGCCATCGCGCAGTCGGGATCCGCGGCTGCAACATTTCCAAACGACCTTCCTGCCTCATCGAGCCAGAACGAATGCAGGAGAGCAATGCCACGATCGAATTCCGTCTTGACCTGCGGCTTGCACGAAATATTGAACGAGACAGTCCCCAGTCTCGATGGCATCGATGTATCTGCCATGGAACCCATGCGGGCCATGTTATGGTCCGGGCTTTGTTCGCCAATCGAACGAAGCGGAAGTGTGCAAACGACGAGAAGAAAAAAGAAGGGCAGGGTGAGCACGGTCGTGAACTTCATAACATCTTCATGTGTCCATCGATTGTGTAGTCGAATGCGCCCCTAGCTGAGCCTGACCAGCTCTTCTCCCAGTTGTTGATTGATGAGCCGCGCGACCAGCGGCTTGAGGGATTCGCCGGTCTTGGTGAGGACGAAGTCTTTGGCTTCGTTGGACCAGTCGAGTTTAAAGCTGGTGGTGAGGGCGGAGATCCAGATCTGGCGGACAGGCGCGTTGGGGGAAACTACGAAACGAGTGCCATCTTCGAAGCCGATCTGCAGAGCTCCGGATTGATCTTCTACTTCGATTTCGGCGTCGTCTTCGGCCGCATAGAGGCTCTTCTTCAATGCGGCGAAGGATGCGTCGGCGCGGTCGCGGAATTCCAGTTCGTCCATCATGGGGAGATTATAGCTGCGCCAGGAGTGCCGTCGGGATCACGTGCTCGCGCAGTGTTTCTGCCGAGCTTTGCTCGGTTTGGACGGCCGAGGGCGGCCGTCCCCACGAGAGCATCTTTGTCACTTAAGCAGGAACTGTTTTACGAACATGACTGTTGCGTAGAACTGGAAGTCGCGGTTCTTCTTCTTCTGGAAGCCGTGGCCTTCGTCGTTTGCCCCCAGAAACCAGACCTGCGTCTTGTTCTTGCGGACCTTCTCGACCATTTGCAGGGACTCGGTATAGGGCACACGCGGGTCGTTCTTGCCGGCGATCACGAACAGCGGCCTGGTGATGTTCTTGGCATGGTTGGCTGGGGCAATGTCTTCAAGATACGCGCGAACCTTTGGGTCACGTTCGTCGCCATATTCCACGCGGCGCAAGTCTTTGCGGTAACCCGACGTGTGCTCGAGGAACGTGACCAGGTTGGAAGGGCCGACGATATCAACTGAGCAGCAGATGCGGTCGTTGTAGTTAGTGGCGACGGCAAGAGTCATGAAGCCGCCATAGCTCCCGCCTGCGATCAGCACGCGCTTCGAGTCGAGATCGGTCTGTTGCGAGATCCAATCGAGCAGTGTGCTTATGTCGCGATACGACCCATCGCGCAACACGCCGTTGTCGAGGGCGAGGTAGGTCTTGCCATAGCCGGTTGAGCCGCGGACGTTGGGGAAGAAGAGCGCCACGCCCAGTTCATCCAAGTAATAATTCAAAGCGCCGAGGAAGCCGGGACGGAATTGTCCTTCGGGACCGCCGTGAATGTTGATGATCACCGGCCTGGGGCCCTCGAACTTGGCCGCCGGACGGTAGAGGAAGCCGCTGATCATGCGGTTGTCCCAGCTCTTCCAGTGGACCAATTCAGGTTCGGGCAAATCGCGCGGACTGAGCCCGCCGAGTTCGCTGTAGGTCCACCGCTCCAGACGGCTGGTGGGCACATCGAGGGAATAGACGTCGGTCGTATTGCGCGCCGAAACGAACTCAAAGGCAATCTCTTCGCTATGCCTGCGAAACCGAGGCTCGACCGCGATGCCCGGCGGCAGCGAGCTGGCAAGATGCTCGACTTTGCTTTCCACGTCGTAGGTGTGCAGGATGCCGAGCCCGTCTTCATTGCTGACGAAGGCGATCTTCTTGCCATCGTCGGATACGTCGAAGCTCTCAATGTCCCAGGGAATCTCGCTGGTCAGGTAGTCAGCCAGGCCGGAGGCGAGATCGAGCCGGGCGAGCCGGTGGAACTCCGAGTCTTTGTCAGTGGTGGTATAGACCGCTTTGTCATCAGAGCTGAATTGGCCCTGTTCGTAAGAGACCTTCTCGCTGCCTTTGGGTGTCAGCAGCTTCTTCTCGCCGCTCGCCGCATCCACAATCCAGAGATTGCTCTCGTGGGCGGAGATCTCTTCGAACATCAGGATGTTGCGCCCGTCGTGCGACCAGTCCAGAACATTCCATCCTCCGCCGTCGAGCTTGGCGAGCAGGTGATCGGTCTTCGGGTCCTGCGGATCGATGACGTAGAGATCGACGTCGTTGCCGGTGCGGCGGGTTGAGCCGTAGGCGAGATGCCGTCCGTCATGGGACCAGACTGGAGAGATGTTGCGCGACTTGCCATCGGTGAGCAGCGTGATCTGCCCGCCGCCCACGTCATAGCGGTAGATCTGGTAGAACTCTCCGCCGCCCACGTCTTTACTGAAGATGAAAGACTCGCCCTTGGCGGGCTCATACTTCGCGCTGCGCACTGGGTCGGAATAGAACGTGAGCTGCGAACGGTCGCCGCCGGGCATCTTCACGACGTGAATCTCGGGCACGTCGGCGAAGCGGGTACTGATCAGCATCTCGCGGCGCACTGGATGCCAGCTGGCAAAGGTCGCACTGCGATAGTTGTTGTAGCGCTCCACGCTTTCGGCAATGGCCTGTGGAATTTTCGGAACGCCTTCAACCACAAGGTTCTCGTTGGGCGGGATGTCTTGCGCGCCGGCCAGAACGGCGGGGAAGACTACCAGGCAGAAGATCAGGCGGACCGGCAAGCGCTTCACGGGCAAGCTCCTCAACGGACTGAGTGTGGGGCATTCGGAAACCCGGTGATCTTAGGGCGTGGCTGAGCGATACGTCAACTTGCAGGCAGGACTGTGGGTGCGCGCGCAAACGACTCAAACCCCACCGTGTGTGAATTAACGAGATAAGAGAGGCAATGAAGGGGCTTTCGATCTCATCAGAAATCGACGTCTCCCGCGTAGTGCCGCTTCGCAACACCTGCGAGTGCTACCAGGCTGCTCCCGACCAGAGCGAGTTTGCGGGGGGCGTGGCGATTGCCATGGCCGATGAAAGCCGAACCTGCCAGTGCGATGCTGATCACCAGAAGCGCTACTTTTACAACTCGCGGCGACATACGAATCTCCTCGACTGACACTCCGTATAGTGCACGCAGAGGGCCGATAAGATGAGGTCCGCACCATGAACGACACCGCCTTTAAGTCCATGTCCTGGATGAGGTTAACACTGCTGTAACGCGCGATTGCGCGTGCCGCGCAAGATCCATAGTGCAACGTGTTGCATATGGTCCCTAGACCCTTAGGCCCGGGAGGGGTTTCTCAGGAGCCCGCAGACTCGGTGCGGGGCGCGGAATCTACATGGATCACGGTATCTTGGAATAGTTGCTTGATTCCCAGGAGCGCGAGTTTGGATCCGCAGCCGGAAACCACGGTCAGCCGCGTCTCGATGGCTACCTATGCGCAGTTGCTGCGTACGAACGGCAACTTCCGAAGGCTGTGGCTCGCACAGATCGTGAGCGAGATTGGAGACTGGTTCTACACGCTCGCGATCTATAGCCTTCTTCTGGAATTGACGGGGCACGCGGGTTCGGTAGCCCTGGCTTTGGTGTTGCAGGTTTTACCGCAAACGTTCGTAGGGCCGCTGGCGGGGGTTGTGAATGACCGGGTGAGCCGCAAGAAGGTGATGATCGCGGCCGACCTGGCGCGCATGGTCATCGTGCTTGCCATGTTGCTGGTGCGCTCGCGCAGTACGGTATGGCTTGTCTACCCGTTGCTGCTGTGCGAGACGGTGATGGCCGCGTTCTTCGAGCCGGCTCGCTCGTCGGTGATTCCGAACATCACGCGCCGCGAAGACGTGATTCTCGCGAACACTTTGTCGTCGACAACCTGGTCAATGAACCTGGTGCTGGGGGCGACGCTGGGTGGAGTGGTCGCGGCGCTACTGGGACGGAATGCCGTGTTCGTGCTGAACGCATTGTCATTTCTGGTGTCAGCGTTGCTGATCCGCGGGATGCGGTTTGAGGAGCCGCATGTGGACCACGAGCAGCCGTTGCGGGCGGCGGAGCTGGTGGACTTCTCTTCGGTGGTGGAGGGCGCGCGCTACGTGCGGAGCCGCCGGGATCTGCTGGCGACGGTGTTCGTGAAGGCGGGCAACCTGGTGATCGGGCCGAGTTGGGTATTGTTCACGGTGATGGGACACCAGCAGTTTGCACTGCGCGGGCACGGGCTGAGCCTGGAACGCGCGGGCATGCTTGGTATGAGTTTGCTGCTCGGAGCGCGCGGGTTGGGCGCGCTGATCGGGCCGCTGATTTCCGCGCCATGGGCGGGGCATAGCGAGCGCAGGCTAGAACTGGGGATTTTGATCGCTTACCTGCTGATGGGAGCGAGTTATGTCCTGATCGGATTCAGTCCGTCGGTGTGGGTGGCGTGTGTTTGCATTGCGCTGGCGCATAGTGGAGGCGCGACGACGTGGGTGTTCTCGACGACGCTGCTGCAGTTGCGGTCGGAGGATCGTTTTCGCGGGCGGGTGTTCTCGGCAGATTTGGGATTGTGCATGTTGATGATTGCAGTGGGCGCTTTTGTAACCGGTCGATTGGTGGATGCGGGCATCTCGACGCGGGTGCTGGTGTCGGCGGCGGGTCTTTGCATGTTCGTTCCGGTCGGGTTGTGGGCGTGGGCGATGCGATCGATGCGGCGGAAGGACGTTGAGCGGGTGGTAGCGTGAGCGGGGATTTTGAATCGTAGCAACGCTGAAGATGGAAAACATAGGAACGGAACCGGTAGAGATTCGGCTGCTGACGGAGGCGGATGCGGACGCGTGGGCGCGGTTACGTCTGGAGGGGCTCGAGCGGGATCCGGAGGCGTTCAGTTCGTCGGTGGAAGAGCATCGAAAGCTGACAGTTGAGGATGTAAAGAAAAGGCTGGCCTCGGATCCGGAACAACACTTTGTGATAGGAGCCTTCGCGGATGGAGATCTGATTGGAGTTGCGGGCTTCTATCGCGAGACGGGGCCGAAGACTCGTCACAAGGGACACGTGTGGGGCGTGTATGTGACGGCGGCGATGCGCGGGAGGGGCTTTGGGAAAAGCCTGATGGAAGCACTGCTCGCGTGTACCCTGCACATTCCCGGGCTCGAGCAGATTCACCTGGCGGTGACCAGCACGCAGGTGGCGGCGGCGGGAATGTATCGCGCTCTGGGGTTCGAAGTATTTGCGCGCGAGGTCCAGGCGTTGAAGATTGGCGAACAGTATATCGATGAGGATTTTCTCGTGCTGTGGCTGCCGAAAAGCCCTTAGTCGCGATACATGAAAAGGGATGGAGGGAAAAGTTCAGGCGGGCATTGGAGCGGGCACCCATCGATCGGAGCTTTACCACAAAAGGACACGAAGGTCCACGAAGGAAAGTGCGCGAAGGAATCGCGAAGTCGCAAGAAAGGGAGATGACGCGGGGACCGTGGGCGTGCTGAACCGGTCGGGCCGAGGTTCAGATGCAGCGGCTCGCCAAAGCCTAGCCGGCAGGCGCTTGAGGCAATGAATTCACCTGGTCGATCTTGGCGGCGAGAATGAAGTCGCTTTCGGTGAGGCCGTTGAGCTTGTGTGTCCAGATGGTGATCTCGGCTTTACCCCAGGTGAGCAGGATGTCGGGATGATGGCCTTGCTCTTCGGCGATGGCTCCGGCTTTGTTGACGAAGTCGAGGGCGGACTTGAAGTCGGGAAAGGTGAAGACGCGGGTGATGTGGTGCTCGTCGACGACGTGCCAGTTGGGGAGTTGATGGCTGAGGCTGTGGAGTTGCTCGCCATGGAGCGCGGGTACGCCACCACGGCAGGGGACGCAGGTTTTGGAAGCTAGGTCGGACATGGGCGGTCTCCCGAACGTTTTAGGCTTTCAGAAATCGTAATCGCAGAGACGCTGAGAAAAAGCCGCTGAGAACGCTGAGAATTTTGAACACGTGCGTCCCGCTACGGCCGTCTTGCAAGGCAATCCCAACGCGCTTCCCGCGATCTTAGAACGGAATGTCTTCGTCGGTGATCGGGGAGGCTCCGGCGTGCTCGGGTTCGGGCTCGGGGGCGCGCTGATCGAAATGGTTTCCGGCGCCGCTACTACGGCTCCCGCCCTCGGCTCCGCTGCCACTTTCGCCGCGTCCGCCGAGCAGGACCAGGTCGCTGGCCACCACTTCGGTCATGTATTTCTTTTGGCCGGTTTGCTTGTCGTCCCAGGATCGGGTTTGTAGGCGGCCTTCGATGTAGATCTTCGAGCCCTTCTTCAGGTACTCGCCGGCGACTTCGGCCTGGCGCTGCCAGAGCACGACATTGTGCCACTCGGTGCGGTCCTGCCACTCGCCGCTCTTGTCCTTAAAACGCTCGTTGGTGGCGAGCGTGATCTTCGCGACGGCGGTGCCTTGCGGCGTGTATTTCACCTCGGGATCTTTCCCGAGATTTCCAACCAGGATGACTTTGTTGACGCTCTTTGCCATGAGGGGGGGCTCCTTTTGCCCGAGGTCGGCCATGGGGCACAACCGGGAGATATGGTGCGATGAGGGCTGGTGTTGTGAATATATCAGAGATGCTGGAGGTGGATTTTGGGTCGGTGGTCACAGGGTGAATGGTTGGGATGACAGTTCATGCCAACGCCGGCACGACCCTTTACCACAAAGGGCACGATGGTTCACGAAGGAAGACGGCGAGAAGGTTCAGGGGATTGGGCAGCGCCGTCAGAGAGCAGGTTCCGCAGCGCTGAAGCGGTTCAGAATGAGAAGACTCTAGAGGCGAGGTTCCACACACTGTGAGTCAGGGGTTGGCCTCCACGGTTCTCAGGCGCCGAAGATTTGGTAGAGCATTACGTAGACGATCACGCCGGTGACTGAGACGTAGAGCCAGATGGGGAACGTCCAACGCGCGATGGCGCGGTGTTGGGGAAAGCAGTCTTTCAGGGCGCGGCTTAGTGTGATCAAGACCAGCGGAACGACGCTGATCGCCAAGAGCGTGTGCGAGATCAGGATGCTGAAGTAGGCGGTGCGCCAAACGCCGGTGCCGGGGAAGTGCACCGAACCTACATGGTAGTGGTAGTAGAGGTAGCAGGCCAGGAAAAGCGAGGACGTGACGAGCGCACTGATCATGCAAGCGCGATGTGCGGCGATCTTCTTCTGGGCAATGAACCAGCGGCCGGTGATCAGCAGGATGGCGGACGCGCCGTTCAGCGATGCGTTGATGGCGGGGAACATGGCGTACTGTGCGGGGACGGGCATAAGTTCAGGGTGGTCTCGCGTGGCGAGTGGTCTTGTGCGTTGGGCCCCGCAATCAGGCGGCGGGCTTGGTCGTCCTCCGGTTCACCATTACGAATGCGAGGCCGAACATGAACAAAGAGAACAAGAGCAAGGTGGCAACACATGCCGCGAAGCGAAAGACTACCGGTCCCTCAGGATAAAGCAGGTGGCGCAAGGCTTCGACGCCATAGGTGAGCGGGTTGATGCGCATCAGGATGCGGATCCAGTAGGAGGCGCCGGACAGCGGAAACATTGCGCCGGAGAGCATCCAGAGCGGGATCAGAAACAGGTTGATGATGCCGTGGAATGCGGCGGTCGAGTCCATGGGCCAGGCGATGACGAAGCCGAGGGCGGTGAGCGAGTACGAAACTAACAGGATCACTAATGCGGAGAGCAGCACGTTCACGAGAGTGAGATGGATCCCGATCAGCGGAGCGAACACCAAGCACACCAAGCCTTGAACAGCAGCTAGAGTTGCGCCACCCAAGACTTTTCCTAGCACAATGGCCGAGCGCGGGACAGGCGCAGCCATCACGGAGAGGAGGAAACCCTCCTTGCGGTCTTCAATGACCGACATCATGGTGAAGATGGCGGTGAAGAGCACGATCATGATCAAGACGCCGGGGTAAAAGTACGCCAGATAGTTCTGCTGGCTGTTGGTGTCGCTGGAGCGAAACGATGTGCCCAGGCCCGAACCAATGACCAACCAAAAGAGCAGGGGCGAGGCGATCACGCCGACCACCCGGGCGCGCTGTCGGTAGAAACGCACCAATTCGCGCCACCAAAGGGTGAAGGCGGGGAGCAGAATTCCGGGAGTTGCTGGAGTGGTGACCGGGAGCGGAAGGGTAGCGGCGCGCGTAATCATTTTCGGGCCACCTCTTCCTTCTCTTTGGAATCGCTGGAGTCTTCGGACTCAGGCGGCTCACTCCAGAAGCGGTGCCCAGTGCGGTCGATAAAGACGTCTTCGAGCGTGGGTTTGCTGACCGAGACGGATTGGATTTCGCCGGGGAAGGCTTCGACGACCGCGGTAATGAAGCGATGGCCTTGTTCCATCTCGATGCGAATGCGGCCGCCGAGGACTGCGGCTGCGACACTGAAGCGAGACTGAATGCGCTGGGCGAGTTGAGCCGGGTCTCCGCTGACCTCGAGCAGAATCACGTCACCACCGATTTCGTTACGCAGGTCGGCGGGCGTACCCAAGGCGACGAGTTTGCCTTCGTTGAAAATAGCCAGGCGGTCGCAGCGCTCGGCTTCTTCCATCAGGTGCGTGGTGACCAGGACCGAGACGCGCTCGTCGTCCCGCAGGAGTTTCAAATATTGCCAGAGATCGCGGCGTGCGCCTGGGTCTAGGCCGGTCGTAGGCTCATCGAGCAAGAGGACTGACGGATGATGCAGCAGACCCTTCGCCAGTTCGACCCGTCGCGACATGCCGCCGGAGAAGGTTTCAACTAGTTCATTTGCGCGATCGGCCAGGCCAACCCGTCCGAGGATTTCGGCGATGCGCTTTTTCAGTGCCGCCCCGTGCAGGCCGTAGAGATGGCCCTGGTGCCAGAGATTCTCGTAGGCAGTGAGCTTTTCGTCGACGCTTTGGGCCTGAAAGACGACTCCGATCTGGCGGCGAAGCGCGGCAGCATCTTTCGCTGCGTCATATCCCATGATGATGGCGCGCCCAGCGGTGGGCTTCATCAAGGTCGAGAGTATCCGGAAGAGCGTGGTTTTGCCGCTGCCGTTCGGGCCGAGCAGGCCGAAGATTTCGGCTGGGCGCACGTCAAAGGAGACGTCGCCGAGGGCGGTCCGGCTCTCGTAACGATGCAAGATTTCCTGTACGGAAATAACGGCTGGCGGGGGTGGGACTGGAGGCGTGGGTGGTTCCGCGATAAGAGGGGATTTCGTGGCCACAGTCTAATTTTACGCCGAGAACGGGTTCAGCATCATGAGGATGAAGAGCAACGGTAAGTAGATCACGGTTGCGCGAAGAAGTTGGGAGGCGCGTTGCTTGGAGGCCGCTGTGGAAATCGGTCCTGGCAACTCGGTCAGTCGGGTCCCGATGTAGAGAAGGGCGGCGCTCATCAGGAACGCGCCGATCAGGTAGACGCGTCCGGCCATGCCGAGATAACAAGGGACGAGGCTGACGGGGATCAGTAGGACGGAGTAGCCAAGAATGCGGCGGGCGGTTGACCGGCCGTCAGGCTCGACGACCGGAAGCATGCGGATGCCGCCGGCTGCGTAGTCGTCGCGATAGAGCCACGCGATCGAGAAGAAGTGAGGGAACTGCCAGACGAAGACGATGGCGAAGAGGGCGAGGGTTTCCCAGTCGAACCGGCCGCGGGCTGCGGCCCAGCCGAGGACGGCAGGCATGGCTCCGGGGAACGCGCCGATAAACGTGCAAATAGGGTGCACGCGTTTGAGCGGCGTGTAGAAGGCGAGATACAGGAACGACGTGAGAAGCGAGAGCCAACCGGAGAGCGGATTCAGGACGAAGCCGAGGTAGAGCGCGCCGCAAACGGTGAGAAGGGTACCCGTGATGGCGCCATGCCAGAGGCTCATTCGCCCGGTGGGCAAGGGGCGGCGCTGGGTGCGGCGCATAAGTGAATCGATTTTCGATTCCATTACTTCGTTCAAAGCGGCGGCCCCGGCTCCAGCCATACCTACACCAAAAAGCGCATTGAGCAGGTGGATTGAGAGAACGGGCATGCCCGACTTGCGAGCGGCAAAGTAGTAGCCGCACCAGGCGGTGAGGACGACGAGTGTTGTAACACGAGCTTTGGTGAGTTCAGCGTAGTCACGGACGCGATTCGCGACCACGGTTCGAGCAAGCGGGATTGGTTGCGCGGCTAGGCTCATGCGGCGGCCGGATTCCGTTCTCCGGCGGGTACGGGTTCGGCGAAAGCAACGGGAACGTGGCGCCAGACCTGCACGGCGAGCACAACGGCGGTGGCGAGCAGCAGCGCGCCGACTGCGACGTGCGTGACGGTGGAGATCACCATCGGCATTTCGGGTTGGGCGGCGTCGCGGCCCCATTCCACGCGGGTCAGGAAGGCGAGGAAGCCGAGACAGAGCTGGCCGACGACGAGGGAAAGCATGATGATCGCGGGACGACGGATGGCTTCGATCCGTGAATAAATGGAAAGTGCCCGGATCGCAGTCCATGTGAGTACAAACACCACGACGCCTGCGTGAACAACGTGCGGCCACCAACTCAGGCCTTTATGGCGAAACATCGCGCCCAGGATGAGTTGCACATAGAGCACGAAGATCGAGAGGAGAGTCAGCGTAAAGAGGCTGGGACGGCGCGGGTCGAGTTCGACGCGCGGGACTTCTTCGATCCAGTTTTTGCCGGTGAAGAGAGCGATCAGGACCGCGATGCAGAAGAAGGTTTGAGCCACGGCGGCATGAGCGCTTGAGACCGCGGGGGGCAGGAAATGGAGAACCGTGATGCCACCCAGGATACCTTGCACGATGACCGTGGCCAATGCGGCGATCGCGAGATTGCGCAGCCAGCGGCGTTTTTCAGCGACCCAGGTCCAGCCAGCAAGGATGATGGTGCAGAAGCCGACGAATTGGGCGACCATACGATGGCCGTGCTCGTAGCGGATACCGCCGGTCCACTGCGGGATTTTGTAGTAGGAGCCGAACGAAGTGGGCCAGTCGGGGACGGAGAGTCCGGCGTCATTGCTGGTAACGAGTGCGCCGGCGACGATCAGGATAAGCGTGACGCTGGCGACGAATGCCGCAAAGGCATGCAACTTTGCATTGTACGGAGTTGCGAGTGCCTTCAGAGGAGCCTCCTCGGGCGGGTGAAGCCGGTCCGGTTAGTTGTTGGTCGCCACTGCCTCACGATGTGCTGAGTCCCCATTGAGAGATTGCCCACAGAGCGGGGGCGGCGCTCCCCATCAAACTCCGTATCTTAGCAGAGAAACGGATGCCCGGAAGGGCAGAGTTCAGTCATAAACCGAGGATCTTCTCTGTGCGAAAACCGGGGGCAAACGAAGGGCACGAAGGTACACGATGGGAAACTTCGAACCCTGGAGAGTTCCAGGTTCTCTCACGCTCCGCTTTGCATTGCAGCGATCACGGCGTCGGCGAACTGGGTCGTGCCTGCGTTGCCGCCCACGTCTTTCGTGAGCTTTTCTTTCTTGCGGTAGACGGTCTCGAGCGCCTTGCGAATCTTTTGTTCGGCTTCCAACTCGCCGATATGCACCAGCATGAGCATGGCAGAGCGAAGAAGCGCGGTCGGGTTAGCCAGGTTCTTGCCAGCGATGTCGGGGGCGGAGCCGTGTACGGCCTCGAAGATGGCGCACTCGTCGCCGAAGTTGCCGCCGGGGACTAGACCCAGGCCGCCCACGAAGCCCGCGCAGAGGTCGGAGAGGATGTCGCCGTAGAGGTTCTCCATGACCAGCATGTCGTACTGGTAGGGATTCATGACGAGTTGCATGCACGTATTGTCGACGATGTGCTCGCCGTAGGTGATCTCGGGATACTCTTTCGACACCGTACGGGAGCAGCGCAGAAAGAGGCCGTCGGAAAGCTTCATGATGTTGGCCTTGTGGATGGCGTGGATCTTTTTGCGCTTGTGCTTGCGGGCGTACTCGAAGGCAAAGCGAGCGATGCGGGTACACGCTTTCTCGGTCATGATCTTCA
>Ga0306921_10002379_pt1 | contig 18892 bp, 15 predicted proteins | sample sta12Cox44000080_FD_203760 | JGI IMG/M metagenome (GOLD analysis project Ga0306921, IMG submission 203760) | Lab enrichment of tropical soil microbial communities from Luquillo Experimental Forest, Puerto Rico - statoxic.12C.oxic.44.000.080 (v2)... | ecosystem: Environmental > Terrestrial >... | reverse complement strand
AAGGGAGCGGCGCGCCCGGCACCGTGCTCGACAAGGCACTCACCGTCGCCTGCGGCGAGGGCGCGGTGCGCATCGCCGAACTGCAGCGCGCCGGCCGCACCGCGATGAAGGCGGACGAGTTTTTGCGCGGCACGCCGGTTGCCGCCGGAACCCGGCTCGAGTAGCGGGCATGCCGCGCTACAAGCTCACGATCGAGTATGACGGCGGCCCGTTCGTCGGCTGGCAACTGCAGGACAACGGCCCGTCGGTGCAGGGCGCGCTGATCGCCGCGGTCGCGGCGTTCTGCGGCGAGACCGTGAGCGTCCAGGGCGCCGGCCGCACCGATGCGGGCGTGCATGCGCTCGGCCAGGTCGCGCATCTCGATCTCGCTAGACCGTGGGACGCCGACACGGTGCGCGACGCGCTCAATGCGCATTTGCGCCCGCAGCCGGTCGTCGTACTCGCCGCCGAACAGGTGGACGGCGCCTTCGATGCGCGGCGCTCCGCGCGCCAGCGCCATTATCTCTATCGCATCGTCAACCGGCGCGCCGATCTTGCGCTCGAGCGCGGCCGCGCCTGGCGCATCGGCAAGCCGCTTGATGCCGCCGCCATGCACGCCGCCGCGCAGCGGCTTGTCGGCCGCCACGACTTCACCACCTTCCGCCATGCCGAGTGTCAGGCAAAGTCGCCGGTGAAAACGCTCGATCGGCTCGAGGTTGAGCGCAGCGGCGAGGAGATCCGCGTGCGCGCGGCGGCGCCCTCGTTCCTGCACAATCAGGTGCGCTCGATGGTGGGCTCGCTGGCGCTGGTCGGGGAGGGCAAATGGAGCGCCGACGATCTTTCCGCCGCGCTCGCCGCCCGCGACCGCGCTGCCTGCGCTCCGGTCGCGCCCCCTGACGGGCTTTATTTGCTGCGCGTGGATTATGAGTAGTCCGAATGAGCGAAGCGAATGCGGGACGCTCTCGTCCGCTGCCCCGGATTTCGCTGGCTCATCCGCGCTACATCAACCGAAATACCGATCCAATATCTTGCGGTACACGGTGGTCAGCGTCGCGAGATCGGCGAGGCTAGTACACTCATCGACCTGATGCATGGTCGTGCCGACCAGGCCGAATTCGAGAACCGGGCAGTAATCCTTGATGAAGCGCGCATCCGAAGTGCCGCCGCTGGTGGAAAGCTTTGGCGTCATCCCGGTCGCCTCCGTGATCGCGCCGACCACCAGATCGAGGAAGGGCCCGGGTTTGGTGAAAAATGAATCCGCGTTCGAAGGCTCCCAGGCGATGTGCCAGCGCACGCGGGAGCCGGCTGCTTCGGCGGCGCGCTTCTCGATCAGCGTGCGCAGCGAGATCTGGCTGTGGCAATCGTTGAACCGGATGTTGAAGCGTGCCCGCGCCTCGCCGGGAATGAGATTGACCACGGGATTGCCGATGTCGATCGAGGTGAATTCGAGATTCGAGGCGTCGAAATTGACGCTCCCTTGGTCGAGCGGCGCCGCCATCAGCGCGCTCATCAAGGTGACCAGGCCGCGCACCGGGTTGTCGGCGCGCTCGGGATAGGCGACGTGGCCCTGCTTGCCGGTGACCGCGAGGGTGCCGTTGAGTGAACCGCGCCGCCCAACCTTGATGGTGTCGCCGATCGCAGCCACGTTGCTCGGCTCGCCCAGAATGCAATGATCGAAGCGCTCGCCGCGCTCGGCCGCCCATTGCAGAAGCTTTACGGTTCCGTTCACCGCGATGCCTTCCTCATCTCCGGTGATGAGGAGCGAGATCGAGCCTTTGCCGGCGCGCGGCGCCGGATGCTCAAGCGCGGCGGCGATCGCGCACGCGACCGCGCCTTTCATGTCGACCGCGCCGCGGCCGTAAAGCGTGCCGTCGGTGATCTCGCCCGCGAATGGCGGATGGCTCCAGCTCGCGGCCGCGCCGGGCGGCACGACGTCGGTATGGCCGGCAAAGACGAGGTGGGGCGACGTGTCGCCGATGCGGGCGAAAAGATTTTCAACCGGCGCGGTGCCCGGCTCGGCAAAGGTGACGCGGTGCACGGCAAAACCGGATTGCTTGAGCAGACGCTCGATTAGGCCGAGCGCGCCCGCTTCCGCCGGCGTCACCGATGGGCAGCGCAAGAGGTCGCGGGCAAGCGCGACCGGATCAACGGGGCTCACGGCGTCCCTGCCGAATTGCACCAATCGACTGTCGGCGCAAACCGCCCCCCGGCATCGCGCGCTAGGCGCCCAGCTGTGCGGCCAGCAGGTTGTTTTGGTTTCGCACCCATCCCGGAATCAAAAATGCATCGACGAGCGCCCATACGGCGGTGATCACCATGCCGACCAGGGTGAGCGAGAGGATCAGTTGTGCGACGGCAACGCCGGTGCGTTTGAGATAAAAATTGTGCGCACCGAACAGGCCGAGGAAGAACCAGAGCAGATAGGCCACGAGGGCGGTCTTCTTGTTCGCTTCGAACAGCAGCATGACCCGCGTATCGTTCGACAGTCCGCCGTGTTGTTGAATGCTCTGGCGCATGGTTGGTGGAAGCTCGGCTTGCATGACCCTCTCCTCGCCCCGTCCTGGACCGATTATCGGCGAGCGCGTCGCCTAGCTCAATCGCGCAAAAGCTCATTGATCGAAGTCTTGGCGCGGGTCTTCTCGTCGACACGCTTGACGATTACCGCGCAATAGAGGCTCGGGCTCGGTCCGCCGTTTTTGGCCGACTTGCCCGGAAGCGAGCCGGGAACGACCACCGAATAGGCCGGCACCTCGCCTTGAAACGTCTGGCCGCTCTCGCGATCGACGATGCGGGTCGATGCGCCGATGAACACGCCCATGGACAACACCGAGCCCTCGCGCACGATCACGCCTTCCGCCACTTCCGAACGCGCGCCGATGAAGCAGTTGTCCTCGATGATCACCGGTCCCGCTTGCAGCGGCTCGAGCACGCCGCCGATGCCGGCGCCGCCGGAGATGTGGCAGTTCTTGCCGACCTGCGCGCAGGAGCCGACCGTCGCCCAGGTGTCGATCATGGTGCCGGCATCCACGTAGGCGCCGAGATTGACGAAGCTTGGCATCAGCACCACACCGGGCGCGATATAGGCCGAGCGGCGCACCACGCAATTCGGCACGGCGCGCAGGCCCGCGTCGCGAAAGCGCGCTGCGCTCCAGCCTTCGAATTTGGAGGCGACCTTGTCCCACCAGACCGCCTGGCCCGGCCCGCCCGCGATGACACGCATGTCGTTGAGGCGGAACGAGAGCAGCACCGCTTTCTTGAGCCATTGGTTGACACGCCAATCGCCGTTGGCGCCGCGTTCGGCGACGCGCGCCGCGCCGCGGTCAAGCAGATCGAGCGCCGCCTCTACCGCCTCGCGCACCGCGCCCTTTGTGTTTGCGTCGATACCGTCGCGCCGTTCGAACGCGTCGTCGATCACCTTGGCAAGCTCGGCGTGCGGCATATCGGCTAGCCCGTTCAGCTCACCGGTTGTCGAGAATGGCGAACCGCGAGTCAAGCACGTGCGGCCTTGATGCGCTCGAGAAAGCCGACCAGGTCGTCGGTGACGTGATCCACATGCGGTGCGTCGCGGCCTTCGAGTTCCCAATCATCGCGAAACACCTCACGCGTGTGCTGCGGTACCACCAGAACCGTGGTCATGCCGAGCGCATGGGGAATCGCGAGGTTGCGCGCGAGATCTTCGAACATGGCGGTCCTGCGCGCATCAACCTTGAGCGTGCTCAGAAAGCGGTCGTAGGTCTGTGGCGACGGCTTGGGCTCGAGCTCGGCTGCGACGATGTCGAACACGTCTTCGAAATGCCGGTCGAGCTTTAGCCGCGCAAGCACCGCGTCGGCGTGGCGGCGCGTGCCGTTGGTCAGGATTAACTTGCGTCCGGGAAGGTTTTCGATCGCCGCGCCGAGCGCCGCGTTCGGCTCGAGCGGCGAGTGGTCGATCTGGTGCACGAAATCGAGGAAATCGTCGGGTGCCATGCCATGCTCGGTCATCAAGCCGCGCATCGAGGTGCCGTAACGCTTGTAGTAATCCTTCTGCAGCCGGAACGCCTCCTCGTGCGTGACCTTGAGGAAGCGCGCGATGTAGTCGCGGATACGCTCGTCCACCTGCTGCCAGAGATTGAGGTGATGCGGGTAGAGCGTGTTGTCGAGATCGAACACCCACGTTTCGACGTGATGGAACGGACGGCGCTGACGAGAGGCGGAGGAATTCATGACGCGCGTCGGCTCTCTCACTCCTTGATCACATGCTTGAGCGGTCGGTCGAAGGCCAGAATGACGGCGCCGGCGATGACCGCAATTGCGGCGATCATCAGAAAGAACATCCGCTTGTCCATGCTGCTCCAGAAGCTGCCGAGCCAGCCGGCGATGAAATTGCCGACGAAGATCGCCGCCAGCCAAATTCCCATCAGCATCGAGACCATACGCGCGGGTGCGAGCTTCGAGACCAGCGACAGCCCGATCGGCGAGAGATAAAGCTCGCCGATGGTGATGACGATGAAATAGCCAAGCAGCCACAGCCAGCTCGCTTCGTCGCCGGAGGCGACCCACGCCGCGGCGACCATGATCAGGTTGGCGAGCGCTACACCGAGGCAGCCGAGCGCCATCTTGACGACAGTCGAGGGTTCCGTGCCGCGCTTCGCTTGCCAGCGCCACAGCGCGAGGACGAACGGCGTGAAGGCGAAGATCATGAGCGGGTTGAACGCCTGGAACCAAGTCACCGGGATCTCGCCGTGCCAGAGAATGAGGTTGATCGAGCGGTCGGTGTGGTCGTCGGCCCACAGCGCGATCGTGTTGCCCTGCTGCTCGTAGGTTGCCCAGAACAGGGCGGTGGGTACGAACAGCGCGATCAGCGCGAGGATGGCGTGCCACTCATTGCGCTCGAGCGGCTTGTCGTAGACGCCCTCGGCAATCGCCTTGTGCAACTCGTCGGCCGGCAACGATGGGGTCGCGTAGAGATAGGTCACAAGCGCAATGGTCATGCCGACGCCAGCAGCGGTGAAGCCGTAATGCCAGCCGAACTCCTCGCCGAGCGTGCCGCAAATGAGCGGCGCCAGGAACGCGCCGACGTTCGTGCCCACGTAGAAGATCGAATAGGCGCGGTCGCGGCGCTGGTCGCCCGATGCGTAGAGCGACCCGACCTGCGCCGAGATGTTCGGCTTGAACGCACCGCTGCCGAGAATGAGTATGGTCAGGGCAAACAGAAAGAGCGACTCGAAGGCCATCATGAAATGGCCGATCGCCATCAGCGCGGCCCCGAGCACGACCGTGCGATGCTGGCCGAGCACGCGGTCGGCAAGCAGTCCGCCAAACACCGGCGTGAGATAAACGAGACCGGTATAGAGGCCGTAGATGTGAGAGGAAAACGGCTGCGCGCCGAGCGGGCCGAACATCGATTCGAGTACGGCTCTGAGCGCGGCAAGTCCGATCACCGCGTCGGCGTGACCGGGCTGCAGCAGGAATTTCACCATGTAGAGGACCAGCAGTGCCCGCATGCCGTAATAGGAGAAGCGCTCCCACATCTCGGTCGCGAACAGGAAGGTGAGCCCGCGTGGATGGCCGAAAAAATCGCCCGTCTTCGCCTCGTGGCTTCGCTCGGCAATGCTCATGAGGTCCGCTCGCGTGGCTGGCCACTATCGGGCAAGGGGCGGCGCGACCGTAGAACGCGTCTTGAGCGCGCGTCAAACCGCGGCGTTCGGCAGCAGCCTTTGCTGTCGCACCGACGTGGCGGCGCTGCTAGATTCAATCCGCCAGCAAAGTGAGAAACTATCGAGAGCACAAAGCGGAACGGAGGATGGCCCATGCCCGGAACTGTGATCACGCGCGCCTTGTACGCCGCTGCCGTGCTGCTGGCGCTATGCGCGGCGCCGCGGCCTGGATGGGCGCAGGGCGATGCGACCTATCCCAGCAGGCCGATTCGCCTGATCGTCGGCTTTGCCGCCGGCGGCGGCAACGACCTGTTCGCACGCCTCGTCGGGCAGAAGCTCTCGGAATATCTCGGGCAGAACGTGGTCGTTGAGAACAAGCCGGGCGCCGGCGGGCGGTTGGCGGTCGAATTCGTCAAGAGCCAGCCCGCTGACGGCTACACCATCATGGTTGCCGCCACCGGGCAGATGGCGGTCGCCGCGGCGATTTATCCGAAGCTCTCCTATCATCCGACGCGCGACTTCATACCCCTCACCATGATCGCGTCGTTTCCGCTGATTCTTGCCGGTCCGACCGGCGACACGATCAAGACGGTCAAGGACCTGGTCGCCTACGGCAAGGCGCATCCGGACAAATCCAATTACGCGACTTCCTCGCCGGCGTTCACGATCACCACTGAGTTGTTCAAGCTGAAGACCGGAATGCCGGCCGTGGCGGTTCCCTACAAGAGCAGCAACGAGATGATGCTGAGCATCGCCGGCGAGCAGACCCTGTTCGCCATCGCCGACGGGCCGCCGACGGTTCCGCTGGTCCAAGGCAACAAGATCCGGGCGTTGGCGGTCACCGGATCGGAGCGCTCGGCGGAACTTCCTGAGGTGCCGAGCATGGCCGAGGCGGGCTATCCCGACGTGGACATCGGGCTTTGGAGCGGCCTATTCGTCTCGGTCAACACGCCGCCCGCGCTCGTGAAAAAGCTCGACGACGCGGCGCGGCGTGCAATGGCCGATCCCGGCGTACGCGAGAAGCTCAAGGCCATGGCGGTGAACCCGGGCGGCGGTCCCAGCGCCGAGTTCCGCAAACGCATCGACGCCGACATCGAACGCTTCGCCGCAGTGGTCAAAGCCGCCGATCTCAAGTTTGAGGAGTGACCGCAGGCGTATCGTTTGGTCCGAGCGGCCGCAGGCGAGCCTGCTGGTCTTTCTGCTGCTTTACTTTGTCTTTCTGTGGGTCGCCTGGCTGCCGGCGATGAAAGTCACCGAACCAAAAGAAGCCTGACAAGCCGGCGGCTAATCCAGCGGCTCCAGCTTGATGATCGAAGCGCCGTGGTTGCTGCCGACCCAGAAGGTGACGGGCGTGGTCGAATTGTCGACGAACACCCGGCGGATATTGGTCGGGCGCGGAAGCAGGTATTCCGTGACCTGACCGCTCTTCGGATCGAGACGCGCGATTCGATCGGTCATCATTGATCCGGTCCAGGCTTCGCCATTTTTGTCCAGCGCGACGTCGTAAGGCGACGACCACGGCGTCGGCATCGGCCACTCCTGGAATTTTTCCGTCCTGATGTCGAACATCGCGATCTTGTTGCCGCGGTATTCGCCGAACCAGAGGCGGTCCTGCGCGTCCATCATTCCGCGGCGCGGAGCCGAGGCCGGCGTCGGCACGCGAAAGAATTTGATCTCGCCGGTCTTCGCATCGATACGGCCGATGTGCTCCTGCGCGAAATCGGTGAAGTAAAGGTTGTTCTGCGAGTCCGGGATGACGTCGTAGATGTTGTGATTCTCGCCCGGCTTGGAATCCTTGAACGGCATGAAAGTTTCGATCTTGCCGGAAGCGACATCGAGCCGATGCACCGCGGCGAAGCCATTATTCTGGGTCCAGACCTTGCCGTCGACATGCGCCGATTCCGGCCGCACCATGTTCACTTGCGCCATGTCCTTGTTCATGTCCGGCGGCAGGCTCCAGAACTGGAACTGCTCGCTCTTGGGATCGAACTTGGCGATCGCGCCTTGGTACATCATGCCGAGCCACATGCTGCCTTCGCGATCGGCGCGCAGCCCGAGCATGCCGGTGGGCCAAGCCTTCTTCAGTTCGGAAACCGGATATTCGGTGTGCTTCCCCGTCTTGGGATCGAGCTTGCCGAAAGTCTGTTCGCCGAAATTGGAGTACCAGGCGACGCCGTCGCGATCGACGATCACGTCATGCGGCTCGATCGTCTGTCGTGGAAGATCGTACTCGGTGATGATCACGCGCGTGCTGCGGCCGGTCGGGCGGGCAAAGGTCTTGAGCGGATACTCCCAAGCCGGCCCTTCGCTCAGATTGATGCTTGCCAGCCACTCGGCGCGTTGCTGGTTTGCCGCCTGGCGAGCGTCGCCGCGCTCTTCGAGGAGCCGTTCCGCGACACGGCGCTGCGGGTGGAGCGGCGTGCTCTGATTGGCGTAGCCGCCCATGCGCTGGAGAACCTGCGCGAACCCGGCAGCATCGTACTGCGACTTCACGATGCGCTCGACCGTGTGGCAACTCACGCAGTTGAAAAACGTGCTTTTCTGCTGCGCAGTGCCGGGCACGCTCTCCATCCATTCCGCGTTGGTGAGTTGCGAGGCGAGCTTGCGCGTCTTGCGCAACTTGAGATCGATGCGCGCGGGCCGGTCGGCGGCAACGTCTATGGTCGGCTTGCCGTCGAGGTCGTAACCAACCGCGCGGATGCTGACGGAATATCGGCCGGCCGCCAACTTTGCCGTCGGGAAGCTGAAGTTGCCCTGGACGTCGCTGACGACGGTGACCGTAACCGGCGCGTCGGCGCGTTTGGCGCTGACCAGCACCCCTTCCATCGCGCCTTCCTCGCCCGATGTGACTTGTCCGGTCAGCGCCGCCGCGGTCTGTGCGTTTGACGGCACGACCGCCGCGCCGGCGAGCAAGAGTGCCAAGCCGGCGGTTCGGACGAAGTTGATCATGGGCGCACCCCTCTCGAAGCGGCGCGGTTGGCGCCGCAATTTGCGCGCATTTCACTCTGTGTCGTTGGTGATTTCAATCCCTCTCGGGCGCGAAGCGCGCCGGTGCAAAGCCGCGAAAGCGCCCCTCACACGTCGAGCGCTTCCTCATCGACGAACTCGGCGCGCTCCTGGATGAATTCGAAGCGCGCTTCCGGCTTGTTGCCCATGAGCCGTTCGACCGAGCTGTCGGTCTTCTTGCGATCCTCGGCGACCACCACCACGCGCAGCAGCGTGCGCTTCTGCGGGGCCATCGTGGTCTCCTTGAGCTGGCTTGCCAGCATCTCGCCCAACCCCTTGAAGCGGCCGATCTCCACCTTGGCGTTGCCGTGGAATTCCCGCTTGATCAGCTCGTCACGGTGCTTGTCGTCACGGGCGTAGAGAATCTTGCCGCTGTGGCTCAGGCGATAGAGCGGCGGCACCGCCAGATACAGGTGCCCGTTCTCGATCAGCCTCGGCATTTGCCGATAGAAGAACGTGATGAGCAGCGAGGCGATATGCGCGCCGTCAACGTCGGCGTCGGTCATCACGATGACTTTCTGGTAGCGCAGATCCTCATCGCGATAATGCGCGCCGGTGCCGCAACCGAGCGCCTGCACGAGATCGGAAAGCTGCTGGTTCTGCGCAAGCTTGTCCTTGCCCGCGGACGCCACGTTGAGGATTTTGCCCCGTAGCGGCAGCACCGCTTGCGAGGCGCGGTCGCGCGCCTGCTTGGCCGAGCCGCCGGCCGAGTCGCCCTCGACGATGAAGATCTCGGCCCCTTGCGCCGCCGTGTTGGTACAGTCGGCAAGTTTTCCCGGCAGGCGCAGCTTGCGTACCGCAGTCTTGCGCGAAATCTCCTTTTCCTGACGACGGCGAATGCGTTCCTCGGCGCGCTCGATTACGAAATCGAGGAGCTTGTTGGCCGCGCTGGGATTGCCGGCGAGCCAGTGGTCGAACGGATCGCGCATCGCGTTCTCGACGATGCGCGTTGCTTCCGCCGTCGCCAGCCGATCCTTGGTCTGACCCTGAAATTCCGGCTCGCGGATGAATACCGAAATCATGCAGGCAGCGCCGCTCATCGCGTCGTCGCCGGTCACGATCGCGGCCCGCTTTGCCTGGCCCTGACGCTCGGCGTGGTCCTTGATCCCTTTCAAAAGCATGCTGCGCAGGCCGGACTCGTGCGTCCCACCGTCCGGTGTCGGGATCGTGTTGCAATATGACGAGAGAAATCCGTCGGTGTCGCCGGTCCAGGCGACCGCCCATTGCGCGCCGCCATGGACGCCGATCTTGCCGGCGCTGCCCGTGAAAATATCGGGATGCACCAACGCGGCACCGTTGATCGCGGCGGAGAGATACTCCTTGAGCCCATCGGCGAAATGGAACGTGGCTTCTTCCGGCACGCCTTCGACGCCGCGCAACAGTTCCTTGGCGCAGGACCAGCGGATTTCCACGCCGCCGAACAGATAGGCCTTGGAGCGCGCCATCTTGAACACGCGTTCCGCCTTGAAATGCGCCTTGTCGCCAAAAATTTGCGGATCGGGGCGGAAGCGCACCTTGGTACCGCGCCGATTGGGCACGCGTCCGAGTTTTTCCAGCTTGCTCTTCGGCTTCCCGCGCTCGAACACCATGCGGTAGAGCGTCTGCTCGCGCGCGACCTCGACCTCCATGCGCTCGGAGAGCGCATTGGCGACGGAGACACCGACCCCGTGCAGGCCGCCCGACGTCCCGTACACGCGCGAGTCGAATTTTCCGCCCGCGTGCAAGGTGCACATGATCACTTCGAGTGCCGACTTCTTCGGGAATTTCGGGTGTGGGTCGACCGGAATGCCGCGGCCGTTATCGGTGACGGTAACGAAGCCATCGGCTTCCATTTCGACTTCGATGAACGTGGCGTGCCCTTCGAGCGCCTCGTCCATGGAATTGTCGATCACCTCGGCGAAGAGATGATGCAGCGCCTTCTCGTCGGTGCCGCCGATATACATGCCGGGCCGGCGTCGCACCGGCTCCAAGCCTTCCAGCACTTCGATGTGGCGCGCCGTGTAGCCGGCCTCGGCCCGGTTCGCGGGTCTGCCGGACCGGCTTCTCCCTGCAGTGCGGCCGGACGGCTCGGCCAAATCCGAGAACAAGTCTCGGCCCGGTCTTTGGGCGGCGGTCCGCGCTGCTGCCTTGGCGGTCTTGGCCATGTCTCGCAGGACAAAAGGGGACGAAAGGAACGAATCAGCTGCAACTATGCCACGGGCATGGCGGCATGATGATGCGCGCGGAAATGGATATTCTTTCCCAAACCTTACAAACGGTTATATGGTCGCGGCTTAGCGTCGTTTCAATTCGACGTCGGTCAGGCGGCATGCCGCGCCCGTGGCGCCGCGGTAATCGTTGTGATAAGCCCCGCACGCGGTCCGGTCTTGCCGATCGGGTCGGGCGAAACCCGTGGGTAAGCAGGCCGCCTCTCCCGCATGCTTGCGAGTCTCGAAGGTCATGCCCAGCAGCTGGTGGATTTCGTGCGCCTGCACGAGCTGTGGGCGGCACCGGTCGTTTTCGCGCTCGCATTCGGCGAGTCCCTTGCCTTCGTCTCGCTGCTGATCCCGGCCTGGGCGGCGCTGGTCGGGATCGGCGTGTTGATCGGGTCGGGCAATCTCAATTTTTGGCCGGTTTGGGTGGCCGGCTCGGTCGGCGCTGCGCTCGGCGATTGGCTGTCCTATTGGATCGGAGTCAAGCTCGGCCCGCCCGTCGCCAAGATCTGGCCGCTGTCGGATCATCCCACCCTGCTTCCGCGCGGCGAAGCATTCGTGAAGCGTTGGGGCGCGCTCGCGATCTTCATCGGCCGCTTCTTCGGACCGTTGCGCGCGTCGGTCCCTTTGGTTGCCGGTGTCTTCCGCATGCCTTGGGTCTCGTTTCAAATCGCGAACTTCACCTCGGCCTTCGTTTGGGCCGCCGTGCTGCTGACGCTGGGCGACGTGGTGGCGAAAGTCTTTCAGTGGATGTTCGGCGAATAGGCGCTAGTGCCGCGAACCCGAAGTTCGCACATACCGTGCCGCAGACGCGTTTGCGAACTTCGAGTTCAAAAGCGGCACTAGAATCAAAACGTTGCTAGTGTCCCTTTGATTGAAGGAAGCTGCCGCCAGGTTGTGCGAACTTCGGAATCGTCACACTAGGGCGCGGCCGGAGATTGTTACTCCTGAAGCTTGCGCAGGACCGCGCCGACGATGTCGCAATAATCGTCGGTCCATACCCATTGGCGCGGATCGGGCGCACCAACCTCCCAGTCGCCCAACCGAGTGAGCGTTCCGAAATCCTCCTCGCTGCGTGCGACCGCGACCACAGTGCCGGAAAATTTGTATGGGTTGGCGACCTCGTCGATGTCCTCGCTGTCGTTGACGCGGGCGAGTAATCCGTTGGCAGCCGCGATGCCAACGACCACGGAAGCAAGCTCGAGGTGCCGATTGGAGACGTGTAACAGCACCATTCCGTGCGGACTGAGCTTTTTCAGATAGATCCCCATCGCCTCGCGGGTGAGCAGGTGAATGGGGATGGCGTCGGAAGAGAAGGCATCGACGACGATCAGGTCATAGGCGCCGTCTGGCGCATCCGCCAAGGTGAGCCGCGCGTCGCCGAGTATGATCGGCACATTCGGCCGGCATGCGTCGAGAAAGCTGAACAGCGCGGGATTGCGCGCGATTTCGATGATCAGGCGGTCGATCTCGTAATAATGCACAAGGTCTTCGGGTTCGGCACGGCAGGCAAGCGCGCCAGCGCCAAGCCCGACCACGGCGTAGCGGATCGGACCCTGGCTGCGCGCCCGCGCCGCGTCAAAGCCCTGGGAGATGGCCGAGCCATCCCAGTAATAAAGCAAGGGCTCGAGCGGATCGTCGGTCGGCCGACCGTCTGCGTCGCGCAGCCGCTGGGCGCCGTGCATCGTGGTCCCGTGCGTGAGCAGGCGGAAGCGGCCGTCCACGGTCTCCGAGATCTTCGCGACGCCAAAGAAGCTGCGCACGAAAATCGCATTGGCCTGATCGACCACGTAGTGATTGGCGAGAAGGATAAAGGCGATGACCGCGGCGAACGGCAGCGGCGCGCGCCAGAACAGCACGCTCGCCACGAGGAGCGCGCCGAAGATCCAATTGAATGCCGCCTCGTCGAGGATCACCTGGAATGACATGCAAGCGATCAGCACGAGCAGACCCGCCGCAAGCGCAACGATCAGGACGCGGCGATAACGTGGATCCTCGGGCAGCGCGAGACCGGGACGGCAGAGAACGGCGAGCGCGAGCAGGATCGGATATTCCGCGATCCAACTGAACACCTGCGGCGCCAGCAATCCCGCAGCGATGCCGCCGATCATGCCGCCGGCCGCCATCCAGAGATAGAAACTAGTAAGATATGTCGCTGGCGGCCGCCTTCGCGCCAGCTCGCCGTGGCACATCAGGGCGTTTACGAAGAACACCACGACGTGCAGGGCGACGACCAGGATGATCTCCTTGATCGGCTCGAACAGGATGACCGCCACGAGCGCGATCACGAAGAACGGCTGCACGGCAACGACCAGCCAATGCGGAATCGGCGGCCGGCGCGCGAATACGATGACGAAGGTCAAGAGATAAAGCGCAAGCGGGATCACCCACAGTAGCGGTACCGCCGCAACGTCGGTAGAAATATGTGCGGTCACCGCGACGAGCAGGCCGGAAGGGACTGCCGCAAGCGCAACCCAAACCGCGGCATCGCGCCAGGTCGGCCGGATCGTGGCCTCAACAGCGACGTCGATGGCCCCGGCTTGTTCAGGTGCGCGCCAGACCAGCGCCGCGCAGCCCGCGATCAATACGATCAGCAAATAAAATCCGATCGACCACCACCGCGTCTGTTCACCGAGCCGTACGAAGGGCTCGATTGCGGTCGGATAGGACACAAGCGCAAGGAAGCTTCCGACGTTGCTGCCGGCATAGAGGAAATACGGATCCCGGGCCGCCGGGTGATCGGAGCGCGCGAACCACGCCTGCAGCAGCGGGCTGTTGGCGGCAAGCGCGAAGAACGGCAGGCCGATCGACGCGGCAAACAGGCCGAGCAACCAGATCGACTCACCGGTTTCCGGCGGCCTGGCCCAGCCGGTCGCGATCGATACCGGAAGCGCAAACGTTGCGGCGATCATCACCGCGATATGGATTACCGGCGACCGGCGGCCGGGCAGCCAACGCGTGAGCACGTGGGCATAGGCGTAGCCCGCGAGCAGCGCAGCTTGAAAGAACACGATCGCGACCGACCACACCGATGGCGCGCCGCCAAAACGCGGCAGCACCATCTTCGTGAACATCGGCTGCACCATGAATAAAAGTGCGGCGCTCACGAAAATCGCGGCGGTAAAGGCGACAAGCAGCAGGGCGCGCGTCACGCCTTGTGCCCGCTCGCCGACCGAGATTTCCGGATTCGCCATGCGCTAGCCTTAGCCCGTTGCGGCAGGTGGCGAAATAGCGCCCAGGTGAGATTGGATTGCGACTAATTCAGTGCCGGGTATCGCTGCAGCACGCGCAAATTTTTCACACCCTGGCCGCGCCATATTGTACATTTGCGCACGAGCCGCCTCGCTTACGCCAAAACCCAAAAGATGAGGTGGTGAGAAGGGATGAAACACCATGACCGCATTGTCACGACGTGCCGTGCTCGCCGGCGCCGCTGCGGTGCTCTCCGCGGGTGCTGCTCCGATTGCCGCGAGCTCTTTCGCGCGCGCCGCCGCGCCACCGGCCGGGCGACAGGCGCCGGGCTGGTACCGCTACAAGGTCGGCAATTTCGAGATCACCGTGGTCACCGACGGCGTCAATCGATTCAAGCTGCCGGATAATCTTGTCGTTAACGCTAAGCGAGAAGACGTAAATGCGGCATTGGTGGCGGCTCACATGGAGCAGGATGTCTTCGTCGCCCCGTATAACCCGATCGTGGTCAACACCGGCTCCAAGCTCGTGGTCATCGATACCGGCATGGGCGAGGCGGCACATACCGCGAGCAAGGGCGTCCACGGCCAGTTCCTCACCAATCTCGCTGCGGCGGGAATCGACGCCAATGCGGTCGACGCCGTGATCATCTCGCACTACCACGGCGATCACGTGAACGGCCTGCTGCGCGCCGACAATTCCCTGAGCTATCCCAATGCGGAAATCCTGGTGCCGGCCGCGGAGCACCAGTTCTGGATGGACGACGGCGAGATGAGCCGCGCGCCGAAGGGCCGCATGGAAGACCTGTTCAAGAACAATCGCCGGGTATTCGCCCGGGAAGTATTGAAGCGCTTGCGCACTTATCAGGAAGGCGCGGAGGTGGTGCCCGGCATCACCGCGGTCGGCACCCATGGCCACTCGTGGGCGCACAATTCCCATATCGTGGCGTCCGGCTCGGGCAAGGTCTACGTGCAGGCCGACGTGACCCACGTGCCATTCCTGTTCGCGCGCAATCCCGGCTGGCACGCTTTCTACGACCAGGATCCGGTCATGGCGGAAGCGACGCGCCGCAAGGTCTATGACATGCTTACGGCGGAGAAGATGCTGGTGCAAGGATTCCATTATCCGTTCCCGTCGCTCGCCTATGTGGAAAAGAGCGGCTCGGGCTATCGCGAGATTGCCGTGCCGTGGAATCCGACGATTTGATCCTAGTGCCGCGAACCCGAAGTTCGCACATACTGTGCCGCAAGTGGGTTTGCGAACTTCGGGTTCAAAAGCGGCACTAGAATCATAACGTTGCTAGTGTCCCTTTGATTCCGAAGTTCGCATTCGAGGCTGCCCGCAATGGTGTGCGAACTTCGGAATCGGGACACTAGCGGCGAGTTCGCGTCAGGTGCCGGAAATCCAAGATACCGGCGCGGCGACAGCAGCGCCGGCAGAGCAATCGTAATTGAGCCTGAGGAGGGGAAACCATGCTTCGTGTTATGACGACTGCGACGTTCGCGCTCGGCGCGACGCTGGGCGCCGCCACCGCGGATACGCCAGCCGAACGTGGCGGCTATCTGGTGAATGCGGTCATGGCGTGCGACGGCTGCCACACGCCGCGGCCGCCGGGCGCCGCATTCGACATGTCGAAGCGCTTTTCCGGCGGGCCGCAGACCTGGGACACGCCGCGCTATCTGGTCAAAGGCTCCAATATCTCGCCCGATCCGGAGACCGGCATCGGCAAATGGAGCGACGCCGATTTCAAGCGCGCGCTGAGCGAAGGCGTGCGGCCGAGCGGAGTGCCGCTGGCGCCGCAAATGCCGTTCGTCTTTTACAAGGTGCTGACCCCGAATGACCTCGACGCGGTGACCGCTTACGTGCGTTCCGCCGCGCCGGTGCGCAACGAGGTGCAGGCACCGGTCTATCGTGCGGCGAGCCATGCCGAGCTCATTCCCGGGGCGGAGAAGCCGATGAGCGAGGAAGCGCTGCGCGATCCGGTCAAGCGCGGCTTCTATCTCGCCACCATCGCCCATTGCATGGAATGCCATGCACGGCGGCCCGACGGCACGCAGGATACGGCACGCAGGATTATGTCAATTCGTGGGGCAGAGGCGGCTACGAATTCAAAGACGTCTGGGGTGTTGCGAAGGTCTCCAACATCACCTCGCATCCCACCAAAGGTATTGGCGGATGGACCGACGCCGAGATCAAGCAGGCGCTGACCAAAGGCGTTGGCCGCGACGGCCGCACGTTCAAACCGCCGATGGCGCGCCACATCTATTTCAGCAAGATGACCGACGACGATCTCAATGCCATCGTCGCTTGGCTGCGCACGCTGCCGCCGCTGGAATAGGCGCTCGCCTGCTAGTGTCCCGATTCCGAAGTTCGCACATCCTTGCGGCAGACTCGAATGCGAACTTCGGAATCAAAGGGACACTAGCCAACTTTATGATTCTAGTGCCGCTTATGAACCCGAAGTTCGCAAACGCACTTGCGGCGAGATGTGTGCGAACTTCGGGTTCGCGGCACTACCATGCTTGACGGATACTGGGCCGGCGTCTATAGCGCCGGCCCATGACTAGGATCGTGCCGCACCCCCCCGCATATCGCCGCGCCAGGCGCTATCGCGCCCGCATGGTGGCACGCGCGCGCGTTCTCGCGTGATCGTTCTCGTGCCGCCGGATGCGGGTCCGCGGCACGCTTTAGATTTCCTCCGCCGCAATGTCCTTCGTCCGGCCGTGCCCACCTCCGCTAAAGCTTCGGCGGGCAACGGAGCAAGCCCGCCATAGCATTGGCGACGGCGGGCCCATCGACCGGAGATTGAACCATGGCCACAGCGGCCGCCCCTAAAGAGAGTCTCAAAGCAAAGACCGCCGTGCTCGGCGCCAGCGGCTATACCGGTGCGGAGCTCGTCCGGCTGCTGCTGCGCCATCCCCATGTGGAGATTGCGCTGCTCACCGCGGAGCGCCGCGCCGGCCAGGAGCTGCGGCAAGTCTTCCCGCAGTTTTCGCCCTACGCGCTGCCGAAACTTGTTGCCGTCGACTCTGTCGACTGGGTCGGCGCCGGGCTCGATCTGATTTTCTGCGCCTTGCCCCACGCCACCACGCAAAAAATCATGAAGCGGGTATTCGCCACGCTGCCGGCGATCAAGGCGGTCGACCTCTCCGCCGACTTCCGGCTGGCGGATACCGCCGCGTACGCCCGCTGGTACGGCGATGAGCATCACGCGCCGGAACTGCAGCGGCAGGCGATTTACGGGCTGGTCGAGATTTATCGCGATGCGATCAAGCGCGCGCATCTTGTCGCCAATCCCGGCTGCTACACCACCTGCGCACAGCTTCCGTTGATCCCGCTGTTGCGGGCGAAAGCGATCGATCCCGACGAGATCGTGATCGACGCCAAATCGGGCATGACCGGTGCGGGACGCGCGGCCAGCGAAGCCATGCTGTTCGCTGAAGTTTCCGAAGGCTTCCACGCCTACGGCGTCGGTCACCACCGCCACATGGCCGAGCTCGACCAGGAATTTTCCAAGGCCGCCGGCCGCAGTGTGACTGTCACGTTCACGCCGCATCTCGTGCCGATGAACCGGGGAATTTTGTCGACGATCTACGTGCGCGGCATGAATGCCTCGCCCGAAGATCTCCATGCACTGCTTGCGAAGGCTTACGCGCAGGAGCCATTCGTCACGGTGCTGCCGTTTGGCGAGATGCCCCAGACCCGCCATGTGCGCGGCTCGAACTTCACCTTTATCGGGATAACGAAGGACCGCATCGCCGGCCGCGCGATCATCTGCTCGGCGCTCGACAACCTGACCAAAGGCGCATCCGGCCAGGCAGTGCAGAACATGAATTTGATGCTCGGCTTTCCCGAGACCACCGGGCTCGAGCAGGTGGCATTGTTTCCGTGATCGACGCCGGGGCTTCAGCATCGGCTGTGATCGGCAACAAGCCCTAACACGCAAGTCACAAAATAACTCATTCGTAAGTTGAGCCGCTCGCGCCGATTGTTTAGCGCTTCGAGCAGCATTCGGGAGAGCGTGAGAGCCGCGTGCGACCAAGCTGACGAAGCGCGGCACGCCGGAAAGAAGTCTCGCAGTGCTCACCACTCGACGCGGTCGAGTTGTGCGACAGAGAGCGAAGGAGCCACGATGATGCGGAAAATCCTGATCGCCTTGGCTGCCGTGGCCTTCGCAAGTGCGGTCGCGGTCTCGACAGCGGCGGATGCGCGCATGGGCGGTGGAGGCGGCGGTGGCCGCGGCGGCGGATTTGGTGGCGGCGGCCGCGGCGCAATGGTGGGTGGCGGCTTTCGCGGCGGAAGCTTCAGCGGCGGCTTCCGCGGCGCGAGGGTAGCAAGCTTCCGCGGCGCAGCGGTCGGGCCGCGCAGCTTTGCGTTCCGGCACGGACCGCGCGTCAATCGTTTTGCGTTCGCGCGGTTCCACCGATTTCATCGGTTTCATCGTGCTCGCTTCGCGTTTGCGGCGGTCCCGTTCGCTATCGGCTATTCGTGCTGGCGCTGGCGGCCGACGGCTTGGGGCTGGAGCCGCGTCTAGGTCTGCGGCTACGATTACTACTGAGCTCGGCGTGGAGTGCGCGACCCGGTATACCCTGCCATCTCGATCGGGCGCCGCAGGCGTGAGTCCATTTCTGACAAATTCGTCATCTTTGACGGCGCCAAGGCGATCGAACTAGACTCGCGTGTCTCCATCGCCGACAACAAGGCGCGAGATCGTGAGTGAAGGCCGCCGCAGCATTCTCGTCGTAGAGGACGACCCGCAGACCGCCGGGCAGCTGGTCGAGTCGCTCACGACCAGCGGCTATCAGGTCGACCTCGCCGCCACCGGCACTGAGGCGCTGCGCCGCGCCCGTTCCGCCGACTACGCGGTAATGACCATCGATCGCATGCTTC
>Ga0306921_10002378_pt1 | contig 18894 bp, 14 predicted proteins | sample sta12Cox44000080_FD_203760 | JGI IMG/M metagenome (GOLD analysis project Ga0306921, IMG submission 203760) | Lab enrichment of tropical soil microbial communities from Luquillo Experimental Forest, Puerto Rico - statoxic.12C.oxic.44.000.080 (v2)... | ecosystem: Environmental > Terrestrial >... | reverse complement strand
ACTACGATTCCGTTTGCATCCGCGGCGTGGACGATGTTGCCGGATCTACAATCCGAACTCCAGTGCGCCCTTCGATTGGCGATTTGATCTGTGTGTAATCGAGATTTGTCTGCGCGCTCTCAATTGCGGCTTGGTCGGCTTGAACGGCGGCTTGGAATTGAGCCATCGAATACTTCGAGGTGTCGAAGTCCTGCTGATCGATCACTTTCTTGTTGAGCAGATCGGTATTGCGACCCAGCGTCAGCTTGGCGTTCGCCAATTGCGCTTCGTCCTGCGCTTTTTTTCCGATTGCCTGATCAAGAGCAGCTTGGTACGGGCGAGGGTCGACAACTGCGAGCAAGTCTCCAGTCTTCACCGCCTGGCCTTCATTAAAGAGCACCTTATCCAATTCGCCATCCACACGGGTGTGGACGGTCACAGTGTAGAACGCCTGCACCGTTCCCAGACCGTCGAGATAGATCGGCATATCTTTTTGCTCGACCTTGCCGGCAACCACAGGTACTGGACCACCTCCCAATCCACTACGTCTGCCGGAACCCCCTGGCGCGCCTGTTGATCCGGACTGCTCAGACGAAGCGCTATGATGACAGCTCCACCATGCAATCAAAAGCACAAGAGCGCCGATGATTCCGAGAATGAGCCGCTTAGACATTTTTTTGCATACCTCGTTTGCATGCCGGGACGCCTATAATTTGTGACCTCCAAGAACGATATTCGGTTACAACGAATCTAATCGTTTCTGGTTCGGAGTTCGGACATCTCGTGCGCTTGTACACAGACCAAGGGGGCGGCAAGATATTCAATGCCCCAGCATAATCTTTCTAGGGAGGCGTGAGGCGTTCTTAGCCCAAAGCGCCAAACGCAAGTCCCAACCCGTAGGTGACGACCGCGACGATGATGCCGATCCAGGTCATTTCCAGACCGGACGCCCACCAAGAGCGGATGGTGATAAGCGATTTTAGGGCTCCGACCGCAAAGTGTGCGACGAGACTGATTCCAAACGAAGCGATGACGGCATCGAGACCGCCCGAGAAGAAGAACGGAATAATCGGGACAAACGCGCCGATTGCGGTAGAAATGCCTGCTGATAAAGCAGCGGTCCAATGGTTGGGAAACCGATGCTCTGATAAACCGAGCTCGCTTTGCGCCATCGCCTGCACGAATTGCTCGGGTTGCTGCGCCAGGCGCTCGGCCATTCTCTGCGATTCTTCAGGAGTGAATCCTTGCAACTGATAGAAGAGCGACATCTCTTCGATTTCTTCTTCAGGATTCTCTTCCACCTCGGCGCGCTCACGCGAAATTTCCGCTTCGTACACTTCCGCTTCACTCTTGGCGGCAAGATACGCGCCTGCGCCCATCGACAGCGTGGAAGCGAGCATGCCCGCAAGGCCGGAGACTAAAATGTAATGCTGCTGATTGTTGGTCGCACCGGCGACGCCCGAAACGATTCCAAACACTGCGCCAAGCCCATCGTTCGCGCCGTAGATCGCATCGGCCACCCAACTGCCGCCGCGTCCGTGCCAGCGTTCGCGCTTGAGGATCTTATCGAGCGCAGTGCGCGGGTTCACCGGCGGTGCCATCGCGCTCAACACGCGCGCGTGAGCTTTTTCTTCGATCGCGCTTTGTCGCAGAAATTCCTGAACGTCATGCTCACCCGCGAACGCGCGCTCGGCTTGATCGTGAAATTCTGCTTCCTGCCGTTCTTCCGTCGCTTCCATACGGCGAATGGCAATTTCCGCTCCGGCGATTTTGTTCCACCACCGATTCAAACGCCGCGCAATGGTGTCCTCATAGATAGGCGTCTCGGCACCGAGATCTTTTAACTTTGCCTCCCAACGCTGGGCATGACGCTCTTCGGCCTCTGCCATGCGCAAAAGAATGCCTTTCCGTTTTTCGTCGCGCTCTCGCTCGGCAAGATCGCGGTAGGTTTGAGCGGTCTCGACTTCTGCCTTCCAATTGCGCCTCGCAATATCGATCGTTTGCTTAGGATCTTTGTGCTCGGCGGGCATGCCGCATTAAAGCGCAGCCAAGCGCGGTTTCCAAGTTGACCGCCGTGGCCTGCGCGAATGGGACTCCACGTTCGTGTTCAATCAGCGGGCTCCAGCGCAGCGCTCAAGGCCGGCTCGACGCGCGCTCGTAGCTGCTGGGCCGTGATTATGAGTGCCACCGAACCGATGATTAGCGCAGCGGCAATCAACATGCGTGCGGTGACAGTTTCGCCTGCGAAACAAGTGCCGAGCAGCACGGCAACAATAGGATTCACATACGCGTAAGTGGCGACCTTCGCCGGATCGCAGTGACGCAGTAGCCAAATGTAAGCCGTGTAGCCGACCACGGCGCCGATAATTACGAGATAAACAAACGAACCGAGCGACAACATCGAAACGGAACTGGGATGAAACCGCGGCAGTTCACCGGTGACAACGCCCGCAAGCAAAAGCAATATGCCGCCGCAGATCATTTGTTGAGCGGCAGTGAGAAATGGTGAAGGGGCGTGTTTCGCAGCGCGCGAGTAAAGCGAGCCCGCGGACCAAATGAAACTTGTGACAAGCAGGATCGATATTCCGATCGCGGGATTTCGTCCGCCTGAGGAGCGAACATGCAGACCTGGTCCGAATAAAATTCCAACCCCAATAAAACCCCCCGCGAGTCCCATCCACATGATGGGCGTTGGCCGGGACGCCATTCCTGTAACCCATCCCAGCAGCACGATGTAAATCGGAACAATCGCCACGATCAGCGCCGCTAATCCCGAATCGATAAATTTTTCCGAGATGGTTACGCCGCCATTGCCGCCGAGCAGCAAGCACGCGCCGATGATGAGCGAGGTCCGCCAATTCCGCCAATTCGATTCACCGATGCCTTGTGACCAGGCGATTGCGTACATGATTATGCCCGCCAAAACAAATCGCGCGCCTGCCATCAGAAACGGCGGAATTGTTTCGATAGAAAACTTGATCCCGAGATAAGTCGAGCCCCAGATCAGGTATAACGCTGCGAACGCCATGATAACAAGCGTTCTTTTTGGCGCGGCCATTGAGGAATGACAATGTCGCATTCGCTACGCAGAGCAACCGCGCGAATTGAAGTGTTGGACAAGCTGCGCCTGCCCGGTGACCTCAAGTAAGGGCGATCTCCAGATCGCCCCGGCGGACTAGAGTCCGCCGCTCCTTGCTATGCGCCGCGTTTGAAAAGCAATCGATAGAGCAGCAACAGGATCATGGCGCCGACGACGGACATGATCCAGCCGGCAACGTAATTCGATCCCGCAAAGATGCGACCGATCCAGGTCCCTACCAATGCGCCGGCGATACCGAGCAAAATCGTGACGATGCAACCACCGGGATCCTTCCCCGGCATCAACAGTTTCGCGATCGCGCCGACAACAAGCCCAACAAGAATGGTCCAAATGATTGAGTGAGCGCTGAAATCCATAGTGAAACCAAGTTGTATCGAGTTGAATCGCGCCCGGCAAGGAAATTGGTTTGAATTGAAGCAATCGATCCTGTAGCTACGCGCCTGTGGCGCGTAAGGCCAGAGCAATGCCGCGGAAGACGGCCCATAGGGCCGTGGCTATAACTGAATTACCTGCGCGGAATGAATGTCCTCGCTCGCCCGAATTTCGCGGAGCAACTGTTCGCCAGGCGCGGTATCGAGATTTAATACCGTGAGCGCGGTACCGCCGGCTTGATTTCGGCTGAGTGACATCGTCGCGATGTTCACGCCATGTTCGCCAAGCAGCGTACCGATGCGCCCGACCATTCCGGGACGATCCGTGTTTTCCAGCACGAGCACCACCCCCTGCGGTCGGGCTTCGACCGGTCGACTGTTGATGCTCACAATTCGCGGTGTGGCACCAAAGAATGCGCCGCCTACTGAAACGGTTTTGCCTTCCCCGGCGGCAGAGACTTCGAGCATATCGGTGTAATCACCAGGCGCGCTCAGCCGTGATTCGCTCATTTTCAAACCGAGTGTCTCGGCAAAGGCAGGGGCGTTTACTTCATTGATTTCGCTGCCGCCCGCGATTTGCAGAAAGCCTTTCAGCACTGCGCGCGTGATCGCAGTTGTATCAACTTCGTTCACCTTGCCGCTGTAATTGATATTGAGCGACTCCGCGCGTTTCGGCGCGATCTGCGACAGAAATTTGCCGAGTTTTTCGCCAAAACGGAGATGCGGTCCGATGATTGCCAGCGTCTTCGCGTCCAGATTCGGCATGTTTACTGCGTTACGAATCGTGCCTTCGAGCAACACGGCGCGGATCGATTGCGCAATTTCAATGCCTACGCTCTCCTGCGCTTCCGCGGTTGATGCGCCGAGATGCGGCGTAAGAACAACATTGGGCACACCGCGCAAAGGCGAATCGGCCGGCAGCGGTTCAATCTCGAAAACATCCAGCGCCGCACCGGCAACCTGCCCATCTCGCAACGCCTGCGCAAGCGCCGCCTCATCAACCAGACCGCCGCGGGCACAATTGATGATGCGGACGCCGCGCTTTGCCTTCCTTAACCGCGCGGCGTTAAGAATGTGGCGTGTCTCTGCAGTAAGCGGCGTGTGCAGCGAGATGAAATCGGCGCCTGTAAGCAAATCGTCGAGTTCATCCACCAGTTCTACTTGCAAACTGCGGGCGCGCGTGGCTGACAGGTAAGGATCGTAAGCAACTACTCGCATACCAAAACTGATTGCACGTCGACTCAGTTCGCTGCCAATCCGGCCAATGCCGATTACGCCCAGCGTCTTGTTGTATAATTCAACGCCTTCGAAATTCTTCTTGTCCCAAAGTTTCCCGCGAACGTTTGCGTCAGCCTGCGGAATCTTGCGCGCGACGCAGAGCAACAACGAAAACGCATGTTCGGCAGTCGAGATTGTGTTTCCGCCCGGCGCGTTTAACACAACGACGCCGCGGCGAGTCGCTGCCTCGACATCGACGTTGTCCACTCCGACGCCGGCACGGCCCACGACACGCAGTTTGTTCCCGGCATTCAAAATTTCGGCGGTGACTTTGGTCTGGCTACGCACCACCAGCGCGCTAAACGGCGGAATCAACTCAACAAGTTCGCGCTCGTTCAAGCCGGTTTGAACCGTGACCTGCAGCGCATCGTCGCGCGAGAGTTCATCCACTCCGCGTTGCGAAATGGAATCGGCGATGAGGACCTTCGGCGGAGTCATAGCAGTATAATTTTAAGGCGCCCTATCAAATCTCACAAAATGTCATTCTGAGCGAAGCGAAGAATCTTTTGATTATTTTCTGGAGCTGCTTTTTCGCAAGTGAACGAGGCCAGAGATATTTGAGGGCTTGGCCTCATGCTTCGCATTTCGTTGCAGCGCTCGGCTCAATTCGCCAGAGGACGAATCCGCCGTGGCGGACATGACAGCCTTATCATGAGCCGGCGCACTTAAATGTTAAGAAATTAAACCGGTTGTGTTTAAACTTTCAGCGCATGCAAGAGCGGAGAGCGCCCTATGTAATTTTCGCCATCGCAGTCGCGCTGGTCATTCCAGCTGCGCTCACGTTACGGACGGTTGTTGATCCCGTCCTTTTGCAAGCCACATCGGATAATCCAACGCCGCTCGGATACACCTGGAGCCTTCTATTGTTTATCGTCCCAATAGGCGCGCTAGGTTGGTGGTTTAGCTGCCGGCCCGATTTGCAGTTTCCAAGAAAAGCGTTCTGGCGAACGATAGCAGTGCTAACGCCGCTCGGTTTCCTGCTCGACCTGCTGTTCGGCAACGCGTTTTTCGTTTTCCCAAATAAAACGGCCGCTCTCGGTTGGGAGGTACCCGCCGTGGGCGGAGCGATTCCGATTGAAGAATTCGTTTTCTATCTCGCCGGGTTCATGCTGGTGCTGCTGAGCTACATTTGGTGCGATGAATACTGGATGGCAGCATACAATGTGCGCGATTACGCTGCGACGGCCGAAAACATCCCGCGAATCGTCCGTTTTCATTTTGCGTCTGTCGCAGTTGGCGTTGTCCTAATCGCAGGTGCGATTGTGTATCGAAAGTTTTGGTCAGGCGCGCCAGAGGGTTTCCCCTGGTATTTCGTTTATCTCGTGTGCGCGTCGCTGATTCCGTCGGCCGGCTTTTTCCACAGCGCGAAACCGTTCATCAACTGGCGCGCGTTCAGTTTTACGTTTTTCCTGCTGCTGCTGATCAGTTTGCTATGGGAAGCGACACTCGCGTTGCCTTACGGCTGGTGGGAATACCGGCCTCGTACAATGATGGGGCTGCATATTGGGGCATGGTCGGGGCTGCCGATCGAAGCAGTTTTTGTTTGGTTCGCCGTGACGTTCACCACAGTTATCACATATGAAGTGATCAAGATCTGGAAAGCGCTCGGCACACGCGCGCTCGAAGCATTTTTCGGGATCAAGAAATGAGGCAGCTTCTAGATCCTCGGCAGCTCGAACACGCATTGTAGGGCAGGCGCATCGCCTGCCGTCCTGGAAAACGAAGCGGTTGCCCTACAAATTAAGATTAGCCGTAGATGATCAGGCGAATCGATTCGGGGAGAGCCTGGGCCACGTTGTTGGCGACGCTCCCGCGAAGCAGTTTTGTCATGGCTGTGCGTTGCGACGCGCCAATGATCAAATAATCGACTCCCATTGTTGCGGCCAAATCGAGAATCGTGGAAGCGGTGTCTTCGCTGACTGCGTAAACCGGCAGAACCGTGATGCCCCGCTCGGCGCCGAGTTTAAGCATCATCGACAAGATTGCGCAGGCCTCTGGGTTATCCTGCCAACGGCCACGCACCGGCGGTATGGGACTGCCGCCGTAGAAAATGGCAATCTCTCTGACGTAGAGAACGCATAAAGTCGCCTTGCGTAGCTGCGCTTCCTCGAGAGCGAAGGTGAGCACGGGCGTCATACCACGCGCAGCGACCATAATTTTTTGACCTTCCTCCAGCCGCGGTCGCATACTGGTCACGAGGTCAGGGGTGACCATCTGAGCGACTTCGCGTGTCACCGTCAGCGTAGTGAGACCCTGCCGTTTCAATGTGTAGGCACGTAACGCCAGACCGCCGATCAAAATCGCGAGTACAAATTGAAGCGCGTCAACTTTCGTGTGAGCCAGCGTCAGCTCGACCAAAGCCAGAATGACAAAGGTGATGGCAAAGAGCACGCGATCGTACCAGGTGAAATCTACGTTCCGATTGAATGTGCAGGAGCCGAGGTTCACCGTGATCGCACCGACTACGCCAATCGCGTAAAGGCCGGCGAGCGCAGTGAAGTCTGCCGCAAAAAGCAGCACCACCACCGGCAGGCCGACGGCGATGACGAGCGGCCACACGGGAACGCCGTATCTGTTCAGCCGGCGAAATTGCCGGGGCATCTCGCGATCGCGCGACATCATATAAAGCAGACCGATCATCGCTACGATTGCAGTGTTGGCCGCACTCAAGAGCAGCAGGCAGAAAACAATTCCGACAATCCAGCCAACGATTTGTCCGACCCCGGGCGAAAATGTCGCTGCCGCAAATTCTTCGCCGACGAAGCGCAACATGTCTTCACTCCTCTGGCCAAGAACTGCTGCGATCGTGCCCTCATCAGCCAAATGCAAAGTTTTCTCTAGCACGGAAGGCAGCGAAAGCATGGCCCATCCAAGAAGCGCGGTGCCAACAACAACTTCGATGGCCACCGGTAAGATTGCCTTCAACGACTCACGCGCGACGCTTGGGTGTTCCATCGTGGATCCCGGATCGAGCTTCATTACGCCGGTGAGATTCGCGATCGACTCAGCACCCGACAGCGCCAGGATCACGCCGACGAACTGCACCCAAACCGTAGTGAAATTCTGATGGCGTGGCGCGAGAAATCGCGTCGTCAAATGCGGCGCACTAAGCGCGATCAAAAGGATCACAACCACTGCCGTCGGCACCGCCAGCGCGACAGCGAAACTCCCGGAATGTTTCGGCCCGAGATAGTTGACTAAGCCCATCACTAAAAGCACGCCGATCGTTGTGAGCGCGATATGATCGCGCATGAACTTGATCCAAGCGATATGCTCAGCGCCTGAAGTGACGTAGCTCAGTCCCGACCAGCCGCTGAGAGCGGCCGTTACTGTCAGATCGGCAATCAGCAACAAAGCCCCTACCACGGCTAGAAGACGGCCCTGCGAACGCGCGGATGAGTATACACCGCCGCCATCGGGGAAGTGACGACAGATGACGGTGTAATTGATTCCGACGAGCGCGGTCACGGCACAAACTGCAAGAATGATGGGCAGAGATGAAAATCCAGCGGCAAGAAACGCGAGGCCCGTCACATACGCCTTGCTGGTTCCCCAATCGCCGTAGAGCAAAGCGGCAGCGCGTTTCCAATCCAGATTGCGTGGTCGATGGACGCCCGCCCTCGCGTCGAGAACAAGATCGTCTATTAGCTGCGCCATCGTGTCGGCAGTGACTCTCGATTGTGCGCGCGCTCGCTGGCAAGTGCTTTCTGGGGCAATGCCTGGCGGCAGCTAACCTGTAAACCGGTAACCGATTCCCGGCTGGGTCTGAATTAGAGATGGTTTTGCCGGATCCGGCTCAATCTTTTGCCGCAGATGCGTGACGTAAACGCGAAGGTACTGCCGATGCTCCTCGGACTTCGGGCCCCAGATTTCGCGCAGGATGTGACGATGCGTGAGAACGCGTCCTGGATGTTTCACGAACAAACGAAGCAAAGCGTACTCAGTAGCCGACAATTTGATTTCACGGCCTGCCCGCGTCACCACATGCGCCGTAAGATCGACGATCAGATCGCCATCTTTAAATACTGAGACTTCTTCGGACGGCCGGGTTTTGCGTTGGGCGGCGCGGAGACGTGCAAGCAATTCCGGGGTGCTAAATGGCTTGGTAATGTAATCGTCCGCTCCGGCATCCAGCGCTGCTACTTTTTCGGGCACGTCGTCACGCACTGTCAGCACGATGACCGGTAGTTCGCTCCATTCCCGCAAGCGTTTTATTACCTGCAATCCATCAACGTCCGGAAGTCCGAGATCGAGCAGGACCACGTCCGGTTTGCGTGTGGCAATTTCCATCAGCCCCTGTTGCCCGGTTTCGGCTTCATATACCTTGTAGTTCTCGCCCTCGAGAACAAGCCGCAGCAGCCGGCGAATCTGAACCTCGTCGTCAATAATTAACGCGACGGGATTCATTTAAGCGATGATGACACAGGCGCCGCTGCAGCTTTAACGGCGGATACCTCCGCCTCGATAGTTTCTCCCGGCGATGCTCCCGTGGCCACAGATTCCGCGCCGGGAAGTTGCATTGGTTCACTGACAGGCAAACGAATGGAAAACACCGCACCGCCCCCCTGGCGGTTCTGCGCAATGATCTCGCCGCCATTCGCCTCGACCAATTGCCGCGCAATCGACAGACCCAGGCCGAGACCACCGGGACGAGTACGCGGACCCCGATAGAACTTTTGGAATACTCTTGTTTCCTCTCCCGGTTCGAGACCTGCGCCTCGATCGGCCACGGAAATGACCAGCGTAGAATCATCGCGTGTGGTGCTCACTTCAATCGGTCGATCGCTTTTGCCATAAATCATAGCGTTGGAGAGCAATGCATTTAGCGCCTGCTGAATCAGGCCTGAGTCTACTGAGACCGCCGGTAGATTCTTCGCGATGTTGATTTGCACATCACTTTCTTTCAATCCCGAAGCGGCAATTGCTTCGTGGACAAGTTCGCCTGGATCGCACCATTCGCGGACAGGTTGGAGAAGGCCGGACTCCAGACGCGTTGCGTCGAGCAAATTATCGACCGTCTGGGTGAGGCGCCGCGCTGCTTGTCGTAATTCAGCCGAGTTGGGGCGCGGTTGTTCCAATGCGGCGCTCATCGCCGCGAGCGGCGTCTTTAACTCATGCGACACGGAATCGAAAAGCACCTTTTGCAATTTCTGTGATTCGCGCGCGACCTGAGCTTCGCGGCTCTCTTGCAGGGCGCGTTCCTTGTTCACAAAAACAGCAAGCTGCGCAGCAAACGCATCGAGCAATTCGCGCTGCTCGAGTGTCGGCAACGTCTTTAGCCGCACGCTTAGCACGCCCTCAGCACGGTCGCCGGTGACCAGCGGAATGTGCAAGCAGTCTGAGTCAGGGAGCGTGTCCGTTGATTTCCCCGCGGCTTGTTTCTTTTGAAAGGCCCACATCGCGACGCTCTCGTCCTTTTTCGAGGGCACAAACGTGCTTGCGGGATGTTGGGTCAGACCATTTTCATCACGCAACCAAACTGCTGCATCGGCCTCAAAGAAATCTCTGATCAACTGCAACACTTTCGGAAGCGCTTGACTAAGATCGCGGCTGGCGGCCAGCGCACGCGTTAAACGATACAAAGCCGTGGCACGTTCCTCCCGGCGGCGCTCGGCTTGTTCGCGTTCGTGCAATTGGGTTGCCAAATGTCCGATGACCACAGCGATGACGAAATAAGCGCCGAACATCATGAAGTCTTCGAACTTGCTGATGTAAAAAGTGAAGCGTGGCGGGATGAAAAGGAAATTCCAGAGCAGCGCGCTAAGGGCAGCGAGGAAAAATGTCGGCCAGCGGCGCAATCGCATTCCGACGATTACAACTGCGAACAAATAGAAGAGCGCGACCGCCCAGTAACCGATGTAGTTGAAGACTGACAATGAGAAAGCCGTAACCGCAGCGGCGATGCCGAGCGCGATTCCAAACTCCTGCCACGGCGTGCGCGCCAGACGTTCTTCGAGGGAATCACTTTTCGGCTGTGCGCCCTCTTCGGAGGGAATCATGTGAATATCGATGTTGCCGCTGTTGCGCATCAGCCAGCGCAACAAATCGTGCCTAAAAAAACTGAACCACGGCGTCCCCAGCGGTTTCCCCATTATGATTTGTGTAACATTGTTTTGTCGGGCCACACGCAGCAGCGCTTCAGCAACATCCCTGCCCGGCGTCGTGATCACTTCCGCTCCGAGCTGCCGCGCCAGCGCGATATAGCGAGTCAGTCGCGTCTGTTCTTCCGGCGAAAGCGGTCGAGGCCCTTCGATGTTCACCGCAATCCATGACGCTTCCATCGATGAGGCCAACCGGCGTGTATAACGAATCAATCGCTCCGAGTACGGACTGGCGCTGACAGCGACCAGCAGCCGATCGGCACTTTTCCACGGACCAGGTATTCTTTGTTGCGACATGATCTCGCGGAGGTCGCGGTCCACATGCTCGGCCACGACGCGCAGCGCCATTTCGCGCAAAGCCGTTAGGTTGCTCTCCCTAAAGAAATTTTTTGCTGCCCATTCTGCGCGTTCGCCGAGATAAACTTTTCCTTCGGCCAGGCGTGACAACAGTTGTTCTGGCGTGAGATCGACCAGAACAACTTCGTCCGCCAGATCGAGAACCGAATCAGGAACTGTTTCACTGACCGGCGCACCTGTGATTTGGCGAACCGTATCGCTGCGACTGCCGACGTGCTGAACGTTAAGCGTGGTATAGACATTGATCCCCGCATCAAGCAGCTCGAGCACATCCTGATAACGCTTTGGATGACGCGAGCCGGGCGCATTGGTGTGCGCCAGCTCATCAACCACCGCGAGTTCAGGATGCCAGGTCAGAATCGCATCCAGATCCATCTCGGTCAGCGTCGTCCCGCGATATTCAATCTGGAGCCCGGGCATGATTGGCATTCCTTCAAGCAAAGCCTCGGTCTCTTTTCGGCCGTGCGTTTCGACAACGCCGACTACCACCTCGCAGCCTTCGGCTTGCTTTTGCCGCGCCGCCTGAAGCATGGCGTACGTCTTCCCGACACCCGGCGACATACCGAAGAAAATCTTTAGCTTGCCGCGAGTTGACTTCGCTTCATCGCGCTTCAGTTGCGCGAGCAACACATCCGGGTCTGGCCGCTCGGCCTCGCTCATAGTGGAAATGTAATCTGTTAGCCTAGGCGACGCACGTTAGAACCGATGGCCAAATTGACGAACACGTTGTGGCACCAACGTGGATTCAAAAATGGACAATCACGTCAGTGGTAAAGACAAGCTGATTGTGCTTCGTCCCATTATCGTACGCCCTTTCAGCATAGGAATGATCGTACCTAAGCTCAGGGCGGATCGTAATAAGCTTGTCCGGCCACCAGGTGATGCCGATGGTATGCTCGGAATAATCTGTAGCAAAGCCAGTGCGACTGCCGACCTTGTCGTTAAAATATTCATTGCGTACGGTAAAGAAGGCGTTTGGTGCGATCCGAAACATGGTGTAGTTCACAACCGCCCATTCGGGCGCGTAACCGTTTTGGACCGGAAATGACCCGCTTCGAAACGGCACCTCAGCTGTTGGGTGATCGAGGGCATTGTATTCCCACATGTACCAGGCTTCGGTCGCGGTGTAGATCTTGTCGTTGAACTTATGCGTCCAAGTTCCAACAACCTGCTGCATATTGTTGTATCCGAACTCGCCGTTATTAATGACGTTATCGCCGGCATAGATTGAATCCATTTGGCTAGGCGCAACCCATTGCACCATCACTGTGCCAGTCACTTGCCGACCTGGATCTTCCTGCCAGATCGCAACGTCAGTGCCATCGGAAATGCCAAGCTGAATCGTCCATTGATTGTTGATTTTCGTCGTCGTGAAGATTCCCTCCTGACAGTAAGGATCGAAGCCGTAAAGAATCGAGTGGCTCGCCATCAGGTTGTTAGGCGCAAGCTGCGCTTCAATGTCGGGCATCGAGATAATACGACCGATGCGGATATTCATCCCCTGCGCGACATAGGGTATGTAGAGGTCCAGATAGATCATCGGCGTGTCGAACCCGTAATAACTGTTGTGTTTCAGCAATTGGGAGCTGAACCAGCCCCGCGAAATCATGAAGCGGTAATCGAGCCCGTACACACCCGAAAGACGGAAGCCCCAGTCGATGTGATCGGTTTGGTTCTCGTCCGGAAGGCGCTCGAGATAAAGGACGATCTGGTTCAACTCCATCCGGTTGGGCCGAATATCATAAACCAGTGGAAAGTTTCCGTTCTCGCTTTTCTTCGTAGTATGAGAGGTGCTGATGTTGCCAGAGAAGTTTACCCAGCCGTACAGTTGAACCCTGCTATCCTTGATCTGTTGTCCGCCCGGCCCATCATAAATTGCCTGCATCAACGGATAAGGTGCGAGCTCGCCGGGATCGCCAATGATCGGTGTTCCATTGATCTGCCAATCGCCTGATGGGAACGGCGGGGAATCGAACGGCGCCGGCGGAATGCGGTGTGGGTTTGGCGCGTTCGGGTCCGGCGGCGTGTATGCGGGCGTGCCTAACTGTTCCAGAAATGCCTCGGCAAGGCGCTTTAAAAAGGGTTCATGTAATTTCTTTTCAGCGCGTCCTGCTTTCGCCTGTTCTTCTGGCGTTGGGTTCAGCGTTGTTTGGCGTTTGGTTTGCACCGTTGAATGAGTTGTCTCTTGCGCGTGTGCGATGGCGCACATAATCACGCAGCCAATCGAAAGCAGTAAGAAAGCGTACGCCCGATGTGCTTTCATCAGCGCTGTTGGTCGAGCGCGAGGTTCAATTGCAGGACATTGACTCCAGCGTCACCGAACACGCCGAGATTACGCCCATCGGTGTTTTGCTGGACGAGCTCGTGGACTTTGTCTTCGCTCAATCCCCGAGCTTTAGCGACGCGCGGGATCTGCAGCTCGGCATTGCGCAGGCTGATCTCCGGATCGAGTCCGCTGCCCGAGGCGCTAACTGCGTCCGCTGGGACGGGCTCGGTTTCGCGCAAACCATTTTCCGCGCGATACGCTGTGATGCGGTCCCAAATCGCATCCTTCAACTTTTGCGATGTCGGTCCCAGATTGCTGCCGCCGGAGCTTGTCGCGTCGTAGCCGTTACCTGCAGCCGAAGGACGCGGATGAAAATATTTCGGGTCAGAGAACGCCTGGCCTAACAACTTCGAGCCACGCACTGTTCCATCTGGCCCAACGATCAAACTGCCGTTAGCCTGATCGCGAAACAACAGCTGCGAAATTCCGAACACGATGAGCGGATAGAGCCCGCAGCAGACTACTGCCAGCACGAGCGTTGATACGACTGCGCCGCGAATATGGGAGAAGAATTCTTTCATTTCGTTAGGCCAAGTGAAGCGCGGTGATGATCAAATCGATCAGTTTAATCCCGATAAATGGAACGATGAGACCGCCGAAACCGTAAATGAGCAGGTTGCGCTGCAAAACGGCGAGCGCACCCATCGGCTTGTAAGCCACGCCGCGCAGCGCGAGCGGAATAAGCGCAATGATGATGAGGGCATTGAAAATGACGGCGCTCAGAATCGCGCTGGTGGGACTGCGCAGATGCATGATGTTCAGCGGCGCAATCTCAGGAAATGTGGCCATCAGCATTGCTGGAATGATCGCGAAGTATTTCGCGACGTCGTTCGCGATGCTGAATGTGGTAAGTGAACCGCGCGTGATCAGCATCTGTTTTCCGATCTCGACGATGTCGAGCAGCTTCGTTGGGTTGGAATCAAGGTCGACCATGTTGCCGGCTTCGCGCGCGGCTTGCGTGCCTGTGTTCATGGCGACGCCCACGTCAGCCTGTGCCAGCGCCGGTGCGTCGTTCGTGCCATCGCCGGTCATAGCAACCAGGTGACCTTCGGTTTGCTCCTGGCGAATGTGTTTTAATTTTTGTTCCGGCGTCGCTTGCGCCATGAAATCGTCCACGCCTGCTTCGGCTGCAATCGCCGCGGCCGTCAGCGGATTATCACCGGTGATCATCACGGTTTTGATTCCCATTTTGCGCAACTGCACGAAGCGTTCCTTGATCCCGCCTTTGACCACGTCCTTGAGCTCGATCGTGCCGAGGGTCAGCATGTCGGACGCAACAACGAGCGGCGTACCGCCGCGATGCGAAATTTCGTCCACTGTTTTCGTCACCGGCTGTGGAAATATTCCGCCCGCCGATTCGATAAACCCCCGGACCGCGTCGGCCGCGCCTTTGCGAATGCGCATCGTCGGTTCGGTGCCGTTGGCGTGAAGATCTACACCGCTCATGCGAGTCTGAGCGGTGAATGGCACAAACGTGGCCTCAAGGTCGTGCATCCCACGCGCGCGCAATCCGAATTTTTCTTTCGCCAGCACGACGATCGAGCGTCCTTCCGGCGTTTCATCAGCCAGCGAGCTCAACTGCGCAGAAGCCGCAAGATCATTTGCTGAAACGCCTGGCGCGGCATGAAAAGCGACCGCCATGCGATTGCCGAGCGTGATCGTGCCGGTTTTGTCGAGTAACAACACATCAACGTCGCCCGCTGCTTCGACTGCGCGCCCGCTCATCGCGAGCACATTGCGTTGAAGCACGCGATCCATCCCAGCGATACCAATCGCGCTAAGCAATCCGCCGATGGTTGTGGGAATAAGGCAGACGAGCAGCGAGACCAGGACTGGGACGGAAAAATTCGTCGCCGAATAGATTCCAAATGGTTTCAGCGTTACGCAGACAAGAAGAAAAATGAACGTCAACGCGGCAAGCAGGATCGTCAGAGCGATCTCGTTAGGTGTTTTCTGACGGCGCGCGCCCTCAACCAGCGCGATCATTTTGTCCAGAAAACCGGCGCCCTTATCAGCTGTGACACGGATCACGATGCGATCGCTTAGCACGCGCGTACCGCCAGTCACCGCGCTGCGATCGCCGCCGCTCTCACGAATTACCGGCGCCGATTCGCCGGTGATCGCCGCTTCGTCAACGCTGGCGATTCCCTCGACGACATCGCCGTCCGCAGGAATGATATCGCCCGCTTCGCATACGACGAGATCGCCTTTCTGCAACGCCGGCGCGGGGACTTGCTGTTCGCGGCCGTTCCACAGACGACGCGCTATCGTGTCCTTTCGCGCCTTTCTCAAGCTGGCGGCTTGCGCTTTGCCGCGGCCCTCCGCCACCGCTTCAGCAAAATTGGCAAAGAGCACCGTGAACCAGAGCCAGATCGCCAGTTGCGTCACAAAGCTACGCAGGGCCGGCTCGGCCGTGAAAATTCCGACGGTCGTTAGGGCGGCGCCGACCATGGTCACAAACATGACCGGGTTCTTCACCATCAGGCGCGGCTTCAGCTTTTTGAACGCGTCGCCGATAGCAGGACCGACAATGTTCCAGTCGAAAAGCGATGCAGGTTTTTGCGTCATAGGATTCCCGAGTTCGCGTTAGAAGAGTTTTCCCCCTTGCATCAGGAAATGCTCAACAATTGGCCCGAGCGTCAGCGCGGGCAGAAAATTCAGCGCACCGATCAAGAGCACGGTTCCCAGAAGCAGAATGAGAAATGTGCCACCCGAGACTGGAAAGGTGCCAACGCTCGGCGGCGCGATTTTCTTTTGCACCAATGATCCCGCCAAGGCCATGATCGGCACGATCATGAGGAATCGCCCGAACAGCATATCGAGACCGAGCGTTGTGTTGTAAGGCGGTGTATTGGCCGACAGACCGGCGAATGCGCTACCGTTATTCCCAGCACCGGAGGCGAATGCATACAGAATTTCGCTCAATCCGTGCGGGCCATTATTATTCAATCCGGCCAAGCCCCATTTGGCTACTGAAGCCGAGGCGGAAAACCCGAGAATCGAGATGGCGAGAATGAGCAATGCGAGCATCGCCATCTTCACATCGTAAGCTTCGATTTTTTTGCCGAGGTATTCCGGTGTACGACCCACCATCAGGCCGGCGATGAACACCGCGAGCACGACGAAGACGAGCATTCCGTACAACCCCGCGCCGACACCGCCGAAGATCACCTCGCCGAGTTTGATGTTGAACAACGGAACGAAGCCGCCGAGCGCCGTGAACGAATCGTGCATCGCATTCACCGCCCCGCAGGAGGCATCGGTCGTAACCGTGGCGAAAAGCGCGGAATTGAAAATACCGAAGCGGACTTCCTTCCCTTCCATGTTGCCGCCAGCAAGACCAAGTTTCTGATGAATCGGATTGCCGTTGGCTTCCGCCCACCAACACAACAGCACGCCGCCAATAAACAGAATCAACATCGCCGCCCAGACGGTCCAGCCGTGCTTCTGGTTCTTAACCATCCGGCCGAGGTAATAGGTAAACCCGCTGCCGATCGCAAAAATCGAGAGCACCTGCATGAAATTTGAAAGTGGCGTGGGGTTCTCGAACGGGTGTGCCGCATTGGCATTGGCATAACCGCCGCCGTTCGTGCCGAGCATCTTGATCGCGACCTGTGACGCCATCGGGCCTTGCACGATGTTCTGATCGGTTACGGTTTGCTCTTCTGTTATCGCCTTGCCATCTGGTCCCTTGATCGTCTCGCCTTTGTCATTCTTCTTTTCCACCTGGACCTTCATCGGCTCGACCAGCGCGGCCTTGGTGTAAGGCTTGAAGTTCTGAATCATCCCCTGCGACACCAGAAAGACTGCGAACACGAGACAGATCGGCAGCAGCAGGTAGTAAGTGACGCGAACCAAGTCGACCCAGAAATTGCCGAGTGTTGTTGCAGAGTGGCGCGCAATCGACCTAACGAGTGCAGCCGCGATGGCAATACCAGTGGCGGCCGAAACGAAATTATGAAACGTCAGGCCGACCATCTGCGAGAAGTACGACATCGTCGATTCCCCGCCGTAGTTCTGCCAGTTGGTGTTAGTGGTGAAACTGGTCGCGGTGTTAAACGAAAGATCGGGACTCACTCCCGCGAATCGTTGCGGATTCAGCGGCAGAAAATATTGCAACCGCAGGATCGCGTAGGTGAACAAGCAACCCACCAAGCTGAAGAGCAGCATTGCAAGGGTGTACTGTTTCCAGTTGTGCTCTTTGTTGGGATCGACGCCCATGACACGGTACGTCAGCCGCTCGAGCGGCCGCAGCACGGGGTCGAGCCACGTTCTACCGTTCGCGTCGAGCACACGGATGAGATACAGGCCCATCGGCTTCGTCACCAGCGCAAGCGCGATCGCGAAAATCGCAAATTGCATCCAACCAGACGTTTCCATTTCGAGGCTAGAACTTTTCAGGCCAGATCATCGCCACCAGCAGATAAACAAACAGCAGCAGGGCGATAACGCCGACGATCACGGTTTCCATTTATCCTCCTACAGCTTCTCGCAGAGCAGCGTGTACAGTGCGCCCACGAGGAAAAACGCGATGATTACCCCTATGAAGATCAGATCGATCATACAACTATCCTCACTATGAGCGAGACGTGACGTGGAGGTTAATTAAACTGCGTGGAAAATGCGTTAAAAATTCGTTAAAGTCACTCCACGAGCGATTACACAGTTGAAACAGCCCTAAACCGCTAAAAATCAGACAATAGTCAGACAAGGCTGGAATAGGCCCTTCCCGCGTCTTAGGATCGCGCCAGAATCGCTTTTGTGCTGGGATTGAGTCCAGGGAGCACGGCGCCGATGCCATCAACAAAGCCTGCGCACGTCTACGATGTCCGTCCGCGCAAAGATCATCGCGGTGTTGATCTGATTTCCGATGTGCTGCCGTTTGGCCGCCTGTGGTATGACACTCCGGATAATGCCGTCGGTTATGCGATGCACTACAGCCGATCACATGATGCTGTGATCCGCGTTTACGATGACGCTGGAAACGTGATCGAGACGCACGGGCACGTTTCCACCCATCCTGCCGAGGCCAATCATTCCAATTTGCATATTTATTTTGCTAAAGTAGTCCTGTAGAAGAACCTAAGAATTGCGAAGGCGCTGTTCGATATCCGCAGTGGAATATGCAGCGCTTGTTATTTGCGTGGTGCAGCTTCGCGCAAATGGGACCTACCCCTCCGCGAACCCTGAGAAAAATCTCAGCGGCGGCTAGCATGCCTAACGGGGGCGCGGTAAAATAGATCCAAAGCGCGTGCCAATAGTTGGCAGAAAACGCCGAACCAAGTGTTCGTGCCGGGTTCGTGCTCATCCCGGACAGCGGCCATTCGAAGGTCCAATATATCGCGATCAGTGCGCCGGCAAAGTACGGTGTGTATCGTGCGA
>Ga0306921_10002377_pt1 | contig 18897 bp, 30 predicted proteins | sample sta12Cox44000080_FD_203760 | JGI IMG/M metagenome (GOLD analysis project Ga0306921, IMG submission 203760) | Lab enrichment of tropical soil microbial communities from Luquillo Experimental Forest, Puerto Rico - statoxic.12C.oxic.44.000.080 (v2)... | ecosystem: Environmental > Terrestrial >... | reverse complement strand
GATCGACTCAAAAAGGGATTTCATCATCGAATGGACGCGCCAGTTTATCCTGTCGTTCTTTTTCTTTGTGGTCTTGGATGTACGCTTCGATCGGAGTTAACGCCGGTGGACGGCGCTTGCTCCTTTTTTCATCGTAAACTCTCTTTTTAGATTTTGGGAAGTCAGACTCCTTGTAGGGGCGCGGCATCGTTTTGGATCTCCAGCGGCGGAGAGAAGGTGAACTTGTAGTAACAACCAGGCCCGGCTTCGAGCTGCGCCCAAACAACTTCCCAAAGCCACCGAGGAACGCAGTCAATAGAGTGATGTGAGTCCACCGGAAGCCACGCCTTCTTCGATTCGCCAGCGAGGCAAAGAAGAAAGTCATATTCGTCCTCCTTGAGCACGCCGTTTTCGTAGGTCCGAGGATAGAAGGTTTCGCCGGAATCGAAGACGCCCATATACTGGCGCATCTTGTCATCCAGGACGGTGAGGACGATCCTTGTTGGCAATGGCTTATCCTCCGCCGCCGCTCGAGCCACCGGTCTCCACGGCCCCCACGGTTGAGAAAAACTGTACTTCATGTGTGCCTTTTTCAGCACGCGCAATGTCTTGAGCGATGGCCAAGGCAGGCATTCTGTCGATGAGGTCAGCCCAAATTGCGTCGGCGATCTCTCGGTGTTCTTTCTGAGCATCCTCTCCTCTACGGACAGCGCAATAGTGGATCCAGCTCCTGATGGTGGCCGCTATATAGATGCGGCTTGGCGTCAATCCTTCCGGTAGTACGACGCGAGCGCATTCCTTGGCGATGCCTTGGCTAGTAGCCCAGCGATAGGCCGATGTGGCGGCCTCCAGGACCATGCGCTGCCACTCCTTCCACTCTTCCTGCAGCACATTGTCGTCGGTTGGGATAGATTTTTGCCGGTTTTTCGGGTCCTGCAATCGAGCTTCACGGAAGACGAAGCCAAGTTTGGTCGGGTCGGCATAACGCTGGCTGAATTCCTGAATGTGGAATGGTTCGTCTTCTTCGATCTTTTGTGAACGGTGTCGAATGATTTGACGGCTTATATCGCGTGGCGTTTCCACCGCATAGCACGCGCTGGCCATTTCGAATGGCGACCAATGCCGGTGTGTAATCAGATATCGAATTAAGCGCTCTGCGTTCTCGCCGCCTTCTTGAGATTTAGGATTGCTAACGCGAGCGATATAGACGATCAGATTTTGAGCGTCTGGCGTGATCCACTTCAACTCCACTTTCATGTTTTCTCCTTTAGTTTAAGTTTTCCCGCATGTCTTTCTGATCGCAGAGCCCGTTCATGGTTTCTAGGGCAGAGACAAGAATGTCCAGGTGAATCGCGGCTGCTTCTTTGTTGGCCTTCTTCTGCAGGCAGCGAGCCGGATAGATTTCTTCCAGGATGTCAATCGCCCGGCTGACGGCGACCTTTTGATGGTGGAGCGGATGCCGGTGCAGTTTTTTAGCCAAATCGAGCCTCCATTGAGATTTGGAAGCACCTCCAGCTACAGTAAGGCGTGTCATCCAATGCCTTCTTCATGCAACCCGGCGCTTGACAAGGCATGAGTCTGGCTTTTTTCTCAGCTTCTATGCTTTCATTCTGACACTGGCGACAGCAATATTTTCTGCGACGGCGAACCTGGTCTTTCGAAAGCTGTTCGCCGCACCAGTCGCATTGATGGATAAAATCCTTTTTTAATGAACGCATAGCTTTGACATCACGGACTGCGCGCCTGCCATTGCGCAGCGGAATGTCGAACTTATCCAGAACCCGATAAAGCTGCGAAAAACTAAGCTTGAGTTTTGTTGAAATTGTCGATGTGCTTTCTCCACTGAGGTAAGCTTCGATAGCAGCGTCATTCGTCGCTTTCTGCATGGTGGCGGTTTTCCTCTAATTGTTTGATGAAACTTTTGTGCTTTCTCAGCTCCTCTAAAGTGAGACGGCCCGGCAGCGGCTCGGGCCGCTGGCCAGGGTGGGGGAGGTCGCAGGCGGCGACGATGATGTATTCGCCGCCTTGCAAATAGACGATTTCGCCGCCCTGTACTCCATTCAGCTCAAGCTGATCGAGGCGGCCAGCCATTCTGATGTAGATCTGGGCGAGCAGGATCGTGTCGAGCATCGCGCCGTGCAGCTTCCGTGCACTCTTGCGAACGCCATAATGACGGCAGAGCGCGTCGAGATTGTGTTTGATGCGCGGGATCTTCTTGCGGGCGATAGGTAGGGTATCGATCCACTCTGCGCTCCAGCCGCCATGCCCACAGCGCTCCATCTCCGCCTTGAGAAAGCTCGCGTCGAAGGGCGCATTGTGGGCGATGAGAGTCGCTCCTTCGATGAACGAAAGGAACGAATCCGCCATGGTGGTGAACTTCGGTTCGCCTTCAAGCTTCTTCCATGTCCACCCATGGATATCAGTGGCGGCTAGATCGACCGGGCGCTCTGGATTGAAGAGACTATGCCATCGGCGGCCGATCCTTACTCCGTCAAGCTCAACGGCGGCCAGCTCAACGAGCCGATGGCCGCCGGTTTCCTTGTTGGCGGGGTTTGGATCGAGCCCGGTCGTTTCCGTATCGAGCACGATTTCATGCATAATGGATCCAAAGCCAGATCACTACGGTCCACATGGCGACGAGCATGAGGAGTCCCGTCGCCAGCAAGGCCAGCACCACGTAAGCGATGACTGGCCGTTTCGGCGGTTCCGCCATTAGAAAGGTAGAGGATCATCAGGGCCGCCGCCGCTGGTCTTCTTAGGCGCGCCGCCGGTGCGAGCCGGTGTGGCTACTCGCTTCGGACCTGACTTGCGGTTGGCGAGTCCTCTTGGCTTACTCGACCAGAAGGCGTCGTCGTCGCCAGTGCGGCCCTTGCTCACATCAACGTTGTCGATCTCGGCATAGAAGGCTGGTTGACCTTTGATGTACTCTGCATCGAGGGAGAGATCGCCGCTAAAGCAGAGATTGGTGACGCCTTTCTTCTCGAAATCCATAAGCTTATCGACGGCCGGGCCTAAGATCATCGCCCGCACATAGTCAATTGCATCGCCCCAGTTGCCGCTGACTCGCTTGCGGACATTCGCTTCAATTTCGACGGGGATATACTGGCCGCCGCCTTCGTCTTCATCATCGTGCTCGATGTTCAATTCGTGGCCGATGCTGCCATCGACTTTGATCTTGGCGTTATCTTCGTCTTCATCCGAGCTGTCGATAGCTCCGCCGTTCAAGGTAAGCGAGAACTCTTCGTTGAATTCGTTCCAAGTCCCCTTTCCTTCGCCGCGGATACGCGCGCCAGCCCTAAAATTGACACGAGAATCTGCCGAGTTGTCGTTGGTGAAGATCGTGACTTCATGATTGAAGCAGCGCACCTTCCAGGTCGTGTAGGTTTCGGTGCCTATCGGATCTTTGCTTAAGGTGCCTATCACCGTGCAGAGTAACGTCATCTTCCTTCCTTTCTTCTCACTGGTTATTCGCAATTGCTGAAGTAGCAGGACCGGCAGGTCAGGCAGTTCCGTTTGGGAAACCACACATCCGCCGAACCGCAAGACGGGCAGAAGCTTGTCTGCGGGAAATGCTGGGCTTGGCCACTGGCGATGTATTCCCTGGAGAGGCCAGTCTGCAAGGCGGCGAGGCTTTCCGGGGTGAGATCTTTTGCCGTCCCTGCCCGGTTAGAGAACGCGACATGCTCTTCGATGATATGTCCGATCGCCGCCTGGATGCTCGGCACATATTTCCCGCCCATCCACATGCCGCCGCGCGGGTCGGCGATGGCCTTTAGCTCTTCGATTACGAAGCCGACGTCGCCGCCGCGTCTCCAGATCGCTGAGATCATGCGGGTCAGCGCGACCGACCACGCATAGTGCTCAGCGTGCAACGAGTTGAGGAAAATCTCATAAGGATTGCCCTCCGGATCGTCGTTGACGGTGACATACATGGCGGCACCATTCCACTTGAGCTTGTGCGTTGCGCCTCGCATGGTCTGCTGCCTGGGAGTGATTTTATTCACCTTGAGGTCGCTGGCTTCGTTGATCAGCTCGATGATCTCTTTCCTGGTCATTCCGGCCCACACTTCGACGCTTTCGAATTCTGGCTCTGGCGCTGGCGCTGACGCCTTGAGAATGCTGCCGGTGATCGCATTCTCCCGGAAGGCGGCGCAAGCTTTGAGGCCGTTGTCGTAGGCGTCTATGTATAACTCTTCGAACTCTTCGAAGGTCATGTTCTCAGGACAGTTCACGGTCTTCGAAATCGAGCTATCGACGTATGGCTGGAGAACCGCTTGCATGGCTAGGTGTTGCTTCGGCGACAGCTCGTGCGCGCGGGCATAAAAGGCTGGCGGGAGCTGCTCCAGGCTCTTGATGCCGAATTTCTGCCGGTAAAGATGCACAGCCCAGTCCTGGACTTGAACGGGTTGCCTTGTGCCGTCTGGCATTAGGATGTCGCGAGTAAATTCCCACTCAAAGATCGGCTCGATGCCGCCTGAGATGTTGCCAGCGAGCAGCGAGATGGTGCCAGTCGGCGCGATCGAGATCAAATGCGAGTTGCGCGTTGGCCGGTCGCCGCGCTCCGGATAATAGGACTGGCCCATCTTTAGGTCGAAGGCTGGGAACTTTCCTTTCTCCTGGGCAAGCTCGATACTCTCTTCGTAGGCCGTCGCAGTGATGGTCTTCATCCAAAGCGCGACGGTCTTACATGCCTCTGGTGACCCATAGTGGAGGCCACACATGACCAAGGCGTCGGCGAGACCAGTAATGCCGAGCCCTATCCTGCGCTTATGCTGGGCTTCCTCACGCTGCTCTGGGAGTGGATAGTTCGAGACGTCGATGACGTTGTCGAGCATACGAACAGCGATCTTAGTCTTAACCATGACCTCATTCGCGTCGAAGTAGACGCTTGACGTAAACGGCTCTCGAATGAAGGCGGCAAGATTGAGAGACCCAAGCAGACAAGCGCCGTTAGGAGGCAACGGCTGCTCAGCGCAGGGGTTGGTCGCGTAGATCGTTTCGCAGTAATTGAGGTTGTTTGTTTGGTTGACGCGATCGATAAAAATGACGCCTGGCTCGGCTGTCTCATAGGCCGAGCGCATAATTTTCTGCCAAAGATCGCGCGCGTCGATGATCCTGTAAACCTTGTTTCCGAAGGCAAGAACCCAACACTTTCCGTCCTTGACAGCTTGCATGAAGTCATCGGTCACAAGCACGCTGACGTTGAAGTTGCGCAAGCGAAGCGGGTCGCGCTTGGCGTCGATAAAAGCTTCGATATCCGGGTGATCGCACCTTAAAGTTCCCATCATCGCGCCGCGCCTTGCGCCCGCCGACATAATGGTCTTGCACATGGAATCCCAGCAGTCCATGAAGCTGACCGGGCCGCTGGCCTTGGCCGCAACGCCCTTCACCTCTGCGCCGTTTGGCCTCAACGAACTAAAATCCATGCCGATGCCAGCGCCTTGTTGTAAAGTTAACGCTGCTTCCCGCAAGCGCGTAAAGATGCCTTCCATGGAATCCGGGATCGTACCGGACACCATGCAATTGAAGAGAGTGACGTCGCGGCCGGTGCCAGCCCCAGCGATGATCCGACCAGCAGGAATGTATTGGAAGCCTTCGAGCGCGCTGTAGAAACGCTTCTCCCACATGCGTTGTTCATGGCCTTCTGGCTCGGCGAGAGCATGCGCGATGCGCCGCCATGTGCCTTCGATTGAGTCGTCGCTGATCAGTCTTGGCACGCCAGCAGGAGCAGTAAACTTATATTTACCTAACCATATCTGCTTCTGGATCGGCAACATTTCATATGTCATTGAGCACCTCTCTTTTCCCTAGCGCGTTCATGGCGTCGGCTAGCAATTGCTGAGTGCGCCGTTCGCCCTTGCCGATCACAGCCGCAATTTTTGCGGCTGTGCCTTCTTTCCTCCCCCCGTCCTTTCCGCTTCTTATCGGTTCTGGAAAGAGGGTCGCATGCATCATGACCGCTTGATCGGTCTTCAGGTGACGGCGCAATATGTTCTCGTCATTGATATATTCGAGCACGTCATCTTCGGTGCCTTCGAACTGCGCAAACTCAGGCTCAACCCCAACCAACCCGCAAGCCTTGAGGCGATTGCATCCGTCGATCAGCATGTCTTCACCTTCGCCATTACGCCACAGCATGATTGGGTGGCGCTGGCCATTTTTAGCGATTGATTCAGCAAGGAGAGCGAGCTGATTATCTGGCAGCATCGGGAAGCGATCAGCCTTGGAATAAACCGTGATTTCAGTAAGTTGCTTTGATTTTTGCATGTGTTATTACCTCCAATTGCCGTGTCGTGTGCCGTCTAGGTACTGCTTAATCAATTGCCCAATCCGGCCAGAGCTGACCATCTTATCGCGCGGGATTTGGCTGGGGCAGCCGAGGTCGTAGTGGCCGATATCCCACTCCAAGAGCGAGCTGTGATCATAGCCTGGGACGGTGATCTGAACGTCGTAAGCGCCCCATTTGAAATCTCCGCAGCCGCGGAAATGCGCCGGTACTTTCGCCCCATCACAGCGCACATGCGGCTTCACATAATGGAACATGCGCTTGGTGACTCCGCCCGGCCCGACGACTCGATCACGGTCGCGGAAGAAGTAAGGCAGGCGCTCGACATCGACGCCGAACACCGCGGTCATGTCGCCCTTAGAGGCAGCGATGCGCACCATGGAAGAGTTGGCGTTAACGTAGGAGTCCATGGCGTGACAGAAGAGATCGACCAGGAACCATTCCGTCGTCACGTTGTGGCGTTTGGCCCACTCTTTATAGCACTCTGGAAGACTAAATCCTGTCCGCGGGATGTTGCCGCTTGGTCTGCCGCGCTTGCCGCGAATGTGGATCATGTCAGTCTTGAGCACGCGCATAGCCCTGACCTCTGAGCCGTCGCGGTTAATGAAGATGGCGAAGTCCTGCCGGGCATTGCGGTTCTCTTTGATCTTATCCCAGTGGATCGACACGCGGTAAACGTCACCGTCGTCATCGTGAGCTTCGATGGAATGCGGCGCTTTGGCGAACTTGGCGAAGGACAGGAAACGCGGGATCCATAGATTTTTGCCTTCGATTTTGTATTTTTCTTGTTGCTCGGCGAATGGATGCGCGCCGAAGACCACGCAACCGAAGCCAGGGCGGTGATATTTGAGCCAAGTCGGCAACGGATAGAGTTTTGATTTCGAGTAATCGCATTCGTCGCTAGGTTTGCCAGCTTCGACCCTCTTCAGAGTGTCCCAATTATCGCCAGTCGAGGAATAGGGCACGATATGCGCGCCGATCTGCTTGTAGAAGCGCCATGCATCCTTGTCGTACTTCTTCAACCGCCTGAGATAGATGAAATAGCGGTCAAGCTGGTCGAGGATAGTGTCGCGAAAGCTGAATTGCCCGATGAATTCCATCGGATGATAGAGCACATCCTCGCCGTCATCGTGGTGCGGACCATAAGCCATCCGCATGGCTGGGATCTGCGACTCCTCGATCGCAACCGGATCTGGCAATCGCACTACTGGCGGATGATTTGTGTCACGCTTGATACGCTTACGCTTAGGCATCGGTAGAAATTTATCGTGCCGAAGTCTCGCTCGCTCAAGCTCGGAAACCTTCTGGCTGGAACTTGGACGTACTTTGGGCGAAGGAAGTAAGAGCGTCGTCAAGGGAGGCGCGCCCATCGCTTCCAGGGCGGCCGAGACAGATGAGGCCGGTGGAGTTGGGGCTCCGGTCTTTCCCGGCTCTTGGCGGCCTCCATGCGGCGATTCCGGCGGCGAAGAATTTTCGGTATTGCAAAGCTTACGCTGAGCGAGGTGTTCTTCGATGGTCAAACCGACGCGGATGAACAGATCAACTGGTACGTCTGCTTGTTTGGCCAGCATTACGATTTCAGCGAGCGTAAATCTAACAGTCATTCGGTTCCTCACACGGTGCAAGGAAAGCGGGCCGACCTCTCGACCTTCTCCGCCGCTTGTTCGAGTGTGATTTTGGGCGCTTCAGGCTCTGGAGAAACAAATGGGGAATTTTCCCTATTTGTTTTCGCCGCATTCAAATTGCCTTCAGGAGCGCCTCGCTTCATGTCGGCGAGTGCTTGCGCCGCCATGCTGAGCTGGTCCTTGGTCAAGTTGCGGCGATGCAGGTTGAGCGAGGCGACGTGATCGATGGCATGGTTGTCGTCGCGGGCCGCGAATGGCTTGGTATGGATCGGCACTCCAGCCTGCTTGCAGGCGAGATACCTATTCCGCCCATCCAAAATCATGCCCTGGTAAAGCTCTATTGAAACCACAAGCCCATCTCGCTTGATGTCGGCGACAAGCCTGTCGAACGGTTCGCCGCTCATGAGCGGGAAAGCGTTTGCAATAGGATGAAATTTATATTCTGGGATCATTTCGCTTCCGTCCTCTCATATGCGGCGTTGGTGTTTTTTGATGGTTGCGGATCTCGCGGTGGGCTTTTTCAAATTGGGGCAAAATTTGGTACTGTCAAGCTCTAGCTAAGTTTTTCCGCCTGCCCTTCTTTCTTAAGCTGATGAGATATTCCCAGTTAACCCCTTCCATTTTTTGGTTCGAAGCTAGCGAAATCACATCATTCCAAAATTGCACCGGAATATTGTTGATTTTCGCCCAATAATTGACCTGCCAGTAAGTCCTTCCGAGCTGCACAGCGAGCCAAGTTCGCCTGCGTTTTCCGCCAGCCATTTCATCAATGAGGGCGGTGAAGGATGACGGAAGGTCCATAAGCTTACCTCTTTTTCGCAACTCTATGATAAGCCTTCGTAGCAAAAATTGCTAGCAAAATTTCGCGAGAAGGCTTAAAATAGACAGACACTGGGAGCATTGGAGGAGATCGATGGAGACACAACAAAGCGCGGTTTACCGAGATGTGATGGAAACGTGTGACGCAATTTTGGCGGCCATCGACGATAGCGAAAATCCATCTGCTATAACCGCTCTTGTGATTTGCATGGTCGTTTTAGCTCACGAGGAAGAACTCGATAAGGCTCAGACGATTAAGACCATTTCAGAGCGTATCGAAGAGGATTGGACGATATTCACCAGACTTCAGGTCGAGGAATCGATTCGCAAATTGCATCAGGCCGGAAGAGAGCGTCTACGCTGGGCAGAGAAGGCAAGAATAGAAAATGACTAACGAGCTGGTGAAAAAACCGCTTGCCTCTATCCACTGCAACGTCTGCGACAAGCAGGTCGATGAATTCCGCATAGACAGGCAGGACCAGATCGTGCCGGTGGTCGGCTTGTGCGGCGTGATCGAGCATGCCTACACGGGCTACTACAAAATCACTTACACGGTGCGCTGCCACGGGGAGGAGTGGAAGGTCGAGGAGCTGGTTTATGAACCAAATGGCGAGCGTTTCACGTTGAGACGAGATCTGAAAAGGAGAAAATAATGGCGGTCAGGAAAAGGAAAATCACCGATCGTGAGGAATGGCTGACCCAATGGCGTCCTCTGAACGTCAACGCCAGCGAAGCCGGGGCGCTTTTTGGCGTCGATGCTTACTGCTCGCCGCTCATGCTCTACCACCGCAAGATCGGCACCGTTGGGCCGGAAGAAGAGAACGACGCCATGCGCCGCGGCCGGTGGCTCGAGCCTGCAGTCATCAAGGCGACTCAGGAACTGCGCCCCGATCTCTCGATTTGGCAGCCGGACCTGTATTTCGATGATCCGGCGCTTCGGATCGGATGCACTCCGGATGCGTTTGCGACCGACAGGATCGGTCGCAAGGGCGTTGTGCAGGCGAAGACCGTCGCCGAGCATGTTTTTCAAGATTGGATGGCCAGCGGCACGCTGGAAACGCCGCTGGCCTATCAGCTACAAACCATGATCGAGGCAATGCACACCAAGCGCACTGATTTTGCGCTGCTCAGCGTCATGATCGTGGGCTATCACCGGGTCGATCTTCGCATTGTCGAAATACCGATCATCGAAAGGACCTGGGACGCTTTTTTGGAGCGCTCAAAGCAATTCTGGATCGATGTCGAGAAGCGCAACCCTCCAGACGCTAGCGGGCAAGATGGTGAGCTGATCAAGAAGCTCTATCCTGGTAAACCCGGCACTACCGTTGACCTCACCGGCAACAACATGCTGCCGGAGCTGCTCGAAAAACACGATAGCTTGGTGGCGAGTCTGAAAAAGGCTCGCGATCCGGTGAACAAACTGGAGAAGGAGTACAAAAGCATCAGGACCGAGATCAAAGGCATGATGGGAGACCACGAATTCGCTCTCTTGCCTGGCGGCAAGATAGCCGAACTCAAGCCGCAAACGAACCCGGGTTGGACAACCAGGGTCCTGTACATCAAGGACATAAAGGAATGAGCAGGAACATGGAAAATAGAGATTTTCGAATCACCTTCCCGCCGGTTGATTCCACGAGTCCGCCGACGCTCGACCCGAACGAGCCGCCGCCGCGCTCGGGGCAGAAGTGCGGCAATTGCAACGCCTTTGCGATGATGGCGAACCCGGTCTTGGGGCAGCAACCTGTTTGCCAGGCGCTGCCGGTGCAGCCGATTTACCTTGGGATGCAACGAACGAGCACCATTAACCCGAGAACCAACCAGCCGGATCAATACCCTCTTATCATGGGAACCCAAGCGCCGACCGACCCCGATAACGGCTGGTGCCGCTGCTGGGAATGGGCCGGGCCTGGGGGCGACGCATGAACATCACACCCAAGCAATGGCAGAGCATTAGCATGGAGGCAGCCGCCCAGCTTTGCGAGGCCGAAGCCGACCGGCTTCAGGATATCGTCGCTGAAATGTATAGCGGGCATCTCAAGAGGAAGGCGAAGAAGGAAGCAGACCTTTACGAGTCGATTGCAACCGAAGCCCGCCGCCTTGCAAGCGACATTCGGACGCTAGCGGCGAAGATAAGGCCAAGAGAATGAAGTCGCCTTACCAATTCATGCCCGCCGCTTCCTACAACCAAGCCGTTGAGGAAGCGGCCAAGATCGCCGACGCCGAAGCCGAGCGTCTCGAAGGATGGGCCGAAGAGATTAAGCTTGAAAACGCCATTTCGTCTCGACGCGGGCTGAAATGGCGAATGGAGGAATACATGGCAGGCGCTCGCGCCGCCCGTCGCATCGCCGCCGGGATCCGGCAGGCGCTCGTCAAAACAGAAGAGGAAAGCTGATGACAAAAACAATCATTATTAAGCCGGGCACCAAGTTCAAGCTGCCGGTGGACTGCGACCTGTCCACTCTGGAAATCGAGGCGTGCTTCCCGGAGCCAGAACCAAAGATCGCGGCGGCGGCGCTGCTCTGGCTTCGCAATTGGGTCGATGTCAAAGGCATATGCGTCGATCCAAAAATGAAGGAAATGGTGCTTAAGCGCATCGATGCGGTGCTCAATGACCAAGATGTCAGGGTCGCCGACATGAGAGCCTTCCGCGAGAAGTATTCCGCCGAAGAGGTTTAAGCATGAGCCGCTGGCACATTTACCTCATCGTCGGCCTGCTCGCGTTCGGCATGGCCTGTTTGACAATCAAAGCCGGGTACGATGCCTCGGTGGAGAAGGCGCGCATCGCCGCCGAAGCCCAAAAATTCAAATCTGAACAGGGCCATAAGTTCAAGTTCGGTCTCACTAAGGATAGGCAGCTTCAAGACAATGGGCCGCATTGAAAGCCATGAAGCAAACGTCCGACGCCTCTACCCGAAACTTATCGAAATCGTGGAGGGGGTGGAATTAGCCGACGCGGGATGCGCGCTTTGCACGGCGCTTACTATCCTCGCATTCCGGGAAGGCTATTCGCTGGAAGGGCTTTTATGGTTGACAAACGGCTCGATTGAACGGGGATGGCGTGATCTAAACAAATGGGGGCTGCCGCGTGAGGCATTCCCCAGCACTACCAACAACAAAAAGGAAGGCAACAATGGCTAAGCCAAAGCTAAAAGATAGGCCACAACCAAAAGAAATTCCGGTCGATGTGAGCTTCGAGGAAACCTCACATACCGAGATCGTTCCAGTCCCCAAGGGTATGCTGGAAGAAGATCGGTCAATGCTGATGCAGCTACAAGAGACTAAGCTCCAAACGCATCTTAACTTCGCCAGAAACAATCCGCGAAACATCCAGCGCTCCAGGGAAGCAATGGTCAAAATGGCGACGTGGGACGAAGAAATCGCAAAATCGATGTACTACTCGGTGCCACGCGGCGGCAAAATGGTCACCGGTGAATCGATCCGTTTCGCCGAAACCATCAAACAGGCTTGGCCTAATTGTGAATGCGACGCGATCGTGCTCGCGATCAACAAGGACCAAAAATACGTGGTGGTGCGCGGATATTTCCTGGACTACGAGACGAACAACACTACCGAGGAAACGGTCTATCGCCCAATTCGCGATAAGCATGGCAATCTCTATTCCGATGACATGATCGCGGTTACCTGCAATGCAGCTTGTTCGATTGCTGTGCGCAATGCGATCACCGCAGGCATCCCGAGACCACTTTGGATCGACGCCTATAGAGCCGCCAGAAAGAAGGCGGCTGGCGGCCTAGAAGGGCTGCCAAAAAGGCGGCAAGATGCGCTAAAGCGCTTCATGGAAGCCGGAGTAGCTCCAGATAGGGTGCTGGCGTCTATTGGAGTGCGCAGCGAAGTGCAGATGACCGGCGAGCATATCACTACCCTTGTCGGAATGTGGTCTGCGCTGGAGAACGGTGACGCAACGCTGGACGAGCTGTTCCCGCCGGTGACCTTGCCGGTCGAACAAGAGCAGAAACCAAAGCCACGCAAGACACTCGCTGATTTGGGCGAAGAAGACATTACAAAGGACAGAGCGTTTGCCGTTCGCGCGAAGGCGATCGAGCAGGCGAATACTGAAGGCATCCACGGCTTCCATAAAGGCATGGAAGGGCCGCCTGAATACTATCTGAAAGATCAAGAATTGGCTGATGCTTGGCGGGAAGGTTGGCAGCAAGCCAAGGAAGAGATGGGTGAAGACGACGAAGGCGAAGACGATCACGAAAACTACAGCGAAGGCGAGGACCTGAATTAGGAGCTTATGGGACCCTCTCGACGTGACCTAGGATAGCCGTCAGAGAGCTGGCCCGGTGACGAGCCGGGGAATAAGCGTGAAAGCCGTCCGCTCCCTACCCTCGAAAGGAATTAGGTCATGGAAATAAGAGTTCGAAAAGTCAAGGCCGTGGTCGCAATCGACCGTGAGCGCATGATGGATTTAATGGCGGCTATGGATGGCACCAATACCCATGAAGCTTTCGGGATGCTGGGTTTGGCTTTGAGTCTGCTATATCGGCGCGGTCTTAGAGAAGAAGGCATGACCATGCTCGAATTCACCGACAAGCTGAGAATGCAGGTGAACGGGATGGTCAGCAATCCTCCAGAGGGCTTCACCGACCAGGATTTCGAAGACGCTGAAGAACCTACCCCAGGCTGCAATTGCGATCGCTGCGAGGCGATTCGGGAGAGGCAGAAGGAGAGAGAAGCCAGTGTCCATTAAGCACGCTGCACGCGTCACAGAATGGTTGGACGCCGTCGATAAGCTAGAACAGACGCCGAAGCCGCGCATCCTGGCGCTCGATCTCATGAGCGCGCTTGGCTGGGCCTGCCGGGCTGACGATGGAGTAATCTGCTACGGCACTGAGACATTCCAGACAGCGCAGGTTGCGAGCCCTGGCATGAAATGGATGCGCTTTCGCAATTGGCTGAAGCGCATTCGTCAAGAGGGAAAGCCTGAATTCGTTTTTTATGAGGAAGTGAGAGGATTCCCTGCAAAAAACCGTGGTAGGGATTCAAAAATATATTATGGTTTTGAGACGACACTGCTCGCTTTTTGCGCAGCAGCGAAGTTAGAATCGCAAGGCGTCACTCCGCAGACAATCAAGAAATTTATCGCCGGGAGTGGCGCTGCATCGAAAGAAGCGGTGATCAGCGCCGTCAAGGCGTTGGGTTACCAGCCAACAGACAGCAATCAGGCTGACGCTATCGCGCTTTTGCTTTACGCCGAAGCCTTCGCAAGAGGACAACAAGGATGAGCCGCACGGATTTGGACACCTGGGAAGACAACGTAGCTCGGAAACAGCGGCGTCGCGGCGACGGCGAAGGACAACGCGTAGACTTCGTGACAAAGCTCGGGGCGGCGAAGCAGGCGCTGGCGCTCGCGGCCGAGATGCCAGACATCACCGTACTGATCGATAATGCTGATGCAGTTCGCGCGGCGGCGCGCGCGCTACATGTCAGCGCCACCGGCGTCAACGCCTGGACGCGCTTCATGGTCGACGCTGAGCGTAAAGGTTGGTCGCGTATCGAGGCAATGCGGGCAGCAGGTGAACTGGCGAAACAAGGTCATCACAAAAGTAAAAATACTAATCTGGTATTTTTAGACGATCTGATCGACCACCTTGCTAATAAGCGCGCACAGGAATGGTCGCTGCTGTCGAGACTGACAGAGGTCCAGCTCGATGAAATGGAGCGGATCGCCAACGACGAAGACCGGCTGCTGACGCGCGCCGAGCTGCTTAGGCTGGCGAAAGCTGGCATGCCGGAAGCTTCGAAAGCAGAGTCAAAGGACCGCTCTGAGAAAGAACTCGCCATCCTCATGAAGGCGCAGGAGAGCATCGAGGGCTTCGAGCACATCAGGATCCATGACGACGCCAAGATCCTCGACGATGACAATGGATGGCTCGTCCAAGCCTGGATCTTTGTCGAGGACGATCTGTCGAAGAGCGACATTGAAGACGATTAAACCTGCCAAAGAAAGGAAAAAACACGATGGCCAGGACGACTGTGGAAAAAGACAACGGATCGCGCCGTGGGCGGCGCGCTGAAGAAGTGCAGGTCGAGCTGCCGCCTTCGCCCAGCGTTTTCGAAACTGGGCAAGCCGCCTTCAAGCGCATCGCCAGCAAGCGCGTAAACAACATTCTCGACAAGCTCAACACGTTGGCCAAGCTGTCCTCTGGCAAGGGCAAATACGGCTATACCGATGAGGATGTCGAGTATGTCCGCAAGACGCTGATTAAGGCCGTCAACTCGGCTTGCGACCGGATGCGACGCCAGCCTGTGCCGAAAGGAGGGTTCAGCTTCGAGCGGAAGGGTGAAGATGCAGGCGCTTAAACCTACCGGGTGACGACATGATGAAGCTCGTGGTCGAGATCACGCCTTCCAATGTAGAAGGCGTTGTCGGCGTAATGGCTTTGTCAGAGCTGCTTTATAAGTTGAGCCAAGGCTTTTGGGGGTCAGATTTTTATGTGCTGCAAGGACCGCCGCAGACGCGCACTGTCATCTTATCGATGGCGGTGATGGACCAGCAGACCGGCACGGTTTTGACCGGCGAGCTGGTCACGACGCCTGATAAATGAGCCTTGCCTGCGACATGCCCGATAGCGCAAAATACGGGCTTCACTATTAGGGAGAAAGAGCTGAATGGCGAATGATAATGGTGATCATGGCGACAACGATCATGATGAAGGTAAGCCCATCAAGTCGGGCGAAACCGTTAAGATCAAGGGAACATATACCACCCCAGAAGGGGCTACTGCATCCATTGAGATCGACGGAATTATTATAAGCATCGAACGATCGGCGGCACCGCCGGTAGTTACCCCTCATCTATAAAAGGAGAGCGAAAGCTATGGCTGAATATGAAGTAACGATTAAAGGAACCCTCACGCATGCCGATGGCACCAGCGAGGCGGTCACTCTTGTTGGGCAAGCGCTCGCCGAAAGTGGCGTTAGCCCTGTCAATAGCGGCGATACAGTCAAGATTAAGGGCATTCTTGTGACCTCCGCTGGCGGGAATCAAAGCGCTGACCTGGAGGGGACCATCAGAAAAGAGGAACCGGAGAAAGGACCAAAGAAATAGGCCCCTGAGCCGCCTGCAGCGGCCTGATAGGGCATCTTAAAAATTAAAAGGCCGCGGCTGCTTTGGGGGCGATACCGCGGCCTTTTAGACCAGTGACACACGAAGTAGAAAGAGAACTGATGCGATGGAGCCCGCACAAGGAAACAACAGAGGTCCTTGTTCGGACTATAAGTCTGTCTTCTCGATTTTTCAAGCGTGTCGCGCTCCATCTTGGCAACAATGAAGAAAGGAGCGGCCCGCCATGTCCGCGTCAGTCTTCAGAAGATCGTTCAATTCTTATCTTAAACTAGGCTATTCCCCGCTGGCGAGGTTTGAAAATAGTTGGCCCAAAGCATGGTCCAATTATTGTCAAGCTCCAGCCACGATCGAAACGCTCAAACGATGGGCAGCCGCGCCGAACGCCATGATTGCGCTCGCTTGCGGCTACCAAAATTTGGTCGCAATCGATGCCGACACCGATGACCGGCCTATCCTGAATACAGCTCTGGAAGCCTTGCCTGAATGCAGGGTCGCGCGTTTCGGCTCGAAGGGCTTCGCGCTGCTCACACGCTATGTTGGCGATGGTGAATGCCGGTTCACGCACATCTATCAGGGCGAAGGGAAGGACAAGCGTCGGCTCATTGAAATTAAGGGGATGGGCCAAAACATCACGGTGCCGCCCTCGATCCATAGCAAGACCGGCAAAGAATACTATTGGATGAATCCCGAAACTGGCGACGTCGTTGATGTGCCATTCGGCAAATGCCCTTTCGCGCTCGATGACTTACCGACTATCGACGATGACGATATCGAGCGCTTGCATGAAGCGATTAAGCCGTGGTCGAGCCCACCGCCGCAACAGAAACCGCGCTCCGATTTCGATCCAAACAAGATCCCGAGAACTCGTTATGAAGCGTGGTATCGAGCTGGCTTAACCAATGCGCAATCGGCGCTTTCTGGCGCGCATGAAGGGCGGCCTACGATGCTCTTCCGTTCGGTCTGCGCCTTGGGAGCGGCGGTCCATCATGGGATTATTCCCAAGATCGAATTCGAGGCTGCTTTCCTGGATGCCTGTGATGTGAATGGGCTTTCGAGTCGAGACGGCCGCCATGCCATAATTGCCTCCATCGACAGCGGCTTGCGCTACGCGGCCGATGACGAGCTGCCCGATTTAGGAGAGCCCGCGGCTCGAAAGCCCGCCACGACTAAACGTCGAGCAAACGGAGCGGGGGAGGCCGATCACTCAACAGATTGTCATGACAATGGTGAAGAACGTACCCAGCAACAGAGAGGGAACGGCCTAGATCAAGGAACTGAGGCGCTAACCAGACCCATTATAAAGACGCAAGGAGGTTCCCTTTCCCAGAATGCCAGTGAGGCGGAAGCCGCGCTGTTTAAGGCGAGAGCACCGATTTATCACCAAGGCGGCGTGCTCGTAAAGCCAACTCGATGTTCTTTGTTTGATAATTGCGCCAATGTTGTGCACGTTCCGGCGATTTCGAGAATTTCCGCCGTGACTGTCCGCGATATGATCGGGCAATACGCCAGATGGCAACGATATGAGAAGCGCGCCAGCAAATGGATAGATATCGATCCGAAAGCAGAAGTCGCGCAGATTATTCACGACCGCAAGGGAGAGGGCGACAACTGGCGCATCCTCGCTGGAGTATCGTCATCCCCGATGATGCGCCACAACGCCACCATCGCGATGTATCCCGGATACGACGATATGTCCGGCTGGTATCTGCAGGACCTGCCGCGCATGCCGCTGATGCCGCCGCATCCCGATGAAGACGACGCGAGGGCGGCTCTTAAAGTGTTGTCCTCTCTGCTCGACGAATTCCCCTTCATAGACACGATGTTCCCGGATCGAACGCCAAAGGATACGGCGAGCTATTCCGTGGCCCTGAGCGCCATCCTCACGCTGCTGGCGCGGCCTATGATGAACGTCGCGCCTGGGCATGCCGCTCGCGCTACCGAAGCTGGGACTGGCAAAACTTATCTCTTCAATGTCGCCTCCGCCATCGGCCTGGGAACCAATTGCCCGGTCATCACGCAAGGTGATGATCGCGCTGAAACCGAGAAGCGATTAGGCGCGCTCATGATTTCCGGAAGCCAGATCCTCTGCATCGACAACGTGAACGGCGACCTGCAAAGCGATCTGCTTGGCCTCATCATCAGCGAGAACGAGGTCACCGCGCGCGTGCTCGGCAAATCTGCAAACGCCAAGCTAACAAATCGTTTTGTCGTCTTCGTGACAGGCAACAACCTGAGAATCGTTGGCGATTTGAACCGGCGCATGCTGATCTGCGAAATGGACGCTGTGCTTGAGCATCCCGAAAAGCGGCGGTTCGATTTCGATCCAGTCGCCGCAGTTTTCAAAGACAGAGGCAAATACATCGCCGCCTGTCTCACCATCGTTCGAGCGCACTGTCTCGCTGGGTTTCCAGGGTTTGCGGAGTTGGAGCCCCTGAATAGTTTCGACCAATGGGGCAAAGCTGTGCGCGGCGCGCTTGTCTGGCTCGGTTTGCGCGATCCGGTTGAAAGCATGTTGGTTCTAAAGAAAGCCGATCCTCAGCGCGCCGAGCAAGGCGTCTTTGTTTCGACGTTTGCTGAGCTTTTCACGCCTGATTTTGCTCCCCGTGTCACGATTGCTGAGATTATCGAAGAAGCAAACAAAACTTACGATGACGATAAAGGTGAAGCTCGCCAGCGCATGAAGGAGATGCTGAGAGAGTATGGAGATAGATTCGGCAATATCTCAGGCCGAAGGGTCGGCAAGTGGCTCGGTCGCATGATGGGGCGGCGATTTGGCGACCTTCGATTGTGCGGAACCAACGAAAAGAAACCCATGATGGAATACTGGGTTCAGAGGCTGCCATGAAACCAGGACCGCAAAACATCATCGAAGCACAAGGAAATACTGAATGCATGAACGCATCTGGGACAATCAAAACGCTCGCGGAGTGGGCGAAGATCCACGAGTTGAGCGCGAATCTCATCGCTACGCGCCTGCGGCAAGGCTGGTCCCTACGGGACGCCTGCACGCTGCCGAAGCGCTGGCCGCCTTCCCATCGCACGGCGCGTTTGGCGCGGTGTTAGCAGACCCGCCCTGGCGCTTCCAAAACTCGAGT
>Ga0306921_10002376_pt1 | contig 18900 bp, 10 predicted proteins | sample sta12Cox44000080_FD_203760 | JGI IMG/M metagenome (GOLD analysis project Ga0306921, IMG submission 203760) | Lab enrichment of tropical soil microbial communities from Luquillo Experimental Forest, Puerto Rico - statoxic.12C.oxic.44.000.080 (v2)... | ecosystem: Environmental > Terrestrial >... | reverse complement strand
ACGAGAAGGTGAATGGCGTCTATCTGCCTTTTGCGCTCGAGTCGTATGAGAAGGGCTCGAGCGCGCGACGCAAGCTGCAGATCGACAAGGCGGAAGCGAACGTCGCCGCCGACAAGAGCCTCTTCGCGTTCCCGGCGCCGCCCGTGGCTGCCTCACCGGCGAAGTAAAACCAGGAGAAATTGATGCGCCTCAATACCGCGCTTCGCGTGTGTGCGCTGCTGTCCGGTTACCTCGGTGCCGCCCTGGCACAGACTCCGCCGACTGTCATCGACTCGGGTGTGGTCTCGGGACTCGGAGCCCGCAATATCGGCTCGGCGGCGATGAGTGGACGCATCGCCGCGCTCGCCGGCTACCGCGATGCTTCGGGCAAGGTGACACTGTTCGTCGGCGCGGCGAGTGGCGGCGTGTGGAAGTCCACCGACGGCGCCACGACCTTCAAGCCGGTGTTCGATGAGCAGCCGGTGCAGTCGATCGGCGCGATTGCGATCGATCCGTCCAACGTAAAGAACGTGTGGGTGGGCACGGGTGAGGCCTGGACGCGCAACAGCGTCTCGATCGGCAACGGTATCTATCGATCGAGCGATGGTGGTGAAACGTGGACCTACTCAGGCCTGCCGGAGTCCGAGCGCATTGCGCGTATCGTCGTGGACCCGCGCTCATCCGACACGGTCTACGCCTGCGTGCCGGGGAAGCTGTGGAGCGATTCGGCCGAGCGCGGCCTCTACAAGACTACCGATGGTGGCAAGAGCTGGCAGCTGATCCTGAAGGGCGCGAATCTCTCGACCGGCTGCGCCAGCCTCGCGATGCAACCCGGGAACCCGCAGGTCCTGCTCGCGGCGCTCTGGGATTTTCGCCGCAAGGGCTGGACGTTCCGGTCCGGAGGCGACGGACCCGGCGCGCCTTCGGGCAGCGGCCTCTACCGCAGCGCTGATGGCGGCCGTACCTGGAGCGAGCTGCTGCCCGGCGACCACAAGACGCTCCCGTCCAAGCCCTACGGGCGTATCGCCCTGGCGTTCGCGCCGAGCGAGCCGCAGACGCTCTACGCCTTGATCGAGTCGACCGATTCGGGCCTTTTCATCTCGCACGACGGCGGGACGAGCTGGGAACGCGGTGACAAGAGTCAGTGGATGGTGTGGCGGCCCTTCTATTTCGCCAACCTGATCGTCGATCCGAAGAATCCGCGGCGCGTTTTCAAGACCGACGGCGCCCTCATCCTGAGTGAGGATGGCGGCAAGAGCTTCAGCACCATCGGCGGCTTCAACGGCGCGCACGGCGACGTGCACGATGTGTTCGTCGATCCGGGCGATTCGCAACGCGTGTTCGCCGCCGATGACGGCGGGCTATGGGTCTCCTACGACGGCGCCAACAAGTGGTGGAAGACAGACAATCTGCCAATCTCGCAGTTCTACCATGTGAGCGTCGATGGCGCCGACCCCTACCACGTCTACGGCGGCCTGCAGGACAACAGTGCCTGGGTGGGCGACTCGGCCTACCCCGGTGGGATCACCAGCTCGCGCTGGGAGAACATGATCGGGGGTGACGGCTTCTTCATGTACCCCGACCCCACCGATCCGAGCTACGTGTATGGCGAATCACAGGGCGGCGCGATAAATCGCGTCAACGTGCACACGCACGAGTCGCGCGAGATTCAGCCGCGGCTCGGGCCCGAAGAGCTCAAGCGCTACACCAAGCTGCGCTTCAACTGGAACACTCCGATCGCGCTCTCGCCGCACGATCCCGCGACGCTCTACATCGGGGCGCAGTTCCTGTTCCGGACGCGCGATCATGGCCAGAGCTGGGAGCGCATCTCGCCGGATCTGACCACGAATGACCCGCAGAAGCAGAAACAGGAGCAGTCAGGCGGTGTCACGATCGACAACTCCGTCGCCGAGATGCATACCACGATCTTCTCGGTCAGCGAGTCGCCCGTCACCGCCGGCGTCATCTGGGTCGGCACTGACGACGGTAATCTGCAACTCACCCGTGACGGCGGACAACACTGGGAAAATGTCATCGCCAACGTGCACGGCCTGCCGAAGAACAGCTGGGTGAACTGGGTCCAGGCGGGCGGCTTCGCGCCGGGCACCGCGTACGTGGCCTTCGATCGCCACACCTTTGGCGACATGGCGCCGTATCTCTACGTCACGACCGATTACGGCAAGAGCTGGACGACGCTCGTGAGCCCGCAGGACACGAAGGGCATACGCGGCTACGCGCATGTCATCAAGGAAGATACCGTCGATCCGCAGCTGCTGTTCCTCGGCACCGAGTTCGGACTGTGGGTCTCGCTCGATCGTGGCGGCCATTGGGCGCAGTTCAAGGGAGGGCATTTCCCGGCGGTCGCGGTGCGCGATCTCGCCGTTCAGCCGCGCGATGGCGACCTCGTACTGGCGACACACGGCCGCGGCATCTGGATCGTCGGCGATATCAGTCCGCTGCGGCACCTCACACCGGAGCTCGCCGCGCAGGATGCCGCCTTCATCGCCGCGCGCCCTGTGCAGCAACGCATCGAAGCCAATGGCGGCTGGGCCAACGGCGCCGCAGCATTCGTCGGCGAGAACCCGAAGAACGGTGCGGAGATCACCTACTACCAGCGCAGTCGACAGTTGTTCGGCAAACTCCGGATCGAAATCCTCGACGCGAGCGGCGCCGTCGTCACCGAGCTGCCGGCGAGCACGCGCCGCGGGCTCAATCGCGTTCTCTGGACGATGCATCGCCGCGCGCCGCACGTGCCGCCCGCCGTGCAGCTCGCCTCTGCGGGCACGCAGGGCCCGCGCGTCCCGCCCGGCAGCTATACCGTCCGCATGGAGAAGGACGGCAAGGCCTACACGATGCCGCTCACGGTCGGGCTCGACCGGCGCGTCAGCTGGACGCTCGCTGACCGCGAAGCGCAGTATGAGGCTGCGATGAAGGTCTATACGCTCTTCAACGACGAGTCCGCCCTCTTCGCGCGCATCGCAGGGCTGCGCGAGCAGGTCGCCGCGGCGAGCAAGGGGCAGGCACCGAACGACTCCCTCAAGCGCAACCTCGCGGATTTCGATGGCAAGCTCGACGCGCTGCGCAAGCGCATTGTCGCTACGACCGAAGGCGGCGCGGTCACCGGCGAAGAGCGGCTGCGTGAGCACACTGACCAGCTTTACGGTGCCATCACTTCCTGGGACGGCCCGCCGGCCCGCTACCAGCTCGAGAATATCGAGGCCCTGCGCGGCGAGCTGAGTGATATCTCCGACAAGTTCAACCAGCTCACGGCGAAGCAACTGCCCGCGCTCAACAACGCACTGAGCGGGGCCGGCGCACATCCGCTCGAGGTGCCGCCGCCGAGTGCATTCGAGGAGACGGAAACTTCCGCCGAAATCGCCGGCGGAGGCGTCGGCAGCGGACAGGATGTCGATGCCCGAGGGCAGGTGGAGTTGCCGAAAGACCTGCGACTTTTCGACTGAGCGCTCGCCGGATGCGCGGGGTGCCTGTAGCGGGAGTCACTCATGGCCTACGAGCTCTATTACTGGCCCGGCATCCAGGGACGCGGTGAGTTCGTCCGCCTCGCGCTCGAAGAAGCGGGTGCGCCCTACCGCGACGTGGCGGTCCTGCCGCAGTCCGAGCGTGGCGGCGTGCCCGCAATCCTCAGGGTCCTCGCCGCCCGGGGCGTCTCGCGCCCACCTTTTGCACCCCCGGTCCTGAAGGTCGGTCAGCGGTTCATTGCGCAAACGCCGAACATTCTTCTCTTCCTCGGCGGGCGTCTGAAGCTCGCGCCCACGGATGAGGCGGGGAGGCTCTGGACACATCAACTGCAGCTCACCATCCTCGATCTCTACCTGGAGATCTTTCATACCCACCACCCCCTCGGTGACGGCTACGCGTACGAGGAGCAGAAGGCGGCGGCCCGGCGCCGGACACGCGACTTCCTGCGGGTGCGGCTGCCGAAGTTCCTGACGTACTTTGACCGTGTGCTCACCCTCAACCGCGCGCGTGGTCCATGGATGGTCGGCGCTCGCCTCACCACAGCCGACCTCGCGATGGCGCAGGTGCTCGCCGGGCTCCATTACGCATTTCCGCTTGCCAGTGGCCGCGCCCTGCGCAATCGCCCGCGACTGCGGACACTGCAGGCCGCCGTTTTCGAGCGCCCGCGCATCGCCCGTTATCTCGCCTCCGGGCGGCGCGTGCCATTCAACAACGAGGATCTGTTCCGGCACTATCCCGAGCTCGATCGCTGAGGGACACTGATCTCCAAATTGGGCAGGCTGCGGCTGAAGGCCTGAGCGCCGCCCGAGGAGCATCCCATGAACGGAAGACTGGCCCTCGCGTTTGGCGGCTACCTGATGTGCGGGATCGTCCTTGGCGACTCGGACCCTGGTGCGACGAGCGGCGCGAATTTCGTGCGCCTGACTCCCGAGGAGATCCACTGGCAGGACATACCCGGAGGCCACGGTGCGCAGCAGGCCACGATCGCGGGCGACCCCTCCGGCAACGGCCTCTACGTACAGCGAGTCAAGTTCCCGCCTCACCTCATGGATCGACCGCACTGGCATCCGAACGACCGTCATGTCACGGTCATCAAGGGAACCTGGTTTACCGGAACCGGCGGCCACTTCGATCCCAGGCAAGCTGTGCCGCTGAAAGCCGGCAGCTACATGCTCCATCCCGGGCACGCCCTGCACTGGGACGGCTCCAACAGCGACGAGGAAGTCATCGTGCAGATCGTCGGCATCGGGCCGGCGGACACGGTGCAGGCCGACCCGAGTCAGCCCTTCTGGGTGCAGCTTCCGCCGTGACGCGGAGAAATGCCGGCGGGCTCGCGCCCGCCATCGCTCTGCTGGTGCTCAACACCGCAACCGCGTACTCCGCACCATTCACTCTCGAGCAGGTGTTGAGCGCGCCCTTCGCCTCCGATATCGTCGCTGCGCCGCAGGGTCGTGCGTTCGCCTGGGCGAGCGATGCCCGCGGGCGGCGCAACCTCTGGCTCGCGCTGGCGCGATCCCCGAACGGCGCTTTCGAGGCGCGTCCGCTCACGCACTACACCGCCGACGATGGTCTCGAGATTTCCGACATAGCGTTCCGGCCGCACCACGAGGAACTGCTCTATGTGCTCGGTGGTGATATCGAGTATCCGGACAAACCTGCGCCCGATCCGGCACAACTCGCCTCGGGAGTCGAACAGCAGCTCTATATGGTGGACTTCCGCGGTCATGCCCCCCTCAAGCTCGGCGAGGGTCATGCACCCGTCGTTTCGCCCGATGGCGAGCGCATTCTTTTCCTGCACGAGGGCAAGGTGTTTGCCGTCGCGCCGCGTAAGGGAGCAAAGCCCGAGCAGCTCTTCAAAACGCGCGGAGTCGTCGACTCCCTGCGCTTCTCCCCCGACGGCCGGCAGCTCGCCCTCGTCTGTACGCGTGTCGATCACGGCTTCATCGGCGTGTATTCATTCGCAGACCGCTCGCTGCGCTGGATCGACGCGAGCTTCTCTTTCGACATCGAGCCGCGCTGGTCCCCGGATGGCGCTCGCATCGCGTTCCTGCGCATCCCCGCGACGCACGACGAAGTTGGCCTGATCGCACACCGTACCGGTTTCCCCTGGTCGATCCGTGTCGCAGACCTCGGCCCGGGCGCCGCGAGAGAGATCTACCGTGCACCCGCCGGCGCGGGCAGCGTGTTCCACGCGCTGAGCTCTGACCAGCAGCTCTTCTGGACCGGAAGCGATCGGCTGGTGTTTCCTGCGGAGAACGACGGCTGGCTGCATCTCTACTCGGTGCCGGTCACGGGAGGCCCGGCAAGGCTCCTGACACCCGGTGCATTCGAGATTGAATACGCCTCATCGAGCGCAGACGGTGCCCGCATCGTGTACGCCGCCAACGCCGGCGATATCGACCGCCGCCATCTCTGGCGGCTCGAGACCTCCACCGGCCGCCTCGAGCCGCTCACTCAGGGCGCCGGCATCGAGACACAGCCGGCACTGCTCGAGGAGGGCACGGTCGCATTCCTGCGGGCCGATGCGCGCACACCGGCGCACGCCGCACTTCTGGCCCAGGGCTCGCCGATCGTCGATCTGACGGCCGAGGGGCTCCCTCAGGATTTTCCCGCCGCGGCGCTCGTTGACCCGCACTCCGTAGAACTGCCGCAGCGGGCTGGCATCGCGGCCCACGGAGTGCTCTTCCTGCCCGCCCCGGGGAGCGCAGCCGACACCCATCCGGCTGTGATCTTCATGCACGGGGGTCCCGTCCGTCAGATGCTTCCGAGCTGGCACTACATGGACTACTACAGCAACGCCTACGCGTTCAATCAGTATCTCGCGAGTCGCGGCTACATCGTGCTGGCACTCAACTATCGCGCCGGGATCGGCTATGGGCTGGATTTCCGCGAGGCGGAGGGTATCGGCGCCGGGGGCGCAACCGAGTACAACGATCTTCTGGCGGCGGCCGCTTTTCTGCGCGCCCGTGCCGACGTCGATCCGGCGCGCATCGCTCTGTGGGGCGGCAGCTATGGCGGCTATATGACGGCGCTCGGCCTGGCGCGTAACTCCGACCTCTTCAAGGCCGGGATCGACCTGCACGGCGTGCACGACTGGCACCACTGGACGCTCGCGACGGAGCGCGACAACCTGCCGCTGTACGCGCTCGATGCCCCACCCGCGGTGCTCGCGAGCGCGCTCGCGTCATCGCCGATCAGCGCAGTAGCGACCTGGCGCTCGCCCGTGCTGCTCGTGCACGGGGACGACGATCACAACGTTGCGTTCTCGGAATCGGTGCGTCTCGCCGAAGCACTGCGCGAGCACGGGGTCGAATACCAGGAGCTCGTCCTGCCGGATGAGATTCACGGCTTCCTGCGCCATGCGTCCTGGTTACGAGTTTACGCTGCGGCGGCGGATTTCCTCGATGCGAAGCTCGGTCGATCGAGCGCAAGGTAGACATCCGTATGACGACTGAATCTCTGGCCGAACCCGCTCCGGGTGCCCACTCCACCGACACGCCCGCGACGGTTGGCCTCCTCTCCGAGATCCGGCGCATGGCAACGGTGATCGCGCGCTCACGCGAGCGCAAACGGCTGTTTCTCCTCGTCGCTGGCCTCATCGTGGTGGTGGCGGGCACGGCTTACATGCAGACCCGTCTCAACGCCTGGAATCAGCCGTTCTACGACGCACTGACGCGCAAGGACCTGCCGTCATTCCTCAGGCAGCTGGGCGTGTTCGCGAAGCTGGCAGCCATACTGCTGGTGCTGAATGTCGGCCAGACGTGGCTCAATCAGAGCTGCCGGGTCGTGCTGCGTCAGGGTCTGGTCCACGACCTGCTCGATCAGTGGCTCGAGCCGCTGCGCGCGTTCCGTCTGTCGTATGTGGGCCCGCTCGGTCAGAATCCCGATCAGCGGCTGCAGGCGGATGCGCAGCACCTCACCGACCTGGTGACGGATCTCTTCATCGGGCTGCTGTCGGCGACACTGCTGCTGCTGTCATTCATCGGTGTTCTCTGGGTGCTGTCGGAGCACATGACGCTGCCGCTCGGTGGCCGTCACGTGTACGTGCCCGGCTACATGGTGTGGTGCGCACTCATCTACTCGGCTACCGCATCGTTCATCAGCTGGCGGGTCGGCCGGCCCCTGATCGCGCTCAACGCCGAGCGCTATGCGCGCGAGGCGGAGCTGCGCCACGCCCTGGTGCGTGTCAGCGAACAGGTCGAGGGCATTACGGTCTACGGCGCCGAGAGCGCTGAGAAACAAGCCCTCAATCAGGTATTCGACATCGTCCTCGGCGTCTCACGGCGCATCATCGGGGCTCTCACCCGGCTGACGTGGGTCACCGCCGGCTATGGCTGGTTCACGATCGTTGCGCCCATCCTGGTGGCGGCGCCCAGTTATCTGTCGGGAGACATGAGTTTCGGCGAGTTGATGGTGATCGTCGGCGCCTTCAATCAGGTGCAGAGCTCGCTGCGCTGGTTCGTGGATAACTTCTCCGCCCTCGCTGACTGGCGTGCCACGCGCCGCCGCGTGGCAAGCTTCCACCGTGCAACGGAACTCATGGATAGCCTCGGTGCGTCGGTGAGCCGCATCGATCTGAAGGAGACATCGCGCGACTCGATCCGCATCGACGATCTCTGCATCGCAGGCCCGGAGGGCGCAGTGGCGCTCAATGAGGCACATGTCGAGTTCAAGCCCGGCGAGCGTACTCTCATCGTGGGCGAACAGGGTGCAACACGGGCACTCATGCTGCGCGCGCTTCTTGGCATCTGGCCGTGGGGCCGCGGCGAGATCGCGCGACCGCCACGGCAATCGATGATGTTCCTGCCCGCCTCTGCCTATGTCCCGCCGGGGACCCTGCGCGACGCGCTCGCCAGTCCGCATCGGGGGAGCGACTACGACGAGACCGTCATCAGCAGCGCGCTGACCGCGGTCGGCCTCGAGCACCTGCGGCCATCTCTCGATACGAGCGACCGCTGGGACGAACGGTTGAATGAAGACGAAAAACAAAGCGTGGCCTTCGCACGCGTGCTGTTGCAACGGCCGCGATGGTTGGTGATGGATGGCGCACTCGGCAAGCTCGAACCCGGCCTGCGGCGGCGGATCGAGGCACTCCTGAAGGAGCGCGGCACCAGTCTGGTGAATATCGGCCCGAACACCTCTGAGGACGGGTTCATCACGCGCCGGTTACTGCTCGTAACCGATCCGCAGGGCGCGACCTTCAGGCCTGCCGACCACTGCCCCATCGGGGCCGTATGAATAAAGCGTAGAACTCAGGACGACACTTCGATGTCGCAGCTGAGAAATCCGCGGGGATCGGCGCTTTGACCGACGTGGATCTCGAACCGCCCGGGTTCGAGAACGGGTTCGAGATCCGCACCGACGAAGGCCAGCGCCGCGACCGGCAACCGCCAGGTCAGATCGCCGGACTCCCCGGCGGCGAGAGCGATCCTGCGCACGCCTTTGAGCTCGAGCACGGGGCGGGCAATGCTGGCGACGGGATCGCGGACGAAGAGGAACAGTGCGGCCTCCGCGGCGCGGGTGCTCTCGTTGCGCACCGCAACGGACACTTCGACGCTTTCACCGGCTCTGACCTGCTCGGGCGCACAGCGGAGGTTGTGCAGCGTGCAGGCGCCGTAGCAGAGTCCGTGGCCAAAGTGAAATTGCGGCGTCGCCGGAACATCGAGGTAAGAGCTGCTGAGGCGCTCGCCGGGCTTGGCCGGCCGGCCGGTCGGCCGCTCGCCGTAGAAAATCGGCACCTGTCCGCCGTGGCGCGGCCAGGTCACCGGCAACTTCCCGGTCGCATCGAACTTTCCGGTCAGGACATCGGCGATCGCGTTACCCGCTTCGCTGCCGAGAAACCACGTGGCCAGAACGGCGTCGGCGCGCTCGAAGAGCCACGGCACGGCGAGCGGACGACCTGAGGTGAGGAGCACGATGACGGGCCGACCGATATCGAGCATCGCCTCTGCGAGTACACGCTGACATCCGGGCAAGCCGAGATCCGCACGACTGCCGCCCTCGCCACTCATCGACGCATCCTCGCCGAGACACAGGATGACCCGCTCGGCCGCGCGGCAGCGCTCGATGGCGTCGGGCAGTCCGCGCAGATCCTCCTCTCTTATAGGAACGCCCGGTACGCTGTCGATGCGGCAGCGGGGCAAGGCAGTTTTCAGTCCCTCGAGGATGCTGACGCTGTCTTCGCGCCGCCCGGCGGCGGACCAGGGTCCCAGCATTTCGCCGCCTGCCGATGCCATCGGCCCAACCACGGCGAGGCGCCCGATGTGGGGAGAGAGGGGCAGTACCGGCGAGCGATGGCTGAGAAGCACGATGGCCCGGCGGGCTACCTCACGCGCGAGCCGGCGCGTCGTGTCAGGTCCCTTTGCGACCGCACCGCGCCGATAGGGATCGTCAAAGAGGCCGAGGCGCTCCTTCAAGCAAAGCACCCGCAATACACTCTCATCGAGCAGCGAGGGAGTTATCAGACCGCGTTGCAGTGCTTGCGGCAGTCCCTGCGCATAGGCCTCGCTGGCCATGTCGATATCGATGCCCGCCTGCAGGGCGAGTGTGGCGGCCGCGACGATATCCGCGGCCACACCATGATTGCGCAGCTCGGCGATCGCGTTGTAGTCGCTGATCACCACACCATCGAACCCGCGCCGGCCGCGCAGCCAGCCCCGCAGCAGCGGGACGTTGGCGGTCATGGGCACGCCGGCGAGGTCGATGAAAGCCGGCATGATTGCGGCAGCGCCCGCGGCGATCGCGGCCGCAAAGGGCGGCAGGTGAACCTCGTGGAGCGTGCGCTCCGAGAGATCGACCGAGGCATACTCACGCCCGGCAGTCACCGCACCATAGCCGCACAGGTGCTTGGCCGTCACCGCGATGCCAGCGGTGCCGCGAAGAGTCGCCCCCTGAAAACCGCGCGTCTTGGCCGCGGCAAACTCGGCTGCGACCCAGGGATCCTCGCCGGGACCCTCGACAATGCGTCCCCAGCGTGGGTCGCGGGCGACATCGACCATGGGCGCGAAGGTCAGGTTGACACCGTCCGCGGCGGCCTCCGCCGCCGCCGCGCGCGCCGTGCTCGCCCAGGTATCTGGGTCGAACAGACAGGCTTCTGCCAGTGGCACCGGGAAAATCGTGCGGTGACCGTGCACGACATCGAGTCCCACCAGCAGCGGAATGCCAAGGCGCGAATGCTCCACCGCGAGCCGTTGCAGGGCCTCTACCTCAACACCCCACACGTTGAGAACGTTGCCGACACGGCCGCTGCGAATGCCTTCCTGCAGCTCGTGCCACGCGCCGGGACCTGTGACCGCGCCTGAGCCGGCGGCCATATTGAGCTGCCCGATCTTCTCGGCGAGAGTCATGGCGGCAAGCAATCGGTCGATGCGTCCCATGCTGATGCCTTGCGCTAAGCTGACATGTCCGGGGTCGCTGCTCCCGCCCGGATGGTTCAATCACGCGGAGCCGGAACGGATCGATACGATGACGCAACCACCGAGCGAGTCCTCTGCTGTCACCCACGGCGCGAGCGTCCCCCAGGCGCAAGCGCGAACGGCGGAGGCCCTGGCCGCAGCTTCTCTCAGCAAGGATAGCCTCTTCACCGAGGTGGCGGGGCTGGCGGCAGCCTTCTGGGCTTCACGTGAGCGCAATCAGTTGCTGCTGCTGGCCGCGGGCCTGCTCGTGATCGTCGCCGCGACAGCCTACATGCAGATCCGGCTCAATGCCTGGAACCAACCCTTCTACGACGCTCTGACGCACAAGGATATTCCGGCCTTCATCCGGCAACTGCGCGTGTTCGTCGAGCTGGCAGCCATACTGCTGGTGCTCAACGTCTGTCAGGTGTGGCTCAATCAGACCTCGCGCGTGGTACTGCGCCAGGGCCTCGTGCACGACCTGCTGAACGAGTGGCTCAAGCCGCTGCGCGCGTTCCGCCTCTCGAATGCGGGCTCGATCGGGCAGAATCCCGATCAGCGGCTGCATGCAGACGCGCAGCACCTCACCGATCTGATGACTGATCTTGGGATCGGATTGCTGCAGTCGACGCTGCTCCTCCTGTCTTTCATTGGCGTGCTGTGGGTGTCATCGCAGCACATGTTCCTGCCCTTGGCCGGCCATCGCTACTACGTCCCCGGCTACATGGTGTGGTGTGCGCTGTTCTATGCCGGAACGGCGTCGTCCCTCAGCTGGCTGGTCGGTCGGCCACTCATCTCACTCGATGCCGAGCGCTATGCGCGCGAGGCCAACCTGCGTTTTGCCCTGGTCCGTACCAATCAGGAGATCGAAGGCATTACGATCTACGGTGGCGAAGCCGATGAGAAGGGGCTCCTCAATCGGGTGTTCGACAGCGTTCTCGAGGTGTCACGACGGATTGTGGGTGCGACGACGCGGCTCACCTGGATCACTGCCGGGTACGGCTGGTTCACGATCGTCGCTCCGATCCTGGTCGCCGCGCCGAGTTACCTCACCGGCGGAATGAGCTTCGGTGAGCTGATGCTGGTGGTCGGCGCCTTCAACCAGGTACAGACCTCGCTGCGGTGGTTCGTGGACAATTTCTCCAGCATCGCGGACTGGCGGGCGACACTGCTGCGTGTGGCCAGCTTTCGCCGCGCGCTGGCCGAAATGGATAACCTCGGTGAGAGCACGAGCCGCATCGATCTCGAGGAGACCGATACTCCTCCGATACATCTCGAGGATCTGCAGGTTGCCACGCCCACCGGCGCGCTGCGCCTCAGCGAAGGACGCGTGGAACTCGCGCCCGCTGAGCGCGTCCTCATCGCCGGCAACCAGGAGGTGGAGCGAACTCTGCTGTTCCGGGCGCTCATCGGCATCTGGCCCTGGGGGAGTGGTCGCATCGCACGCCCGCCGCGTGACGCGGTAATGTTCCTGCCGGCGCGCGCCTACATACCGCCCGGCACCTTGCGCACGGCGCTGTGTTATCCGTGCGCGACCCACGAGTTCGATGACGCCGCCACCGCCCGGGCGCTCGCCGCCGTGGGCCTCGAGCGGCTGCAGCCGCTGCTCGATGCGAGCGAACGCTGGGATCAGCGACTGAACGACGATGAGAAGCAGTCGCTCGCCGTCGCGCGCATCGTTCTGCAGGGACCCAAGTGGGTCGTGCTGAACGCGACATTCGACCTGATCGATCCGGCGTTGCGCCGCAGGATCGAGGCGCTGTTTGTCAATGAACTGGCCCAGGTCGGCTTCATCAACATCGCCGCGGAACCGCGCGACCCGGGGTTCTTCGGACGCCGGCTGCGACTCGTGATGGATCCGCAGGGCCCGACCTTCAGTCCGGGTGACCTCGCAACTTCGATGCCGTAGGACAACGAACATGGCAGCTCCCCGAGCCACCTCGCGCGCCGCAGTAGAAAAGCAAGCTCAACCGCTTTCCGACGAGCAGCTTCTCGATCTGCTGCAACGCCAGACGTTTCGCTATTTCTGGGAGGGGGCGCATCCGCACAGCGGGCTCGCCTTCGATCGAAGTCACCGGCGCGCGGATGACCCGGATACCCCGGTTTCCATCGCCGGCTCGGGGTTCGGTGCCATGGCCGTGATCGTGGGCTGCGAGCGCGGCTGGGTGAGCCGCGAGCAGGCGCTGGCGCGGCTCGCGCAGATGCTGGAGTGCCTCGAGAAAGCCACCTGCTACCACGGCATGTATCCGCATTTCATGCGCGGCGACACCGGTGCCACCGTGCCCTTCAGCCGCAAGGACGATGGCGCCGACATCGTCGAGACCTCCCTGCTCTTCCAGGGCTTGCTGTGCGTGCGCGCTTATTTCGATCGCGACGTGCCGGAGGAGAAGCGCCTGCGCGAGCGCATCGGCTGGCTGTGGCGGGAAGCGGAATGGAACTGGTTCACCCAGGGTGGGCGCAAAGTGCTCACCTGGCACTGGAGTCCGACCAACGGCTTCGCGATCGACCACGAGATCCGCGGATGGAACGAATGTCTCATCACCTACGTGCTCGCAGCGAGTGCACCGCGCTATGCCGTGGCGGCCGAGCTCTATCACGAGGGCTGGGCGATGAGTCGTGATTTCATCAACCGACGCCCGTACGAGGGAGTGGAGCTGCCGCTCGGACCCCCTTGGGGCGGCCCGCTGTTTCTCGCGCACTTCTCATTCTGCGGACTCGATCCGCGCGGGCTGAGTGACCGGTATGCCGATTACTGGCAGCAGAACGTCAATCACACCCGCATCAACTACGCGTACTGCGTGCGCAATCCGCACCACTACAAGGGATACGGGCCCGACTGCTGGGGCCTCAGTGCCGGCGACACGCCGGGCGGATACGATGCGCACTCACCGGAGAACGACCGCGGTGTCATCACGCCCGCCGCCGCCCTGTCGAGCTTCGCCTACGCGCCGCAGGAGTCCATGGCGGCGCTGCGGCACTTCTATCAGGATCTCGGTGACCGCATCTGGGGACGCTTTGGTTTCGTGGACGGCTTCAGCGAGCAGCAGGGCTGGTACGCCGACACCTACGTCGCGATCAGCCAGGGACCCATCATCGCGATGATCGAGAATTACCGGACCGGGCTGCTGTGGAAGCTGTTCATGGGGATTCCGGAGATCCAGGCGGGGCTCAAGCTGCTCGGCTTCCGCAGCCCGCATTTCGCGTGAACGCATTGCCCTCGCTCGATGCGTGGATCGCCGCCGAGGCGCGTGTTGCCGCCGCGAGGATGCTCCAGGCGATCTCTGCCACCGATCTCGTCATGGAGCGTCCCGGGTTTGGCCAGCGGGTCATCCCGCAGCCCGGATCCGTCCTCGCCTCTCCTGTACCCGCTCACTACGACCCGGACCCGGACTACTTCTTCCACTGGTTCCGTGATTCGGCCATCGTCATCGATGCGCTGCGCGTCGCGCTTCTTGCCGGTTACACCGGACCCGCCGCCGTCAGCCGCTTCCGCGAGTTCCTGCAGTTCTCGCTCTCGCTGCACAGCCTCGATGGACGCAAGTATCTCGAGCGCAGGAACTTCCGCGCGGGAGTGCAGCCCGCATTCCGCCAGTACCTGCGACCGGACCCCGAGATCGCTGCGCTCTCGGGAGGCGCGGTGTTGGCGGATGTGCGCGTCAACGCCGATGGCACGCCGGATCTCATCCGCTGGTCACGGCCCCAGACCGATGGGCCGGCACTCCGGTGCCTCGCGCTCTTGCGCTGGTGGCAGCAATTCCCGAACCTGCGCCAGGATCCGGGCCTCAGGGCAGCGCTGAGCCAGGTCCTCAGCACCGATATCGCCTTCACGCTCGCGCGCGTGCGTGAACCCTGCGGCGATATCTGGGAAGAGGAAACGGGCTATCACTATTACACCCAGCTCCTGCAAGCGGAGGCGCTGAGGACCGGCGCCGAATGGCTGGAGGCGAGCGGTGAGCCCGCTTCTGCGCGCGTGGGTCGCATCGCAGCGGAGCAGACGCTGACGCTCCTCGATGGCTTGTGGCGCGGGGACGGCGGCTTCTACCGCTCGCGCAGCGCCCCGCGATCCGCCGCCGCGGGCAAAGATCCGGACATTGCCGTCATCCTCGCGGTGCTCCATGCCGGCCGCGCCAGCGGCAGGCACAGCGTTCTCGATCCAAGGGCACAGGCGACCCTCACCGCGCTCGAGGAGCTCTTCGAAGCCGAATACGTCATCAACCGCGAACGCCCTCCAGGCCGGGGAACCGCTCTGGGTCGCTATGCTCATGACAGCTACTACGGCGGTGGCGCCTGGTATCTCGCCACCCTGGCGGCGGCAGAGTTCTATTTCAGATTGGCCCAGGCGCTGCGCAGCTCGGCGGTAATGCCCCTCGTGCCCGCGAACGCGCGCTTCCGGCAGCGTCTCGGGGCCATTGAAGGGGCGCACGGCGAGGACTGGGCGCGGCACGCGGTCGAGCGCGGCGATGCGATCATGCGTACCGTGCAGGCCTTCACACCGGCGAGTGGTGAGCTTTCGGAGCAGTTCGATCAGTCGACGGGTGCGCAGACCTCGGCGAAGCACCTCTCCTGGAGCTATGCGGCTTTCATCACTGCGGCGGCGAGGCGCGCCGAGGCCGCTCGCCCCACTCGAGGTGCAGATCCCGAAGCGATGCCGGCAGGCACGGCTTGAGGGTGCGCGCGCCAAACTCCCGCCGCACGCCGAGGGCATGGGCGATGAGCACATTGACATAGAGACCCGGACCGCTCGAGTAGATGCGCCAGCCGCCATCAACCGCGATCGTCCCCTCCCCCACCCGCGCCCACTCCGCGCTCGCCTCGTAGCGGTCCCCGAAAGCGGCGTCGCTGCTGCTGAAGTAAGTATTGCGCTGCCGCAGCGTGGCTTGCGACAGCCGTTGGCGAGCAGCAAGGCATCCCACATCTCCTGCGCCTCACCGAGGACGGCCATGGCCTGCGCGTAGCGCAGATGGGCATGCGTGTACATGAGCCCGATCTCGCGACCGAAGAATGCCGCGGATTCCGCCCTCTGAAAGAGAACCTGCGGGCCCCCGTGGTAGGCGAGCGGCCGGTCCATGAGGCGCACGCCGTCGGGAAAGCGCAGATTCTTTCGAATGACCTCGAGGTGATGTTGGGTCTGCTCGGGGCTGAAGAGCGCACCGAGCACCGCCTGCACCATCGGCAGGAGCGAATACCGGACTCCCGTCCGGCGGTCTGACGGATGGAGCAGGAGCTCCGGCATCCCGCCGGTGGGCGTGAACTCTGCATAGCCCGCTGCCGTGCCATCGCGCACGAGGAAGCGGTTGAAATCCTCGCGTATCGCCGCCGCGAGACGCTCCTCGGCGGACCCGTCGGCGCGCCCGCTGCGGCGCAGGATCTCGGCATAACGACGCAGCTGCTCGAAAAGGAGTGCGACGGTCCAGCTGCTCACCATCCAGTCCCGTTTCGCGGGATCAACCGGTTGCAGGGAATCGTTCCAGTCGCCGTTGCCATAGCGGATCAGGTGAGTGCCGTCGATGAAGCGCTCGCGCACCGTGGCGATCAGCTTCTCGATGTGGGTCGCGATCGGATCTGCCGCAGCAGTTTTTTCCAGGTTGTCCTCGCGCCGCCAGGGCACCGGCTCACCGAGAATGGCGAAATCGCCGGTCGCTTCGACATAGTCACACAGTGCTTTGAGCGGCCAGACGATCACATCACCGTGCGCCTCCCTGGCCTGAATGATCGAGTACGGCTCGAGCATGAACCACTGCGGCCAGTCGCCGCGCTGTGCGTACTGCTGGGCGAACACGAGGCGCAGAATTTCCCTGGCCGGCTGATCGTGCTCGAGTGCGAGGAGCAGCTCGATCGGGCCCTGGCAGACATCCCGCGTGCCCCAGGCGCCGCCGGTGTATTGCTCGAGGCCATGCGGCACCGTGAGGTGCACCATCGCGTCATGCACGAGCCACGGGAGGATCGCAGCGATGGCGCTGGTAGCGGCGCCCGCTTCCGCTCCCGCGATGCGCACGCCCCGCATGACGCGACGCCACTGAGAGAGCGCCTGAGCCTGCAGCGCGCCGTCATCGCTGCGGCCGCTGTATTTCGCGGCAAGACGTTCCGCCTCGTGCGGGTCGCTGAGTGAGCCCACCACCGCAAAGGCGAGCTCGTTTGTCGACCGAGTGAGCAGCGCCGCATAGGCGCCGGTGCGGAGCCTGGCATCGCCGCCCAGCAGCTCTTCGCCGCCGATGGCCTCGATGATCTCCGGAGTACTCGTCACGAGTTGATAGACCGCCCGCGGATAGCTCTGGCTCCAGAGGCCGCCCGGCTCCGGCCGGAGGATGAAGCGCTGCTGCACGGCGTCGATCTCCACCTGTGCGCCGTGCGCGTATTCCTGCTCACCCATCACGAGGTGACCGAAGACGAGGAATCGGCACGGCGGGCCATCGACGCTCACCCGCCACTGCACGGCCGGGTCATTCCCCGCTACGAGCGTCGACACCGTGACGGTTCGGCTGCCGAGGTGGTAGATCCAGCGGCAATCCGCCAGGCCGATCTCGAACGCCGAAGGTACCGTCAGCAATTGCCAGCCATCGCCGGCATCGGCCAGCATGCGCAGCCCGCTGCCACGCGTGATGTTGTAAGGGTCCCGCGAGATGGACCACAGTCGGTGAAACGAGGTGTTGCCGAGTGTCAGCTGCGCGCCGAACACCCCGTGCATCCAGCACGTGACGCACGGCGTTGCATCGTCGGGCAGCATCTTTGCGGCACTGACCAGTATCGCGCCATGCCGTCGGACCACGCTGCGCTCCTTGTGACGCAGAACGACGTGACGGCTGTCGGCTCCGCATCCCATCGAGAACGACAGCAGTCCTGCGTCGGAGCGCTCGATGAGCGTCCGCTCAGGATAACGCGACTGTAAAGCCGTTTCGCTGAGCGGTGCGGCGATGGCGCAGCGAGCATCGAGGAGTACGTTGCGTGGTTGCGGAGAGAGTTGCAGCCCCGGTGGGGTCGGCGTATCGGGAATATGCGCCATCGCATCGATCACGCCGAGGTCGGCATCACTCGAGGCCTCAGGATGATCGGCCCGGAAGATGCCGAAAAAGGTCCACGCCGCCTCCTCGCCCGGGCCGACCTCGGCAGCTTTCGATTGGAGTGCAGCACACGCGGTCTCGTGCTGAAGGCGCACCGATGCGAGGTTCGAGCCGAAGGGGATCGCGAATTCCGCCGCGTCCCGCCACGCGGGACCCATCAACTGGAGGAAATCAGTGGCATAGCCGACGGCGCCTTCACGGCAGCCGTGCGCGACCCAGGGATACTTCCCGCCCTGCGCCAGATTCTGCCGCCCCATCACGATGGGGCCCATCCGGCGATGGCGAGCGATGTGGTGATCGAGGTACTGGCTGGCGTACGCCTCGTTGTTCGTCACGAACCCCGGTTCCCCGAGGCCGAGATCCTGGATCAGGACGGCGTCGCAACGCAGCACGGCACTGCCGCCGTTTCGCACCCGCACGCGCCACTGCCAGAGATTCTGATCGCCGTCCAGTTGCAGACTGACTTCATGTGCAATGGCGCCGCTCTCGCCCGACCAGACGAAGCGCTCGGATGTGGCCCCGATACGGCACGGCACTTGCGCGCCCGCGACGGACAGGACCTGCGGAGCGGCCGCGCCGATGCGAAGGCACACGCGGCCCATACTGGCGGCGATCGGTGAGCCCAGCGTGCGGTTGACCATGATGCGATGGCCGTCCTGCACGTGCTCGATCGAGAAGACTGCGCCATTGGGGAGAAGACTGACCTGAAGGCCAGCCTTGTTGCTCAGGCGAAAGAGCCCGAGATCGTCCGGGCGCGGGGTTCGGAGCAGTTGTATCTTCGCGTCGGCCACGGGGTCATCAGGTTGTCCAGAAGGGACACTGAAGTCAACGACTTAGACATGAACGCTGAGCCACCTCGTCAATTCAACAACGTGACCTTGAGCGCATCAGGCCGGCTGCCCCGATGAAGGTTGCAAGTGAATGGCACCTTTGTAGTAGTGCGAAGCCATCCCTAGAAGGGAGATGTTGGGTACAGTGTTTGTTGCAGT
>Ga0306921_10002374_pt1 | contig 18912 bp, 13 predicted proteins | sample sta12Cox44000080_FD_203760 | JGI IMG/M metagenome (GOLD analysis project Ga0306921, IMG submission 203760) | Lab enrichment of tropical soil microbial communities from Luquillo Experimental Forest, Puerto Rico - statoxic.12C.oxic.44.000.080 (v2)... | ecosystem: Environmental > Terrestrial >... | reverse complement strand
CGTAGTAGCCGCTCGGCGCCACCATGGCGCCGCCGAACAGCGAGTAGGCGGGGCGCTGGTCGAACGAGTGGCCTACCGAGTCCTGGCGTGCCGCGAGGCTCGCGGCGCGCGCGATCCGCACCTCGGGGGCGCGCTCGCGGGCGCGGCGCACGCACTCGGGCACGGTCAGTGGCTCGGCGGCGCCTGCCTGCGCGGGCCCTGCCAGCCAGAGCGGGACGGCGGCCAGCAGTGAAGCCACGGCATGTTTCATCCGATCATCATAGCGCGCACGGACGGTGCCCACATCCCACGAGAACGCCTTCTTACCGGTAAAATCCACGTCATGGCACGCATCGTTTTGAATACGTTTGGCTCGCTCGGCGACCTGCATCCCTATCTCGCGATCGCGCTCGAGCTGCAGCGTCGGGGCCACCAGCCGGTGGTCGCGACGCACGGGCTCTACCGCGCGCGCATCGAGGCGCTGTCGCTCGAGTTCGCACCGGTGCGGCCGCACGGTGAGGATTGGGGCGAGCCCGCGGGCGTGATCCGCGAGGCCATGGACGCGAAGCGCGGCAGCGAGGTGGTCTTGAGGAAGCTCGTGCTTCCCCACCTGCGCGAGAGTCGCGACGACCTCCTCTCTGCGGTGCGCGGCGCGGACCTGATCGTGGACCACGTGCTCGCGTTCACGGCGCCGCTCGTGGCGGAGACACTTGGGCTGCAGCGCGTGTCCACCGCGCTCCAGCCTCTCGCGATGTTCAGCCGCCACGACCCGCCCGTGAATCCCGCGGTGCCGTGGCTCGCGCCGCTCCGGACGCTGGGACCCGCGGCGTGGGGCGTGTTGTGGTGGCTCGCCCGCATGAGCACCGGACGCCATTTCCGCGACGTGCACGCGATCCGTCGCGAGATGGGACTGCCGGCCACCCGACGCCATCCGCTGTTCGACGGCGCTTCGTCCGACCTCCACCTGGTGCTGTTCTCGAAGGAGCTGGCGGCGCCGCAGCCGGACTGGCCGGCGAGCAGCGTCCAGACGGGCTTCCCGATCCACGATCGCGGCGAGGCCGGCGAGCGGCTGCCGCTCGCGCTCGACGTGTTCCTGCGCCAGGGCACGCCGCCGATCGTGTTCACGCTCGGCTCCTCGGCCATCCACGCCGCGGACGGCTTCTACGTCGCGGCGGCGGAGGCGGCTCGCGCGCTCGGCCGTCGCGCCGTGCTCCTGACCGGCGATCAGGCCTTGAACCCCGTGCCCGGCGTGCCGCCGGCGGCGCACGCGCCCGCGGGGGCGCCGATCGTGACCGTGCCATACGCGCCGTATTCCGAGGTCATGCCGCGCGCGTGCGCGGTCGTGCACCAGGGCGGCGTGGGTACGACCGCGCAGGCCATGCTCGCCGGACGACCCACGCTCGTCGTGCCGTTCAGCCACGACCAGCCGGACAACGCCGACCGGCTCCGCCGTCATGGCGTCGCGCGCGTGCTCCCTCGCACGCAGGTGAGCGCGGAGGCGTTCGCGCGCGAGCTGGCCACGCTCCTCGCCGACGAGCCGCTCGCGGCACGCGCGCAGGCGATGGCGGCACGCGTGAAGCAGGAGCCCGGCGCCGCCGGCGCCGCCGACGCCATCGAGGCGCTGCTCGCGCGCGCCGGGGCGCGGGGCGCTACGAGCCGACGAGCTTCGGCCGCGGCTTCATCCGCCTGAGCGTCTCGCGCAGCGGCGCCGTCACCGCCCGCGTCACCTCGGCGTCGCAGGGTTGGAATCCGCGCGACCGGCGCGCGTTTGCTTGGCCCCCGCGCCGCCGCCTAACCTGCTCGGGCTCTGGGGTTCCGAACGTCATGGAGGGAGATCCCGTGTCGCGTCCTGCCGCACTCGCGCTCGTGACCGCACTGCTGTCGCAGGCGCTGCTCGGCTGCTCCGGCAACAACCAGCCGATCATCACCGTGGGCAGCCAGAAGGTCACGGTGGCCGACTACGAGCGCACGGCCCGCGGCGCGCAAGCCCAGTACGAGGGCGCCCCCGAGTCGGCGAAGGCCCTGTTCGTCCAGGACCTGGAACGGCGCGCGCTGATGCTCGAGTACGCGCACCTCCAGGGCCAGGAGCACGCGAGCGTGGTCGTGAACACCGACCACGACAACGAGCAGCGCGCGCTCGTCCAGTCGCTCTATGTTCGGCTCGCGAGCCCCGCGCAGCGTGTCTCCGAGGCCGAGGCACGCGCGCTCTGGGAGGCGCGCAAGACGGAAGCCCAGGTGTGGCTCCTCTACACCTCGTCCGAGCCGAGCGCGCAGACGGCGCTGGCGCGGCTCCGGAAGGGCGAGCCATTCGAACAGGTGTCGCGCTCCTACAGCCTGCCCGGGCTGCTGCCGCCCGACGGCAACATGGGCTGGATCGCGCCCGGAGCCCTGCCCGACCCGCTCGACGGCGCGATGCGCACGCTCAAGGTGAACGAGGTGGGCGGACCCTACGAGTCGCGCGAGGGCTGGTTCCTGCTCAAGGTGACCGAGCGCCGACCGCACGAGCAGGGCCCGTTCGAGACGCAGCGCAGCGCCATGATCGACATCCTGCGCCAGCGCAAGCAGCGTGCGGCATTCAATCGCGCCTACAACGAGCTCAAGTCCGATTACGACGTGAAGATCGCGCCGGACGGTCCGCAGCTGCTGTTCCGCGTCGAGAACGCGGTCTCGCCGCTCACGCCGACGCCGGACCAGCGGCAGATGCCGCTCGCCACCTACCGGGGCGGCGTGTACACGCTCAACGACGCGCTCACGGACCTGCAGCGCGTCGACTCGCAGAAGCCGCCGTTCCAGCTGCTGCCGGCGGTCGAGCTGTGGATCGAGCAGCAGACGATGACGCAGGTGGCCATGCTCGAGGCGCGCCGGCGTCACCTGAACGAGGAACCCGACCTCGTCGCGAGCCTGCGCGCGCAGCGCGAGCAGCTGCTCTTGAACGGCGTCTACCAGGCGGCCGTGGCGGCCGTGCCGCCGCCTGGGCCCGATCTCGTGAAGCTGGCCTGGGAGCGCGTGAGCCATCTGTACACGAAGCTCGAGGCCGCGCACATCGCGGTGGTCGAGGTCGCGGACACTGCCGTGGCCCGTCGCCTGCTGGACGCGCACGCGACCACGCCGTTGCTGGCGGACGCGGCGCGGAAGGTGGACGCGGCGCTCGCGGTCACCGAGACCACGATCCATTTCCCGAACGACGACCCGGACTGGACGGCGCTCACCCCGATGTTCCAGTCGCAGCCGCCGGGCGCCTGGGTCGGCCCCGAGCCGCGACCCAAGGGCTGGCGCTTCATCCAGCTCCTCGACAAGCAGATGAGCGAGCAGAAGTTCGAGGACCTGCCGCCGTCGCTGCAGCAGAATATCGCGGGCAGCGCGAGCGAGCTGGCCCGCGATCAGCGCTTCACGCAGTTCACGGACTCGCTCGCCACCGCGTTCCAGCCGGTCGTGGACCACGCGCGGATCGCGAAGCTGCCGTGGCCCGTGCCGATGCCCGCGGACGCGGCGCGCTAACGCAGCTTCCTGCGCACCTCCGCTGCGCGCCGCTCGCTGGCCTCGACGCGCGTGCCGTCCTTCAGCCGCAGCACGAGCACGCCGTCCTCGGCGCCGTAGCTCTCGATCGCGCTCATGTTGACGAGCGCGCCGCGATGGACCCGCACGAACTGGCCCTCAGGCAGGCGCTCCTCCAGCTCCTGCAGCGTGTAGTCGACCAGGAACTCCTTGCCCTCGGCGCGCGCCAGCACGAGGCGGTCGCGCGAGAACACGATCGGCACCTGGGCGAGGTCCAGGAGCTTCACCTCGCGCCGGTGGCGCACGGGCAGCCGGAGCAGCGGCGCCGTGGCCGTGGCCAGGGCCTCCGAGCCGAGCGCGCTCCGCACCGCGGCGGCGTTGCCCGAGCGCTTGGCGCCGCTCGCGGCCTCGCGCACCACGCGCTGCACCGTCTCGGCCAGGCGCTCGCGGCGGATCGGCTTCAGCACGTAGTCGAGCGCCGCCAGCTCAAACGCCTCGATCGCGTGCTGGTCATAAGCGGTCACGAACACCACGATCGGCGCGTCGTCACCCTTCAGGTGCCGCGCCACCTCGAGGCCGGAGAGGTCGGGCATGTGGATGTCGAGGAACGCCGCGTCGGGCTTGGTCTTGGAGATCAGGGCCAGCGCCTCGCCGCCGCCCTTGGCCACGCCGGCCACTTCGATGTTCTCGTGCTCGGACAGCAACCGCTCCAGGTACTGGCGCGCCCGCGGCTCGTCATCGGCGATCACCACGCGTAGGCGTTCGGACATCGTCACTCGCTTCCTCCGGTCGGGATGGGCCACGCCATGCGGACGGCGAATCCGCCCTCGGGTCGCGGCGTGGCTTGCACTCGCGCGTCGGGCCCTGCGAAGTGGCGCACGCGCATTTCGAGATTCTCCAATCCAACACCCAGGCTCGGCGTGCCGTTGCCGTGCGGTACGCCGTCGTCGGCAAACTCCAGCTCGAACCAGCCGTTCGCCTGCCGCGCGTCGAGCGTCATGCGGAGCGACGTCTCGCCGGGCTTGATGCCGTGCTTCAGGGAGTTCTCGACCAGCGGCTGAAGCAGCAGCGGCGGCACGCTCGCCATGAGGAGGGCGGGATCGCCCCGGTAGCGGAAGTGGAGCGGATTCTCGTAGCGCTCGCGCGCCACGCCCAGGTAGTCCTCGACGAACTCGATCTCCTCGGAGAGCGGCGCCGCCTGGCGCTTCCCCGCCTCCACCGTGTAGCGCAGCATGTCGGCGAGCCGCCCGGTGAAGCGCTGCGCCGCGAGCGGGTCGGTCTCGATCAGGTACGCGAGCGCGTTCAGGGCGTTGAACAGGAAGTGCGGCTGCACCTGCGCCTGGAGCGCACGCAGCTCGGCGCGCGTGGCCGCCACGCGCTCGGCGGTGAGGCGCAGGTTGTCGAGGCGCACGCCCGCCTGCGTCAGCAGCGCGTTCACCGGCCCGCGGGCGAACGCGGGCATTTTCTCCGGCTCGGCGAGGACGGGTGGGCCCGCGTCGGGCCACGCGATCTCGACCGGCCGGTGCAGGCCGCGCTCGATGCCGCTCTCCACCGCGCCGCGCACCTCCGCGCGGTCGAGCGCCGAGAGCAGGCTGTCGCCCGCGGCGTCGAGCGCCTCGCGCAGCGCCTCGGGATCGCGGCCGTAAACGCGGGCGATGGCGCGCTGCGTGCGCTCGCGCAGCGGCGCGAACGCGAACGCCAGGATCAGCGCCGCAATCACGTTGAACACCAGCGCCTGCTCGCCGGTGACCGTGGCGAACAGTCGTTGTCCGCCGAGCACGATGGCGAGGTAGATGGCCGCGAGCATGCCGGAGAGGAGCGCGTACGGCAGCCCGCCGACGATCAGCCGGCGAGGGTCGAACAGCAGGTCGCCGGCGATCAGGTAGGCGAGCACGATCGGCGTGGCGAGCCAGAGCACGAGCAGCACGCTGAACAGCACGTGGATCGGCGCCACCGCCGCGGAGGCGGCGAGCACCGGGTCCATCAGGTTGCCGCTGAAGCCCAGGTTGCTCACGAGCATGGTGAGCCCGACCACCATGGCGAGCGCGCGCTGGCCGGCCGTGGGCGACCAGCCGGGCTCGCTGCGGCTGTAGCGCAGGAACAGCGACGCGGTGCCGATCACCGCCGCCGCCCCCGGGTACCACGCGCCCAGCACCTCGGGCGGCATCAGGCGGATGTCGCGGAATTCGAGCAGCAGCAGCAGCGGCACGGCATAGCTCACGCACGTGAGCCAGAACCACGGGTTCTTCAGCCGCGAACCCGCCTTCCACCGCGGCCGGGGGAACACCGACATGAAGTGGACGAAGCTCGCCGGGTACAGGAGCACGAGCGCGTCGTAGAACGCGAGGTAGCTCTGGAACGCGGGGTCGGTCTCGACCTGCGCGTGCGCGAACACCGTGCGCAGCACGCCCAGGCCGTCGAGCGTGGCGTACCACAGGAACACCCACGCCGTACCGAGGTCGGGCCGCCGCCACACGAGCAGGAACGCGACGAGCGGTGCGGCCACGGCCACCGCGATCGTCGACGCGGAGAGCCGGAAGCGCTCCCACGGCGAGAGCCGTGTCGGCGGCAGCGTCACGTGGCGGCGGACGCCGTCGCGCTCGAACTCCAGGTCCAGGGGCCCGCGCGGCCAGCCTTCCGCGGCGAGCCGCGTGCGCACCAGCGAGTCGTCGAGCGAGACGCCGTTCAGCGTCACCAGCCGGTCGCCGGGCGCGAGCGTGCCGCGCGCGGGCGGGCCCAGCACGCGCTGCACCACGCCGCCGGGTCCGATGCGCGCGCCGAGCCGCGGGTAGGGCCCGTGCGTCAGGAATCGCGGCAGCGCCACGCCGAAGCCGGCGAGGAGCGCCGCCACCGCGAGAGCCCGCCGGATGCGCACATCGGAGGTCACCCTGAGACCATCCCACACGCGGCGCCGAGCGCGGCAGTCCGTGGGCCCGAGTGCGGCCAAGACCGCTCCGAACGCGTCTCGAACGCCTCGTTGCGCGCCGTGTCATGGATCGATACGTGGCGGAACCACAGGCATGCGACGGACGTCTAGCTCATGGGGAAAGGATCCAGACGATGATCACGCAACTCGGGTCCGGCGGCGCCGCAGCGGTGACAGGCGGTGCGCCTCCCGCCGTACCGCGCCGCACGCACGCGCGCACCGCGAGCCGCTCGCGCTGGCGGCGGTCGTCCTGCTGGTGGCGGCCTACACCGCCGACGTGCTCACCGGCAGACGCGCGCCGTGGGCGATCTCCAGCGCGAGATGCTGCCGAAGGAGACCCCGACGTCCCCGGCTACGACTGGGACACCACGTATGTCGCCAGCACGCGCGCGGGCGGCGACTACTACGACTTCCTGCCCTCTAAAGACGGCCGCGTCGGCATCGTGGTGGCGGACGCCTCGGGCCACGGCGCCGGCGGCGGTGCCGATGGCGATGTTCCGCGCGCTCGTCCACGCGGCGCCGGGCGCACGCTCGGCGGGCACCCCGTGCGCGGCCCCGGAGGCGCTGCTCGCGCGCATCAACGTCGAGCTCGCCGGGACCATGGCGCCCGGACGCTTCGTCACCGCGCGCATCGCCGCGCCTCGAGCACTCGCTCGCCCGCGCCAACGGCGAAGGGCTGACCTCGGTGCGCATGAGCGTGCTCACCGCGCTCCAGCTGCACCGTCGCGGCGCACCGCTCGGCGACGACCTGTCGCTGCTGCTGTTGCGGCGCGACGCGTTCGACGGGCTGCGGCTCGCCACACCCGAGCCGTGACTGCGGCGCCTGGAGGTGGCGCCGCGGAGATCGTGCGAGGCGCCGCACGACGAGCGCTGACCGCGCGCCCCCTGTCCCGGAAGCGCAAATCCTTGGCGGCCGCGGGAAGCGCCCTGCCGCCGATGCCGTAGCCGGGGTGGCGGGGGGCCGGGCAATCGCTATACTCGCTCGCGCTTTCCGCATGCTCTCCTGCATGACTTCCCTGCCTCGATCCGTGCGCCGCACGGGTCCAAAGGGCACCCACGTGCCCCTGCCGTACCCGAACGGAGGATCCCGCTTGTCCACGATCTCCCCCCGCAGCCCGCGGGCGCACCGGTGTTCCTGGCTGACGTTGCTCCTCGCGCTGGCGCTCGCCGGCCCCGTGCCTGGCACGGCCACGCTCGCCCGGGCCCAGGCCGCGGCCGCGCCGCCGAAGAAGCCCGCGGCCAAGCCCGCGTCCACGGCGCCGGCCACGACGACGCACACCGGTGCCGCGGCGCCCGCAACCAAGGCCGCGTCCAAGCCGGCCCCGGCGACCCGGAATCCCAACGAGATGGCGCTCGACGCCATCGCCGCCATGGTGAACGACGAGCCGGTGCTCGCGAGCGACGTGGAAGAGCAGCTGTTCCTGTTCCTCCAGCGCGCGCAGGTGCAGCCCGACTCCTCGCAGGTGGACACGCTCCGCCGCCAGGTGCTGGACCAGCTGATCGACGAGAAGCTGGTGCTGGCCGAGGCCAAGAAGCAGAACCTCTCCGTGTCGCCGGCTGAAGTGCAGAAGCAGGTGGACAGCGCCATCTCCGAGGCCAAGCAGCGCTACGGCGGCGACGACGGCTTCCACGAGCAGCTCGCGAAGGAGAACACCACCGAGGCCCGCCTGCGCGAGCGCTACAAGGGCGACATCGAGAAGCAGATGTTGGAATCGATGGTGGTGAAGAAGCTGTTCCCGAAGAAGACCGTGAGCCAGGCGGACGCCGAGGCGTATTTCCAGGCCCACAGGGACAAGTTCCCGAAGGTGCCGCCCCAGCTGCACTTGCAGGTCATCCAGATCGTGCCGACGCCGGATTCGCTGGCGCTCAAGGCCGGCAAGGCGCGCATCGACTCGGTGAGGAAGCGCATCGTCGTCTCCGGCGACAAGTTCGCGAAGATCGCGGCCGACGTCTCGGACGATCCCGGCACGGCCAAGTCGGGCGGCGACCTCGGGTTCTTCCGCCGCGGGCAGATGGAGCCCACGATCGAGGACGCGGCCTTCGGGCTCGGGAACGGCAAGGTGTCGCAGCCCATCCGCACGCCCTACGGCTGGCACCTGATCGAGACCATCGAGCGCGACACCGTGCGCGGGCCGGACGGCAAGGATTCGCTCGGCACCGACGGCAAGGCGATCCAGGAGGTGCACGCACGTCACATCCTGGTCAAGGTCACCCCGAACGATGACGACGTGCAGCGCGCCCAGGCGCTGGCCCAGAGCGTGCGGGAGCAGGCGGCCAGGGGGGGCGATTTCGCCGCGCTGGTCAGGAAATACAGCACCTATCGTGGCCCGTCATCGGCCGATGGCGACGTGGGTTTCCTGAGCCTCGCCTCGCTCCAGCCCGGCATCCGGGCGGGCCTCGAGCCGCTCAAGGTCGGCGAGGTGAGCCAGGTGCTGCCGAACGCACAGGGATTCAATATCTTCAAGGTCCTGGAGAAAAAGCCCGAAAGAGACTACGAGCTGGCCGAGATCAAGCAGGAGCTGCCCGACGCGGTGGCCGACGCGCAGTTCCGGGACAAGTACGAAGCGTGGTTGAAGACACTCCGGAGCAAGGCGCAGATCGAGTACCGCAACCTGTAAGCGAACGCAGCCAGGAGGCGCGATGATCGCATTCGAGCACGTGACCAAGCGCTACGGAGAGCGCCTCGCGCTCGACGACGTGACGTGGCGGATGGAAGAGGGCGAGTGCGCCGTCGTCCTCGGTCACAGCGCGGCGGGCAAGACCACGCTGCTCCGGCTCATCACGCACGAGACGCAGCCCACCACGGGCACGGTCACGGTGGGCACGTTTCGGGGCGGCCGGCTGTCGCGCTCGCACCGCGCGCTCCTGCGCCGCACGATCGGCGTCATCTACGAGGACTTCCGGCTGCTCTCGGACCGCACCGTGTTCGAGAACGTGGCGCTGGCGCTGCGGATCGCCGGCCAGCACGACGAGAGCGAGGTCACGCCGAAGGTGTTGAGCGCGCTGCGGGAGGTGGGGCTCGAGTCCCACCGCGACCTGCTGCCGGCGGAGCTGTCGTTCGGCGAGCGCCAGCGCTGCGCCATCGCGCGCGCCGTCGTCAACCGGCCGACGCTGATCCTCGCCGACGAGCCGACCGGCGCGCTCGAGCCGAAGAGCGCCGCCGAGGTGCTGTCGCTGCTGCTGCGCATCCACAAGGAGGGCGCGGCGCTCCTGCTCGGGACCACGCGCGTCGAGGTGGCGAACGTGATCGGAGGCAAGCGCTACCTGCTGGAGGACGGCCGGCTGCGCGAAGGGGCGCCGGGCTCGGTGCCGATGCAGGCGGCCGCGACCGGCACGGGAGGGCTCTAGGCCATGCAGCTCTACTTCTGGCGCGAGGCCTGGCGCAGCTTCCGCACGCACCGCGGGCTCGCGGTGACCTCGATCCTGTCGCTCGCCGCGCTGCTCACGCTCTCGGGCATCTTCATGCTCGTCGACCACAACGTCGGCCAGGCGCTGAACGCCATCGGCGACCGGCGCGAGATGATCATCTATCTCAAGGACGAGGTGAGCGAGGCCCAGCTCGCCGAGCTGATGGACAAGGTGAAGCAGTACTTCGGCGAGCCGACGTACGTGACCCGCCAGCAGGCGTGGGACGAGCTCTCGCAGCAGATCGGCGACCCCGACCTGCTCTCGGGCGTCGAGGACAACCCGCTGCCCGCGAGCCTGCGCGTGCGCCTGAAGCCCGAGCTCCTGAACTACGCGGCGATGGAGCAGGCCGCGAAGCAGGTGCTGGAGTTCCCCGAGGTGGAGGACGTGCGCTACGGCGCCGACTACATCCGGCGCCTGGACGAGTTCTCGACCGGCGTCACCACCGGCGCGTGGGCCGCGGGCGCGCTCGTGGCGCTGGCGATCGTGCTCGTGCTCTACAACACGCTTCGCCTGACGGTCGTGGCCCGCCGCCAGCAGGTGGAGATCATGCTGAAGCTCGGCGCCAGCGACCGGTTCATCGCCACGCCGTACGTGATGGAAGCGATCATGCACACGGTGATGGCCGCGGGCGCAGCACTCCTGCTCGTGTTCGCGCTGCAGCGGGCGCTCGCGCCGCGCCTGGCCGGGCTCACGTTCCTGCCGTGGCCGTGGTCGCTGGCGTTCGTGGGCGTCGCGGTCGCGGTCGCGTGGGTGGCGTCCGCGACGGCGCTCACGAGGATCCTGCGGACGATCGGGTCGTGAGCACGGCACGCGTCGCCGGCCTGCTGCTGGCGCTCGCGATCCTCGTGGGCGGCGGCGTCGCGCGGGCGCAGCAGGACAGCCTCGAGGCCGAGAAGCGCCGCGAGCTGGAATCGCTGAGCCAGCAGGCGAAGGAGAAGCGCGCGCAGGCCGGCGCGCTCAAGGGCCAGGAGACGCGCGCGCTCGGCGACCTGAAGCGCACCGAGCGCGACCTGGCGGCCACGCGCAAGCGGCTGAAGACGCTGCACGCGCGGCGCGAGCGGCTGGACGACCAGCTCGTGCTCACGCGCGCGAACCTCGAGCGGAGCGTCGCGTCGCTCTCCACCAAGCGCGACCAGCTCGCGCACCGGCTGCGCCACATCTACATGGAGGGCCCGGCGCGCGACCTCGAGTTCCTGGTCTCCACGAAGTCGTTCGCCGGGCTCATGATGCGCTGGGACTTCCTGCAGATGGTGGCCGAGCAGGACCGGCTGCTGCTCGAGAGCGTCGAGACCGAGAAGGACAAGGTCGAGGCGAACAAGAAGCGGCTCGAGTCGAACCTGCAGGAGGTCTCGGTGAACGCCCAGCGCACCACGAAGGAGAGCTCGAAGCTCACGAACCTGCGCGAGTCGCGCGCGAGCACCGTGCAGCAGATCCAGTCGAAGCGCGAGGAGTACGAGGCCGCCGCCGCCGAACTCGAGCGCAGCGCGCGCGCCGTGGCGGCGCTGCTGGCGCGGCTCGAGCGCTCGCGCCAGGCCGAGGCGACGAAGGCCCGCGGCGAGGGCCGCAACCCGCAGCCCTACAGCGGCGACTTCGCCCGCGGCCAGGGCCAGCTCGACTGGCCGGTGCAGGGGAACATCGTCGGCCACATGGGCCTCGAGACGCACCCCAGATTCGGCACCCAGGTGCGGAACGACGGCATCGACATCGCGGTGCCGAGCGGCACGCCGGTGCGCGCGGTGGCGAAGGGCCGCGTGGACTTCGCGAACGACGACTACGAGGGCATCGGCGGCATGGTGGTGCTGAACCATGGCGACGGCTACTACACCATCTATTCGCACCTCTCCGAGGTGAACGTCTCGAGCGGCATCGAGGTGAACTCGGGCACGGTGATCGGCCGCTCGGGCGAGACCGGGTCGCTGAAGGGTCCCGTGCTTCACTTCGAGGTCCGCAAGGGCGCGACCCCGCTCAACCCGGAGAGCTGGCTGCGATAGACTGCGCCGCATGCTCACCGCGACGCTCTCCACGCTCCTCGGCCAGCCCGAGGTCTCGGCGTTCCTGCGCGGTATCGTCTCGCGCGGCCGGTACGCGAACGCCTACCTGTTCCACGGGCCGCATGGCGTCGGCAAGGGCACCGCGGCGCTGGCGTTCGCGCGCGCGGCGCTGTGTGAGCGCGTGCCGGGGGCCGCGAGCGCCGATCGTGGGGCGTCGCTGTTCGACGAGACGCCCGCCATCGAGACCGCACCGGGCGACGATGCATGCGGCGAATGTCGCGGCTGTCGCATGACCGGGACGCTCCAGCACCCGGATCTCCGGTTCCTGTTCCCGGTTTCGGGCGAGGAGCGAGCGCTCGAGGGGACGATCGAGGAGACGCTGGAGGCCCTGCGCAAGGACCCGCTCCACGTCTTCCAGTACGAGAAGGCGGCGAGCATCCGCATCTCGCAGACGCGCGAGCTGATCGCGGAGCTGGGCTATCGCCCGCACACGGCGTCCCGCCGCGTGGTCGTCGTCCGCGACTGCGACCGCATGCGCGAGGACCAGTTCTCGGCGCTCCTCAAGTCCATCGAGGAGCCGGGGGCTTCCACGCTCTGGGTGCTCACCACGGCGCACCTCGCGCGCGTGCCGGCCACGATCCGCTCGCGCTGCCAGCGCGTGCGCTTCCGGCCGTTGCCGGAATCGCTCGTGCGCGAAACGCTCGAGCGGGAGGCCGGCGTCGAGGAGAAGGAGGCGCGCGTGCTGGCGGCACTTTCCGCCGGCTCGCTCGCCCGGGCACTGGCGATGCGCGACGCCGACATGAAGTCGCAGCGCGACGCCGCGCTGGCGCTGCTCGGGCCGGCGGTCGAGCGCCGGCCCGACGTGCTCTGGCGCGGCATCCAGCAGGCGACCGGCTTCGGCAAGGCCGGCCGCGAGCGACTCCGGCTCATGCTCGAGTTCCACCAGCTCTGGCTGCGCGACGCGCTCCACCTGCGCTACGGCGCCGCGCCGGAGAGCCTCGTCAACCGCGACCGGGTCGCGCTCCTCCGGGAGTTCGTCGCGCGGCTCGACGCGGCCGAGATCCGCCGCCGGCTGCTCGTGCTCGAGGAGGCGCTCCGGAGCATCGACGGCAACGTCTCTCCCGACCTGACGCTCTTCTCCGCGCTCTCGCGCGCGGCGGGCGACCGGCTGGGCGAGGGCGCCTGGCCCGCCCACGCCACGGCGCGCTGGGACGTCTAGCGCTCTTCGGCCGCTAAGGCTTTCTCCCCATCACCCACGAGCGCGAGCACGGAGGCCCTGTCCAGCCGGTCGACCTCGGGCGGCTTCGCGGGCCGCCGCATCGCGGTAGCGAGGTAGACCGCCGGCAGGACCAGCAGCGTCAGGATCGTCGCCGAGAACAGCCCGCCGATCACCACCACCGCCAGCGGGCGCTGGGTCTCGGAGCCGATCCCGCGCGAGAGCGCCATCGGGAGCAGCCCGAGCATCGCCAGCAGTGCGGTCATCATCACCGTCCGGAACCGTGTCGTGGCGCCCTCCCACACCGCGTCGTGGACCGGGAGGCCCTCGGCCCGGAGCTGGTCGAAGCGCGTCACCATCACCACGCCGTTCAAGACGGCCTGCCCGAACAGCGCGATGAACCCGATCGCCGCGGACACGCTCAGCGGGATGTGCGTCAGGAGCAGGGCGAGCACGCCCCCGATGAGCCCGAGCGGCACGTTCATGAGGATGATGAGGGCGCTTCGCAGGGAGCCGAACGCGTTGAACAGCAGCACGAAGATCAGGAACACGCTGATCGGCACCACGATCGCGAGCCGCGCCATCGCACGCTGCTGGTTCTCGAACTCCCCGCTCCACGTCAGGTGCCAGCCGGGCGGCAGCGACACCCGGCGGGCGCGCGCCTTCATGTCGGCCACGACGCTGCCCATGTCGCGGCCGTGGATGAACACGCTGACGGCGGAGAGCCGCGTGCCGCCCTCGCGGCTGATGTTCATGCTGCCCGACGCCTCGCGGAAGCTCGCCACCTGCTCGAGCGGGACGTGCATCCCGTCGGGCGTGTCGACCAGGAGCCGCTTCATCTCGGCCAGGCTCCGCTTCGGCTCCGGCAGGCGCACGACGACGCTGAAATGGCGCTCGCCCTGCCACAGCTCCGTCGCCTCCCGGCCGGCGAGGCCGATGTCGATGACGTCCTCGATGTCGCCCACGTTGAGCCCGAACCTCGACGCGCGCTCGCGATCGATCTCGATCAGCGCCTGCGGAACCTCGCCGGCGCGGTCCACGGCGACCGTCGCCACGCCGCGCACGCCCGCGATCGCGGTCATCAGCTCGTGAGCCGTGGCGCGCAGGCGTGCGCTGTCGTCCCCGAACACCTTGAGCACGACCTGCCCGTCGATCTGCGAGATGCTCTCGAGCACGTTGTCCCGGATCGGCTGGGAGAAGCTGATGTCCACGCCGGGGATCGTCGCCAGCTGCCGGCCCATCTCCTCGATGAGCCGTTCCTTGGTCCAGCCAGGGCGCCAATCGCGCTGGGGCTTCAGGTCGACGAAGATCTCCGCCATGTTGATCGGCTTGGGGTCGGTGCCGTCCTCGGGCCGTCCGGCCTTCGACACCACCGTGCTCACCTCGGGAACCTTGAGCAGGGCCTCGCGCATGCGCCTGCAGTACAGGCGCGCCCCCTCCACGGAGATGCCGGGAGGCAGGTTCGCGTTCACCCAGATGCTGCCCTCGTTCAGCTCGGGCAGGAACTCGCTTCCGAGCCGAGGCGTCAGCGCCATGGTCGCGAGGAACACCCCCAGCGCCAAAAGCACGACCCGGCGTGGACGCGCGAGCGCGAGCCGCAGCGCCGGGGTGTAGGCGCGCTTGAGCCAGCGCACGACGCGGGTCTCCTGGTGCGGCAGCCGCCCGCGAAGCGCCAGCAGGCAGAGCAGGGGCACCAGAGTGAGCGAGAACACGAGCGAGCCGATCAGCGCGCTCGTCACCGTCCACGCCATCGGCGAGAAGATCCGGCCCTCGTGACGCTGCAGCGTGAAGATCGGGATGTGCGCCGCGATGATGATGAGCATCGAGAAGAATGCCGGTCGCCCGACCTCGGTGGCGCCCGCCTCGATGATCCGGAGCAGCGCCCCGTGTTCGCGGTCGTCGTCGGCCGCGAGCCGCCTGAAGATGTTCTCGACCACGATCACGGCGCCATCGACGATGATGCCGAAGTCCATCGCGCCGAGCGACAGCAGGTTCGCCGGGATGCCGCGCCACGTGAGCCCGACGAACGTCGCCAGCAGCGACAGCGGGATCACGCTGGCCACGATCATCGCCGCGCGCAGGTTGCCGAGGAACACGAGCAGCACGAGCGTCACGAGCATCGCGCCCTCGACGAGGTTGTGGAACACCGTCTCGAGCGTCGTGTGGATCAGCCACGTCCGGTCGTAGTAGGGCTCCAGGCGCACGCCCTTCGGCAGGATCGTGTCGTTGAGCAGCGCCACGCGCTGCTTGAGCGCAGCGAGCACCTCGGACGGGTTCTCGCCCTTGCGCATCAGCACGATGCCGGTGACCACGTCGTCCTCGTGGTTCACGCCGACCACGCCCTCGATCGGGACGTTGCCCGGCTCCACGTCGGCGATGTCGCGCACCCGCAGCGGGACGCCCGCGCGCGCGGTGACCACGATGTCGCGGATCTCCGCCGCCGATCGCAGCAGGCCGACGCCGCGGATCAGGTACTGCTGCTCGCCCTGCGTCACCTTGCTGCCGCCGACGTTCGCGTTGCCGCGGCTCAGCGCGTCGTAGAGCTGCTGCAGCGACACGCCGTAGAAGCGGAGCTTCGCCAGGTCGGGCTGGACCTCGAACGTCTGGATGCGGCCGCCCAGCGCGACCACGTCCGCCACGCCCGGCACGGCGCGCAGGTTGCGCTCCACAACCCAGTCCTCGAGCGTGCGCAGCTCCCGCGAGTCGTGGCCCGGACCGACCACGCGGTAGCGGTAGATCTCCCCGATCGCCGTCGACAGCGGCTCCAGCTCGGCGTGGAGGCCCGCGGGCAGGTCGGCGGTCGGGAGCCGCTCGAGCACCTGCTGGCGCGCGGCCGCGTCGGTGATGCGGTCGTCGAACGTGAGCATGATGAACGAGAGCCCGAACTGGGTGTGGGAGAACATCCGCACCATGTGCGGCAGCCCGTTCAACGCCGTCTCCAGCGGCATCGTGACCTGCTGCTCGACCTCCTCCGGCGCGCGTCCGGGGTAGAGCGTGATGACCGTGGCCTGCGTGTCGGAGACGTCCGGGAACGCCTCGATGGGCAGCCGCAGGAACGCCGTCACGCCCAGACCGACGAACAGCACGGCGATGAGCGCGACGAACAGCGGCTGCCGCAGGGCGAAGGCGACGACGCGCTGGATCATCGGAGGCGCACGCCCGGACTCAGTCGAACAGCTGCTCCAGCAGGACGCAGCCCTCCGTCACCACGCGCTCGCCCGCGTGCACGCCCGCCGAGATCAGCACACGGTCGTCGTGTTCGTCGTGGACGTCGACCTGGCGGCGGACGAACGTGCCCGGCTGCTCCTCGACGAACACGTAGTGCCGGTCACCCTTGAGGAACACGGCGGGCGCCGGCACGCTCACGTCCGCCGAGGCGCGGGTCGGCGCATGGACGCTCACGAACATCTCCGCCTTGAGCTGCCGGTCCGGATTCGGCACCGTGCCGCGCGCCCGGAGCGTGTGCGTGACCGGGTCGATCGCCTCGGAGACGACGTCGAGCCTGCCCTCGAAGTGCCGGTCCGTGAACGCGCTCGAATCGATCTCGAGGCGGGTTCCCGGCGCCAGCGCGCCCAGGTCGGCCTCGCTGGCGTCGAGTTCGATCCACAGCCGGGTGGGGTCGCTCAACACGAACAGCGGCGAATAGAACTGCGGCGCGTTCGCGAGCATCTGGTCGGGCCGGGTCTCCTGGCCGGGGGTGACGTTGCGCTCGACGAGCGTGCCGGCGATCGGGCTCCGCAGCAGGAACACGCCGTCGACCGAGTCGGCCGGGGCCCCGTAGGGGGCCAGCCGCGCCTGTGCGCGCTCGCGCTCCGCGGTCGCCCGCGTGGACTCGGCCTCGGCCGCCTCGAGTTCCTTGAGCGGCGCCGCGCCGTTCTCGTACAGCTCGCGCAGCCGTGTCAGGTTGCTCGCCGCCAGACGCTCGGCGCTCTGGGCCGTGCGCGCGTCGGCCTGCGCCTGGCCGTAGTCCGGCGACTCGATCTCGGCAAGCGCCGTGCCCTTCGCCACGGCGCATCCCGTGCCCACGAGGACGCGGCGGACGCGCCCGGCGAACGGCGTGAACACGCGCACGGTGAGATCCTCGTCCCAGACGAGATGACCGAAGAAGCGCGCCGTGCGGACTCCTTCCGGGTCGGCGTTCACGACGCTCAGCGCCCCGAGCTGCGGGGCGTCCGAGGGGAATACGATGCGGTCGCCGACCACCCGGGGATCGGGGATCGGGGTGGCCACCTGCGTTCTATGGCAGCCGGTGGCGAGCAGCGCGGTCGCGGCGAGGACCGGCAGCATGCGGCCACGTGCACGGGTCATCGAACCTCCATCGAGGTCGTGGTCATCGCGGCACGCAGCCGCGCGGCAGCGATCACCTCGTCGCTCGCTGCCTGCATCGTGGCAAGGCGGATCTCGTTGTCGCTGCGCTGCGCGCCGAGCAGGTCGACGAGCGACGCGCCACCCTTCTCGTAGGCGAGTGACACGCTGCGGCGCACGGTCTCGGACCGCGGCCGCAGCTCGTCCCGGTAGACCTGCCAGCGCGCCGTGGCCTCGTCGTACGCCCGCTGCGCCGCCGCGAGATCCGCGGCCGCGCTCGCCTCCGTGCGGGCCGCCGCGTGCCGGGCCTGGTCCCGTGAGGCGCGGGCGGCTGCGATGGAACCGCCATTCAGGTTCCACAGCGGCAGCGTCAGCGCGAGGCCGACGCCGACGGAGTTGGACCTCACCGGCGGCTCGTGCTCGAGCTGGAACAGCAGCGTGGGCTCGGGGATCCGCTTCGACCGCTCGAGATCGAACGCCGCATCGGCGCGGCGGGACTCCGCCTTCGCGGCCGCGAGGTCGGGCCGGACGCCCGCGGGGGGCGCGACCGGCACCGCCTCGGTCGTGTGCTCGACGAGCGTCTCGAGCGAGTCCGCGAGCTCGGTCACGCCCCTGGGCTCCGCCTGCCCGAGCAGCCGCTCGAGCGCGAGCCGCTGGACGAACGCCGTGCTCGTCGCGGTGTTCGCGTCCAGCTCGAAGCGCGAGGCGGCGATCGTGATCTGGTCGAAATCCGAGCGCGAGATGTCGCCCGAATGCCACCGCACCTCCGCGATGTGCGCCTCGTCGCGCAGGTACCCGGCCGATTCGTGCGCGATGCGGGCGTTGGCCTCGGCGAGCGCGGCGGCCGCGTAGGCCTCGACCACCTGGTCCTCGAGCATCCGCTTCAGGTCCGCGAACTGGTCGCGCGCCGCGTCGACCGTGGCCGCGGCCGCCTGCTGCCGCGCGTGACGCAATCCGCCGAGCTCGTACGGTTGGGCGATCTGCAGCACGTTGTCGTACTCCCGCGCCCACAGGTCGTTGCCCAGCTCCGTGCCGTCGCCGCCGGACACGTGGATGCGCGAGCTGAGCGCGGACACCGACGGGTTCGGCCATTCGCGCGCGGCGTGCAGCCCGGCCTCGGCGATGCGCGTGTCCTCGCCCGCCGACAGCAGGTCGAAGTTCTGGTGCAGCGCCAGGGCCAGGGCATCGTCGAGGTGCAATGGCGCGCCCGGCGGTGTGGGCAGCGGCGTCCCGGGTCGATCGGCTGCCGTGAGGAGGATCGCGAGGGCCATGCGGGCGACGGATGTGGAAATCACCACGCGATGCTAGGGAACGCGGCAAGCGATTGTCTGTGGAGTCAGGCCTGTTTGTCGTGTAGGACGCGGACCTACGCTTGTTCCGCGTCGAGCCGCGCCTGTTCAGGCGCGGTCAAGCACGATCGCGTTCGGCGAGCCAGCGCACGGCTTCGCGCAGCAGCTCGTTCGCCGTGTTGAGCCCGAGCTTGTCCTTGATGCGCGCGCAGTACGTCTGCACCGTCTTGGCACTCAAGTGCAGCGCGTCGGCGATCTGGCGCGTCTCACGGCCCTGACCCACGAGTCGGAACACGTCCAGTT
>Ga0306921_10002373_pt1 | contig 18913 bp, 16 predicted proteins | sample sta12Cox44000080_FD_203760 | JGI IMG/M metagenome (GOLD analysis project Ga0306921, IMG submission 203760) | Lab enrichment of tropical soil microbial communities from Luquillo Experimental Forest, Puerto Rico - statoxic.12C.oxic.44.000.080 (v2)... | ecosystem: Environmental > Terrestrial >... | reverse complement strand
CCAGGCCCCATCGCATCAGGCGAAAATGCCGCCCGCCATTCTCCAGGACCACAACAGGTACAGGTTGAGTTGGCGCAATGTTAAACCTTGGAGGGAAATTTGGTTGTTCAAGATAGCCAAAAATTTGCCTCAGGGCCTCGGGCGGCGAGGTGATCACGAAACGTCCACACATTGTGATGTCCAAATAGGTATGCGTTCAGCACCTTTTAACCCCGACCCTCAACACTGCGGCAAATGACAGCCGCCGCCGCCAAACCGGCACGATCCGAACCCGAGCCGGGCCTTGATGACGAGGTGCGGATCGCCCGGCTTCGCGCGGCCAACATCAACCCGCGCACCGGCCTGGCCACCGATTATCTCAACCATTTCAACGAAGCTATCATGCTTCTCGAAATGATTCCGGATATGCCGGAATGTGCAGAGGATTTTCTTTCCTGGCGGCCCCTCTCCTACGCGGAGCATTTCACGGCTTCGCGTTTCAAGGCGCGGGATCTTGCCATCGCCGCCTACAATTCCGCCGACATTCACATCCGCGCCGAGTTCGACAGCCTTACCAGCGCGATGACCTCGATCCTCTCCGCGGTAGGAGAAGCGTTGGTCAAAGCTCAGGAGGACAGGATTCGCGCAAGACTGGCCCAGCAGGCCATCAACTGGGTCAAGCCGCTGGTGATGCAGGCAGGCGCCATCATCAACGGCGGGGTCGAATCCGATGTCGAATTCATCATGTCTCGGTGACGGCCCTCGCCTTATCGCGGCATCGCATTAGACCTAATGCGATCTCTCAGGCATGATCTCCGCGCAAACGCGTTTCCGCGTTTGTCGCAAGAAAACCGCCCCACACTTTTCGGTATCATGCATTTTCAGGCATGATCTCATCCGAAAACCGCTCCACACTTTTCGGGATCATGCATTTTCGGGCATGATCTCATCCGAAAACCGCTCCACACTTTTCGGGATCATGCCTTGACGCCATCCCTGCACCCGTCGCATCCGCAGCTTGCCGTCAGTGCCGCGATTTTCCGCGATCGCAAGGTCCTTTTGGTGCGGCGCGCGCGATCGCCTGCCAAGGGCTTCTATTCGCTGCCGGGCGGCCGTGTCGAATTTGGCGAGACCCTGCACACCGCCCTGCAGCGCGAAGTCGGGGAGGAAACCGGGCTGAACATCGAAATCGTCGGTCTCGCCGGCTGGCGCGAGGTCGTGCCGGCGGTTGCGGGCGGCGGCCATTACCTGATCATGTCGTTTGCGGCGCGCTGGATCTCCGGTGAGGTGGTGCTCAATGACGAACTCGACGACCACAAATGGCTCGAGCCCATCGATCTGGGCGGGTTCAGGATCACCGGCGGCCTCGAAGAGGTCATCCAGTCGGCCCGCCGCCTGTTGGGACCCCAATAGCATCGACACAAGACTTGGGTGCCCCCACCCAACCCTCCCCCGCAAGCGAGGGAGGCAGATGCCTTGCTTCCAGCGCATTGGGGAGGCATATGGGGTTGTTCGGACCCCTTCATGTCAAAGCAATTTCTCGCCGCCCTGATCGTCGTTTCGTGCCTGTGCGGCCCTGTGCGGGCTCAGGATGCGCCCGCGCCTTTCGATAATGATCTGCAGCGACTCGCCGAAATTTTGGGAACCCTGCATTATTTGAGAGGCATTTGCGGCAGCAACGAAGGCGGCAAATGGCGCAACGAAATGCAGGCGCTGATCGATGCCGAAACCCCTTCCGGCGAAAGACGCGCCCGCATGATTGCCGGCTTCAACCGCGGCTATAACGGTTTCCAGCAGACCTATCGCAGCTGCACGCCGGCGGCCGCCGTCGCGATCCGCCGGTATATCGAAGAGGGCTCGAAGATCTCGCGCGATCTGACCGCGCGCTACGCCAACTAGTGACGTGGATTCGACATTCCCCACCCACCAGTGGCCCACTTTCCGAAGCCCCTGTGCGCCTGCAGCGCCCACCTTCCACGAACTTCGCAAAGTACGTCGATGGCACAGCAGGAGCTTCAAATCGGCGGCACCGGTCGCGAACTTTGACGCGCGGATGTCAAATCCAAAACTTCACCAGAATCTTGCGTTTGCCAGTGGTCCTTCAATCCCGACATTCGCAAGAGTGCCGCGCCCCTGACCGCCCGGTCGACGCTTAAGAGGTATCCGAATCTTTCGGCATGGATGCTTTCTAAGCGAGCAAGACCTGCCGCCGCATTGACATCTCGAGCGTGGCCGCCATTATGGCGGCGTTCAGGTGCGCTGAATCGAAAGATCGGCAGCATGGGAATGCGGTGAGGCTTTTAGCAAATTCGACGGCCGAATCCGCGACTGCGCCCGCAACTGTAAGCGGATAGTTCTTTTTCCATCGTGCCACTGGGCCTTTCGGACCCGGGAAGGCGGAGAAAGTGCATTGACCCGCGAGTCAGGAGACCGGCCTGGACGGTCATCCATCCGGCGTGCGGTGCGCGCGCTTGGGGCGGTTCTTTCGCTGCGATGACGAAACGAATCTGTCTCGCGGACGGAGGGCCGCCTTGGCTGCATGGGCTGAAATCATCGAATCGTTTTGCCGGAGATGCGCGCTAGCCGCGTCTTGTGCGGCCACCTTTGCGCTGTTTGCGGGCAACAGCTTTGCCGGCGATCTTTCACCCGCCTCATACGTGAAGGCGGAGCCTGCCGCCGTCGGCTACGACTGGACCGGCTTCTATCTCGGCGGTCATATTGGTCTGGCGGCCGGACATTCCAATTGGACGCTGGAGCCGCTTGGCGGCGGCGTGCCGACGGCCGGCTCGTTCGGACTGTATCGCTCGCCCAATGCCTTCACCGAAGGCGGCAGCTTCTTCGAGGGCGTGCAGGCCGGCTATAACCTCATGCTGCGCAACCGCGTGTTGCTCGGTATCGAAGCTGACGGGACGTTTCCCGCTTTTCCGGATCCCTCCGGCCTCACCATCGGCGGCGTTTCGAACTTTGCATCGCCATCATTCGGTGCGGGAACGTTCAGCGAAACCGTGCTGTCATCGGGCACGCTGCGCGGCCGCATCGGCTACGCGCCCGGCTCGTGGCTATTCTACGCAACCGGTGGCCTGGCCTGGACCTACAACCAGCAGACGTTGACACAGAACACGACCGGCAACGCCGAGGACCGCTTCCTCTGGCGCTTCGGCTGGGCAGCGGGCGCCGGTTTCGAGACGCCGATCGCACCGCACTGGACCGTGCGAGGCGAATATCTATGGACCGGTTTTCCCTCGGCCAGTGGAAACTTTCCGCTGTCAGGCCAGCATGTCAGTTCGGACTTCGCGGAGCATCAGCTTCGCCTTGCCCTCAACTATCGCTTTGACGATCCCTCGCGCCCCAATGCATTCGCTCCGTCGCGGTTCGTGCCTGCAGGCGATGACTTTGCCGTGCACGGACAAGCGACCTTTGTCGAACAGGCGTATCCGGCGTTCCGCTCGCCCTATGAGGGGCCGCACAGCCTCTCAGGCGGGGCGCAGTCAAAGCAGACGTTCGACCTCACGCTCTCGACCGGCGTCAATCTGTGGCAAGGGGCGGAGTTCTGGGCCAATCCGGAAATCGACCAGGGTTTTGGCTTCAACGACACCCATGGCGCGGCCGGCTTTCCGAGCGCGGAGTCCTACAAGCTCGGCTCGTCCACGCCCTATGCCAGAGTGCAGCGGGCGTTCCTGCGCCAGACCATCAATCTTGGCGGCGACACCGAAAAGGTCGATGACGATTTCTACCAGTTCAAGGGAACGCGCACTTCGGACCGCCTGGTGCTCACGGTGGGTCGCTTCGGCATCATCGATATCTTCGATACCAACCGCTACGCCAATAATCCGAAATCCGACTTCCTTAACTGGACGCTGATCAACGCCGGCACCTTCGACTATGCCGGCGATGGCTGGGGTTACAGTTACGGCGCGGCCGCCGAATGGTACACCGGTCGCTGGACGTTCCGCGGCGGCGTGTTCGATCTTTCGGTGACGCCCGCGGGCGGTGTGAGTCCGCTCGCCTACGCGCTCGATCCGACTTTCCAGCAATTCCAGACGGTCGGCGAAATCGAGGAGCGACATGAATTGTGGGGCCAGCCGGGGAAGATCAAACTCACCGGTTTCCTGAGCCGCGGCAGCGCCGGTGATTTTTCCAATGCCGTTGCGCTCGCGCAGCTGACCGGAATGCCTGCCGACATCAACGCGGTGCGCTCCTACACCAGCCGGGGCGGCGTCAGCGTCAATGTCGAGCAGCAGGTCACCGACACACTCGGTGCGTTCCTCCGCGCCGGCTGGGCCGACGGCAATATCGGCATTGCCGGCGTCGTCAACGGCATCACTGGAGCCCATATCGCGTTCCTCAACGCCGGCGGGCTCGGCATCCTCGTCGGCGACGGCCAGTTGCCGAACTACCGGACAGAGAAAATCTTCGAGGCCTATTACAGCTACGCGCTCACGCCTTCGACGCGACTGACCTTCGATTATCAATTCCTGGCCAACCCGGCCTACAACGCCGACCGCGGCCCGGTGAACATCTTTGCCGGCCGCGCGCACTGGCAGTTCTAGCGAAACTCGCGCAAATACCCGTACGTACAAGTAAAGGCTTCGCTTTGCGCCTTGGGATCAGGCGGCTCGCAGGTCGCGCGACGGCAGCTCCGGACACAGCACGAGCTTGCCCTCGAGACCGCCGGCTTCGAGACGCCGGTGCGCCTCGGCAACTTCGTCCAGAGGGATGCGCTCGGCCACGCGCGGCATGATGGCCCCACTCGCCAGCAACGCGAACAAGCGTTTGAGATCCTCGGTAAACCATCCGGGATGCCGCAACCGCATGGCATTGATGGAGTAGAAAAAGGCGCGCCTTCCGCCGGGCAGCCACCTCCATAAATACAGCCGCCCAATCCACATCAACATGGTGAGCATGCGCTGTTGACCCTGTACGCCAGCAGAATAGCCGTAGGCGCAGAGCAGCCCGCCGGGCTTGAGCGCTGCCAACGAGCGGCGATAGCCGTCTTCTCCGATGCCGTCGAAGACGACGTCAAACCCGCCCGGCAGGACACGCGTGAAGTTTTCGCGCCGATAGTCTATCGGCGTAGCCCCAAGCTGACGGATCAGCGCGGCGTGAACCCCGTTGGCACCACCCCACAGTTCAAGCCCTGCCATGCCGCCGAGCACGAGCAGCGCTTGGCCGACAGCGCCGGCGGCTCCGTGCACCAGCACACGCTGCCCTCGCTGCACTTTCGCCGCGCGATGCAAAAGTTGATACGCGGTCATCCAGCTCAGGATCAGGGTTGCAGCCTCCGCCGCGTCGACGCCCACCGGTACCGGGGTTAAATGACTCGCCTGCAGCGTGCGATAGGCGGCATTCGACCCGAGCACGGTCATGTCCGCCACGCGCTCGCCGAGCTGAAATCCCGTCACGCCCTGGCCGAGCTGATCGATTTCGCCGACGACGTCATACCCCATCACAAAGGGTGGGCGGCGCGATGCGGTTTGCGGGTAGAGATGGCGGCGGATCAGCGTGTCGGTGTACTCGAGGCCAGAGGCGAGCACGCGGACCCGAACCTCGCCGCGACCGACCGCCGGCAAAGGAGCATCGACCACCTCCAGCTGCTCGGGGCCGCCGAAGCGGCTTAGTTGAACAACGCGGTTGCGTGGTTCGCCCATGTGCCGATCCGTGCAATTTATCTTTTTTCAAGCCCGCAGCCCCGGCGGTGGACAGCCGTTACACCGCCAGACCGCCAGCACACTCCGCTGGAAAATCGGCCCTGTAATTGATGCGGATCAAATTCCTGGCGCGCCAGGCCAATTTGCAGCCGGCGAACCCGAACCCGGTGTCTGCTGCAGGGGAAAGGGCGAAGAGACGTAACGGGTTTTCATCAGATCCTGATCCGGCGCTTCTTCCAAATTTCCGTATGTCAGGAGATCGTTCAGCTTCCTGCGGCTCCGTTAACCTTTCCTAAAGAAGTGGCTAGGCGGCTCCGCGCGGCATGTTAAAGGGTTGGGTACCCCGATGCGCCGCCCTGCCCGCGCAGAGAGCCCGTTGAATTTCATGAACCATCCAGCGTCCTTCACATTCGCTCGCGGCCTGCTGGCCGATCAAGAACAGAAACAAGCAGCGCTTGGCTATCTCAACGAAGCCTGGGCGGAAGCACAGCACGATGGCATCGACGGCGATTGCCTGGCGCAGGCGAGCCTGTTTGCCGCATTCGCCGAATTGGTCAGAACCTATGGCGAGGACGCGGTTGCCAAATTCGTCGAGGGCCTTCCGGCTCGCGTCCGCAACGGCGAGTTCTCGACCGGCTTGGCAAAACAGTAATTCCGACCGGCAATTTCTACGCGCGCAGCGTCTCGAGAAAACGTACCGGCTCGCCGCTCGATGGCGCCATGATCTCACCCTGCCACATCACCCGCTTGCCGCGTACAAAGGTGCCGACCGGCCAGCCGGTCACGCGCAGGCCGTCATAAGGCGTCCACCCCGCGCGTGAGGCCACCCATTTGTTGGTGATGATCTCGCTGCGCTTCAGATCGACGATGGTGAAATCGGCATCGTAGCCCGCCGCGATCCGGCCCTTGCAGGCGATGTTATAGATCCGCGACGGCCCCGCACTGGTCATATCAACAAAGCGCGCCAGCGACAGGCGGCCGGCATTGACGTGATCGAGCATAATCGGCACCAGCGTCTGCACCCCGGTCATGCCAGAGGGAGACGATGGATATGTCCTGTTCTTCTCCTCCAGCGAATGCGGCGCGTGGTCGGAGCCGAGCACATCGACGATGCCTTGCTCGATGCCGCGCCAGATGCCTTCCCGATGGTCGGCCGAACGCACCGGCGGGTTCATCTGTGCGCGGGTTCCCAGCCGCTCGTAACATTCAGGCGCCGCCAGAGTGAGGTGATGCGGCGTCGCCTCGCAGGTGGCAACGTCCTTGTGATCGCGAAGGAACTCGATCTCCTGCTTGGTGGAGATATGCAGCACGTGGATACGCTTTCCAGCCTCGCGCGAGAGCTTGACCAGACGCTGCGTCGCCATCAGCGCCGCGGTCTCGTCGCGCCAGACCGGATGCGAACGCGGATCATCCTCGATACGCAACGGCTTGCGTTCGTTGAGGCGGTATTCATCCTCGGCATGAAACGCCGCGCGGCGGCGGATCACTGCGAAAATCCGACGCAGGCTCTCGTCATCCTCCACCAGCAACGCCCCGGTCGAGGAGCCGATGAACACCTTGACGCCGGCGCAGCCGGGCGCCCGCTCCAACTCGGGCAGATCGGCGACGTTCTCGCGGGTGCCGCCGATGAAGAAAGCAAAATCGCAATGCATGCGGTGACGGCCGCGCTTCACCTTGTCGGCGAAAGCCTGTTCGGTGACGGTCAGCGGATCGGTGTTCGGCATTTCGAAGACCGCCGTCACGCCACCCATCACCGCGCTGCGAGAACCGCTTTCCAGATCTTCCTTGTGGGTCAGACCCGGCTCGCGAAAATGCACCTGCGTGTCGATCACGCCGGGCAGGACATGCAAGCCCTTGCAGTCGATCACCTCGGCAGCCGATGCGTTCGCAAGCCCGCCGATCTCGGCGATGCGGCCGCCTGCGATCGCGACGTCGCGCACGCCCTCGCCGTCCTGATTGACCACGGTGCCGGATTTTAGAATGGCGTCAAATCGCTGAGTCATGGTTGCAATTTCTCGGGTCGCCCCCCGGTCTTCTTGCCTTGTTTGCCGTGTTCCCGCTACCCGCCTCGCAAAGGTTGGCGCTGGCGCGGGTCTTGTTCGGAGCACCTTAGCGCCTTACCTTCTGTTGTGATATGCGGCACCCCCGTTTCCCCAGGAAACTGGCGCAGCAAACTCGACCCCTCGCAACAGAATTTGCAAAATAGCCGCAAGAAAATCTGGCAAAAAAACATGGCAAGAGAGCCCGGCATGAAAGCAGCGTTTCTACCCGACCGTGGCGTGGTCAAGGTCAGCGGCAGCGACGCCCGTAATTTTCTCAATGGTCTCGTCACCACGGATATGAGCCTCCTGCAACCGGGATTGGGGCGGTTCGGGGCATTGCTCACGCCGCAGGGCAAGATCACGGTGGATTTTCTCATCACGGAGGTGCCTGCCGGCCACGGCGGCGGTTTCTTGTTCGACTGTCCCCGGGCGCTCGCGCAGGCGCTTGCCGACAAGCTCCGCTTCTACAAGTTGCGCGCCAAGGTTGACATCGAAAATCTCTCCGAAAATCTCGGCGTACTCGCGGCATGGGATGGCGATCCCGCGGTGACACCGGATCTTGCATTTGCCGATCCGCGCAAGGCGGCGCTTGGCTGGCGAATTCTCGTTCCCGAAGAGCTTGCGACAAGAGCCGCCGATCTGATCGGCGCCGAAATGGTCGACAGCGCAGGATATGAGGTCCATCGCGTGGCGTCGGGAATCCCGCGCGGAGGGCTCGACTTCATCTATGGCGATGCGTTTCCGCACGAAACCAACATGGACCGCCTCCACGGCGTCGACTTTGACAAGGGCTGTTATGTCGGCCAGGAGGTCGTCTCACGAATGCAGCATCGCGGCACCGCGCGCACGCGAACGGTGCGCATCATCCTGGATGGCCCGGCGCCGGAGCCAGGTGCAGCAATCCTTGCCGGCGACAAGCCGGTCGGTACCATAGGGTCGACGGCAGGCCAGCACGGCCTTGCCTTGATCAGGATCGATCGCGCCGCCGACGCGCTTGTAGCCGGCACGCCGCTGACATCGGGCGGCCTCGCAATCCGCCTCGCCGATCCGGACGAAGTTCAATCGCCGCCCAGGCAGACCGTGGCATGACGAAAAGGGCGCGCCTGCATGCCGATGGGCTGACACGTTGTCCGTGGCCGGGCGAAGATCCGCTTTACATCGCCTATCACGACAATGAATGGGGCGTTCCGGAATTCGACGACCGTGCGCTCTATGAAAAACTCATCCTCGACGGTTTTCAAGCCGGGCTTTCCTGGATCACGATCCTGCGCAAGCGCGACAATTTCCGCAAAGCCTTCGACGATTTCCAGCCCGAGAAGATTGCGCGCTATAACGCCAGGAAAATTCACGCGCTGATGAACGATGCCGGTATCGTGCGCAATCGCGCCAAGGTCGAGGGCGCGGTCAACAGCGCAAGGTCCTACCTGAAGATCATGGAAGACGGCCCTGGCTTCTCGAAATTGTTGTGGGATTTCGTCGACGGCCGGCCGAAGATCAACCGATTCAAGACCACCGCCAGCGTTCCTGCCTCGACCCCGCTTTCGGTGAAGATGTCGAAGGAGCTCTCCTCGCGCGGCTTCAAGTTCGTCGGCCCGACCATCGTCTATGCCTTCATGCAGGCTACGGGGATCGTGAACGATCATCTGGTCACTTGCTTCTGTCATGAGAGTTGCGGAGCAAAACGCCGCAACCCTCGCCTCAAAGTCAAATGACCGCGAAAAAATTGCCCGCAGCCAGGATCGATGGCCGCGTCTGGCAGCGGATGTTGTCGGGACGGCGGCTCGATCTCATGGATCCTTCGCCGCTGGATATCGAAATTGCCGATATTGCCCATGGGCTGGCGCGGGTGGCCCGATGGAACGGGCAGACCAGCGGCGCGCACATCTTTTCCGTGGCTCAACACACATTGCTGGTCGAGGCCATCATGCGCGAACACATGCCGCGCCTCGACGTTACGTACCGCCTCGCCGCGCTACTGCACGACGCGCCGGAATATGTCATCGGCGACATGATCTCGCCGTTCAAGGCTGTGCTCGGCGGCGACTACAAGACGGTCGAAAAACGGCTGCTCTCGGCGATACACATCCGCTTCGGACTTCCCGCCCTCTTGTCGCCGGAGATCGAGCGCCAGATCAAAGCCGCCGACCGGGGCGCTGCCTACCTCGAAGCAACCGAACTTGCGGGCTTTGCTCCGACCGAAGCCAGGCGCCTGTTTGGCCGCGATCCCGATCTACCGGCCGCAACCCGACAAGATTACCTAACGCCCTGGAGCGCAGCCAAGGCCGAGAAACGGTTTTTGGCAAGGTTCAAGACATTGCACGCATGAATGGCGTATAACGCCATCCAAGAAGGAACAACCATGATTCACGTCTGCTCGCTCGCAGCGCTCCCCGAAACCGTCAGTGCCGTCGGCGCCAGCCATGTCCTCACCGTCATGGCCAATGTCGATCAGGTGCTAACGCCGGCATCCGTGCTTGCCGCAAACCATCTGAAAGTGCAGATGGACGATATCACCGAAGAACTCGAAGGCTTTGTCGCACCGTCCGAATCCCATATCGAGAAAGTGCTTCAATTCGTCCGTGGCTGGGACCGCAACGCGCCGATGGTTGTCCATTGCTATGCCGGCATCAGCCGCTCGACCGCGAGCGCCTTTGCCGCGGTCTGTGCGCTCAACCCGCATCGCGACGAAATCGCGATTGCGAGACAAATACGGGCGGCCTCACCGATCGCCTCGCCGAACCGATTGATCGTACGGCTGGCGGACAAGGCACTTGGGCGCGAGGGGCGGATGCTGCGCGCGCTCGATGAAATGGGTCCGGGCAGCATGACCGTGGAAGGCCGGCCTTTCCGCATCGATCTCGAATGATTTTCCACCTTCCGGCGATTACCGCGACTGCCGCGAGGCAAAAATTTCCGCCTTCATGTTTGAACTTCGGGCGTGAAAGGTCACACTCAGTAGCGCGACGCACCTAGTGCCCACTTTCCGAAGTTCGTGTTACGTCGCGGCACCCCCGTTGACGAACTTCGGAAAGTCGTGGGCACTAGCAAACATATTGATTCTAGTGCCGCTTTCTATTTGAAGTTCCTGGATCGAATTCGCCGCTCGTGGTGTAGGAACTTCAAATAGGCGGCACTGGTATAGCGGTTCAGAAGTATCGTAGATTTGCCAGTGTCCTTTCGATTCAAGTGCGCCGCGAAAGGATACGAACGTCGGGATCGGGACACTAGATGACAGTCTTCCTTGCGCTCCTGGTCGCGGTTGTCGCGCTGATCCTGGCGCGCAAGGCATTCAATCAGACCGCCAGCTTGCGGGCACGATTGGATGCGCTCGAAGCTCTTGCGCTCAAGGAAGGACCAGCCGCACCTCCCCCCACCCCGCTCGAGGGGCTCGAGCAAACGCTTGCAACCTCACCGTCCGTTGCGCCGGCCGGGCCGCCGGCAATGGCGAGCGAACCGACCACTCCTGGCCGACGCGAGTCTCAGGCGCCGGACGAAACGGCCGGCGCCGGCGTCACGGCCGCGACGCCTACGACCGCGGCGCCGGCATTGCCCGGCCTCGAGGAGCGCGTTGGCACCCGCTGGGTGGTCTGGCTCGGCGGCGTGACCTTGGCGCTCGGCGGCTTCTTTCTCGTCCGCTATTCCATCGATGCCGGACTGCTTGGGCCGGGCGTGCGAGTCGTGCTCGGCGGGGTGTTTGCGCTTGTCTTGCTTGCAGCGGGTGAATGGACGCGGCGGAGCGAGAACACTTCCACGATCCAGATCCTGCCGATCGCCAATATTCCTGCGATCCTCACCGCGGCCGGGACGGCGGTTGCCTTCGCAACGGTCTATGCCGCTTATGCGCTGTACGATTTTCTGGCCCCCGCGACCGCCTTCATCCTGCTCGGCCTGGTCGCGCTCGGCACGCTTGCTGCGGCTTTGCTGCATGGACCCGTGCTGGCCGGTCTTGGCGTCGTCGGCGCCTTTGCCACCCCCGTCCTGGTTTCTTCAGAGAAACCCGATTTCTGGGCGCTCTATGTTTACCTCGCGATCGTCACCGCGGCCGCGTTCGGCCTGGCACGGATCAGGCTGTGGCGGTGGCTGGCAGTCACTACCATCGCGTTCGCGCTGCTCTGGAGCCTGCCTTTCCTGAAATTCGATCCGCCGGTGGTGGGACCCTATGCGTTCCATGTCCTTTCCGGATTCGCGCTTGCAGCGTTGCTGGTGGTGTGTGGCTTCATGTTCGGGCCGGCCTCCGACAAAGGCCACATAGAGCCAATCTCGTCCGGGTCGCTCGCGGCCTATCTGCTCGGCGCTACCGTGCTCGTGCTCGTGAGTTATCACGCCGATGCGGCCCTCATCGTGTTCACCATCGTCGTGGCGGCCACGTTGTTCGTGACGTGGTTTGCGCCCGCTGCGACCGGTGCGATCGCCTTCGCCGCCGCCTTCGTCTTCGTCATCTTTGCCGAATGGGCGGTACGCGCCAATCCGGACCTGACCCTGGTGCCGGGCGGACCGCTGCCCGGCATTGGAGGACCCGCCGCCATCGAAGGTTCGGTGTCGTTGCACCTGGTCACGGCCGCGATCTTCGCCGCCGCCTTCGGCGCCGCCGGTTTCATGGCGCAAGGCCGCTCGTTCAGCGCCATCGTCCCGGTGGTGTGGTCGGCGACAGGCGTGTTTACGCCGCTGGCGTTGTTGATCGCGCTCTATGCCCGTATCGCCCATCTCGACCGTTCGATACCATTTGCGATTCTGGCGGTGATGCTGGCGGCAGCCTTTGCCGCGGCGACCGAATTCCTTAACCGACGCGAAAGCCGGCCGGGCCTTGCGATCTCGGTTGCACTGTTTGCCACCGGCACGCTCGGCGCATTGGCGCTGACGCTGACCTTCGCCCTCGAAAAAGGCTGGCTCACGATCGCGCTCGCGCTGATGTCGATGGGAACGGCCTGGATCTCGATGCAACGGCCGATTCCATTTCTGCGATCGCTCGCGGCCATTCTGGCGGGGATAGTAGTGTTGCGCGTCGCCTACGAGCCGCGGATCGTTGGCGGTGCGATCGGCACGACGCCGATCTTCAACTGGCTGTTGTGGGGCTACGGCGTTCCCGCCGTCTCGTTCTGGAGCGCCAGCCATTTCCTGCGCCACCGTGCTGACGATGCCCCATTGCGCGCGGTCGAGGCGGCGGCGATCCTGTTCACGGTATTGCTGGTGTTCACCGAAATTCGCCACGTCGTTAACGGCGGGGACATTTACCGCGTCAACACTTCGCTGACGGAATTCGCGCTGCAGGTCTGCGCCACGCTCGCGATCGCCATCGGACTGGAACGACTGCGTATTCGAAGCCGCAGCCTCATTCACAATGTCGGCGCGATGGTGCTCACGATCTACGCCGGATTTGTTACCGTGTTCGGGCTGTGGCTATTGGAGTCGCCGATTTTCTGGCCAACCGATGTCGGCGGCGCCTTCATCAATCTGCTTCTGCTGGCCTATGCGCTACCGGCGGTGCTCGCGCTGCTGTTGTCGTACGCCGTGGCGGGGCGTAGGCCTGCGGCGTATGCCAACACCATTGCCGCGTTTGCACTCATGCTCGCCCTGACCTATGTCACGTTTGAAATCCGCAGGCTCTATCACGGCCCGGTGCTGACGCGCGGCGCCACCACCGGTGCCGAGCAATACACCTATTCGATCGCGTGGCTTGCGTTCGGCGTGGCCTTGCTCGGCATCGGCATTGCGGTCGATTCGCTACGCGCGCGGCTTGCCTCCGCCGCCGTCATTGCGCTGACTATCTTCAAGGCGTTCATGATCGACATGTCGACACTCACGGGAGTTTATCGCGCGCTGTCGTTCATTTGTCTCGGGCTGGTGCTGGTAGCGATCGGCTGGCTCTACCAGCGCGTTCTGTTTCGACGGCAAAAGCCGCCCGAGGCGCCCGCACCGGTCATGCAGCCGGGGGCCTGACACACTCTCCGGCCAAAGCGAGGTGCGGAAAATCAAACGGCTGAGCCGCACTTCACGCGGCTCGACCGTCTGCATTTGGCCATCGCCGTTTCTTCAGAACAACGACAACTTTTTCACATAGTCCTGGACTGGCTTGTATTCCGCATCCGTGACCGCGGCAAACTTCTTACCACGAAGGATGCCCAGCACCTTGTCATCCCGGCCCGGAGCGAGGTTAAGAAACGCCTCGGTAAACTTCTTCAGTGTCGCCCCGTCCACTTCCTTGCGGGCTACCCAGACATAGTCAACGAACGGCGGGGTTGTGTAGAAGACCCGTAGCTTCGAACCATCGACCTTGCCGTCAGCGACCAGCGATTTGAAAACGGTCTCGTCCACCGATCCCGCATCCGCGACCCCGGCAGCGACGGCTTGCACGGTTGCGGCATGGCTCCCCGTAAAGCGCGACCACTGGAGGTCCTTTCCGGGGTCGATCCCGGCCTCGACCATCGCCCGATAGGGCATGACATGACCGCTCGTCGAGACCATGTCGCCGAAGGCAAAGCGTTTGCCCTTGAGGTCGCCGAGCGCGTTGATCGAGGAATTCGACTGCGTGATGAAAAGGCTATGGAATTGCTTGTCGATGTCGCGTTGTACCAGAGGCACGACGCCGAATTTCTCATGAGCCTTCACGTATCCGACTGCGCCGAGAATGGCGAAGTCGAACGAGCCATTGCCGAGGCCCTCGACGGTTGCATTGTAATCCTTCGGAACGACCAACTTGACTGGAACGCCCAGTGCCTCGCTGAGATAGGCCTGCAGCGCTTTCTGATCGTCGGCCGAGGCCGTCGTGGCGCCGCTGCCGGGTATCATGCCGACGCGAAGCAGGTCTTCGGCCGACGCCGGTTGCATGGCGGCGATCGCCGCGGCTGCCATGATGGTCATGCGAAGTTGACGAGACGGTGTGAAGGCGAACATGGAATCTCCTCGCGATAGGGATAACTGAAGCCGATCGCGTTCCACTATCTCCAGGAGCATGGAAAAAAGCGTTAAGCCAAACCACCTTAACCTTCTTTTAAAGGTTAAATTTGCGTCCCTGAGTCGCCCTGCGGAGGCAGCGAAACCAAGAAGGCGACATCAAACGAAAGATCACGCTTCGCTTAATTTCCGGCGAAAATAAATGCTTTTTGTAATTGATCGTACACGCGATTCAACCTCTGATTAGCAGTATCTTAAAGCTGCGATAGTAACCTCATTAACCTAAGTTCAGAAATTGGGTTTCCTGTTTGGTTTGAAGTCCCGTTCGAAAGTGGAAGCCACGGGTGGAAGGCAGCGATGAAGAAGATTCATTTTCGTCCCAGAGATCTCCGCACCAGGACCAAGATTTCCTTGATCTTCTTTCTGCTTCTGATTCCGATTGCTTACACGGTCTGGACGATCGCGGCAGACAAGCGAGCCTTGATCGCAGCCTCCGAACGAGAGCAGGTCGGCAGTGCGTATGTTGCAGCCGTGCGTCCGATATTGTTCGCGGTGTCGAATCTCGCCAAAGCAGATGATGTTCATGCTGCCGTAGAAACGGCTCGGGCTTCACAGAAGAAGCTCGGCGAGAGCCGCGAACTCGGCGCGTTAGCGGACGACTTCGCATTCGCGATCGAAATCGCGGTTACCGGTACAGATACCGACTCTGTTGACGCCGCCATGGAAAAAGGTGCGGCACTCGTGGCGCGCGCGGCGGAAGAATCGAACATGGCGCTCGATCCGGAACTTGCGAGCTACTACCTCGGCAACATCGTCAGCGTGAGGCTGCCGCGGATTCTCGGCAGTCTGCTCGCCGAGCAAAACACAGTCAGCATGGTAGCCGCTGCCGGCGAGCTCTCGACCGAGCAGCGGGTGCGACTACTCACGCTCTCTGGAACTCTGAAAGCCGACTTCGATGGCCTGCGAGGCAATGTCGCCGGCGCTGTACGCGGCAATGGCGGGCTGTCTCGCTCCCTTGTCGATCCACTGGCGGCATTGGTCAAGGCGGCCGACGGATTCGCGTTCAGCCTGGATCGAGGATTGATCGAACGAAACGGCCAGCAGGTCGATGCTGCGCGTATTTCGCGGGACTATCTCGCGGCCGTCAAGGCGGCAGGAGAACTTTGGGGTTCCGTCGTGGAACAGTACGATCGATCGTTGGCCAAACGCGTCGCCGACCTGAACGCGACGCTTAACCTGACGCTTGCGATCGTCGGCGCGCTTGTTCTGGCAAGCCTTACACTCGCAGCGTTTATGCAACGTCAGATCGTCCGCCCGCTTGGCCGACTGGAAAACCTTGCAAACGAGGTACGAAAAACAGACGACTACAACCTGCGTATAGATTACGACAGCCGCGACGAAGTCGGGCGGCTGGCTTCGGCCTTCAACGGAATGCTGGCCGAGGTTGCTGAAGCGCGTGCGCGGGCGGCCGAGCGTGCCATGGAGCGGGAGCGCCAACAGGCGTCGCAGCAAAAGCGCGCCGAACATCTGGCAACGCTGACCGGGAATTTTGATCGGCAGGTTTCCGCCGTCGTCGAATTGGTGTCGTCCTCGGCCGTCGAAATGCATGGTGCGGCCACTTCCATGACGAAGACCGCCGAAGAGGCGATCCAGCGATCGACGACGGTATCAACCGCATCGGACCAGGCATCAGCCAACGTGCAGACGGTGGCAAGCTCCGCCGAGGAACTCGCGACCTCGATCACCGAGATAGGCCGCCAGGTTACGCAATCGGCTTTAATCTCGCGATCGGCTGTTGAGGAGGCGGAGCGAACCAACCAGACGATGCGCAGTCTTACTGAAGCCGCGCAAAAGATCGGCCAGGTAGTCGATCTCATTAGCGCCATTGCCAGCCAGACCAACTTGCTGGCGCTGAACGCCACGATCGAGGCTGCGCGCGCCGGCGAAGCCGGTCGGAGTTTTGCCGTCGTCGCATCGGAGGTGAAGAATCTCGCGGTTCAGACCGCGAAGGCGACGGACGAGATCGGTGGGCATATTTCCGGTATGCAAAAGGTGACCGGTGACGCAGTCTCGGCAATCGATCGGATTGGCGCTACCATTATCCGGGTCAACGAGATCGCCGCGACGATCGCAACCGCTATCGAGCAGCAGGACGCTGCGACGAAGAACATCGCCACCGGCGTTCAGCAAGCCGCGGTTGGCACCCAGGAAGTTTCCAGGACGATCGGCGACGTCAGCGCGGCGGCCGGCCGTACCGGCGACAGCGCTGGTCAGGTACTGCGGTCGGCTTCGCGCCTTGCCAACGAGGCCGCCGGCTTGAAGAAGGAAGTCGATCTGTTCCTGGCCGGAGTCAGGGCAGCCTGAGAAATCGCGCTGCTGTCCCGGATATTCTAAAAATAACGCTGACAACGACGAAGTTGCGCGCACAACGCCCGGTTAGAATCGGCCCTGCAGTGACGCGGGTGCGGATCAGTCGCTCGAGCGACGCAGCTCCAGCGGGCTTCCCGGTCGGGCCGGTTCATTCGCCTCTGACTTGACGGGATCGATCCGCGCCCTTTCGACCGGGGGGGTTTCGATGCGCGAAAACACTTCCACCGAACCCGTACGGTCGGCGCGCTGTGAGCGCGGGTGTGCCACCGCGCGCGCCATCAGCATCTGCGTTCCGCCCTGATGACGGAAGTCGCAATAGGCAAAGCTCATGCCCGAGACCGATCCGCGGAAGCTGCGCTCGTCCAGCTTGTCGAGGTTGAAGCAGGGCTCGAACGGAAGCCCCCTCAGCGAGGCGCAAACCGCCTGCCCGCGTATCTGCAGCGTGTTGCCGGGCAATCGCAGGTGACGAACGGGACCGGAGCCGTTGAACTGCACGGCGCCAGCCGCGCCCATGTCGTCGAGAATCCGCCCCGCTCCCCGTGTACCGTCAAAGCAGGTGAACGCGAACACCTTGCCGGACACGAACCTGCGGGCCTCCTCGGCACTCATCGACCCAGCCAAAGCGGGTGCGATCGCCGCACCGGCCACAACCGCTCCCAACACGAAACGCGCAAGCATGCTGTACTCCAACTTGACCCGAGCAGCGACCGACAGAAGCCTCTTTACCCGCTGCTTACCATACCAACCGTGGCAAAGATTGGAGCAGCTTGGTTGGTAAAGTCTGAACGCGTCAGGCAATTTTTACCACAATTCGACCCCGAACCTGCCCGGCGAGGATCCGGGGACCGGCCTCCATGACCTGGTCGAGGCCAATTTCATGTGTGATTTCAGCTAGTTTTGGTGAATCCAGGTCGCTGGCCAAGCGCTGCCAGGCGACCTTTCTTAATTCAATCGGGCACATCACGGAATCGATACCCAACAGACACACCCCACGCAAAATGAACGGCGCGACCGACGAGGGCAGGTCCATGCCGCCGGCAAGCCCGCATGCGGCAATGGCGCCGCGGTACTTGGTCATCGACAAGAGGTTGGCGAGTGTGGTCGAGCCTACGCTGTCGATCCCGCCGGCCCAGCGTTCCCTGCCAAGGGATTTCGCGGGCCCCGTGAGTTCGTTGCGGTCGATCACTTCGCTCGCGCCGAGATTCCGGAGGTAGCCGGTTTCCGACATTCGTCCGGTCGAGGCAATCACGTGATAGCCGAGCTTCGACAGCACAGCCGTGGCAACCGACCCGACGCCGCCGGCTGCGCCGGTGACGACGATCGGACCGTGCGCGGGGGTGAGGCCATGCTGCTCCAGCACAAGCACGGCAAGCATCGCGGTATAGCCGGCCGTACCGATCGCCATCGCCTCACGCGCCGACATAGCGTCGGGCAGTCGCACGAGCCAGTCGCCCTTGACGCGGGCCTTCTCGGCATAAGCGCCCAGATGCGTCTCGCCCATGCCCCAGCCGTTGCAGATCACCTTGTCGCCCGCCTTCCACTGCGGATGCGATGACCGTTCCACCGTGCCCGCAAGATCGATGCCCGGGATCATCGGAAACCGCCGCACCACCGGCGCCTTGCCGGTGAGCGCAAGACCATCCTTGTAGTTCAGTGTCGACCACTCGACCCCCACCGTGACATCGCCTTCCATCAGGTCGGCTTCATCGAATTGCGTAAGCGTGGCGGTGGTACCTTTGTCCGCCTTGTCGATCCTGATCGCTTTGAACATGGCCAACCTCTTTCGGTCTCACACGCGCGTTGGCTTGAGATTGACCCGTCCAGGCCGGATGCGCAACAGGGCGAGCGACCGGCGCCTCGATGCCGACAGCACGAGATTGAACGAACAGCCGGACGGGCCGAAGCCGATCAGGACGCCCGCGCCGAGATTGAGGGCCAGCGGCGTTTCGGAATAGCGCATGACGATGAGGCCTGCCGCATACA
>Ga0306921_10002371_pt1 | contig 18920 bp, 13 predicted proteins | sample sta12Cox44000080_FD_203760 | JGI IMG/M metagenome (GOLD analysis project Ga0306921, IMG submission 203760) | Lab enrichment of tropical soil microbial communities from Luquillo Experimental Forest, Puerto Rico - statoxic.12C.oxic.44.000.080 (v2)... | ecosystem: Environmental > Terrestrial >... | reverse complement strand
CGGCGTCGGCGTGTAGCGCGTCGACGTCGTCGCCGAACACCTTCACCACGACCTGGCCGTCGATCTGCGAGATGCTCTCGAGCACGTTGTCGCGGATCGGCTGCGAGAAGCTGACCTCGAGCCCGGGCAGCGCCGCCAGGTTGTCGTCCATCTCGTGGATCAGGTCGTCCTTGCTCTTGCCGCGTCTCCACTCGCTCTGCGGCGCGAGGTCGACGAAGATCTCGACCATGTTCATCGGCTTGGGGTCGGTGCCGTCCTCGGGCCGCCCCGCCTTCGAGATCGCGCTGCGCACCTCGGGCGTCTTGCGCAGGAGCTTGCGCATCTTCGCGCACAGCGCGGTTGCCTCGGAGAGCGAGATGCCGGGCGGCATCGTGACGTTCACCCAGATCGTGCCCTCGTTCAGCTCGGGCAGGAACTCGGTGCCCAGGCGCGAGGCCAGCCCCAGGCTGCCGAGCAGCGCGACCGCCGCTGCGACGACGACCAGCCCGCGGCGCTCGAGCGCCCAGCGCAGCACCGGCTCGTAGACGCGGTGACACGCGCGCACCAGCGCGTTCTCCCCGTGCGCCAGGTTCCGGCGCAGCAGCCACGAGCACAGCAGCGGCACCAGCGTGAGCGAGAAGAGCAGCGACCCGACCAGCGCGCTGGTCACCGTCCACGCCATCGGCGCGAAGATGCGGCCCTCGTGGCGCTGCAGCGTGAAGATCGGCAGGTGCGCCGCGATGATGATCAACATCGAGAAGAAGGTCGGGCGCCCGACCTCTACCGCGCCCGCCTGCACCAGATTCAGGATCGTCTCGCGGTCCGCGCCCTGGCCGCGCTCCGACAGCTTGCGGAACACGTTCTCGACCACGATCACCGCGCCGTCGACGATGATCCCGAAGTCCATCGCGCCGAGCGACAAGAGGTTCGCCGGGATGCCGCGCCAGGTGAGGCCGAGGAAGGTCGAGAGCAGCGCGAGCGGAATCACCGCCGCCACGATCGCCGCCGCGCGCAGGTTGCCGAGGAAGAGATACAAGACGCCGGTGACCAGGATCGCGCCGGTGGCGAGGTTCTGGAACACCGTGTGCAGCGTGGTGTCGATCAGCCAGGTGCGGTCGTAGTACGGAACGACCTGCACGCCCTTGGGCAGGATCTTCTGGTTGAGCAGGTCGATCTGCTCCTTCACGCGCGCGAGCACGTTCGACGGGTTCTCGCCCTTCCGCATCAGCACGATGCCGTTCACGATGTCGTCGTCGTCGTCCTGGCCCATGATGCCCTGGCGCGGCACGGCGCCGACCGACACCTCTGCGACGTCGCGCACCAGCACCGGCGTGCCCGCGTGCGACGCGACCACCACGTGCTCGATGTCCTGCTTCGAGCGCAGCATGCCGACGCCCCGGATCAGGTACTGCTGCGCGCCCCGATCCACGTACGAGCCGCCGGCGTTCGCGTTGCCGCGCTCGAGCGCGCCGAACAGCTGCTCGAGCGAGATGGCGTAGCCCTTCAGCCGCCCCATGTCGGGGTGGACCTCGTACTGCTTCACCGAGCCGCCCTGGCTCACCACGTCGGCGACGCCGTCGGCGTGCTTCAGGTAGCGCTCGACGACCCAGTCCTCGAGCGTTCGCAGGTCGCGCGGGTCCCAGCCGTCACCGCGGACGCGGAAGCGGTAGAGCTCGCCGATCGGGGTCGCGAGCGGCGCCAGGTCCGGCTCGACGCTCGGCGGCAGGTCCGCCAGCGTCAGCCGCTCCTGGACGCGCGCGCGCGCGAAGTAGTCGTCGACCCGGTCGTCGAAGGTCAGCACGATGAAGGACAGGCCGAACTGGGTGTGCGAGAAGACGCGCACCGCGTGCGGCACCGCCGCGAGCGCGATCTCGAGCGGGATTGTGACCTGTTTCTCGACCTCTTCGGGCGCGCGTCCCGGATAGAGCGTGATCACCTGGACCTGCGTGTCCGACACGTCCGGGAACGCCTCGATCGGCAGCTCGACGAACGCGAACACGCCGGCGCCGACGAACAGCAGCACCAGCACGACCGTGAACAGGGGCTGGCGCAGCGCGAACTGGACCAGGCGCGCGATCATCGGCCGCTACGAGCCGGCACCGTCGCGGTAGATCTTCTCCAGCAGCAGCGCACCGTCGGTGACGACCGTCGCCCCGTCCACCAGGCCGTCGCGGATCTGCAGCCGCCCGCCGCGCTCGGCACCGATCTCGACCGCCTTGCGTTCGAAGCGGCCGTTGCCCTGCGCCACGAACACGTAGTGCTTCTCGCCGTCGAGGAACACCGCCCGGGCAGGAACTTCCTGCACCGTCTTGGAGTCGTCGGCGGCGATCTCCACCGTGACGAGCATCTCGGCGCGGAGCCGGCGATCCGTGTTCGCGACCGTCGCACGCGCCTTCACCGTGCGCGTGGTCGGGTCGAGGGACTCGCTCACCGTCGCGATGCTGCCCGGGAAGGCGCCGTCTTCCTGCATGTGCGCGCGGATCACGCAAGGCTCGCCGGCGCGCAGCTCCGGCGCGTCGTGCTCGGAGACGTCGAGCACCACCCACAGCCGCGTCGGGTCCGTGATCGTGAACAGCGGCGCGGTGAGCGCGGGCGTGCCCGCGAGGATCTGGTCGGGGCGCACCTCCTGGCCGGGCGTGAGGTTGCGCTCGACGACTTCGCCGTCGATCGGCGCGCGCAGCGCGAAGCTGCCGTTGACCGCGGCTCCCTCCTTCTCGCCGTACGCCGTGAGTCGCGCGAGCGTGCGCTCGCGCTCCGCCCGCGCGCGGTCGAGGTCGGCCTCCGCCGCGTCGAGGTCGCGCCGCGAGGCCGCGCCGTGCTCGTACAGGTCCTGCGCCCGTGCGGTGGTGCGTTCGGCCAGCCGCAGCGCGCTCGCCGCGCTGTGCGCATCGGCCTGCGCCTGGCCGTAATCGGGTGAGGCCAGCTCCGCGAGCACGTCGCCGCGGTGGACCCGCTGGCCGATCTGCACTGCGATCCGGCTCACGCGCCCGCCGAAGGCGGAGTACACCCGCACCGTCGCGTCGTCGTCCCAGGCGAGCCGACCGTTCAGCTGCAGCGCCGAAGGCTTCGCCGGCTTCGCCGGCTCGGTGGAGAGCGACTCGAGCTGCGGGCTCGGCGCGGGCAGAGAGACGCTCGAGCCCTGCACCGTCGGCTCGGGCGGCGCCGGCTCGGCTGCGCGGCGGCCGCAGCCGCCCAGCGCCAGCACAGCGGCGACCAGCGGAACGAGGACACGGCTCGTCACGACCGAGGTTCCTTTCCCGTGGCCGCTTCGAGCTGGTACAGCGACAGCCACCAATCGCCGACGTTCTGCTGGTACTCGGCCTGGGTCGAGACGAAGGTGCGCTGCGCGTCGAGCAGCTCAAGAAGCGATGCGGCGCCCCGGCGGTATTGGTAGTCCACCAGGTCCAGCGCGCGCCTCGCGCGCGCCAGCGTGACCGACTCCATGCGCGTGACGCGGCTCTGCGCCGACTGCCAGGCCGCGAACGACGTCGCCACGTCTGCCGCCAGCTGCGCGTCCAGCCGCGCGCGCGCGATGCGCTGGGCATCGAGATTCGCCCGCGCCTTCTCCACCTCGCCCGCGCCCTGGTAGAAGAGCGGGATCGGAAGCTGGAGCGCGAGCGAGGCGGTGGGCGGCTGCAGCGCCTCGTTGCCGCTGCCCTCCTGCGAGTAGCTCCCCACGACCGCGATGTCCGGGATACGCGAGCGCTCCGCCAGCGCGACCCCCGCGTTCGCGCTCGCCAGTGCGGCATCGGCCGCCGCCAGGTCCTGGCGCTGCGCGCGCGCGCGCGCGAGCAGGTCTTCGGGCGTCGCGTCGCGCAGCTCCGGCGGCGCCACGCAAGCGGGCAGCGCCGGATCGACCTCGAAGACGGGCTTGGCACTGCGATCCCCGAGCAGGAAAGCGAGCGACGCCTTCGACTGCGCGAGCTGCTGGCGCGCTGCATCGACCGCCTGGTCGAGCTCGAGCTTCGCCGTCTCCGCTCGCGCAGCGTCGGCCTCGGACACGTCGCCCGCGTGCCAGCGCAGCGTGACCAGGTCGGAGGTCTGTGCGGACGCCTGCGCGGCTTGCTCCGCAGTGCGAACCAGCGCTCCAGCCACGACCGTCTCCACCCACGCCTGCTCCACCAGCGCGCGCAACGTGCGCAGGGCGTCCTTGCGCTCGAGTCGCGCGGCGTCGAGCGCCGCCTCTGCGACCTGGGCGCGCAGCCGCCGCTTCCCGATCACCAGGTCGGCGAGGAGACCCTGATCGGAGAGGCTGCCCTCCCACAGTGTCGCAGAGCAGCCGCTCGAAACGCACTGGTTGGGGTCGTAGTGGAAGGTGTGCCCGCCCCCGCCACTGACCGCGGGGTTGGGAAAAGCCGAGGCGATGGTCTTGTCCCCCTCCGCGGATCGCACCGCTGCGTCCGCAGTCAACAGGTCGAAGCCGCGCTCCTCCATCCGCTGCAGGGCGGCGTCGAGTGAGAGCGGCGACGGGATCGGCGGCGGCTCGTTGGGCTCCTGGGCCCAGGCGACGTGCAGAGGAATGCCCAAAAGCGCGCAGAAGAACACAGCGATAGCCCCCGCTATCGATCTCATCGGTCCTCCCGGCATCGGCGGTGCGTGGGACGCCCTGAGACCAGCGTGGATTCAGCAATCTTGCAAGGGACTCAACGTCTCGGGATGAGAGGATTCTCAGTTGTTTGCAAGGAGCGGTGCGACTTCCACCGCGACTTCGACGGTGTGCTCACGGCCCCCGAGCAGCACCCCTTTGATCGGGGACACGTCGGCATAGTCGCGCCCCCAGGCGAGCGTCACGTGCCCGTCGGAGACCAGCAGGTCGTTGGTGGGATCGACATCGACCCAGCCGGCGGCTCCGCAGTAGACCGACACCCAGGCGTGACTCGCGTCCGCGCCCACCAGCCGCGCGCCGCCGGCCGCAGGACGCGTGTGCAGGTAGCCGCTCACGTAGCGCGCGGGAAGACCGAGAGCGCGCAGGCAGGCGATCTCCACGTGCGCGAAGTCCTGGCACACGCCCTCGCGCGCCTCGAGCACGTCGCCGACCGGGGTCTCCACGGAGGTCGCGCCGGGCCGATAGGCGAAGTCGGCGTGGATGCGGTGGGTGAGCTCGACGACCGCGGGCAGGATCGCCCGTCCCTGCGGGAAGCAGGATGCGGCGTAGGCGGCGAACGCGTCCGCGATCGGCACCAGCGGCGAAGCGAAGCCGAGCTCTCGCGCAGCCAGCCCGTCCCGCGAGCGATCCGCGGCGAGCGCGGAGCGCAGGTCGTCCCAGGCGGGACCGTCGCCGCGTTCGGGTGGCGGCGAGAGCTCGATCTCGCTCGCTGCCACCAGCACCATGCGGTGGTGCGGATCCTCCACGGTGAAGGAGTGTGTGGGGTTGCCGAAGTAGTCGCACTCGCGGTGGGTCTCGCCCGGCTCGGGCTCGATCGAGAGCGACGAAGCGAGTCGGCGCTGACGCGCGGTCTCGCGCGGCTCGAGCCGGATCTCGTTGTGGCAGATCGACACCAGCTCGTCGTAGGCGTAGGCGGTCTCGTGAGTCACCCGGTAGCGCACATCCACTCCTAGAAGCGCTCGATCCGGCGGGCCTCGCCGGCGTGCGAGAGATAGCTGCGCGTGAGGGCGTCGGAGAGCGCGGGCAGGTCGGCGAGCGTGCGCGCGAGCAGCTCCGCCAGGCGCAGCCGCTTGCCCGCCTCGACGCGGCAGAGCTCGGACACGTCGGCCAGGCGCACCCGCGCGAGCGCCGCCAGCGCGACGCGCTCGGGCGGAGTGCGCTCCGCGCTCGGTCCGACGCCGCGCACCTGCGCGAGGTGCTGCTCGAGCGCAGCCAGCTGGAAGGCCAGCGAGCGCGGGTTGGTCTCGTCACTGTGCAGGAGGTCGAGCACCGCCGCGGCCTGCAGCTCGCTGCGGTAGCGGCGCCGGTAGGTGATCGCGCTCTCCGCCACCTCGAGCAGCGCCTCGAGCCGCGCGGGCTCGTCGTCGGCGGCCTCCACCAGACAGGCGTCGAGGAGCGTCGCGATCCAGCTCGCGCGTTCGATGCGCCGCCCCATGTCGGCAAAGCGCCAGCCCAGCGTGCGCGTCATGCTCTCCATGGTCAGCCCGCTCCAGGCGGAGAGCCGGACGATCATCCGGTTCAGCGCGTCGCGCGCAGCGGAGAGGCTCCACGACGCCGCCGACGGTCCCGAGGCGTCCTGCTGCAGCTCGGAGAGCACCCGCCAGGTGTCGAGCGAGATCTGGTCGCGCAGCACGAACGCGAGCTGGTGCACCGCAGTGAGCGTGGCGTGCATCGAACGCGGCGAGTCACTCGCGAACACGCGGTCCAGGAACGCGCGGCCCTCGTGCGAGGGGCCCTCCTCGATGGCGCCGCTGCGCGCCAGCGCGTCGACGAGGGGCGGAAGCGAGCGGTCGAGCTCGGGCCCTTCGCCCGAGATGCGGGCGACGACCGCGCGTGCGATCCGCGCCGCACCCTCGACGCGCTCGACGTAGCGTCCCAGCCAGAACAGGTTGTCGGCGACGCGGGAAGGCAGCTCGGCTCCGCCGCGGGTCAGCTCGAGCGGCGCGCCGGCGGGGCGCAGCAGCGTGAGTGCGCTCGGCGTGCCGGCGCTGCACACCCAGGTGTCCTTGCTGCCGCCGCCGCGCTGCATCGAGACCACCAGCGAGTCCGGCGCCACCGCGACGCGGGTCAGCCCGCCCGGCATGACGTCCCAGCTGCGGTCGCTGGCCGCCGCCGCATACGCGCGCAGCACCAGCGGGCGCGCGCGCACGCCCTCCGGCGCGAACACCGGGGCGGTGGAGAGCGCCACCTGCTCCTTCGCCACGAAGGCGTCCGGGCGGGCGCGGACCTGCGCCACCAAGGCCGCGCGCTCCGCCGCCGACAGCCGCGCGCCGAACACGGGCTCGACCCCGGCGGAGGGGAAGGTCGGCTTCACCACCAGCTCGTGCATGTGCTCTTCGACGTAGAGGAGCGCGTCCTCCTGGCCGCACCACCAGGTCGCCACGGAGGGGAGCGCGAGCTCTTCGCCGAGCAGCGCGCGCGCGAGCCCGGGCAGGAACGCGAGCAGCGCCGGCGACTCGGCCAGGCCGCTCCCCAGCGCGTTCGCGACCGCGACGTTGCCCGCGCGCACCGCCTGCACCAGCCCCGCCACGCCGAGCGACGAGTCGCTGCGCAGCGACAGCGGATCGCAGAAGCCGTCGTCGACGCGGCGCAGGATCACGTCCACGGGCTCGAGCCCGCCCAGCGTCTTCAGGTAGACCGCGCGGTCGCGCACGGTGAGATCGCCGCCCTCGACCAGCGTGAACCCGAGATAGCGCGCGAGATAGGCGTGCTCGAAGTAGGTCTCGTTGTACGGTCCGGGCGTCAGCAGCACCACGCGCGGGTGGTCGACGTGCGCGGGAGCCAGCGCGCGCAGCGAGTCCTGCAGCCGCTGGAAGAAGCCGGCGAGTCGCTCCACGCGGCTGTCGCGGAACGCCTCGGGCAGGGTGCGCGACAGCACCAGGCGGTTCTCGAGCGCGTAGCCGGCGCCCGAGGGCGCCTGGGTGCGGTCGGCCAGCACCCACCACTGCCCGTTGGGCGCGCGCGCGAGGTCCGCGGCGTAGAGCTGCAGGCTCGCGCGGTTCGCCGTCGCTCCGTGGCAGGGCCGCAGGAAGCCCGGGTGCGCGAACACCAGCTCCGCCGGCAGGTGCCCCTCGCGCAGCAGCCGCTGTGGCCCGTAGACGTCGGCAAGGATCGCGTCGAGCAGCCGCGCGCGCTGCGCCAGCGCGGCGCGGATCACCGTCCACCCCTCGGGCCCGAGCACGAGCGGGAGCGGGTCGAGCTCCCAGGGCCGGTCGGTGCCGCGCGGGTCGCCGTAGACGTTGTAGGTGACCCCGTTCTCGCGGATCAGCCGGCGCGCACCTTCCCAGCGCCGGGCCAGCTCGGTCGGCCCCAACCGCTGGAGCGACGCGCAGAGCGGTCGCCACGGGGGACGGGCCTCACCGTTCCGGCCGAGCATCTCGTCGCGCACTCCGGCGACGCGCGCGTAGTCGAGCCAGCGTTCCGCGCCTTCGCTCACGCGCGCGTCTCTCCGCTCCAGCGAAGGTCTAGCGTGAAGGGGAAGTCGGGGTCGACGACGGCCGGCGCCAGCCTGACACGACCCGGTGTATGGCCGAGCTCCGAGAAGCGCAGCAGCCGACGGGACTCCGCCTCGCTGGCGTTCACGGGCAGCGTCTCGAAGCTGCGGCCGCCCGGGTGCGCGACATGGTAGGTGCAGCCGCCGAGCGAACGCTCGAGCCAGCCGTCGACGACCTCGAACACCAGCGGGGCGTGCACCGGAATCGTCGGATGCAGCGACAGCGCCGGCTGCCAGGCGCGGAAGCGCACGCCCGCCACCGCTTCGCCGCGAGTGCCGGTGGGATGGAGCGGCAGCGCGCGGCCGTTGCAGGCCACGCGGTAGCGCTCGCCGACACCGCCCCGGACCCGGACCTGGATGCGCTCCAGCGAGGAGTCGACGTAGCGCACCGTGCCTACGGCACCCGGCTCCTCACCGAGCACGTGCCACGGCTCGAGCGCTCGCCGCAGCTCCAGCACCAGGCCCGCGCGCTCGACCTCGCCGAGCATCGGGAAGCGGAACTCCAGGAACGGCGCGAACCAGGCCGGCTCGAACGCGAGGCCCGCGCGGCGCAGCTCCTCCAGCACGTCGCGAAAATCCTGCTCGACGAAGTGCGGCAGCATGAAGCGGTCGTGCAGCTGGGTCTCGTAGCGCACCAGCCGCGGCTGGTAGGGCTCCTCCCAGAAGTGCGCCACCAGCGCGCGCACCAGGAGCTGCGCGAGACAGCTCATGCGCGCGTGCGGCAGCATCTCGAAGGCGCGCAGCTCCACCAGGCCCAGCCGGCCGCGCGGCCCGTCGGGCGAGTACAGCTTGTCGATGCAGTGCTCGGTGCGGTGGGTGTTGCCGGTGGCGTCCACCAGCACGTTGCGCAGCACCCGGTCGACGAGCCAGGGCGGCGCTGCGGGTGCGGAGGCCTCGGGCAGCTGGGCGAAGGCGAGCTGGAGCTCGCGGAGCGCGTCGCTTCGCGCCTCGTCGATCCGCGGCGACTGGCTGGTGGGCCCGATGAACAGGCCCGAGAACAGGTAGGAGAGCGACGGGTGGTCGAGCCAGTAGCCGACCATGCTGCGGAGCAGATCGGGACGGCGCAGGAAGGGGCTGTCCGCCGCGGTCGCGGCGCCAAGAGTCACGTGGTTCCCGCCGCCGGTGCCGGTGTGCGTGCCGTCCATCAGGAACTTCTCGCTGCGCAGCCGCACGGCGCGCGCGTCTTCGTACAGTCCGCTCGTGTTCGCCACCAGCTCGCGCCAGCTGGCCGCTGGCGCGACGTTCACCTCGATCACCCCGGGATCGGGCGTCACCTCGAAGCGCACGAGCCGCGGGTCGTTCGGCGGCGGATAGCCCTCGGGCCGCACCGGCACGCGCAGCTCGGCCGCGGTCTCCTCGACGGCCCCGACGAGAGCGAGGTACTCCTCGAGCCGCGCCAGCGGCGGGAAGAACACGTGCAGAACGCCGCCGCGCGGCTCGACGCAGAGCGCGGTGCGCACGATCTCGGGCGCCGACTCCCCCACGCGCGGCCGCGCAACCGGCTCGTGCCCGGGGCCCAGGCCTGCCTGCGCCTCCGACACCACGACGTGTCGCTGCAGCGGACGCGCGAGCGGGGCGCGGGGCTCGAACGGATCGGGCTCGGCCAGGAACGGCGCCTCGCGCTCGTCCACCCAGGGCAGCGAGTCGAGCGGCAGGCGGAGCCCCATCGGGCTGTCCCCGGGCAGCAGATAGAGCCGCTCGCGGCGCAGGAACCACGGCCCCGAGCGCCACAGCGTGCGCAGCGCCGAGCCCCACGACGGCTGCGGCGCCAGCGGCAGCGCCCACCCGACGACGGCGCCCAGCCCGCGGTCGAGCACACGCGCCAGCCGCGCGCGCTCCTCGGGGTCGTCGAGCTTCGAGTCGTGCGGATCCACGTTCGTCGGCAGCCGCCGCTCGCGCCACAGGTAGTACCAGGCGTCTTCGTAGGCCGCGAGCGCGTGGCCGCCATCCACGCCGAGCCGCTTGGCCAGCGCCTGCGTGAAGGTGAGCGCGTCGGAGGCGGTGATGCCGTGCGCGCTCCGCGCGTCGGCCAGCAGCTCGGAGTCTCGCCAGAGCGGCTCGCCGTCGCGCCGCCAGTAGCAGCCATACGCCCAGCGCGGGAGTGACTCGCCCGGATACCACTTGCCCAGGCCGAAGTGGAGAAAGCCCTGCGGCGCATGGCGCGCGCGCTGGCGGCGCAGCAGATCCTCGGCGTACGCCGTCTTGCGCCCGCCGAGGGCCGCGGTGTTCCACTCCGCTGCGTCCGCGTCGGCTTCAGCGACGAAGGTCGGCTCGCCGCCGTGGGTGAGCCGCACGTCGCCGCGTGCGAGCCGCACGTCGACGGCGTCGCCGAGCGCCTCGATCGCCGCCCACTGCGCGTCGGTGTAGGGGCGCGAGACACGCGGATCCTCGTGGATCCGCTCGACCGTGAGTCGGAACGAGAATGCGACCTCGCAGTCCTCCACCGAGCCCGAGACGGGAGCGGCGCTCGACGGCTCCGGCGTGCACGCCAGCGGAATGTGTCCCTCACCGGCGAGCAGCCCCGACGTCGGGTCGAGGCCGATCCAGCCCGCGCCCGGCAGATAGACCTCGGCCCAGGCGTGCAGGTCCGCGAAGTCGTGCGTCGGACCCGGCGGGCCGTCGAGCGGCTTCACGTCGGGCGCGAGCTGGACCAGGTAGCCGCTCGCGAAGCGCGCCGCGAAGCCGAGCTGGCGCAGCGCCGCGACCAGGAGCCAGCCGGAGTCGCGGCATGAGCCCGAAGCCTTCTCGAGGGTCTCCTCCGGCGTCTGCACGCCGGGATCCATGCGGATGCCGTAGCGCACCGCGGCGTGCACGCGCTGGTTCAGCTCGACCAGGAAGTCGATCGTGCGCGTGCTCTCGCGCGCTACTCCCGCGAGGAACGCGTCGAGGCGTGGGCCCAGCGCAGTCACCTCGCGGTAGGGCGAGAGATCGCGGGCGAGGCCGGGCTCGTAGCTGAACGGCCAGCGCTCGGCGCCGGGCTCCAGGAAGAAGTCGAAGGGGTTGTGGACCTCGGTCTCGAGCAGGAGCTCCACGTCGACGCGCAGCTCCGTCGTGCACTCCGGGAACACCGCGCGCGCGAGGAAGTTCCCGAACGGGTCCTGCTGCCAGTTCAGGAAGTGCCGCGCAGGCGAGAGCTGGAGCGCGTACGAGCGGATGCGCGCGCGCGCGTGCGGCGCAGGGCGCAGGCGGATCACCTGCGCCGACAGCGCAACAGGGCGGTCGTAGGCGTAGGTCGTCTGGTGACGGAGCGCGATCCGGTTCGCCACGCGCGCACACTCCTCCGCTCGCGGCGCCACTGCAGGAACTGCGCCCGCGAGAGCGCGCGGAATCGGGCTCCGCGCCGGTCGGAGCGCCCGCGGGGTGACCTCGAAGCGCCTCGATTCTGGGCGGGCGCGCTAAGATCCGCGCCCGATGGAAGGCCGACACGTTCTGGTGACGGGCGCGAGCGGCGCCATCGGCGGCGCGATCGCGGAGGCACTCGGCGACCGGGGTGCGCGCGTGTTCGCGGTGGGCCGGGACGCCGAGCGCCTCGATGCGCTGGCGCGGAGGCTGCGGGGCCGCGGTCGAACCGCCGCAGTGATCGCGGCGGACCTGGCCGAAGACCCGGCGGTCACGCGAGTGGCGAACGCGGCGCTGGCAGAGCTCGGCGCCGTGGACGTGCTGGTCCACGCGGCGGGCGCCTTCGCCTCGGGCACGCTCGAGCGCCAGCCCGTCGAAGTGCTCGACCAGCAGCTGCACATCAACCTGCGAGTCCCCTATTTGCTGACGCAGCGGCTGCTGTCGAGTCTGTCCGAACGCCGCGGCGAGATCGTGTTCGTGAACTCGACCGTGGTCCTTGGTCCGCGCGCTGGCGTGGGGGCCTATGCCGCGAGCAAGGCGGCGCTGCGCGCGCTCGCCGAGAGCCTGCGCGCCGAGGTGAACGGCCGCGGGGTGCGCGTCCTCTCGATCTTTCCGGGCCGGACCGCCTCGGGGATGCAGGAAGAGGTCCACCGCAGCGAAGGCAAGTCGTACCGGCCGGAGACGCTGCTCCAGCCCGAGGATGTCGCCGCCGCGGTCGCGAACGCGCTGGCACTCCCGCGAACCGCCGAGGTCACGGACGTGTACGTGCGGCCGATGCAGGCCCCTTAGGGCCAGGCTGCTTCAGATGTCCCGCGCGTGGCACGATGCTTGCGTCGTGGGGTCGCGATGATCTTCAAGGAGACGGGGCTGCCGGGGGCCCTCTCGATCGAGCTCGAGCGGATCGAGGACTCCCGCGGCTTCTTTGCGCGCAGCTTTTGCGCACGCGAATTCGAGGAGCGGGGTCTGGCCACGCGCTTCGTGCAGAGCAGCGTCTCCTTCAACGCACGCGCGGGCACGCTGCGCGGCATGCACTTCCAGCTGCCGCCACACCGCGAGGTGAAGCTGGTGCGATGCACGTCCGGGGCGGTCTTCGACGCGATCGTCGACCTGCGCAAGGGCTCGCCGACGCGGCTGCGCTGGTTCGGCACCGAGCTCAGCGCACAGAACCGGCGGATACTGTACGTCCCGGAAGGCTTCGCCCACGGCTTCCTGACGCTCGCGCCGGACACCGAGGTGTTCTACGAGATGAGCGAGTTCCATGCGCCGCACGCCGGCCGCGGCCTGCGCTGGGATGATCCCGCGCTGGCGATCCGCTGGCCCGCCGCTCCGCAGGTCATCGCGGACCGCGACGCGAGCTATCCGGACCTCGATCTCCCGGCGCTCGACGAGGTCGGCGCGTGAGCTCAGCCGGGCAGCGCGAAGCGCTGGGCCGCGAGCTCTACGAGCTCGTGCGCGAGTTGTACCCGATCTGCCGCAGCATCACCGGCGACGGTGTGCGCGAGACGCTGCAGCGCGTGTCGGGCGTCGTCCCGCTCGAACGACACGACGTGCCCAGCGGCACGCAGGTGCTCGACTGGACCGTCCCCGACGAGTGGAACGTGCGCGACGCCTGGATCAAGAATCTCGCCGGCGAGCGCGTGGTCGACTTCCGCCGCCACAACCTCCACCTGGTGAGCTACAGCGAGCCGGTCGCGCCGCGCCGGATCTCGCGCGCCGAGCTGGTGGAGCACCTGCACTCGCTGCCCGCGCATCCCGACTGGATCCCGTACCGCACGTCGTATTACCAGCGCACCTGGGGCTTCTGCGTCTCGCACAAGCAGCTCGAGTCACTGGTGGATCCCGAGTACGAGGTCTGCGTCGACACGCGGCTCGCGCCCGGCGCCCTGAGCTACGGCGAGTGCTTCCTCCCGGGCGAGCGCGACGACGAGATCCTCTTCTCCGCGCACGTCTGCCACCCCTCGCTCTGCAACGACAACCTGTCGGGGATCGCGGTCGCGGCGGCGGTGGCGCGGGCGCTCGCCGCGCGGACGGCGCGCCGCTTCTCCTACCGCTTCCTGTTCATTCCCGGGACGATCGGCTCGATCACCTGGCTCGCCCGCAACCGCGAGCGGGCCGCGCGGATCCGCGGCGGCCTCACGCTGGTGTGCCTGGGCGACGCGCGCGGCTTCACCTACAAGAAGAGCTTCAATGGCGACGCCCCGATCGACCGCGCCGCGGCGCTCGCGCTCGCCGGCCAGCCGTTCGAGGCGATCGACTTCTTTCCGTACGGCTACGACGAGCGTCAGTTCAACTCGCCCGGGTTCCGCATCCCGGTCGGGTCGCTGATGCGCGGCCGACACGGTCGGTTCGACGCGTACCACACCTCCGCCGACTCGCTGGAGCTGGTGCAGGCGCCTCAGCTCGCCGCCGCGGTCGACGCGGTGCTCGCAATCGTCGACGTGCTCGAAGGCGACGCCCGCGTCCGCAGCCTGGCGCCGTACGGCGAGCCGCAGCTCGGGCGCCGCGGCATCTACCGCGCGCTTGGCGGCGAGAGCGATCCCGAGGCGCTGCAGCTGGCGATGCTGTGGGTGCTCTCGCTCGCGGACGGCGAGCACACGCTGGTCGACGCCGCGGAGCGCTCTGGCATTCCGTTCGCGACCATCCGCTCGGCGGCGACGCTGCTCGAGCGCCACGCGCTGATCGAGGCCTCGTGAGGAGACGGAACATGCGGGTGCTGGTGACTGGACACGGCGGCTACATCGGTGCGGTGATGACGCGCCTCTTCGACGCCGAGGGCCTGGACGTGGTGGGCACGGACAGCGGGCTCTTCGACGGCTGCGATTTCGGCGAGTACGTCCCGCCCCGCGAGGTGCTGCTGCGCGACCTGCGCGACCTGGACGAGCGCGACCTCGACGGCTTCGACGCGGTGGTGCACCTGGCGGCGATCTCGAACGACCCGCTCGGCGACTTGAACCCGAGCTGCACCTGGGACATCAACCACAAGGCGTCGGTGCGGCTCGCCGAGCTCGCGAAGCGCGCCGGAGTGGCGCGCTTCTTGTACTCGTCGTCGTGCAGCGTGTACGGCGCCGCCAGCCCCGACGACGTGCTGACCGAGACGGCCGCCTTCTCGCCGCTCACCGCCTATGCGCAGTCCAAGGTGAAGGTGGAAGCCGACGTCGCGAAGCTCGCCGACGACGACTTCAGCCCCACGTTCCTGCGCAACGCCACGGTGTACGGCGCTTCGCCGCGCCTGCGCGGCGATCTCGTGGTCAACAACCTGACGGGCTGGGCGTTCGCGACCGGCCGCGTGCTGCTCAAGAGCGACGGCACGCCGTGGCGGCCGCTGGTGCACGTGCAGGACGTCTGCACCGCGTTCCTGGCGGTGCTGAACGCGGATCGACAGGTCGTGCACAACCAGGCCTTCAACGTCGGCCGCAACGGCGAGAACTACCGCGTCCGCCAGGTCGCGGAGCACGTGATGCACGAGATCGCCGGCAGCCGGATCGACTTCGCGGAGGGCGCCGGACCCGACCCGCGCTGCTACCGGGTGGACTTCTCCAAGATCGAGCGCGCGCTGCCGCACTGGAAGCCGCGCTGGACCGTGGCCGAGGGCGTGGCGGAGCTCCACGCCGCGTTCCGCCGCGAGACCATGAACGCCGAGGAGCTGGAGGGGGATCGCTACGTGCGCATCCGCCGGATCCGGCGCCTGCTCGAGGCAGGCTGGCTGGATCCCGACTTGCGGCGGATCGGGGCCCGGTGGAGATCCTCTCTCTAAAAGCAAACGCGGCCTTCCACAAAGCGGCGCGCTCCAGGTGCGACACTCTGCCCCGGGGTGCGGAGCTGCGGACGGGCTGCGCATTCCTGTATGTTGGCGCGGTCCCCCGGAAGCCCGCGCCTCGGCTCGGCATTCGGCACCTGGGTGCACGCAGCCGAGATCCGCGAGGCACGGCGCTTGCTCGCAACGCCGGCGCTCGAAGTCCGTCTGCGAGAGGAGCCATGACCCCCGACCGCGAAGCCCACCAGCCCCCCTGCCGGTTCTGCGGCGCGCCGCTGCGCGACTCCTTCGTGGACCTGGGCATGTCGCCCCTCTGCCAGCGCCACCTGCGCGCGGACGAGCTCGGGCAGATGGAGCCGTTCTATCCGCTGCACGCCTGGGTCTGCCGCGAGTGCTTCCTGGTGCAGATCGAAGAGGTGGTGCCCCCCGAGCAGATCTTCGGCGACGGCGGCTACGCTTACTTCTCGTCGTACGCCGACTCGTGGCTGCGCCACGCGGCGCAGTACGCGGAGCTCGTGACCGACCGCTTCGGGCTCTCGCACAAGAGCCTGGTGGTCGAGGTCGCGAGCAACGACGGCTACCTGCTGCAGAACTTCGTGCGGCGCGGGATTCCGGTGCTCGGGATCGAGCCCGCATCGAACACTGCCGAGGCCGCGGTGCGCAAGGGAGTCCCCACGCTGGTCCGCTTCTTCGGCGCCGAGACCGCGCGGGACGTCGCCGCGGGCCACGGCCGTGCGTCGCTCCTCTGCGGCAACAACGTGCTCGCGCACGTGCCCGACATCAACGACTTCGTCTCGGGGCTGGCAATCCTGCTCGCGCCGGACGGCGTGCTCACCATGGAGTTCCCGCATCTGCTGCGCCTGGTCGAGCGCAACCAGTTCGACACGATCTATCACGAACACTTCTCGTATCTGTCGTTCGGCACGGTCGCGCGGATCTTCGCGCACCACGGGCTCGAGCTCTTCGACGTGGACGAGCTCGATACGCACGGCGGCTCGCTGCGCGTGTACGCCCGCCACGCGGGCCGCGAGCTGCCCGCGCGCACGGAGCGCGTCGACCGACTGCTCGAGCTGGAGGAGCGCCGCGGCATGCGCGGGCTCGCCTTCTACGCGAGCTTCGGCGAGCAGGTGAAGGAGACCAAGCGCAAGCTGCTGGAATTCCTGATCTCCGCGAAGCGCGCGGGCAAGTCGATCTGCGGCTACGGCGCTCCGGGCAAGGGCAACACCCTGCTCAACTACTGCGGGATTCGCACCGATTTCCTGGATTACACCGTCGACCGCAGCCCGCACAAGCAGGGCGGATACCTGCCCGGGACGCACATTCCGATCCGCGCTCCCGAGGAGATCGCGCGCACGCGGCCCGACTACGTGCTCGTCTTGCCGTGGAATCTGCAGGACGAGATCATGGAACAGATGGCGATCGTGCGATCCTGGGGCGGCCAGTTCGTGATTCCCATCCCGGAGGTCCGCGTGCGATGAAGGTCGTGCTCTTCTGCGGCGGCATGGGCATGCGCCTGCGCGAGAGCGCGGAGAGCGTCCCCAAGCCGCTCGTCACCATCGGCCCGCGCCCGATCTTGTGGAATCTAATGAAGTACTACGCCCACTACGGGCACCGCGAATTCATCCTCTGCCTGGGCCACGGAGCGGAGGCGATCAAGAACTACTTCCTGCAGTACGACGAGCGGCTGTCGAACGACTTCGTGCTGCGCAAGGGCGGCGCGGACGTCGAGCTCCTGGCCCGCGACATCGACGACTGGACCATCACCTTCGTCGACACCGGGCTGCGCTCGAACATCGGCGTGCGGCTGCTGGCGGTGCGGCGCTTCCTCGAGGGCGAGGACGCGTTCCTGGCGAACTACGCCGACGGCCTCTCGGACCTGCCGCTCGACGAGTATCTGGAGACCTTCCACGAGCACGGCAAGGTCGCCTCGATGCTGTCGGTGCCGGCGCCGCAGACCTTCCACATGATCCACGCCGAGAAGAGCGGATTGGTGCGCAGCATCGAGCACGTGAGTCACTCGGCCATGCGCATGAACGCCGGCTTCTTTGCCTTCCGCCGCGAGATCTTCGACTACCTCCGAGACGGCGAGGAGCTCGTGGTCGAGCCGTTCCAGCGCCTGATCGACGCGCGCCAGCTGGTGGCCTACGAGCACGACGGCTTCTGGATGGCGATGGACACGTTCAAGGACAAGCAGCAGTTCGAGCAGCTGGTCGCGAACGGCACCACCCCCTGGCGGGTGTGGAGGTGACTTGATCCCGCTCTCTCTCGGCGCCGGAGCCGCGGGCGTGACCCGGGTGCTGTGCCTGGGCGCGCACTGCGACGACATCGAGATCGGCTGCGGCGGAACGCTGCTGCGCTGGCTGGAGGAGCGGCCGGAGCTCGAGGTGCGCTGGGTGGTGTTCTCCTCCGACGCACGGCGTGCCGCCGAGGCGCGCGCGAGCGCTCGCGGCTTCCTCGGCGACGAGCCGGACAAGCGCCTCACGCTGCACCAGTTTCGCGACGGCTTCCTGCCGTATGTAGGCGCGGAAGTGAAGGACGCCTTCGAGCAGCTGAAGGCCGAATTCGCGCCCGACGTCGTGTTCACCCACTACCGCCACGACCTGCACCAGGACCACCGGCTGGTCTCCGAGCTGACCTGGAACACCTTCCGCGGGCCGCTCGTGCTCGAGTACGAGATCCCGAAGTGGGACGGCGATCTCGGCAACCCCAACGCCTACGTGGCGCTCGCCGAGCATCAGCTGCGGCGCAAGATCGAGGTGCTGATGGACGAATACGGGACGCAGCGCGGGCGCAGCTGGTTCGAGCCGGAGACCTTCCGCTCGCTCGCGCGGCTGCGGGGCGTGGAGGCTGGGGTGCCCGAAGGCTTCGCCGAGGCGTTCTACGCGCGCAAGCTGGTGGTCGGCCTGGCGGCGGCAGGGAGCGCGGCATGATCCGCGGCGCGATCCAGGAGCTGTTCGAGCGCCGCGACCTGCTGTACACGATTGCCTGGCGCGAGATCAAGGTGAAGTACAAGCAGTCGGTGATGGGCATGCTCTGGGCGGTGCTGATGCCGCTCGCGATCGTCTGCTCCGGCATGATCGTGCGCTTCGCGCTGGCGAGCGTCTCGGGCAAGAAGGTCGAGCTCGACGACCTCACTTCGGTCGCCGTGAAGTCCGTGCCCTGGGCGTTCTTCGTCTCGGCGCTGCGCTTCGGCACCACGAGCCTCATCAACAACGCCCACCTGGTGACCAAGATCTACCTGCCGCGGCTGATCTTCCCGCTTGCGTCGGTGAGCTCGCAGCTGCTGGACTTCTCGATCGCGAGCGCCGGCGTCACCATCTTCCTGCTGGTGTCGCGCGACTGGGCGTTCTCGGTAGAGCTCCTGTGGCTGCCGCTGCTGCTGGGCACCCTGGTCGTGCTCGCGACCGCGCTCGCGATCCTGTGCTCGGCCGCGAGTCTGTTCCTGCGCGACGTGAAGTTCCTGGTCGACGTATTTCTCACCTTTGCCATCTTCTTCACGCCCGTGCTGTACGACGTGTCGCTCTTCGGCAAGCTGGCTCCGCTGCTGCTCGCGAACCCGGTGTCTCCGCTGCTCGAGGGGATCGCCGCAGTGGTGATCCATCACCAGACGCCGGAGCTGCCGTGGGTGGCTTACAGCGTCGTGGTGTCGGTGAGCCTGTTCGCCTTTGCGCTGGCGGCGTTCAAGCGGCTGGAGCCGCTGTTCGCCGAGAGCATCTGAGGGGGACGCGGTGGTGGACGACGTTCTGCGG
>Ga0306921_10002367_pt1 | contig 18926 bp, 18 predicted proteins | sample sta12Cox44000080_FD_203760 | JGI IMG/M metagenome (GOLD analysis project Ga0306921, IMG submission 203760) | Lab enrichment of tropical soil microbial communities from Luquillo Experimental Forest, Puerto Rico - statoxic.12C.oxic.44.000.080 (v2)... | ecosystem: Environmental > Terrestrial >... | reverse complement strand
CGGGGCGCGTCACCGTCGCGACCGGCATCATCGAGCTCGGCCAGGGCATCCGCTCGGCGCTCGCGCAGGTCGCCGCTGACGTGCTATCGCTGCCCTACGAGCGCGTCGGCGTCGTGCTCGGCGACACTGCACGCACGCCGTATTCGTGCTACGGCACCGCGGACAGCCGCGGATCGGTCACCGGCGGCGCCGCGGTGCTGCAGGCCACGCGCGCGCTCCGGCAGAAGCTCGTGCGCGTGGCGGCGCGCCTGCTCGAGGCCGACGAGGCGGACCTCGAGATCGTCGACGGTCAGTGTCGCGTGCGCGGCGCGCCCGGCCGCGGCCTCTCCTTCGCGGCGCTCGCCCAGGAGTCGCTACGGGGCCAGCACCTGACCGAGGGAATGGAGCCCGAGCTCGAGGCGCGGTTCACCTACAACCCGGAGAACTGGACGTTTCCCTACGGGGTGCACATCGCCGCGGTCGAGGTCGCGCGCGACACCGGCACGGTGCGTGTGCTCGGCTACTGGGTCGCGCACGACTGCGGCACGATGCTGAACCCCATGCTGGTGGACGGCCAGCTCCATGGCGGCCTCGCCCAGGGGATCGGTGCCGCGCTGAGCGAGGAGCTCCGCTACGACGAGGCGGGGCAGCTCCTGTCGCGCACATTCATGGACTATGCGATCCCGACGGCCGGGGCGATGCCGCCGATCGCGATCGGCCACGTCGAGACGCCGTCGCCCCACACGCCGGGCGGGATGAAGGGCATGGCCGAGGGCGGCACGATCGGCGCGCCCGCGACGATCGCGAACGCCGTCGCCGACGCGCTGGCCGGCGCCGGCGTCGACGCCGCGGCCGTCGCCACCTACCCGCTCACCGCGCCGAAGGTTTTCGCGCTCCTCCAGACCGCGCCCGTGAGCCGCCGTGGCTGACCCGACTGCGCCCAGGCGGAGAGTCATGGCGCTGGTTCTCTCGGGAATCTTTCCGGGGCTCGGCCAGTTCTACAACCGGCAGCCGGTGAAGGGCGCGATCGGCCTTGTCGCCGGAATCGTGTTGAGCTGGCTTGCCGGTAGAGCGGCGCCGACCGACCCGCTCGCACTCGATCGGCCGCGAATGGCTCTCGTCGTCCCGGCGTGCGCGCTCCTCGCCATCTGGGTATGGTCCATGATCGACGCATGGCGCGGAACCAGCGATTGAGCGTTCCATGGGTTAGACTTGTCCATGCATTCCGAGGCTCCGGCGGCCGCGCACACCGGGCTCGGGGAGGGATAACGATGCCGAAGATCAAGCACACCGCACTGTCGACCCAGGACGTCGAGAAGACCGCGAAGTTCTACGTCGAGACGCTCGGCATGAAAGAAGTCGGCAAGATAGACGATCCCGGCACGCGCGGCGTCTTCCTCACCGACGGCGACATCAACCTCGCGATCCTGAACTTCAAGAACGATGCGGCGGCTGGTATCGAGCGCGGCAAGAGCTTCTGCGGCATCCACCACATCGGCTTCCAGGTCGAGAGCCTCGAGGCGATCGCGGAGCGCCTCACCCAAGCCGGGTCGCGCCGCCGTCACGACGTCGAGCAGGCGCTGGGCGTCGGAGCCCACACGGGAGGCAACGTCGAGGTGAAGTGGACCGGACCGGACGGCGTCATGCTCGACGTGTCGAAGACGGGCTGGCTCGGCACGCCCACGTTCGGCCACTAGCGCGCGGAGCTCTTTCCCCCCGGCCCCTCGAGCGCTCGGGGCTCACACGGCCAGATACGTCTGTCGCACCTCGTCGTCGGCGAGGAACCTCGCCATCGAGCCCTCGTATCGCACCATCCCCTTTTCGAGAATGTAGACACGGTCGCCGAGGTCGCTCACGAAGCGCACGTTCTGCTCGGCCAGGACCATCGTGAGGCCGCCCGCCTTGAGACGTCCGAGCTGCTCACGTAAGGCGTCCACCACGATTGGGGCGAGCCCTTCCGACGGCTCGTCGAGCAGAAGAATCTCCGGATTGCCCATCAACGTACGGGCGATCGTGAGCATCTGCTGCTCCCCGCCGCTCAGGGTTCCGCCGGCCTGGCGGCGTCGCTCGCGCAGGATGGGGAAGAGATCGAAGACGCGCTCCTGGCTCCAGGGGCTCGCCGACCCGTTGCCCCAGGTCCGCCGCGCGACTTCAAGGTTCTCGTGAACAGTGAGGTTGGGGAAGACGCGCCGGTCTTCGGGAACGAACCCGATCCCGAGACGGGCGATGCGGAAGGGAGGCAGACCGACGATGTCGCGGCCGCGCAAGGTGATCGCGCCGGCACGTGGCGGCGTGAGCCCGGCGATGCTGCGGATCGTCGTCGTTTTTCCCGCGCCGTTTCGACCGAGCAGGCACACGACCTCGCCCACCTCCACCGTGAGCGACAGGTCGAAGAGGATATGGCTATCGACGTAGTAGGTATCGATGTGGCTGACCTCGAGCAGCGCCATCAGCGGGACGTCGGCTGGCCGAGGTACACGCGCTGCACATCGGGGTTGGCACGGACGGCCGCCGGCGATCCCTCCGTCAGCACAGAGCCCTGGTGAAGGACGGTGATGCGCTGGGCCACGGTGAAGACCACGTCCATGTCGTGCTCCGTGAACACGACCGTCAAGCCAGTGTCGCGCGTGATACGGGCCACCAGCGCCATGATCTCGTGGCGCTCGCGCGGTGCCATTCCGGCGGTAGGCTCGTCAAGCAGGAGAAGGCGCGGTCCACTGGCGAGGGCTATGGCCAGCTCGAGGCGCCGCTGGTCGCCGTGGGGCAAGATCCCGCTCGGCTTACGCGCCTGTTCGTGAAGACCCACAAGCTCGAGCAGGCCGAGGGCGTCGTCGCGGTAGAGGCGCCGGGCCGGTGTCAGGAAGTTGTAGTGCCGCCGATGATGGCTGAGGAACGCCGTCTGGACGTTCTCGAGCGCGCTGAGACGGCGGAAGATGCTGGTGATCTGGAAGGTGCGTCCCACGCCGCGGCGACAGAGCTGATGCGGCGGCAGCCCACTGACCTCTTCGCCCGCGAAATAGATGCGGCCGCTGTCGTGCGTGAGATCGCCCGTGAGCAGGTTGAAGAGCGTGGTCTTGCCGGCGCCGTTGGGGCCGATGATCGCACGCACGTCGCCCGGCGGAACCGACAGGTCCACACCGTTCACCGCCAGAACACCGCCGAAGTGCTTTCGGAGGCCGATCGTCTGGAGGACTAGGTCTTGCCGGTCAGTCGAGTCCGCCACCCTCGCCCTCCCGCGAGCCCCACGAAGCCCATCGGCAGCGCCACGATCACGACAACGACGATCGAGCCCAGGAAGAGCGGCCAGTACACGGGCCACTGCCGGCTGACGAGCCATTCGAGGATCTTGAAACCGAAGGCGCCGGCCAGCGGTCCGAAAAACGCCTGCGGGCCGCCAAGTAGCGCCACGACGAGCGGCTCGAACGACTTGGTGAAGTAGGCGAAGTCCGGAAAGACGCTCCCGTTGTAGAAAGCGAACAACCCCCCCGCCAACCCGGAGAAGGCGCCCGAGATGACAAACGCGAAGAGCTGTAGACGCCGAACGTTGATGCCGATGAACCGGGCCCGGCGCGGATTCTCCCGGGCGGATTTCAGGGCATAGCCGAACGGTGACTCGCCGACGGCGTGTAACGCGGCAAGGCTCAACGCCACGATCGCCAGCGTGAAGTAGTAGTAGGCGGCCGGTGACTTCAGCGCTGCCGGGGGCCAGACGTCGAGCAAGCCGTCGTCGCCACCGGTCAGGCTCTTCCACTTGAAGATGACGGTGAACACGATCTGCGCGAAGGCGAGCGAGAGCATCGCAAAGTACGTGTGCGTGAGCCGGACGATGAAGAACCCGAACAGCAGCGCTCCGCCGGCGGCGGCCAGGGGCGCGGCCGGCAGCGCCAGCAGCATCGGGACCCCCGCTCGCTTGACCAGAAGGGCGGCCGCGTAAGCGCCGAGAGCGAAGTACGCGGCATGGCCGAACGAGACCATCCCGCCGGATCCCATCAGTAGATTGAAGGCCGTGGCGAACAGCCCGACGATGGCGATCTCGGTCAGCAGCTGCAGGAAGAACGGCGGCAGGGCCAGGGGCGCCACCACGAGCGCCACGGCGAGGACCCCGAGCGCGCGCGTGCTCGATGTCACTATTGTTCCGGCCTTCCGAGCAGGCCCCAGGGCCGCACGACGAGGACGACCGCCATGAGCGCGAACAGTAGCACGATGGAGACCGCCGGAAAGACGAGGATCCCGAACGACTGCAGCAGCCCGACCAGGAGGGCGCTGATGAAGCTGCCGGCAAAGCTGCCCAGGCCGCCGATGACCACGACCACGAAGGCCGTGGTGAGCACGTCGCCGTCCATGCCGAGCGCGACGGCGATCGTCGGCGCCGCCAGCGCCCCGCCGAGACCGGCCAGCCAGCTTCCGAACGCGAAGACCTGGGTGTAGAGGGCCGCGACGTTGACCCCGAGCGCGCCCAGCATCTCGCGGTCGACCGTGGCGGCACGGATGAGCATGCCCCAGCGTGTGCGGTAGAAGATCAGCCAGAGCCCGACCGCCACCGCGGGCGCCAGCCCGAGTACGAGCAGGTAATACGAGGGAAAAGGCTGGCCGAAGATCAGAACCGATCCGGCCAGTGCCTCCGGTCGCGACACGCTCTTGTTGTCGGGTCCCCAGGCCAGGAGCACGAGCGTGCTGATGACGAGGATCAGGCCGAACGTGAGGATGAGCTGCATGAGCGGATCGCGGTGGTAGATCAGACGCAAGAGGCCCACTTCGATGACGGCGCCGAGGAGAGCGACGCCGAGCGGGGCAAGCAGCAACGCGAGCCAGAACGCCCAGGGCCGATCGGGCAGGACCTCCACGAGCGTCACCATCAGATAGGCCCCGACCATATAAAAGCTGCCGTGGGCGAGGTTCACGATCCTGGTGACGCCGAAGATCAGCGACATCCCGACAGACACGAGGAAGAGGAACATGCCGACACTGAGGCCGCTCATCACCTGCACCGTGATGAGCGGCCCGTTGGTGATCCAGGGAAAGAGACTGTCGATGACTACTTCTTCTTTTCGGCGGCGGCCGCCCGCAGCTTGGCGACCTCGTCGCAGCTCTTGATCACGTCCTTGCCGTGGACCTCCTCGACGTCGGCCAACACCGGCTTACCCTGCGCGTTCATCCGGACCACGCCGACCCACTGTGGCGGGATCGCCTGCTGGTCACAGCCGCGCATGATGACCTTGCCCCACGGGAATTCCATCTCGAAGCCCTCGCTGAAGGCCGTGATCACCTTGTCCGTGTCGGCGCTCTTGGCCCGCTTGATGGACTCCGCAATGATGTAGGCGCTGGCGTAGCCCCAGGAGGCGCCGAGCGTGGGTTCCTTCTTCGCCCGCGCCTCGTACTTCTTGACCCACTCGGCGAGCTTGGGATGGCGCTTCTGCATGCCGTCGTCGTACCAGGCGAAGCCTGGAGTGATGGCGCCCACCGGCGCCTCTATGCCGATCGGATCGAGCTCGTCCGGGTTGCCGACGGACGCGCTGAAGAAGTGGACCTTCTCGAAGAGGCCGAACGGCCGTGCCTGCTTCACGAAGGCGATCTCCTGCGCGCCCCACACAGAGCTGAGGAAGGCGTTGGCTCCCGACTGGAGCAGTGCGGTGACGTAGGAGCTGTGGTCGGTCTCGCCGAGCTTCGGCCAGTTCTGCTGGACGAACTCCACGTCGGGCTTGAGCTGCTTCAGGTAGGCGGAAAACTCGTCCCACACGTTGTGGCCGTACTCGTAGTCGGGCGAGATGTGCGCCCACTTCTTGTACGGCATCGTGGCCGCCTTCTTGGCCAGCGCCCGCACGTACTGGTTGACGTTGTTGGTGGTATGGGCCACGTACTTGTGACCGTCGTCCCAGGTCAGGCGCGAGGTCTGGCAGTGGGTGGCGATGTAGAGAACCTTGGCCTCCTTCGCGTAGGCCGAGATGGCGAGGCCCACGCCGCTCGAGATGCAGCCGGCCAGGAAATCGACCTTCTCCTGCCCGACCAGCTCGCGGGCGGCCTTCACCGCCTCGTCCGGCTTGAGCTTGTCGTCGCGAAAGATGAACTCGAGCGGACGGCCGAGGACGCCGCCGGCGTCGTTGATCTCCTTCGTCGCCATCAGGATGCCTTCGCGATAGGGAAAGGTGTAGACCGTAGCGAGGCCGCTGTAGGAGTTGATCTCGCCGATCCGGATGGGCGCTTTGCTCTGGGCGGCGGCCGGTCCCGCCGCGGCGACCGCGACCAGCGCCGCACCAACCCACCATGTCGCCTTGCTTGGTGTCCGCATCGTCTACCTCCCAGCGTCTGGCCCTCGCGTCGGGCTCATGGCGAACGGGTTCGTGACGTTCCGAAGTGGGCCCGACTTTGCCTTCGGCGAGTCGAGCTTGTCAAGACGCATGATTTGTCAAGGCGGTAATATCGACGGGTGTCCTTCGACTACCACGAGCCGACGTCGTTACGCGAGGCGATCGAGCTCGGCGCTCGGTTCGGCGGCGACGGGCGCTTCCTCGCCGGCGGAACGGATCTCATGGTCCAGATCCATCGTGGCCGGGTGGATCCGCGCCACGTCATCAGCCTGCAGCGCGTCCCCGGGCTCGAGGCGATCGCGGGCGACGGGACCATCAGCATCGGCGCGCGGGTCACGCACCGGCGGCTCGAGCGCGCGCCGGACTTTCAGGGCGCGCTGCGGGGACTCATCGAGGGGGCTCGGGTCGTCGGCGGCCATCAGGTGCGAAACGTGGCGACGGTTGGCGGCAACATCGTCAACGCGTCGCCGGCCGCGGACGTGGTCGTCGTGTTGCTGGCCCTCGACGCGAGGCTGACGTGTCTCGGTCCGGCCGGCGAGCGCACGCCGGCCCTCGACGGCTTCGCAACGGCGCCGGGCGTCACGGGGCTCGGGCCGGGCGAGCTGCTGACCCGCGCGAGCTTTCCGCGCCTGGCCCCGCGCTCGGCCACCGCGTTTCTCAAGACCGGCCGCCGGCGGGCCATGGAGATCTCGATCGCGTGCGTGGCGGCGCGCCTCACGCTCGATGCCGACCTCGAGCGCTGCCAGGACGTCCGGGTTGCGCTCGGAGCAGTGGGCCCGACCGCGATGCGCGCGCGCGCCGCCGAGCAATACCTCGAGGGACGTGCGCTGACGGACGCGGCCATGCTCGAGGCGGGGCAGATCGCCGCCGCCGAGTGTCGCCCGATCGGCGACGTGCGCGCCTCGGCGCGTTATCGCGCGCTCCTCGTGGCCACGCTGGTGCCGCGAGTCCTGGCCCGCTGTCTCGAGCGCGTCAGACCCGAGATCTCATGACCAGGATCCCCCTGAGCCTCAGCATCAACGGCCAGACGCACGAGGTGCTGGCCGAAACGCACCGCACGCTGCTGGACGTGCTGCGGACCGACCTCGGCCTCGTCGGCACGAAGGAGAACTGCCTGGAGGCCGAGTGCGGTGTCTGCACGGTGCTCGTCGAGGGCGTTGCGGTCAACGCATGCATCCTGCTGGCCGCGCAGTGCCAGGGGCGCGCGATCGTGACCATCGAGGGCCTGGCCGCCCCGGGACAACTCCATCCGCTGCAGCAGGCGTTCATCGACCACGGCGCCGTGCAGTGTGGGTACTGTATTCCCGGGATGATCCTGGCGGCGAAGGCGTACCTCGACGAGAGTCCGGAGCCGGACGAGTACGGGGTGCGTGAGGCACTGGCCGGAAACCTCTGCCGTTGCACTGGATATCAAAGGGTCATCGAGGCGGTGCTGAGCGCCGCCCGTGCTTTGCGGGCCTCCCCCACCCCGGCAAGCCCCGAGACCGCGTCATGACACAGGCGACTCGGATCGTCGGTCGCTCGGTCCCCCGCATGGACGCGCCCGGCAAGGTGACGGGCACGGCGCTCTACGCCGCCGACTTCGCCCTGCCCGGCATGCTCTACGGCAAAGTACTGAGGAGCCACGAGCCGCACGCGCGACTTGTGCGGATCGACACCGGTCGTGCGGCCCGGCTCCCCGGCGTTCGCGCCGTGATCACGGCGGCCGATGTGCCCGACGTGCGCTACGGCGGTAGCGTGAAGGATGAGCGCGTGTTCGCCCGCGAACGCATCCGCTTCGCCGGCCAGCCCCTCGCGGCCGTCGCCGCAACCTCCCTGGACGCCGCCACCGCCGCGCTGGCCGCGATCGAGGTCGTCTCCACGCCGCTCGCGCCGGTCCTCGACGTGGCGGCCGCGCTGTCGCCCGGCGCGCCGCTCGTCCACGAGGCGTGGGCGATCTACACGGCGCTGCCGATCCTCCATCGCGCCGGCAACGTCTGCAACCGTGCGCGGATCGTGGTGGGTGACCTCGAGCGCGGCTTCGTCGAGGCCGACCGCATCTTCGAGAACCGCTTCACCACGAGCAGCGTCCACCAGGGATACACGGAGCCCCGCGCCGCGGTGGCCCAGTGGGACAGCTCGGGCCTGGTCACGGTGTGGTCGAACACCCAGCTTCCCTTCGAGATCCAGACGACCCTGGCCGAGATACTGCAGATTCCCGCCTCCAAGGTGCGAATCATCGTGCCCGGGATCGGCGGCGGCTTCGGCGGCAAGCTGCGGATCGGGATGGAACACTTCGCCGCGCTGCTCGCGATGAGGACCGGGCGGCCCGTGAAGGTGATGACGACCAGCGAGGAAGAGCTGACGGCCGCCTACGCCCGGCAACCGGCGATCGTCGAGGTGAAGACCGGCGTCACGAACGACGGGCGTCTCACGGCCCGCGAAGCGCGCCTGTGGTTCGACACCGGCGCCTTCGCCGGATCGGGGCCGGGCGTCGCCTCGGTGGCCACTCTCATGCTGGCCGGGCCCTACCGGATCCCCAACCTCTTGCTCGAGGGCTTCGCCGTCTACACGAACAAGACCAACTTCGGATCGTTCCGCGCGCCCTCGGGTCCGCAAGCGAACTTCGCAGTGGAATCGCAGATGGACATCATCGCTGACGCCCTCGGTCTCGACCCCCTCGAGCTCCGGCTGAAAAACATCGTGCGGGAGGGCGAAGAAGGGCCGACGGGACAGGTGCTCACCGCCGTTGGCCTCGAAGAGTGCCTTCGCCGCGCCGCGAACGCGATCGGCTGGCGAGAGCGAAGGCCGGAGGCAGGACGTGGCAAAGGGATCGCGTGCGGCTGGTGGACGACGACCGGCGGGTCGTCGGGCGTGTACATCAAGGTCAATCCCGACGGCACGATTGCGCTGAACACCGGGGCGGCGGAGATCGGGACCGCCGCCCTGACGGGTGCCGCACAGGTTCTCGCCGAGGACCTCGGCGTGCAGCTGACCGACATCAGCGTCGTCTCTGCCGATACTCTCTCGACGCCCTTTGACTTCGGAGCGCAAGGCAGCCGTACCGCGTTCGCCGTCGGCAACGCGTGTCGAGCCGCCGTCGCCGATCTCAAGCGCCAGATCCTTGCCCTCGCGTCGAAACACCTGGGCGTCGAGGAGCACACGCTCGCGCTTCGCGAAGGGAGCGTGGCCGGCGAGGGCAAGCGCGCGACCCTGGCAGAGCTGGCGCGGATCTCTCAGGCCTCGGGCGGTGGGCTCATCGCACACGGCACGTTCGTGGCCCCGCCGACCGCGTACGACGCCAAACGCGTCGAGGGTCACGTCTACCCCGCGTTCCACTCCCCGAGCTTCCACGCCCACGCCGTCGATCTCTCCGTCGACGCCCAAACCGGCGAGATCACGATCCACCGCTACGTCGTCGCCCAGGACGTGGGGTTCGCGGTGAACCCGTCGGCGATCGAAGGCCAGATCGAAGGCGGCGTGGCGCAGGGGCTCGGCCAGGCCCTTTCGGAGGAGATCGTCTACGACAGCGGCCGAGTGCTCAACGCGAATCTTACCGACTACAAGATGCCGACGGCGCTCGACGTGCCGCGCGTGGAGTCGATTCTCGTAGAGCATCCGAGCCTGGTCGGGCCCTTCGGCGCCAAGGGCGTGGGCGAGCCGCCGAACATCGAGCCGCCAGCGGCGATCGCCAATGCGGTGGCGAGCGCCACCGGTGTGCGGATCACGAGCCTGCCGATCACCGCCGAGAAGGTCGCGCTCGCGCGGAGCGCGTGCGCACCGTGACGCTCCGGACCGGGCTCTTGCTGCTGCCCTCGCGTCCCGCGGCCGAGCTGAGCGACCTCGCGGCCCGCGCGGAGGCGCTCGGGTACGACGACTTCTGGCTGGCCGACGAGCGTTTCTTCCGCGAGGTGTACGCCCTCCTGGCCCTGGCCGCCGCGCGCACCACGCGCATCCGCCTCGGTCCCTGCGTCACCGATCCCTTCTCGCGCCATCCGGCGCTGACGGCGATGGCCATCGCGACCCTCGACGACATCTCGGGCGGGCGCGCGGTCCTCGGCATCGGGGCCGGCGTGTCCGGCTTCCAGGAGCTGGGCGTGAGTCCCGAGCGCTCTGCGGTCGCCATCCGCGAGGCGGTAGAGCTGATCCGCGGGCTCCTGGCCGGGCAGAACGTGACGGTGAAGGGACAGCGGGTGAGCTTCAACGGCGGCCGGCTCGACTTCGCGCCGCGCCGGGCCGATCTGCCGATCTATGTCGCCTCCCAGCGCGAGGCCGGCTGCCGCGTCGCCGGCCGCGTGGCGGACGGAGCCATCATGCAGGGCTGTGTCGCCGAGCCGTTGCTCCGCTTCTTCCGGACGTCGGTCGCCGAGGGGGCCCAGCGGGCGGGGCGCGATCCCGCACGGGTGGAGCTGGTCGCGCGGATCAACGTCTGCGTCTCGGACGACGGCCATGCCGCACGAAACGCGATGCGTCCGACCGTGGTTCGAAGTCTGGTCGCGCAGCGCCCGGACTTTTTCACGTTCCGGACTGCCGGACTCGAGCTCCCCGAGTCACTGCGCACGCACGTACTGGGCCTCCCCTACACGCACGACGTCGCCCCCCTCGTGAAGGTCGCGCCACTCGTTCCCGACACCTTCGTGGACGCGGTCACGCTGGCCGGGTCGGCCGACCACGTCGCGCAGGGCGTCGCTCGGCTCGCGCGCAGCGGAATCGGCCAGCTCCTGGTGTATCCGGTGGCGTCCGAGGGCAGCATCGTCGACACGATCGAACGGTTCCAGACCGCAGTCATGCCGGCGGTGCGCAAGGAGCTCGAAAGGAGCGAGTCATGCCGGTCCGCTACGTGATCACCACGCTGAAGGCCGGAGTCAAGCCCGAAGAGTACGAGCGGTGGCTGCGCGAGTACGACTACCGTGTCGCGAGGACATTTCCGTCGATCATCAGCTACCGCACCCACCGTATCGAGGGGCCGATCGACGGCGCCGCGCAGGCCGGATGGCATTACATCGAGCGCATCGAGGTCCGCAACAAGGATCAGTACGCGAAGGACCTGACGTCGCCGGCGGGCCAGGAGCTCATTCGCCAGCTCTACGACCGCTACCTGGAGCGGGCCAAGAATGTTTTCTTCTGGTCCGAGGTGATCGACGACTGAGGAACTTCGCAGCGATCGTGAATCCCGGATCTCGACCATCGGTCACGGCTTCCAGAACCCTTGCGAGGGGATACGGAACGCCCGGTTGAAGCGCGAGGATGAGTTCTCCCACGCGATGATCATCGTCAGCTCCGCGATGGTGTCGTCGTCGTAGCACAGTTGCAGGCGCGCGAACAGCGCGTCGTCGACGTCGCGGCGCGTGTCCGTGATCGCGTCGGCGTACTCGAGCGCCGCCTTCTCCGCGTCGGTGAAGAGCGGGCTCGTCGCGTAGTCGCCCAGTAGCGCCTCGAGCTTCTCCGTCGAGACCCCATTCCTGCTGCCGACGGCAGCATTGACGTCCTGTCAGAACTCGCAGCCGTTCCACGCGGCGACGCGCCGGTTGAGCAGCGCCCTCAGCGCGGCGGGTACGCGCTTCGTCTCTTGCTGGAGGGCGGCCCACATCGCCTTCGCCGCGCGGAAGTACGCCGGGTTGCGCGCGTAGAAGAGGTAGGGATAGAGCGGCGCGCCCCGGAGCTTCTCCTGTTCCTCGAGCGTCTCGCGCAGGTCGCCCGGAAGCGTCTCGACGTCGACCGGCGGGATGCGCGTCTTCCCCTCGAGCATGGCCACCTCCAGCTGTGGTCGATTGGTCATCGTCGCGATCGTACATCCGAAACAGTCGGATGCGCCGACGAGCACTTCGATGGTAATCGAAGTGTCTACGAGCGCTTCGTGCGGTCGGCCGGTTCGGGGGCCTCGATGCCGAAAGTCTTCTGGAGGCCCCGTCGCCCTAGCGGTGTGACGATGACCGCGTGACTGCGCTCCATCCGCTCCATCCAGCCCAGATCGAAGCAGCGCCGGGTGATCGCGGCTCCCACCGCACCCGCGATGTGGGGGCGCCGCTCGGTCCAGTCGAGACAGAGTCGGCTATAGTGTCCGCGGGTCGCACGCCGTGTGGGAAGCTCGATCCCGAACTCGGTGAAGAAACGGGTCCCTGCCGTCGTGATCTCGGCGACCCCGTCTTCCAGCACGACGTATTCGCGGGCGACGAACGCATCGGTGAGATCGACGCTAAGGCGGCCGGCAAGGTGGTCGTAGCAAATTCGGGCCGCGCTCAGGGCGCGGGCTTCACGGGACAGCGGGCGGTATGGCGGTCTCTTCTCGAGCGCGACGGCGACGATCCCTTCGATCATGCCGGCCACCGCCGGCGAGGCAAGCTGGAAATGGCGATGCCGCCCATTGCGCACCACGGAGAGCATGCCGGCCGCGGTCAGCTTCGCGAGATGGGTGCTGGCGGTTTGAGGTGTGATTCGCGCCGCAAGGGCCAGCTCACTCGCGGTCAGGGCGCGGCCATCGAGCAACGCCGAGAGCATCGTGGCTCTCGCCGGGTCTCCGACCACGGCCGCGGTCTCGGCGATCATGGGGCCTGTGATCACGTCCGCAATCTAACACCTGAGTTATCGAAGAGTCCGTCGGCGTTTCAAGCACGTCCTGCACTCGCAAAAGGCCGCCCTTCCCCATGGGCTCATTGTGTACGACGGATCGGGCGATTGCTCTGTTTAGGGGAATCGGCCGCGTGGCCCACGTGACATACACGGGGATGTGGCTAAGATGGGCGAAAGGCCAGTGATCTGCAACTCCTGCCAACACGAGAACCCCGCCGGCGCGAGGTTCTGCAACGAGTGTGGCGCGCCTCTCGCGGCACCGACGATCACCCGCGAGCCGCGCTCCTACACGCCGCGCCATCTCGTCGAGAAGATCCTGGCGTCCCGGAGCGCGGTCAGGGGGGAGCGCAAGCTGGTGACCGTTCTGTTCGCCGACGTCGTGCGCTCGATGGAGCTCGCGGAGCGCGTCGATCCCGAGGACTGGCATCGCCTGCTCGATCGCCTGTTCCGGATCCTCACTGGCGGCATTCACCGATACGAGGGGACCATCAACCAGTACACAGGTGACGGCATCATGGCGCTCTTCGGCGCCCCGATCGCCCACGAGGACCATGCTCAGCGCGCCTGCGCGGCCGCCCTCGATCTGGCGCGCGAGCTCGGCGCGCTCGCCGAAGACGTGCGACGCGAACGCGGGCTCGAGTTCGCGGTGCGGATGGGCTTGAACTCCGGCGAGGTCGTCGTCGGGCGGATCGGCGACGACCTGCGCATGGACTACACCGCGCAAGGCCACGTCGTCGGGCTCGCCGCCCGGGTGCAGCAGCTCGCGCCACCAGGCGGCGTCGCGGTGACCGAGCAGACCGCGCGCCTCGCCGCGGGCTTCTTCGACTTCCTCGACCGTGGGGAGCAGAGTCTCAAGGGCGCCAGCGTCCCGGTCCGTGTGTTCGAGCTGCAGGGCGCGGGCCGGATCCAGAGCCGGTTCGAGCGCTCGCAGGCGCGCGGCCTGACGCGCTTCGTCGGCCGCGAGCGCGAGCTCGCCCTGCTCGAGAAGGCGCTGCGCGAGACGCAATCCGGTCGACCGCACGTCGTCCTGGTGACCGCCGAGCCGGGCGCGGGAAAGAGCCGCCTCTGTCACGAGCTCGTCGAGCGCGCCCGCGGCGTGACCTTGCACTATGCCCGCGCGCTCTCGCACGGGCGCACGCTGCCCTTTCACGTGATCGTGGCGCTGGCGCGCAGTCTCTTCGGTGTCGGCGACGGCGCGTCACCTTCCGACATCCGGGATGCCGTGACACCTGGTCTCGGCGAGGCCCCCCTCGACCCGATCACCCTGGAGATCTGGCTCGACCTTCTCTCCGTGTCCGATCACGTCCCTGCCTCGTCTTCAGGACTCGATCCGGAAGCGCGCCGCGCACGTCTCTTCCAGTCACTGCTCGGCCTGATCCGGGCTCGCGCTCGTCGCGAGCCAACGGTGCTGTGGGTCGAGGACCTGCACTGGCTCGACCCGGCAAGCGACGCGGCGCTGGCGATGCTCGCCGAGCGTCTCCTGGCCCCGGAGTCGGCCGGGAGCCAGGTCCTGCTCCTCGCGACCACGCGCCCGGAGTATCGGCCTGCGTGGCCCTCACGGGTCGTAGGTCTCTCCCTGGCGCCCCTTGGCCCGTCGGACTGCCGGACCTTGCTCGGCGACTGGCTCGGCTCCGACGACGTGCTCGCGCCCCTCCGCGCGCGGATCGAGGCCCGGGCTCGCGGTAACCCGCTCTTCGTCGAGGAGATGATTCGCGCGCTCGTCGAGCGTGGCGTGCTGCACGGGGAACGCGGTGCCTACGCGCTGGCCGCTCCGATCGAAGAGATCACGCTGCCCGAGACCGTTCAGGCCGTCCTCGCGTCGCGCATCGATCGGCTCGCGGACCGCGACAAGGACGTGCTCCAGGCGGCGGCCGTGGTCGGGCGAGACGTGCCGGTCGAGCTGCTGCGCGCCGTGGTCGATCTGCCCGGGCCGGAGCTCGCCGCGTCGCTCGAGCGCCTTTCGACCGCCGAGCTTCTCGGTCCCGCCGGCTCTCCGGGTGAGCACGCCTTCCGGCATCCTCTCGCGCAGGAGGTCGCCTATCGCACGCAGCTTCTGGATCGCCGGCGGGCGACCCACGCCGCCGTCGCGCGAGCCTTGCTCACCATCCACGGATCTGCGGCCGGCACGCACGCCGCGCTCCTCGCCCATCACTTCGATGAGGCCGGCGAGCGCCTCGAGGCGGCACGCTGGCACGAGCAGGCCGGCCGGCGCGTCGCACGCAGTGACCCGGCCGAAGGGGCGAGGCACTGCCGTCGGGTCACCACGCTCCTCGCCGCCGTTGCCGAATCTCGCGAGACGCTGATGCTCGAGCTCACCTCGCGGATCGCGCTGCTCGAGATCGGCCGCATCGCCGGAATCGACGAGCGTGAGGCGAGGGACCTCTTCGACGAGGCGCGCGCGGTCGTCGAGCGACTTCAAGACAAGACCGGCCACGCGTTCTTGCTCACGTCCTACGGACGCCTGTGCGGGCTGGCGGGCGACGTCGGACAATATCTCGCATGCGCCGAGCGCGCCACGGAGCTCGTCGAAGGCTCCGACGCGATGTTCGAGTTCGAGATGCGCGCCGTGCTGGCCCACGCGCAGCTCGCGGTCGGCCGCCTCGCGCCCGCCCGTGCGACCGCCGAGCGTGCCCTGACCGAGGTCGCGCAGGTGACCGGTCTGCGGGAGGCGATCGGGCGCTCGACGGCCCATGGCCTCTGCCGCGTGTGGTGGGCGCTGGCGAGCGCGCACCTCGGGCGCATCGCCGAGGCCGAGGCCGCGCTGCAAGGACTCCTCGCCGAGGAGCGCGAGCCCGCGCTCCAGGCGCTCTACGGAACACACGCGTTCCTGTGCGAGGTGCTACGTCTGCGGGGTGACCTGCCCGGCGCGCTCGCGCACGGCCGGCGCGGCGTCGAGCTCGCGGAAGAGCGCGGCAGCGTGTTCTCCCGGGTGGAGGCCGCCACGTTTCTCGGCGCCGCGGAGCTCGCGAACGGCCACCTTGCGGCGGCCGCGAGTGGGCTCGAGGGGGCGCTCGCCCTCGCCCGCAATCGACGCACCGCGCTGTGGTACGAGCCGCGCATCCTGGCGACGCTCGCGGACGCAAAGCTGACCGCCGGCGACCACGCGGGAGCCCGCGCGCTCCTCGCCGAGGCGCGCGAGCTCGTCGACCGGGGGCGTGGCTGGCGGCTGGGCGCCTTCGATGTCGCGCGGGCGTGGGTTCGCCTCCTGGCCGCGGAGCTCCCTGTCGACCGCGCCGCGCTCGCGCGCGCGCTCGAGTCTCTCGACGGCCTCACGGCGGAGCTGGGCTCCGATGCCTATCGGCGCATCGCGGCGCTGGAGCGTTGACGCGACCCGACCCACGCAGCATATCGGGTTGGTATATCTTGTCGAGGACGCCGAGGAGATCCCCATGAACCACATTCGGGGCCTCTGTACGATCTCTCTTCTCCTGACACTTCTGGCCGCCGGAACGGCCGGCGCTGCCGCGCCCGAGGGCCAGATGACATGGGGCCTCCACTTTTCGCCGACGCCCGCGTGGTTCGACCCGGCCGAGCTCTCGTCCACTGTCGCGTCGTACAACACGCTCTATGCGCTGCACGACGCCGTCGTCAGGCCGAGCCCAGGTCATCCCATGTCGCCGAGTCTGGCGGAGTCGTGGAGCATGTCGCCTGATGGGCTCGTCTACGAGTTCGTGCTGCGCAAAGGCGTCAAGTTCCACAGCGGCGAGTCGGTCGTCGGCGAGGACGTGAAGTTCTCGTTCGAACGATACCGGGGCGTCGCGCACAAGACGCTCAAAGACAAGGTCGCCGGCATCGAGGTTCTTGACCCTGCCCGAGTTCGCTTCCGGCTCAAGCAGCCGTGGCCCGACTTCATCACCTTTTATTCCACGACCGGCGCAGCGTGGATCGTGCCGAAGAAGTACGTGGAGAAAGTCGGAGACGACGGATTCAAGAAAGCCCCGATCGGCGCTGGCCCCTACCGATTCGTCTCGTACACGCCGGGTGTGGAGCTCGTCGTCGACGCCTTCGGCGGGTACTGGCGGAAAATGCCTGCCGTGAAGCGGCTGGTCTTCAAGGCCATCCCCGACGAATCGACGCGCCTGGCGGCGCTGAAGCGCGGTGAGATCGACGTCGCGTACGGGATGAGCGGTGCGCTGGCCGAGGAGCTCCGGCGCACTCCCGGACTCACGCTGAAGCCGGTCGCGGGCCAGGTCGTGGACTGGGTCAACTTCACCGAGCAGTGGGACGCCAGGTCGCCGTGGCACGATCGGCGCGTCCGCCTGGCTGCCACATACGCGATCGACCGCCAGGCCATGAACCTGGCCGAGAGGCTCGGCTTCGCCCGGATCACCTGGAGTCTGGTGCCCCCGAGCTTCGAGTTCTATTGGCAGCCCCCTGGGTACGGGTACGATCCCGGCAAGGCCAGGCAGCTTCTCGCCGAGGCGGGGTATCCCGGCGGATTCGACGCGGGAGACTATTTCTGCGATGCCTCGCTGTCCTACATGGGCGAGCCGGTGGTCAACTATCTCAACGCCATCGGCATCCGCGTGAAGCTTCGCCCCATCGAGCGAGCGGCATTCCAGAAGGGGTGGATCGAGAAGAAGCACCGTGGTCTCGTCCAGGGCGGCAACGGCTCCTTCGGCAACGCAGCCACCAGAATCGAGTCGCTGGTGGTCGGTGGTGGCACGTACGTGTACGGCAGCTACGCCGACATCGACGGGCTCTTCCGGGAGCAGGCGGGCGAGCTGGATCGCAAGAAGCGCGAGGCCATCCTGCACCACATCCAGCAGCTCATCTACGACAAGGCGGTGGTCGCGCCGATCTGGCAGAACGTTCCTCTCAACGGCGTCGGGCCGAGGGTCGAGGAGTCCGGGATCGGGCTCGTCGCCGGCTACATCTACTCCGCGCCGTACGAAGACGTGCGGCTCAAAGGCAAGTGAGGAGAATGTGATGAAGTTCATGTTCACGATCCACCACGACCCTAAGGTGATGGACGCGATGCCTGAGAAGGAGATGCAGGCGCTCGTCGACTCCGCGATCGAGTACGCCGAGGAGCTCCGACAGAGTGGCCACTACATTGCCTCGAACGCTTTGCAGCATCCCCGGACGGCGCGGACCATCCGCGTCGGCGCCGGCAAGGTCTCCACCGCCGTCGGCCCGTTTGCCGAGACCAAGGATCAGCTGGGCGGATTCTTCCTCATCGAGGCCAAGGACATGGACGAGGCATGCGCGCTCGCCGCGAGGTTCCCACCGGCGCGCGTCGGGGTGATCGAGGTCCGGCCGGTCCAGGAGCTGACGCACTCTCGCGATCGGCGAGGGTTGCCGCGCTAGGAGGAGGTCACGATGCCTCGCATGACGGGTGATCGGTACCGCGAAGAGTCGGACCGGATGCGCCACTCCGACGCGGTGCCCATCCGCCCGGAGCGAATCTGCAAGGAGATCTCGGACTGGCTGCCCGAAGGCGGCGTGGTCCTGTCGGACACGGGGCACTCCGGGCTGTGGACTGGCCAGATGATCCGGCTGACCAGGCGGGATCAGCGGTTTCTGCGCTGCGCCGGCTCGCTCGGCTGGTGCTTCCCCGCGACGCTCGGCGCCAAGTGTGCCCTGCCCGAGCGGCCGGTGATCGGATTCTGCGGCGACGGCGGCTTCTACTATCACCTCGCCGAGCTCGAGACCGCCGCGCGCTTCAACATCAACGCCATCATGCTCGTCAACAACAACTATGCCCTGAACCAGGAGAAGCATCTCCTCGACGCGGCCTACAAGGGCCGGCAACGAGGCCGAGCGACGGAAATGTGGCACTTCAGCCACGAGGTGAACTTCGCCCGGGTGGCCGAGGCCATGGGCTGCGTCGGGATTCGCGTGGAGCGACCGGACGACATCCGGCCGGCGCTCGAGAAAGCGCTGGCGTCGAACAGCCCGGCCGTCGTGGAGGTCATCAGCGACGTCGACGCCATGTCCCAGCGGGCCTGGCGACCGGCATCAATGCATTCGCGATGATGGAGGCCATCCTGATTCTCGCCGCGATCACGCAGCGCTTCCGACTGATCCTCACACCGGGCCAACAGGTGGTCCCAACGCCCTACATCACGCTCCGCCCCGAGCCGGGGGTCC
>Ga0306921_10002366_pt1 | contig 18933 bp, 21 predicted proteins | sample sta12Cox44000080_FD_203760 | JGI IMG/M metagenome (GOLD analysis project Ga0306921, IMG submission 203760) | Lab enrichment of tropical soil microbial communities from Luquillo Experimental Forest, Puerto Rico - statoxic.12C.oxic.44.000.080 (v2)... | ecosystem: Environmental > Terrestrial >... | reverse complement strand
TGGCGCGGCATCTCGCGGAGATCCCGCTATCGATAAAGTCGATGGAGCTGTGGGAGCACATCGAGGATCTGGTGGGCGACGATTGCGGCTTCGACAGCCACGGCACGGTGCTGGTCGCCGAGACCGCGGCCGAGCTTGCCGACTTTCGCACCCGCGTCGACGATCTCGGGCTGCGCGGCTTCACTCACGAAGAGCTGGTCGACCGCACCGAGCTCAAGCGCCTGGTGCCCTCGGTCTCTGGCCATTGCCTGGGCGGCGTGGTATCGCGCCGCGACGGCGCCGCCGATCCTTTCATCACCACACAGGCCTTCCGCCGGCGCGCCGTCGAGAAGGGCGCCGAGGTGATCGAGGGTGTGACCGTCACGGCGCTCAGCCGTATCGGCAACGTCTGGCGGGCCGAGACCAGCGCCGGCCCGATCGAGGCGCCCAAGGTGGTGAACGCCGCCGGCGCCTGGGCCGACCGCATCGCCGCCCAGTTGGGCGAGCCGGTGCCGCTGGACGTGATCGCGCCGATGCTGATGGTGACCAGTGCGCTGCCCGCCTTCATCCAGCCGGTGGTGATCCTGCGCGGCCGCAAGCTCTCGTTCAAACAGCGCGCCAACGGCACGGTGGTGATCGGCGGCGGCTATCGCGCCCAGCCGTTCCGTGACGAGAACCGCACCATGCTCGACTGGCGGGCGCTTGCGCAGTCGGCCAAGACGGTGTGGGAGATGTTCCCGGTGATGCGCGAGGCCACCATCGTGCGCGCGTGGGCCGGCATCGAGGCGCGCATGCCCGACGACATCCCCGTGGTCGGGCCGAGCTCGACGTCGGAGGGCGTCTACCATCAGTTCGGCTTCTCCGCCCATGGCTTCCAGCTCGGGCCGGGCACCGGCGCCATGATGGCCGAGCTGATTGCCACCGGTTCGACCAATGTGCCGATCGACGGCCTCAGCATCCGCCGTTTCCAGGGAGGGCACGGATGACGCGGCGCGGCTGGACGGTCATGGCGTTCGGCCTCGTGGTGCTGGCGGGCGGGCTCTACTTCTACTTGCAGGGCAAGCTACGGCTCGATACGCCGCGCGAATGGTATTTCATCTATGTCAGCGCACTGCTGGCGCTCGCCTTGCTGCTGGCGCCGTTCCGCCGGCTTGGCGCGATCGTGTTGCTGTTCGCGGCGCTCGAGATCGGCCTCGGGCTCGGGTCGGCGGTGCTGTTCAAGTTCGGTGTGGTGAAGACCGGACTCCTGCCTGAGGACGACTACCTCGACCCGCCCTTCCAGTGGCACCCGATGCTGCAGGCCGTACCGGTGCCGACCCAGCCCGGCGGCATCTGGGAGAAGACCGGCGTGCATCACAACGCACAAGGCCTGCGCGGGCCCGAACGCACGCCGCAATCGCTCGACGGCAAGGTAGTGATCGAGCTGTACGGCAACTCTCCCGCCTATGATTTTTATTCGCCGGAAGGCCAAACCTGGGCCGACCAGCTGGAGCAGCTGCTGGGCAAGGATCGCTATGCCGTGCTCAATCGCGCCGTCTCTGGCTACTCGACCGCCGAGCACCTGGTTCAGACCGCCTTCTACGCAACGCCCTACGGTGAGACACCGCGCTGCGCGCTCTACCAGGTCGGCTGGGGCGATATGCCCAGCGACCACATCAAGGGACTCGATCCTGGTTACGCCGACTATCATCTGCCATGGCTGATCGATGCGATGCATGCGCGGCGGTTGGGCAGCCCGCTCATTGCCGTGTCGCCGACCTTGTCGCTACTGCTGCCGCTCGTGGCCCCGTTCGTCGACACGGTCCAGCCGGCCGTCGCGCCGACGCGCACGTCGGGCGCCGGCCTCGATTCCGATTTCGAAGCGACCTACGTCCGCAACCTGCATGCCATTTCAGCGCTGAACCGCCAACGCGGCATCAAGACGATCTGGCTGGCGCAGACCATGAACCGCAACGCCGGCAACAAGGGTGCGGCGGCGCTGGCGGAAGAGATGGATCGGCTCAATGCCGTGCTGAAGCGCGAAGCCGAAGCCATGGGCGATCTCTATATCGATGTGCCGGCCGACACTTTTGATGCCGGCGACTTCAAGACCATCATCCACTTCGTGCCCAAGGGCTCGGCCAAGCTCGCCCGCCTGCTGGCGCCGATACTGGCCGAGGCCTGCCGCTAGAGGGCGCGCCAGTCGTAGCCCAGCCGCGGGAAGTGAACCGTGACCTCGCCGACTTGCACGTCGGAGCGCTTGAGCGCGATCTCGCCCGCGTCGACGAACAGCACCTCGCCTTCGATCCAGTCACGCGCGTTGTCGGTCGCCCGTATACGTGCACCTTGGCCGGGCAAAGGATCGCCTTCCTGCGGATCGGACGGCCGCGGCGCTGCCGGGGTCGCGGCTCGGGCGATCGTCAGCGCCTCGTCGGCCGACATTTCGCTCCGCTGGCCATGGCCGATCGCGGCCATGCGGTCGCGCCAGGCGATGATCTTCGGGTAGGGGTCGAGCTCTGCCCGGCAGTCGATGTGCCGGCCGCGAAAGAACCAGACGACATGGTACGCCGCGAAGTCGGCGATGCACGGTTCGGCGCCCAAGAGATAAGGCTGGCCGTCCTCCAGCATCGAGGCCAGCCACTTGATCTGCGGCCGCACGAGGTGGCGGTTGCGGATCGCGGCTTTACGCACCGCCTCGATCGACGGCGGCGGCAGGCCGTGCAGGCGCGCACGATCCTCGTGCAGGCCCGTGGGCATGTGGTCGGCATTGATGCCCGAGACGAAGAGCGCGGTCGGCCGCATGAACTGGTGCTCGGCCCACCAAGCGATCGCTTCGGCCTGCCCGCGCGTGGTCTTGGGAAAGAAGGTCGGCGAGGGCACGCGGCGCTCGAGCTCTTGGGCGATCAGCCGGGTGTCGCACCACAGGTCGGCGCCGTCCTGCAGGACGGGGATGCGCCGGTAGCCGCCGGTCAGCGGCGTCAGCTTGGGCTTGGGCAGGATCGGCGGCTGGGTGACGGCATGCCATGCCAGCCCCTTGAAGCCCAGCATCAGCCGCGCCTTCTCGGCGAAGTTGGAGAAGTCGTAATGATGGAGGATGAGCGCCACGCTCAGATGTCCATGACGTAGTAGACCTTGCTCTCGCGGCGGATGCCCAGCCGATCGTAGAAGCGCTGTGCGCCGGTGTTCCTCTCACCGGTGGTCCAGATCACGCGCGTGCAGCCGCGGCGGTCGGCCTCGGCGCGGATGGCGTCGATCAATCGCTCGCCCACGCCGTCCGAGCGGGCATGCGCGGCGACGTAAAGCTCCTTGAGGAACAGCCCGTGGCTCAGGTTCGGCCCGGGGAAGTACGGAACGAGGATGGCGAAGCCCAGCAGCTTGCCGTCCAGCTCGGCCACCAGGCACATCGGGCCGCCGTGCGGGGGCGAGGTGAGGAAGGAAGCGCCCGGCGTGCCGGCGCCCCGCGAAACGGGATGGTCGTAGTGATGCTCCATCTCTTCGAGCAAGTGGGAGAGATGACCTTCGTCACCTTTTCGCGCGTGCCTGATTTGCATGGCAGTTCGTCTAACATCGCTGGCCCGGAGCGGCAAAGACCGCCAATATTCGCATATGCGCTTCATCGCCTTGCTGGCTGCCCAGCTTTTTCTGGGACTCGCGGTGGCCGGCGCGCCGGTTCTGGCGCAGCCCAAGTCGGCCGGCGCACCGGACCCCAAGCTGGTCGAGGATTTGGTCGTGGCCAACCACGTGCTGGCCGATGTCGGCGTGGTCGATGGTTTCGGCCATATCTCGGTGCGGCACGACAAGGACCCCAACCGCTTTCTGATGTCGCGCAGCATGGCGCCGGCGCTGGTCAAGGCCGACGACGTGCTCGAGTACGATCTCGACAGCGTCGCCGTGGACCCCAAGGGCAAGGCGCTGTTCCTCGAGCGCTTCATCCATGGCGAGATCTACAAGGCGCGGCCCGACGTGATGGCGGTCGTGCACAGCCATTCGCCGTCGATCATCCCGTTCAGCGTGTCCAGGACCCGGCTGCAGCCGATCTATCACATGAGCTCGTTTCTGGGCCTCGACGTGCCGGTCTTCGAAATTCGCGACGTCGCCGGGCAGGGCAGCAATCTCCTGGTCGGCAGTCCGCAGCTCGGCGCGGCGCTGGCCAAGGTGCTGGCGGGTAATACCGTCGCGCTGATGCGCGGCCACGGCTCGGTGACGGTCGGCACGTCGATACCGCAGGTGGTGTTTCGTGCTTATTATGCCGAGATGAATGCGCGGCTGCAGGCCGAGGCGATCAAGCTCGGCACGGTCACGTATCTGACCAGGGAAGAAGCCGCGGCAGCGGCCAAGACCAACGACGCGCTGGTGGCGCGGCCGTGGGAACTGTGGAAACGCAAGGCGATGAAAGCAGAGTAGGAGCGGGACCGATGGACGGCGTGGTGAATATCGACGATCTGCGCAAGCTGGCGAAGAAGCGACTGCCCAAGATCGCGTACGACTTCATCGAGGGCGGTACCGACGATGAGGTGGGCCTCACGACCAACGAGCAGGCCTTCCGCCAGGCGCGCATCGTGCCGCGGTACCTGGTCGATGTCAGCGTGCGCGACCAGTCGACCACCCTGTTCGGCCGCACCTATTCGAGCGTGATCGGTATCGCGCCGACCGGGCTGGCCGGCCTGTTCCGCCGCGGCGCCGACCTGATGCTGGCCGAGGCGGCGCGTGACGCCAACGTGCCGTTCATCATGTCGGGCTCGAGCACCGCCTCGATCGAGGCGCTCGGCAAGCTGGCGCCGGATCACGGCTGGTACCAGCTCTACTCGGCCAAGGACCAGTCGATCTCCGAGGACATGATCAAGCGGGTAGGTGATGCGGGCCTGAAGACGTTGGTCTTCACCGTCGACGTGCCCGAAGGCTCAAACCGCGAGCGCAACGTGCGCAACGGCTGGGGCCGCCCGCTCAAGCTCAGCTGGGCGACCAAGCTCGAGGCGCTGGAGCACCCGGCATGGATGCTGGAATGGCTGCGCCACGGCACGCCTTATTTCGACAATTGGGCGAAGTACGCCCCGCCGGGCGCCAGTGCCGAGGTCGTGGCCGACATGGTCGCCTACAACAATCGCGCGCCGATGACCTGGAAGCACGTGGAGCGCTATCGCGAGCTGTTCAAGGGCAACTTCGTGCTGAAGGGCATCATGCATCCCGACGACGCGATCCGCGCCCAGTCGCTCGGCGTTGACGGCATCATGGTGTCGAACCACGGCGCGCGGCAGCTCGACAACGCGCCGTCGCCGCTTCAGGTCCTGCCGGCGATCCGCGACGCGGTCGGCGACAAGATGACCCTGATGCTCGATGGCGGCATCCGGCGCGGGCTCGATGCGCTGATCGCGATCTGTCTCGGCGCCAAGTTCGTCTTCCAGGGCCGGCCGACGCTCTACGGCGTGACGGCGGGCGGCGTCGCCGGCGCTTCCAAGGCGCTGGGCATCTTCCGCCGCGAGGTCGACCTCAGCCTGGCCCAGATGGGCGCCGCCAAGATCGCCGATCTCGGCCCGCACTTCCTGATGTGGAAGGACGAGGAGGATTTGCGCCGCAATCGGCGCTGAGCTGCACGCGACGAAGAGAGCGGCAGCATAGACGGGGGGAGGGACGTCGTGGCGGAAACAAGCTTTGCGCCGCACCGGAACCGCTGGGTGCGGATCCTGGGCGTGGCGTTCGTGATGTACGTGATCTCGGTCGTCGACCGCACCAACATCGCCATGGCCATCCCGGCGCTGCGCAGCGAACTCGGTCTCAGCGCCTCGTCCATCGGCTTCGCCACCGGCATGTTCTTCTGGGGCTACATCATCCTGCAGATCCCCGCGGGACGGCTGGCCGCGGTTTGGAGCGCCAAGTGGGTGATCGTGATCCTGCTGGTGGTCTGGAGCCTGGTGTCGCTCAGCACCGCCTTCGTGCACACCGAAAACGAGCTGATCGCCAACCGCTTCGTCCTCGGCTTGTTCGAGGGCGGCGTGCTGACCTGCACCATCGTGCTGATCCGCAAGTGGTTCACCCGGCCCGAGCGGGCCCGCGCCAACACGGTGTTCCTGCTCAGCATCCCGATCGCCCAGGTGGTCGCCAATCCGATCTCGGGCCTCGTGCTGCAGCGCTTCGGCTGGCAGATGATGTTCGTCATCGAGGCGCTACCCGGGCTGGTGTGGGCGCTGGTCTGGATCTGGGCCATCACCGAGGAGCCGAAGGACGCGGGCTGGCTCGATGCGCAGGAGAAGACGCGGCTCCTGGCGGCTCTCAAGGCTGAGGAGGGACAAACGGCGCCGGTGCGGGGCCACTGGATCGCGACCCTCTGGCATCCCTATGTGCTCCTGCTGGCGCTCTACAACTTCGCCGCCCTGATGGCGGAGTGGGGCGTCACCTTCTGGCTGCCGACGGTGCTCAAGGAGACGGGGCTGTCGATCGAGATGGTGGGCTTCCTGGCGGCGATTCCGCCGGCGGCTGGCGCGGTGATGATGATCCTGGTGGCGATGAATTCCGACCGCGTCCAGGAGCGCAAGTGGCACATGATCCTGGCCACGGCGTTTTCGGGCGTCTTCCTGCTCCTGGCGCAGTTGCTGGGACAGTTCGGCACGCTGGGCATCATGATCTGCCTGACCGTGGCAGTGGCTTCATTTCTCGGCCGCTTCGGTCCGTTCTGGGCGCTGCCGACGGAGGTGCTGCCGCCCGCCGTCGCGGGTGTCGGCATCGGCCTGATCAACGGCGCCGGCAATCTCGGCGGCACGGTCGGCCCGTGGTTCTTCGGCGTCGCCAAGGAGTGGACCGGCAGCTTCACCCTCGCCCTCACGGTGGGCGGGATCTCGCTGATCCTCGGCAGCCTGCTGGTCGTGCCGATCCGCCATCGCCGCAGTTAGGGCTGCAGCAGGATGGGCAGCGCCTGCTTGTAGGCGACCTCGGCGCGCGCCTTGAGCTCGGGCAAGGTGCAGCTGCCGATCGGGTGCTGCACCGTCAGGAAGGGATAGTCAGGCAGGCCGAGCACGCGGGCGATGTTCTTGGCCGTCACCCGGAAGGGTTCGGTGCACAGCACCACGGCGCGCTTGCCGAGTTGTTCGAAGGTGATTCCGTCGTGCAGACTGCACGTCGAGCAGGAGCCTCAATCACCTAAGCCGGTGATGAGAAAGTCGACCTCCTGGGCGACTTTGACCAGCGTGGCAGAGGGGGCAGGCGCACTGGCGTTGCTCTTGTGGGCGAGCGTGCGCACGGTGCAGCCGTGACGCTGCACGAACAGGCTGGCGAACTCGTTCAGCATCTCCTCGGCGTTGAGCTTGCCATTTTCGAGGACGCCGATCCTGAGGCCATCGATGCTGGAAAGCACCGGGGCGCGCACCGACTTGCGCTTGGGCGTGGTCGACATCGGCGAATAGAGCTGCATCGAACTAACTCCTCTTGATTGCGGCGTGCTGCATGATCGAGCCGCGGCCGCGGCTCCACGACGGAATGAAGCACGAATGGCCGCCGGCATCGCCGCCGCCCATGGTGATCAATATGTCCTGCGGAGTGAGGCCGCGATGGATGAAGCCCTGCTCGGCCAGCGCATGCGCGCCGTCGCCGTGCTGGGTGTCGTATTCGCGGTCGCGGTACTTGCCGACATCCGTCATGCCCTCGACCGAGCGCTTGGCCTGGCTGAACAGGAAATCCTGCGCGCGCTCGCGCGTCCAGCCGGCGTCGCCGATGATCTTCATGTGCTCGGGCGCCAGGATCACCACGCTCTGACCCAAGGTGATGCAGCCGTAGTTGGCCATGGCGTCAGCCACCGAGGCCAGAACCTGCTCCGGCGTGTTGCCGCCGTGGTTCTCGACATTGCAGAAGCCGCCGCCGGCATAGGCCGTGACGCTCGAGGTGCCCTTGGGATAGCCCTGCGCTTCGCAGAGCAGCGGCCAGGGATTGCCGCGGCTGCGCTCGGCGATGCAGAAGCTGTACTTGCCGGGATTGCCTTGCGTCGACTTGTCGGAGATGCCGGGCAGCATCTGGAAGACGTTGCGCAGGATCAGCCGCGTCGCGCGGCCGATCGTGGCGTTGGCGCGGTTGCCCGGCCCGAACAGGTTCACGTCGGCGTTCATGCCGATCTCGTCGGCATAGGGGCCGCTCACCACCAGCAGCGGTGCCGAGCCGCCGGTGCTGGCGGTCGAGCCGTGGAAGTTGAATTCCGGCCGGTCCATCGCCTCGAAGGCGGCGACGACCACCGGGAAATATTCGGGCAGGCAGCCCGCCATCACCGCGTTGACCGCGGCGGCGTGTAGCGAGAGATCGAGCCCGGTCGCGGGATGGGTGGAGATGACAGTCTCCGGCGGCCGCGCATCGGCCGCCAGCATGGCCTTCACCCGCTCGACAACCGGCGGCACGACCGGCAGGCCGTCGGTCCAGCCCTGCTCGTAGCACCAGTCGATGGCGGCCAGCAGGTCGTCCGGCACCTCGTGGATGCGGGGTTGAACTGCCGTCGCCATTATTTGTGCTCCTCCAAAGCCTGCCGAAGGCTAGGCGGACCAGCCGATGGAGGCAAACCGGGAGTGCCGACGTGCGGTTTTGCGCCTCAGAGGTCGAGGATTGGCGCGAAGCCGCCATAGATCATGCGCTGGCCGTCGAACGGCGGTCTCTCGTGACCGGGCTGCATGCGTGGGTCGGCCGTCATCTTGGCCCAGGCCTTGTCGCGCGCCTCCTTGGACGCCCATTCGACCCAGCCGTACAACACCGTCTCGTCGGCCTTCGCCTTCACGGCGCGCTTGAAGTCGGTGACTTTGCCGTCCGGCACGTCGTCGCCCCAGCCATCGATGATGCGCGTGGCGCCGTACTCCTTGAACAGCGCCGCCATCTTGAGCGCCCAGGCGCGCATCGCCTCCTTGCCGGCGGCCGGCACCGGGATGAGCGTTGCATCGACGTAACCCGGCTTGCCGCGCGAGCCTTCGTCGAGCAGCACGTCGAAGCCGGCGTAGATCATGCGCTTGCCGTCGAACGGCATTTTGGCGCCGACCTCCTTCATGCGCGGATCGGTCATCATCTTCTGGGTGGCCGCATCGCGTGCCGCCTTCGAGGGATATTCCATCCACGAGAAAACCACGACCTCGCCGGGCTCGGCCTTCACCGCGCCCTTGAAGTCGGTGACCTTGCCGTCGGGCACCTCATCGCCCCAATTCTCGACCACGCGAGTGACGCCGAGCTCCTTGAATAACGGTGCGGCTTCGGCCACGTGCCTGCAGTAGGCGTCCTTGTTGGCGGCGGGAACGGCGGCGACGAATCCGTCGATGTAGGCCATGGCTTCCTCCTCCTGCTTGTGCCGGTCGATATGGGGGTAGCGAGGGCGATCCGCCAGACGCTCGAGTGGGCGTTTGCCTAGTCCGGCGGCAGGACGCGCTGTGGCAGCCGATCCGGACGATAGCGGCGCGGGAAATGCCGGATGAGCAACAGCAAGCTTATAGGAATGAAGATGAGTGCAAAGTGGCCGAGATATCGCTTCAAAGCCAATCCTGACAAGTTGGTCACGAGGGCGTAGTTGAGGAGGCGCGGCCAGGTCAGTCCTCGGCGAAAGCGGGTCCGGCTTCGGCTGGCGTGCAGTCGATCGTGCAGGCTCTCGACAAAGTCGCGATAGGCGGTATCGAGCGCAAGCCACTCACCGCGCTCGTCGAGGAAGCCGCTGACGAGCACAATCCGCTTCTTGTTGTTCAGGGTGAGCTCGCAGAAGTAGGCGAGCGTGGGAATGTCTCGGAGCGAGAACAGAGGGATCTGCGTCTTCACCTGGTCGCAATAGAGCCGGACTTGCTGGATCTGCGGCCAGTCGATTGTCGCCGACTGGCCGGCATCGTTCACAAAACACAATCCGTCTGCGGTGATCTCGAGATCGACATCACCGCCGGGATCGTTGCGCAGGAACGGGTAGCGCAGGCGCTCTGCCTTAGTGCACGACCTCGAACAGGCCGGCGGCGCCCATGCCGCCGCCGATGCACATGGTGACGACCACGTTCTTGGCCTTGCGGCGGCGGCCCTCGATCAGGATGTGGCCGGTGCAGCGCGCGCCGGTCATGCCGAACGGATGGCCGATCGAGATCGAGCCGCCGTTGACGTTGAGCTTCTCGTTGGGAATGCCGAGCTTGTCGCGGCAGTAGAGCACCTGCACGGCGAACGCCTCGTTCAGCTCCCACAGGTCGATGTCCTCCATCTTGAGTCCGAAGCGCTTCAGCAGCTTGGGAATGGCATAGACCGGGCCGATGCCCATCTCGTCGGGCTCGCAGCCCGCCACCACCAGGCCCTTGTAGATGCCGAGCGGTTTCAGGCCGCGCTTGGCGGCTTCGGCGTCACTCATGATCACGGCCGCCGACGCGCCGTCGGAGAGTTGGCTGGCATTGCCGGCGGTGATCCACTTGTCGGGGCCCATCACCGGCTGGAGCTTGGCGAGGCCCTCCAGGTTGGTGTCGGGCCGGTTGCCCTCGTCCTTGGTGAGCTTCACCGTCTTCTTCGACACTTCCTGGGTGTTCTTGTCGGTGACCAGCATCGTGGTTTCCATCGGCACGATCTCGTCGTCGAACTTGCCGGCCTGCTGGCCCGCCGCGGTGCGCAGCTGGCTCTGCAGCGAATACTGGTCCTGGTACTCGCGGCTGATCTTGTAGCGCTCGGCCACCGTGTCGGCGGTCTGGATCATGGTGTGATAGATGCCGGGCACGTGCTCCTTGACCCAGGGATTGACCAGGCGGTTCTTGTTGCCACCCGGCGGGCCCTGGACCAGCGACACCGATTCGAGGCCGCCCGCGATCATCACCGGCACCTTGTCGACCAGCACGCGCTGGGCCGCCATCGAGATGGTCTGCAGGCCCGACGAGCAGAAGCGGTTGACCGTCACGCCCGAGACGCTGACCGGCGCGCCGGCGCGGATTGCCGACACGCGCGCCACGTTGGAGCCGGTGGTGCCTTCCGGCGCCGCGCAGCCCAGGATCACGTCCTCGACTTCGGCGAGCTCGACCTTGGCGCGCTCGGCGGCGTGCTTGATCACGTGCGCGCCCATGTCGGCGCCGTGCGTGTCGTTGAAGATGCCGCGGAACGCCTTGCCGATCGGCGTGCGGGCGGTTGAGACGATGACGGCGTCGGCCATGAGCTTTTCCTCCAGTTCGAATTGATCAGACGGTAGAGAACTTCTTGCCGTCCTGCACCAGCTTCTTGAGCAGCGGGGCAGGCTCCCAGAACGGGTCACCCGAGGCGTCGCGATATTTCAGCAGGGCGTCGTGGATGGTCTTGAGCCCGACGACATTGTCGGCCCACCACATCGGGCCGCCGCGATAGACCGGCCAGCCGTAGCCGTTGACCCAGATCACGTCGATGTCGAGCGAGCGCTGCGCCATCTTCTCCTCAAGGATCTTGGCGCCCTCGTTGACCATGGGATAGAGGCAGCGCTCGAGGATCTCCTGGTCGGAGATGGCGCGCCGGGTGATGCCGAGCCTCTTGGACGTCTCCTCGATGATCTTCTCGACCTCGGGATCGGGGATCGGCGTGCGGTCGGGCAGGTTGTACTTGTAGTAGCCCGCGCCGGTCTTCTGGCCGAACCGGCCGAGCTCGCAGATCGCGTCGGCGACGTAGCCGGTGTAGCGCACGTTGCGCGCCTCTTTCTCCTTCTTGCCCTGGCGGATGCGCCAGCCGACGTCGTTGCCGGCCAAATCACTCATGGCAAAAGGTCCCATCGGGAAGCCGTAGTCGAAGACGACCTTGTCGATCTGCTGCGGCAGGGCGCCTTCCTCCATCATGTAGGCCGACTGGATGCCGCGCTGGCGCAGCATGCGGTTGCCGACGAAGCCCTCGCAGACGCCGACCAGCACCGGGATCTTTCCGATCTTCTTGCTGAGCGACATCACGGTGGCGATCACGTCCTTCGACGTCGCCTTGCCGCGCACGTTCTCCAGCAATTTCATCACGTTGGCCGGCGAGAAGAAGTGCATGCCGATCACGTCGCCCGGCCGCTTGGTGTAGCCGGCGATCTGGTTGACGTCGAGGCCCGAGGTGTTGGTCGCCAGCACCGCGCCCGGCTTGGCGACCTCGTCGAGCTTCTTGAAGACGCCTTCCTTCACTTCCATGGTCTCGAACACCGCTTCGATGATCACGTCGGCGCCCTTGAGGTCGTCGTAGGAGAGCGTCGGCTTGATCAGCGCCATGCGCTTGTCGACGTCCTCGGACTTGATGCCGCCGCGCTTGGCGGTGTTCTCGTAGTTGGTGCGGATGGTTTTTAGGCCGCGATCCAGGGCTTCCTGTTTCACTTCAAGAAGCGTGACCGGGATGCCGGCATTGGCGAAGTTCATGGCGATGCCGCCGCCCATCGTGCCGGCGCCGACGATGCCGGCGGTCTTGATCTCGCGCTGCGGCGTGTCGGCCGGCACGTCGAGCACCTTGGCCGCCTCGCGCTCGGCGAAGAAGTAGTAGCGCTGCGCCGCCGATTCCGGCGAGACCAGCAACTCGAGGAACAGCTCGCGCTCGCGCTTGATGCCCTCGTCGAACGGCAGCTCGACGGCGGCCTGCACGCACTTGATGATGCTCCACGGCGCCTTGAAGCCGCGGGCGCGCCGGGCAATCGCCTTCTCGGTCTCCTTGAACAGGTCAGGCGATTCCAGCGTCACCTTGAGGTCGCGTACCCGCCGGCGCGGCGCCTTCTGCGCCACCAGCATCTGGGCGTGCGCCACGGCGCCCGCCAACAGGTCGCCCTCGACGATGGCGTCGATGATGCCCTTCGACTTGGCTTCGGGCGCGGGAATGTGGCGGCCCGAGATGATGGCGTCTAATGCGTACTTGGCGCCGGTCAGCCGCGGCAGGCGCTGCGTGCCGCCGGCGCCGGGCAGGATGCCGAGATGGACTTCGGGCAGGCCGACGCGCGTGCTGGCGACCGACACGCGATAGTGCGCGCCGAGCGCCGTCTCCAGGCCGCCGCCGAGCGGCGTGCCGTGCAGCGCGGCGACGACGATCTTGGGGCAGTTCTCCATGCCGGCGATGACCTCGTTGAGGTTGGGACCCGACGGCGGCTTGCCGAACTCGCGGATGTCGGCGCCGGCGATGAAGGTGCGGCCGCCGCCGATCAGCACGATGGCATCGATGTTGGCATCCTTGCCGAACGCCTCGACGCCGTCCTTGATGCCCGAGCGCACGGCGGCGGCGAGCGCGTTCACCGGCGGATTGTTGACGGTGAGAATGCCGATCCGCCCCTGGGTGGAGCGAAGCACTGCGTCTGTCATGGCGATTCTTCCCTGATTGAGAGGCGTTTATGGTGGTCCGTCTTAGCAATCCCGAGGCGCCCCGCCCAGCGAGCTATAGTTCCGCTTTGCGAAGATTTTGTAAGGTGAAGACCGCGGAGACTTGAATGTCCACCTACGTACTTGTGCCTGGGGCGTGGCTCGGCGGCTGGTGCTGGCGTGACGTTGCGGCGTCTCTGCGACGGGCCGGCCATGACGTGATCGCCGCAACCCTGACCGGCCTCGGCGACCGGGCGCATCTGCTCAGCCGGGAGATAGGACTGGAAACTCATGTGGCGGACATTCTCGGCGTGTTGCGCTTTGGTGATCTGGAAAATGTGATCCTGGTCGGCCACAGCTACGGCGGCACGGTCATCACGGCGGCCGCCGAGCGGATGCCGGAACGCATCGCGCGTCTGGTCTACCTTGACGCGTCCGTGCCGCATGACGGCCAATCGAACAATGACGTGATCGGGCCGGATATGGCGAACGAGCTGCGGTCCTGGGCGCAATCGAAAGGAGATGGTTGGCGCGTGCCGCCGGCTTCCTATGTCACCGAACGGATGTCCGGGCCTTTGCGCGCGTGGGTCGGGGAACGGCTGGCACCGCATCCGTGGCGCTGCTTCGAGGAGCGGGTGCACCTTCGTTCGAAGGATGCGGCGAGTCTTCCACGCGCGTTCATTCGGACCACTGCGTCCGACCTCTATGACAGGTTGATCAAAGAAGCGCGCCAGGCGGGCTGGTACTGCCGCGAGCTCGAGGGCGGTCACTATGCGATGCTGACGCAACCGCAGGCCGTTGCCGCGGCGCTGAACGAATTGGCGGCGTAGTCATGGCGGCACAAGAGACGATTCGTTTCGACGGCCAGGTCGTCCTCGTCACCGGCGCCGGGCGTGGCCTTGGGGCAGCCTATGCCAGGCTCATGGCGTCGCTTGGTGCGGCCGTTGTCGTGCACGACGCGGGCGTAGGGCAGGACGGCCGCGGCGTCGACCGGTCGGTTGCGGATCGCGTCGTATCGGACATCGCCGCCGTGGGGGGCAGGGCTGCCGCCAGCTACGAGAACCTCGAGGACGCCGCGGCCGCCGCACGCATCGTCGAGTTGGCCATGGACAAATTCGGCCGCCTGGATGCCTTGGTCAGCAATGCCGGGCTGGTGGTCTTCGCCAGCCTTGAAGACACGGATCCGGCGCTGTGGAGCCGCATGATGGCGGTCGGTATCGATGCGCCGTTTCGTCTTGCGCGTGCCGCGATCCCTCATATGCGGCGACAAGGCTACGGACGCATCGTGCTGACGACGTCCGGTCGATCGATGCGGGTCGAGGACTGCGTGCCCGGCCTCGTCGCCTACTCGGTGGCCAAGATGGCGCAGGTCGGATTGATGGTCGGTGTGGCGGCAGAGCTGAAGGGCGTCGACATCCAGGTGAATGCGGTATCGCCGGTCGCCGCGACGCGGGTTCTGCGCCGCAGCGCGCCCGAGCTCAAGCCTGAGTTGGTGGCGCCAGGTGTCGCGTTCCTGGCGTCATCGTCGTGCCGGAGGTCCGGTATCGTCTTGCGCGCCGCCGGCGGGCGCTTCGCGGCGGCGCGATGGGACGACGGCGACGAGATCGACCTCGGGCCGCAGCAGGCGTCGCCGGAGCAATTCGCCGAGAACTGGCACCGGATCATCCAAGAGGAGTGATTAGCGGTGTTGGTGCATCAAGCCGGTCGTCGCGAACGGCTGGTTCGCGAAGCGGCGCGGCTGAAGGAAGAAGTTGGGATAGTAGAAGACGTAGCCCGGATAATAGGTCGGCACGTAGACGACCTCGGGAACGACCACCGTCGTCTGCACGACCACCGGCGGCGCCGGCGGTGGCGGCGCGCTGGCGCCGCGGAGCACAGTCACTGAAGCGTCGGCCGACTCCGCCAGGGCAGGCGAGGCGGCGCCCAGCAACAGCAAGGCCAGACCCATCAGTCTCATGGCGATGAAGCGTGCCACAGTTTGGCAGGCCCGGCGAGAGGGCGTAGGTTTTACGCGGTAATCAAAAACAACTGAGGGAGTGAGCACCCATGCGTATCTCTCGTCGTACTTTGGCCGCCGCCGGCGCACTCGCCGTCGTCGCGGCGGGCACGCGCGTCCATGCCGAATCGGCCGACGAATCGGCCGTCAGGCAGGCACTCGCCGACCTCACCAAGGCCATGCTCGCCGCCGACAAGGCCAAGCTCGAGGCGCTGGTCGCCGACCAGCTGAGCTATGGCCATTCCAGCGGCACGATCCAGGACAAGGCAGTCTTCGTCGACGTCATCGCGAGCAAGAAGACGGTCTACAAGTCGATCGATCTCACCGACATCAAGGTCAATGTCGTCGGCAACGACGCCATCGTGCGCCACACCTGGGACAGCGTCAGCGAGTCCGCCGGCAAGTCGAACACCGCACATATCGGCGTGCTGCAGGTCTGGGCGAAGCAGGACGGCAAGTGGAAGCTGCTGGCCCGGCAGGCCTTCAAGACCTGAAGCCATTGTAGAGAATGGGCGATTTCCTTCCGGGAGCGCGCTAGTCTCGCGTTCCCGGAGGGAGACCCATGGCATTCGCCGGCACGAACTATCTGGCTGTTCTGATCGCGACCCTGGCGGCCTACGCCTGGGGCGCCGCCTACTACACGACCCTGTCGAAGCAATGGCTGGCGGCGGTCGGGCTGACCGAGGTCAAGCGCTCGGCCACGCCGTTCGTCATCACGTTCTTCGCGCTGCTGGTAATGGCGTTCGTGCTGGCCGGCTCGATCGGTCATCTCGGACCCGGCAACGTCACGGTGAAGAACGGCATCATCTCCGGCCTCATCCTGTGGGCCGGCTTCGTGGTGACGACGGTGTTCGTCAACAACGCTTATCCCGGCCGCAAGTACATGCTGTCGATCATCGACAGCCTCCATTGGCTGGGCGTGCTCGTCATCCAGGGCGCCGTGATCGGCGCGATGGGCGTGTGACGCATGAAGCGGCCGCGCATCGAAGGCTATGCCGTCATCTCCAAGGAGGGAATGATTGCGGCGTCCGACGGTCATTTCCCCGAGCACCTCAAGAATCCCGCCGACCACGCGTTCTACATGGCCTCGCTCGACAAAGCGTCGGCGATCGTCAACGGCCGGCATTCGGCCGAAGGCGGCGAGAAGGAGAAGCAGCGGCGGCGCATCGTGCTGACCCGGCGGGTCAACATGCTGGCGGTCGATCCGGCAAATCCGAACGCCATCCTGTGGAACCCCGGCTCGACGCCGTTCGACGAGGCGTGGCAGCGGCTGCGCATCGAGGACGGGGTGCTGGCCGTGGTCGGCGGCACCGACGTGTTCGGCCTGTTCCTCACCATCGGCTACGACGTCTTCTATCTCAGCCGGACGGACGTCAGCATTCCGCGCGGCCGGCCGGTGTTTCCCGGCGTCGGCACGCGCGGCACGACGCCGGAGGAGATCATGAAGAAGAACGGCCTGGTGCTGCGCGGTACGCGCATGCTCGACGAGGCCACCAACTGCCGCGTCGAGGAATGGGGGCCGGCGAAGCGCTGAGGCCTAGAACTCCACGACCAGCCCGTCGTGCGCCGCCTCGAGCGCCACCTCTTTCTGGCGGCCCAAAAGTTCGGCGCTCATGTGGGTGATGATGGTGCGCTTGGGCGCGATCTCGGTGAGGTGCTTGGTCAAGGTCGTGTAGTCGATGTGATACTTCATCACCTTGTCGAAGAAATAGGCCTCGCAGATAAAGAGGTCGGCGCCGCGGCCGGCCGGGATCAGCTCGTCGACCCACTCGGTATCGCCTGAATAGGTCAGCACCTTGCCGTCGGTCTCGATGCGCAGCGCATAGGACGGCGCGCCGCTATAGTGCTTCATCAAATAAGGCGTGACGGCGAGGCCGTTGATCTCGGCGCGCTGGTGCAATTCGAGCTCGCGGATGTCGAGCGCGTGCTTGCGCTCGATCTTGGTCGAGCCGGCAAACATCGCCTCCATCACCGTCATCAGCCGGTCGCGAAAGCCCGGCGGGCCGGCCAAGGTCAAGGGCGCGATGCGGCGGCTGATCAGCTGGGCATCGAGCAGGAAGAACGGCAGCCCGGCGAAATGATCGCCGTGCAGGTGGCTCACCAGCACCGTCGAGATGGCGTTGGGCTCGACGCCCCATTTGCGGATCGCAACCATCGAGGAGGCGCCGCAATCGATCAGCAGGTTGCCGTGCCGGGCGCGCTCGAGATGAAAGCAGGTGTTGAACCGCCCGCCGCTGCCGAAGGCGTCGCCCGAGCCGAGGAATTGCAGCCGCATGGGGCGTCTCTACACCCGCCGGGCGGCGGCGTCTTCGGCGGCGATGCGGCCAAGGCCCGCAAGGTTGCGGGCGACCAACGCCTGGACCGCGGCGCGGCGCAAGCCGAGCAGGAACCGCCCGACAATGTTGCCGGCCTTGATCACGGCGGTGCGCGCGTCGAGATGAGTGCCGGCGGGCGTCTTGGCGAGGTCGTAAGTGAAGCGGATGACGCCGCCGTGCGGCAGGTGCCGGTCGAGGCTGAGGCTCTCGAACGGCCGCCAGTCGACGATCTCGAAGTCGCGGATCTCGGTGCCGTGGGCGCAATGAAGCATCGCGCCCTTCTCCATGGCACCGTCGATGCTCATGCCAGTCATCCCCTCGACCCAGCGCAGGCGGCGGCCGGTGTCCAGCAAATAGGTCCAGGTCTCCGCCGGCGAGGCGGGCAGATCGAGATGGGTGGCCTCGAACCACAACGGCGCACCCGGCGCGATCCAGGCGCGCTCGGCTTCGCGTCGTTCCCGCCACATCGGCGCCATGTCCTTCACCCAGCCCGATACCGCGCCGACACCGTCCACCGTCTCGTCGTGCCGCACGCGGCCCCGGTAGGCCAAGGCCTGCGCGGCGGCATCGGTGACATAGAGATAGGCCGCGATGCCAGTCGCCTCGCGGATGCGGTTCTTCATCAGCCGGTGGACGATGACCACGGCGGTGCCGGTCAGCTCGCTGCCGCCGGCGATTTCCTGCTCGACATATTCACCATGATGCAACACGAACTTCAGCCCGAGATCGGCGGCGCGGCGGCAGGCGCGGCAAGGACAGGTCGTGTTGCGCAACGTATGCTCGAGCGTTGCCGAGAAACGGGCATAGAGATCGTCGACGCCGTCGAGCACGGTCTGTGGTCTGGTCACCGTTTCAGAGGGCGCGTAACAGAAGAGGGCGTCGCCCTCGATCTTGGCGAGCTTCAGCGGCGGGGCGATGGCGCCGATCAGGCTGCCGAGCAGCGACTGCATGATCGCCTGCGCATGCTCGAGTTCGGAGCCGGCCAGGAACTCAGTGTACCCGGAAATATCGGCGATCAGAAAAAACCCGGTGCGGGCCATCACGGCCTCAGGGCGCCTGCTCCAGGCTCGACACCTCGTTGGTCAGCGTGGTGCGGCGCATGTCGCGCACCTGGGTGTGATCGTAGCGCCGGGCGCGGTGCATGGTGGCGCGGTTGTCCCACATCACCAGGTCGTGCCGCTTCCAGGCGTGGGCATAGACGAACTTGCGCTGCGTGGCGTGCTCGGTGAGGTCGCGCAGGAAGGCGCGCGCCTCGGGCACCGGCCAACCTTCGATGCCGCCGGCATGGGCGGAGAGGTAGAGCGACAAGCGCCCGCTGCTCGGATGCCTGCGCACCAGGCGCTGGCGCACCGGTGCCCACTTCACGCGCTCGGCATCGGTGAAGTCAGTGAAGCCCAGGACGCCGCGGGAGAAGATCTGGCTGTGCGAGCAGATCAGGTCC
>Ga0306921_10002365_pt1 | contig 18934 bp, 17 predicted proteins | sample sta12Cox44000080_FD_203760 | JGI IMG/M metagenome (GOLD analysis project Ga0306921, IMG submission 203760) | Lab enrichment of tropical soil microbial communities from Luquillo Experimental Forest, Puerto Rico - statoxic.12C.oxic.44.000.080 (v2)... | ecosystem: Environmental > Terrestrial >... | reverse complement strand
CCGTCCGGTCTGGAGGACAACCGATGAACATCGTCGACCGGCGGCCCAACCCCAAGGGCAAGAGTCTCAGCAACCGGCAGCGGTTCCTCGGGCGTGCCCGGGCGGAAGTCAAATCGGCGGTGCAGGAGGCATTGCGCAAGCGCAAAGTCGCCGACGTCGGTCAGGGCGAGAAGGTAGCGATCCCGACCCGCGGAATCAGCGAGCCGATCTTTCACCATAGCCGTCGCACCGGCCGCACCGAGCATGTCGTTCCGGGCAACAAGGAATATCTCAGGGGCGACGAGATCCCGCGGCCAAACGGCGGCGAAGGGCGTAGCGGGTCGCAGGGCAGCCCGGACGGGTCCGGCGAGGACGCGTTCGAGTTCACGCTGTCCAAGGAAGAGTTCCTCGACATGTTCTTCGAGGATCTCGAACTGCCCGATCTTGTGAAGAAGAGTCTCAAGGAAACGTTCGCGGTCGATTTGCAGCGCGCCGGCTATACGGTCAGCGGCAGTCCAGCCAATCTGAGCGTCCGCCGTACAATGCGTAACAGCATGGCCCGACGCATTTCGTTGCGGCGACCCAAGCAATGGGAACTCGAAGCGATCCGCGAGGCGATCGAGAATGCCCGCGCCCGCGGCGCCGACGAGGAGGCCGACAGGCTCGTCCGCGAACTCGAACGGCTCGAGCATCGGAGCAAGATAATTCCCTATATCGACCCGCTCGATGTCCGCTACAACCGTTTCGAGCGCGTACCTCGCCCGAATACCGAAGCGGTGATGTTCTGCCTGATGGATGTATCGGGATCGATGACCGAGGCGATGAAAGACCTCGCCAAGCGATTCTTCATGCTATTGCATGTTTTTCTGATCCGGCGCTACCGGCATGTCGATATTGTCTTCATCCGTCATACGAGCACTGCGGAGGAGGTAGACGAGGAGACGTTTTTCTACAGCCGCGAAACCGGCGGCACTGTTGTTTCGACCGCCCTCGAGAAGATGCTTGAGATCGCGCGAGCTCGGTACTCCACAGATCGGTGGAACATCTACGCGGCACAGGCCTCCGACGGCGACAATTACGGGGCGGATAGCGGCCGTTGCGTGGCGCTGCTTGGTGGAGAGGTGCTTCCGCTCTGTCAATACTTCGCCTATGTCGAGGTTGGCGACGGCATGGGGGGTAATCTGACGGGCTTGTCGCGCGACAGCGATCTCTGGCGAGCCTATAGCGAGGTCGCGCCCACGCATCCGCACTTCGCGATGCGCCGTGTCGGCGACCCTTCGCAAATCTTCTCGGTGTTCCACGAATTGTTTGCGAAAGGGGGCATTCGTGCCTGACACACGCTTGGCGGAGGCGGTACGACTCGAGGCCTCGGCGCCGCTCTTCACCGGCCCAAACTGGGATTTTACGGCACTGCGCCAAGTCTATGATGCGGTCGAGCGTATCGCGCTGGACGAGTTGGGCCTCGACGTCTATCCCGTCCAGATTGAGGTGATCACGTCTGAGCAAATGCTCGACGCCTACGCTTCGGTCGGCCTGCCGCTGATGTACCGTCACTGGAGCTTCGGTAAGCGCTTTGCCTTTCATGAGACGCTTTACCGCCGCGGCCTGCAGGGGCTCGCTTACGAAATCGTCATCAACTCCAATCCTTGCATTTGCTACATCATGGAAGAAAATTCCATGACGATGCAGACGCTTGTCATTGCTCACGCTGCATTCGGCCATAATCATTTTTTCAAGAACAACTATCTGTTTCGGCAGTGGACCGATGCAAACGGCATTCTTGATTATCTGAGCTTTGCGCGTGACTATGTCGCCAAATGCGAAGAGCGATACGGCGTTGAGGCGGTCGAGCGCGTTTTGGATGCCGCGCATGCGCTAAAGGACCATGGGGTCAACCGTTATGCCCATCGCAGCAAACCCAACCTTGCGGAGGAACAGCGCCGCGCCGAGGAATGGCGCGCGCACTCCGAGGCTACCTACAACGATTTGTGGCGTACCGTACCCGGTGGGGGGAAGGACAGGGAGGATCCCGACACCGCCGAAGCCCGCCTGCAGGAGATCAAGCGGGATCTGGGCCTGCCCGAGGAGAATTTGCTTTATTTGATCGAGAAGCGGGCTCCGCGGCTCGAGGATTGGCAAAGCGAGTTGGTTCGTATCGTCCGGTTGATCGCGCAATACTTTTATCCACAGAAACAGCTGCAACTGATGAACGAAGGATGCGCGACTTTCGTCCATTACGAGATCATGCGGCGGCTACACGACAAAGGCCTGATCACGGAAGGCTCGATGCTCGAGTTCCTGCATTCGCATTCGAGCGTCGTCTTTCAACCGGATTTCGACGACCCGCGCTTCAGCGGGTTCAACCCTTACGCGCTTGGCTTCGCAATGATGAGCGATATCCATCGCATCTGTGACGACCCGACGGATGAGGATCGCGAGTGGTTTCCCGACATTGCCGGAAGGGGAAACGGCTTTGGCGTGTTGCGTCATGCCTGGGCGAACTATCGCGACGAGAGCTTCGTGCTGCAATATTTGAGCCCGGCGCTCATCCGGCGCTTTCGCCTGTTCCAGGTCTCGGACGACAGCACCAAGCCGGCTCTCCGCGTCGAGGCGATCCATGACGATGTCGGCTATCGCAAGATCCGCAGCGCGTTGTCCCGCCAATATGACCTATCGCGGCGCGAGCCCGACCTTCAGGTCGTCGATGTCGACCTCAGAGGCGACCGCTGCCTCGTTCTTGCGCATTACGTCCACGACGGCGTCTTGCTCGAGGAAAAGAGCAGCCGCGCCGTGTTGCGTCATGCGGCGGTGCTGTGGGGGTATTCCGTCAAGCTGCTGGAGATCGACGCCGCGACCGACAAGACGCTCAAAACCTACGAGGTCGCGCCGCCCGGCTAGTCGCGAGCACGGCAGCATACCGGCCGGAGGTTGTGGTGCGGGTAGCGCCGGCTCCGTTCGATGATCGTTCTCGGAATTGAAACGAGTTGCGACGAGACCGCCGCAGCAATCGTTGCGGCGACGCCTCAGGGTCCAAGGATACTATCCAATCAGCTCCGAGCTCAGCTCGCCGAACATGCGCCTTTCGGTGGGGTCGTACCTGAGATTGCTGCGCGGGCGCATCTCGATCATCTCGATACTGTGATCCACCGCGCGCTCGCCGAGGCTAATGTCACACTGGCCGAGATCGATGGAGTGGCCGCTGCCGCGGGCCCCGGTCTTATAGGCGGTCTGATCGTCGGCACCATGATGGCGAAGGGGATCGCCTGGGGCGCCGGCAAGCCTTTTATCGCGGTCAACCACCTCGAAGGTCACGCGTTGACCTCCCGACTGACCAATCGTGTCGATTTCCCATATCTTCTCTTGCTGGTCTCTGGCGGGCACTGTCAGCTCCTAGTGTGCGCTGGGGTTGGGCGTTACACCCGCCTCGGCACGACACTCGACGACTCGGCCGGAGAGGCTTTCGACAAGACCGCAAAACTGATCGGGCTTGGCTATCCCGGCGGTCCTGCGATCGAACGCGCCGCCAGAGAGGGCGACGCCCGCCGCTTTGCCTTGCCGCGGCCACTCAAGGGTAGGCCCGGTTGCGACTTCTCGTTCTCTGGACTGAAGACGGCGGTACGCCAGCTGATCGCAAACGGGGGCGGCCTCAAGTATAGCGATACCGCCGATCTCGCCGCGTCGATTCAACTCGCCATCTGCGATGCGCTGATCGATAGAACAGCAAATGCCGTCCACTGGTTTCGCCGCCGCCATCCAGAGGGGACCACCCTAGTCGCAGCAGGGGGCGTCGCGGCCAACGACCTTCTGCGAGGGCGCCTTGCTGCGCTCGCGGAGAGTGCGCGGCTGCACTTTGTCGCGCCGCCGCCCGCACTGTGCACCGACAACGCGGCAATGATCGCCTGGGCGGGGATCGAGCGGCTTCTTCTCGGCCTCGTCAATGATCTCGATGCAGCGCCCTGCCCGCGCTGGCCGCTCGACACCGGCGCACCGCAACGGCCGGGAGCGGAGGTCACACGGCGGCATAGATGAGGTCGGCCGAGTGAGGCGGTTAGGTATCATCGGAGGCGGTGCCTGGGGGACCGCCCTCGCCGTTGTCGCCCGGCGCGCCGGCTCGAACGTGGTGCTGTGGGCGCGTGACGACGATGTCGTCGCCTCGATCAACGAGCGGCATGAAAACCCGCTCTTCCTGCCCGGCATAGCGCTTGACCCGGCGATCGTTGCGACGAACGACATCGATGCGGCGATGGCCGGCACCGAAGCAGCGCTGCTCGTCGTGCCAGCTCAATTCCTCCGCGGCGTGATCGGCGCGCTTCGGCCCGGTCTGCCTGAAGGAATGCCGGTGCTCCATTGTGCCAAGGGAATCGAGGCCGGCTCGCTCAAAACCATGTCGGAGGTTTCGGCCGAACTCCTACCCAATTCGCCTTTCGCGGTGCTGTCAGGACCGACCTTCGCCGCCGAGGTTGCCCGCGACCTGCCGACGGCGGTCACGATTGCCAGCCATGATAGGCCGCTGGCTCGTGGCTTCGCGGCGGCGCTCGGAGGTAGCAGGTTCCGGCCCTATTTGTCGAACGATCCGACCGGGGCTGAAATCGGCGGCGCGGTGAAGAACGTGCTGGCGATCGCGTGCGGAACCGTTCAAGGCCGCGGATTGGGCGAGAATGCCCGTGCCGCTCTGATCACCCGGGGGCTCGCCGAGATGATTCGGCTGGGGCTCGCCAAGGGTGGCCGCGCTGAGACCTTTGGCGGACTCTCGGGCGTCGGCGATCTCGTGCTGACATGCAGCGCTACCCAGTCGCGCAACTACGCGCTCGGAGTTGCGCTCGGTCGCGGTCAGAAGCTCGGCGCCGCGCTCGCCGGCCGGCGCTCCGTCGTCGAAGGCGTGGCGACCGCCGCCGCTGTCGCGAGATTGGCGAACCAGCTTGGAATTGAGATGCCCATCAGTGAAGCCGTGGAGGCGGTGCTGCGCCGCGGCGCGTCAATCGATGCGATGATTGACGGCTTGCTGCGCCGGCCTTATCGGAGCGAATAACCGGCGGCGCCGTGAGCTTTGCCTAGTTGAAGGAAAAGGCGTTTGCGGAGAGGAAGAAAGCCAATATCATCAGGCCAGCGAGCAGCGTTATCCCTCGGGCCGAAATGAGCGAGAACGGAAAGCGCGGCGAGGAAGGGCCGGGTACGGGTGTCGTCGTCAAGGCGAAGCCGAAGACGAAGAAGCCTTCGATGTATAAGGTATTGATGTTGAACGACGATTACACACCCATGGAATTCGTCGTCCACATCCTCGAACGGTTCTTCAATAAGAACCGGCAGGAGGCGACTCGCATCATGTGGCATGTGCATAAGCGCGGCGTCGGGGTGTGTGGTGTCTATACATATGAGGTGGCCGAAACCAAGGTAACCCAGGTGATGGATTTTGCCCGGCAGCACCAGCATCCGCTGCAGTGTACGCTGGAAAAGGACTGACCTCCAGGCTTCGCCAGGGGTCGTGAGGAAGGATAGGCGGGCGTGTTGTCACGCAATCTCGAAAAGTCGCTGCATCGGGCTCTCGCCTATGCCAATGAGCGCCGGCATGAATATGCCACGCTCGAACACCTACTGCTCGCGTTGACCGAGGATCAGGACGCGGTCGCTGTGTTGCGTGCTTGCGGCGTCGATCTCGATCGGCTGCGCCGCGAAGTCCTGAACTATGTCGATAATGACCTCGGCAACCTCGTCGCCGCCCACGGTGACGACGCACAGCCGACGGCGAGCTTTCAGCGCGTATTGCAGCGCGCAGCGATTCACGTCCAATCCTCGGGCCGTGAGGAGGTCACCGGCGCAAACGTTCTCGTAGCTATGTTCGCGGAGCGCGAAAGCCACGCTGTGTATTATCTGCAAGAACAGGACATGACCCGGTTCGATGCGGTCAATTACATTTCCCATGGCATCGCCAAAGCGCCGGGGCGTTCAGAAACCCGGCGCGTACAAGGAACTGACGAGGACGAGCGCGGCGAAAAGTCGCAGAAGCGCAATCATGACGCACTTGATTCCTATTGTGTCAACCTCAACAAGAAAGCAAAAGGCGGCAGGATCGATCCCCTGATCGGCCGCGAGGCGGAGGTTGAACGCACGATTCAGATCTTGTGCCGGAGGGCCAAGAACAATCCGCTCTATGTCGGCGAGCCTGGTGTCGGCAAGACAGCGATCGCCGAGGGTTTGGCGCGGCGGATCGTTCAGCGTGAAGTACCCGAAGTACTGCTCAACTCGACGATCTACGCCCTCGATATGGGCGCCCTTCTCGCGGGCACTCGATATCGCGGCGATTTCGAGGAACGGCTCAAGGCAGTGTTGGCGGAGCTCGAGGCCCAACCCGGCACCATTTTGTTTATCGACGAAATCCACACGGTGATCGGCGCAGGCGCGACAAGCGGCGGGGCGATGGATGCCTCAAACCTGTTGAAACCGGCGCTTGCCGGCGGGGTGATCCGCTGCATCGGCTCAACCACCTACAAGGAATATCGCAACTATTTCGAGAAGGATCGAGCGCTCGTCCGTCGTTTTCAGAAGATCGACGTCAACGAGCCTACCGTCGAGGATTCGGTCAAGATCCTGCGTGGGCTGAAACCCTATTACGAGCGGCACCACAAGGTCCGTTACACGAGCGACGCGCTACGCGCTGCGGTCGAGCTCTCGCATCGCTACATCGGCGACCGCAAGCTGCCTGACAAGGCGATCGACGTTATCGACGAGACCGGGGCGGCCCAAATGCTGGTCCCCGAGAACCGCCGCCGCAAAACCATCACCGCAAGAGAGGTCGAGGCGTGCATTGCGACGATGGCGCGGATCCCGCCCAAGAGCGTGTCGCGCGACGATCGCGAGGTGCTGAAGAATTTGCAGCGCGACCTGAAGACGATGGTGTTCGGCCAAGACAAGGCTATCGAGGCGTTGGTTTCGGCGATCAAGCTGGCGCGCGCCGGCTTGCGCGATCCGGAGAAGCCGATCGGCAGCTACTTGTTCTCCGGCCCGACGGGGGTCGGCAAAACCGAGGTCGCGCGCCAGCTTGCCCGCGCGCTCGGCATCGAGATCACTCGGTTCGACATGTCCGAGTACATGGAGCGGCATACGGTGTCTCGGCTGATTGGCGCGCCGCCCGGCTATGTCGGTTTCGATCAGGGCGGGTTGCTGACCGATGCGATCGACCAGCATCCCCACAGCGTGCTGCTGCTCGACGAGATCGAGAAGGCGCATCCCGATCTCTTCAACATCCTGTTGCAAGTCATGGATTACGGAAAGCTGACCGATCACAATGGCAAGATCGTCGACTTCCGCAACGTCATCCTGATCATGACGACGAATGCCGGCGCTTCCGACCTCGCCAAGCCCGCCATCGGGTTCGGCAGCGGCATCCGCGAAGGCGACGATCACGAAGCAATCAACCGCATGTTCTCCCCTGAGTTTCGTAACCGGCTCGATGCGACGATCTCGTTCTCCGCCCTATCGACCGAGACGATTGGCCGGGTCGTCGACAAGTTCGTGCTACAGCTCGAAGAGCAGCTTGCCGATCGAAATGTCACAATCGAGCTCGATGCGAGCGCGCGCACGTGGCTGGCGGAAAAGGGCTACGATCCGCTTTTCGGGGCCCGCCCGCTGGCCCGCGTCATTCAGGAACACATCAAGAAACCGCTCGCCGACGAGCTGCTGTTCGGGCGGCTGGCGAAGGGCGGGATCGTCCGCGTGACGCGCAAGTCAGAGGACGACGCGCTCGCCTTCTCCTTCCAGGAGCGCACGGTCACGCCCGCGCCGAGGGAGCCAGAGCTGGTCGAGTAATCAGCGCCCCTCGCCCAGCACCCTCGCCCAGCAGCAGGGAGGGCTAGGGCGGGGCCTCCTATTGCCGGAATGGGGAGAACTCGGTGAGCCCGTCGATTTTTCGCTCGATCATGTCGCGTTCGCGGGCGAGGAATTGCGCTACCGCACGCCGAAAAGCCGGATCGGGGATCCAGTGGGCGCTGTAAGTCGACGTAGGGAGATAGCCGCGTTGGATTTTATGCGGCCCCTGCGCGCCCGCCTCGACGCGCTTCAGCCCGTGTGTAATGGCGAATTCGATCGCTTGATAATAGCAGCATTCGAAATGGAGGAACTTGTAGTCTCCATAGCTTCCCCAATTGCGACCGTAGATCGTGTCGTTGCCGAGAAGGTTAAACGCGCCCGCGACGTAATTGGCGCCGTAGCGCGCCATGACGAGGACGATCTTCTCGGGCATTCGCTCGCCGATTAATGCGAAAAAGCGGCGATTGAGGTAAGCTGAGCCCCACTTGCGATCCGAGGTCGCAAGATAGAATTCATAAAACGCGTCCCAATGACGGGGCTTCAGATCGGCTCCGGTGAGGACCTCGATTTCGAGGCCCGACACGAGCGCCTCGCGGCGTTCCTTCTTCACCGTCTTGCGCTTGCGCGAGTTCAACGCCGCAAGGAAATCGTCGAAATCGCGATAGCCGTCATTTGTCCAATGAAACTGCTGGCCGAGGCGTTGCAAAAACCCGGCCTCGGCCAGTGCGTCCATATCGGAATGTTCGGGGAAATTGACGTGGAGCGACGAAATTCGTCGCCGCTTGGCGAGCTCTATCATCGCTGCAATCAGGTGTGCCTGCGTCTCCGACGGCGCACCGGGACGCACCATCAGCCGCGGTCCGGGTACCGGAGTGAACGGCGCAGCGGAGAGCAACTTCGGATAGTATCGGCCGCCGGCGCGCTCGTAAGCCTCCGCCCACCCGTAATCGAAGACGTATTCGCCATAGGAGTGGGTCTTCGCGTACAGCGGCACCACGCCCACGACCGCAGCCCCTGAACCGGCGACAGACAGATGCTGCGGCGTCCAGCCGGTACGGGCTGTCGTCGAGCCGCTTTCCTCGAGCGCATTCAAAAAGGTGTGCGAGATAGTCGGATTACCGTCCCCGGCGCACGCATCCCAGGCGGCGGCCGGTATGTCGGTGATCGCAGTATGGACTTTGACGGTGATCGTTCCGTCGGTGTCGTTCATCGCCCGCTCGGACATGCGAGGACCAGCGCCTCGATCCTGCCGTTCATCGCGACCGCCCTGTCTCAAACGTTGCAGTTTCACCTGCCGCAGGATAGGCGTTACGCCAGCGCTGTCCAGCGGGTCGCGAGACCGCCGCACCTGCCGCCTATCAGCCCCGCATCGGGCCCAGGGTGAACTATGCGCGCGCTCCGTCTGTCTCCAATCGCGTTTTCGCTATCGGTGTTGCTGTCGACCCATGCGCAGGCCGAGACCATCGGCGATGCTCGGGTCGGCTTCACCGCAGAGCGCGTTCTAATTCTCGATGGGCGGAGCTTTGTCGGCAGAATGTGGCACATGCCGGGCGAGCAACGGCACGAGCAGGATTTTCTGGCCTTAAAGCCAGTTTTTATCCTGCGCGCGGACAGGACTGTCAGCGAGCTCGTGTTGCCGCAACTCCATACTGTCGTCGAATTTGTGCTCCCGAGCGCCGTCGCGGTCTTGAGTCACCCTGATCTGAGGCGGCCGATCGGGCAAATGAGCATCGACGGCATCGCAACGACACAATATTTGGTGGAGAACGATTCGCCAGAAGGCCGTGCGACGGGCTCGCTATGGCTAAGCCGCGATGGAATTCCGATGAAGTGCGTCGGAAAGTTCGAAACAAGAAACGGCAAGCTCTCAACGATCGATTGGCAGCTACACCACGTCAAGATCGGCAGACAAGACGCTGTGCTGTTCGAGGTCCCGCGCCATTACACGAAACTTCCGCTAGAAGCGGCGGCACCTCTGCTCAGCATGGGCATCGCGCCCGCTCCGGCCCGGTGATAGCCTTCTCCGAGGCCAGGGCGCGCCGGCCTTCCGGGCCGCGATCGACGATGACGTCGCGGCGAGGCCGGCCAGCAACTTCCCGAACCCCGAGCCGCATCCGGTTGCACCGACGTGAGCGGCAGCGATAAATTCTGGGCGTCTTGAAAGCATGGAATCTCGCCATTACCGCATCAGCACCTTGGCCTTGGACCCCAACCTTTTGCCCTCTCCCACGCACCAGGTGCGCCTCCCGAAGTTGCGGCAGGCTTGTTGCCCGTCCTGAAGCGTTAGACGCCCCACCGTGTCGCGTTGCGAAACTCACTCATGAGCCTGCTACCCCATTCTATTCCCGGCACGGTAGAGTAGCAATCTGATGACCTCGCAAACGGGCGTTTCGACAGTCGTCGTGCGCCCATCATGGTCACGGCCCGCGACGTGGATTCTTCCCGTCTTTGCCATTCTCGTCCTGATTTACGCAATCACGCTGACCGCCCCCAACCTGCTCTCGATCGGGTTCATCTTCGAGCGAAATTATAACGAAGGCTGGAACGTCTATAACGCCCAGAGACTTATCGATCATGAATTGATTTACGATAGCGACTATTGGCGTATAAACAATTATCCGATTTTCTCGTTCTTGCTGGTAGTCGGCGTAAATTTCATAGTCCACAACCTTTTATTGAGCGGACGAATCATCGCGCTGGTGTCCTTTGTCGCCGTGGGGATCCTAGCAGCCGCTGCAATTCGCCGTTTCGGCGGTGACCGGGTCGATGCGGTCTTCGGCGGAGGCTGTGCCCTGGGCTTTTGTTATCTGGTTGCGCCCAGCTGGGTCGCGGTCGACGACCCGCAGACTTTGGCCGAGGCGCTAATGCTCGGCGGCCTTGTCAGTTACATTTCGAGACCACCGGATCGGCTCGGCCTGTTGCGTACCGCGGTACTCGTCACGCTCGGCGGCTTCGTCAAGCATAACGTCGTAGCGATCCCGCTCGCGATCACATTCGATATAGCGATCCGCTCGCCGCGCCGGCTGTCGTTCTGGTTCGGCTGTTGCGCCGGTCTCGCTGTGAGCTGTTTCGGAGTTACGCACCTTGTCGCAGGCGGCGCCTTTGTTGATCATTTGCTGTCGCCGCGCGTGTTTGCGTGGCACGGGGCGCGCTACCATTTGATGAAGTATCTGCGTCTAAGCGAATTCCCCCTTGCAATAATTCTTTTGTTCGCTCGCCCAATTTTTTCGCGCGACCGCTTTATTCTTGCCGCCTATGGCATCATTTCGATTTCCGCTGCTACGATCTTCGCGGGCTTTGAGGGAACTTCCCACAACATGTTTCAGGACGCAGCGGTGTTTCTCGCCATCGCTGCAGGCGTCATGCTCCATGAACTGCGCGGGCGCATAACCGTCGAAGCCTCCGCTAACGCCCGCGCAGCCAAATTCGCGCTAAGCGTTGCGCCGCTCCTCCTCGCGCAGCCGATCCTGGCGAGGAGCCCGGAGGCTTTTGCGCAAATTTATCGTGCTGGCGGCCTGCTGGAAATCGACCGCCGAGCCGAAAGGTCCTTTTTGGCCGACGCGGAGTTTGTTTCGGGGATGCACGGACCGGCGATTTGCGAGAGCCTGCTTTTGTGTTATCGCGCCGGCCAGCCATTTACCCTCGATCCCTTTAACTCACGCCAACTCATCCTGGCCGGGAGCCTCGACCAAAACGAACTCATCCGGCGCATCGCTGCCAGGGCGTTCGCAGTGGTGCAGTTGCGGGCCGACATCTGTGACGACCCGGAAGCCGTTTCCTGTCACATCCTTCACCACCGACGGAAATTCAATCGTTTCACCGACGACGTGCTCTACGCGATCGATCGTTATTACCGGATCGCCTGGCGCTCACAAGATGGCACCTTTTACGTTCCAAAGTGATTCGGCGGAGCGGACATCGAGCCGTGCCGTGCCTCTCCGGAACCGAATTTCCCGGATGGGCTACATCCGGTTGCGGAGGTGCGGGACCAGCGATAGGCTCCGCGTCCGAATGGGACCTGAAGTCGTGCGTTATCTCAGTACCCGCGATCCCCGCCCCTCACCCTCCACCCTCTCGTTCACAGAGGCGCTTCTGGCCGGCCTCGCAGAGGACGGCGGGCTCTATGTGCCGGACCGGCTGCCTGTGCTCAGCGCGGCGACTTTACGGGACTATGCCGGCCTGCCATACGCCGAGCTCGCTGCTCGCGTGGTTTTGCTGTTCGCCGGCGAAACTTTTGCAGCGGATGAGCTGCGTCAGCTCGCAGTAGCCGCCTACAGCAGTTTCAATCGGGCCGCGGTCGTGCCGCTGGTTCAGCTCGACGAGCGGCTGTGGCTGCTCGAACTGTTTCACGGGCCGACGCTCGCCTTCAAGGATCTCGCGCTGCAACTCGTCGGGCCGATGTTTGACGCGGTGCTCGCGCGACGGCGCGAGCATATTACTGTCGTTGGCGCAACGTCAGGAGACACCGGCTCTGCCGCGCTCGAGGCTTGCCGCGATAGGGAAGCGATCGACATATTCATGCTCTTTCCGCACAATCGAGTTTCCGAGATTCAACGCCGGCAGATGACAACGGTCGATTCGTCGAATGCCCATGCAATCGCCATCGAGGGCACTTTTGACGACTGTCAGGATCTCGTCAAAGCCCTGTTCGCCGACGCAAAGCTGCGGTGCGCGCTCAATCTCTCGGCGGTCAATTCGATCAACTGGGCGCGGATCGCCGCGCAGACCGTGTACTATTTTGCCGCCGGAGTGGCGCTCGGCGCTCCGGCCCGCCCGATTTCGTTCAGTGTGCCTACCGGCAATTTCGGCAATGTATATGCTGGGCACATCGTTCGCCGCATGGGGCTTCCGATCAACCGGCTGGCCATTGGCACCAACCGTAACGACATTCTCGCGCGCTATTTTGCGACCGGACGGATGGCGATCGCCCCGGTCGAGCCGAGCCTCACGCCCAGCATGGACATCCAGGTGTCGAGCAATTTCGAGCGCCTGCTGTTCGAGCTGAAGGGGCGTAACGGTGCCGCCGTCAGCGAGGTGATGCGGCTCTTTCGGCAGAACGGCCGCATGCCCGAGGATGACCAAGGCTGGCACACGGCACGCCGCTTGTTTTCTACACACAAGGTGGACGACACTCACACAATGGACACCATCGCCGAGACTTACGCCCGATCGGGCGTGCTGATCGATCCCCACACCGCGATCGCGGTTGCGGCCGCGCAGACAGAAATAAGTTCGGGGAAAGCCAGTGCACCGATGATCGCCCTGGCCTGCGCCCATCCGGCGAAGTTTCCCGATGTGGTCGAACGTGCGACCGGCCTTCGGCCGGTGTTGCCCGCCGCCCTTGGCGACATCCTCGAGAGGCGCGAGCGGCTGGTCGTGTTGCCCAACGATCTAGGCGCCGTCACACGCTTTATTCGCGCCCGCGCGCGGCGTGCTGAAAACTCCTGATCGGATCATAGAATGACGACGCAGCTCGCCACTTTGGCCAACGGATTGCGGGTTGCTACCGACCGCATCGACACCGTCGACACGGTCTCGCTCGGGATTTGGGTCGATGTCGGCACCCGGCACGAGCAGGCTGACATCAACGGGGTTGCACATTTCCTCGAGCACATGGCGTTCAAGGGCACCGACCGCCGCAACGCTCTCGGCATTGCCGAGGAGATCGAAGCAGTCGGCGGCCATCTCAACGCGTACACCTCGCGCGAAAGCACGGCCTACTACGCAAAAGTACTCAAGGAGGACGTGCCGCTCGCCCTCGATATCCTCTCCGACATACTACAGAACTCGACCTTCCAGCCGGAGGAGATCGAGCGCGAGCGGGCGGTGATCCTACAGGAGATCGGCCAGGCGAACGATACTCCTGACGACATCGTGTTCGACCATTTCCAAGAGTGCGCATATCCCGACCAGGCGATGGGTCGGCCGGTGCTGGGAAGCCCGGAAATCATCCGCAAGATCGAGCGCGAGACCGTTATCGGGTATCTGCACAAACACTACGGCGCGCGGCGCATGGTGCTTGCGGCAGCCGGGCATCTAGATCACGACCGATTCGTGGGACTCGCCGATAGCTTGCTCGGGGGCTTGCCGGCAGAACGGCCGGCGACGCCCGAGCCGGCGTGCTATGCGGGCGGCGACCGGCGCGAGCAGCGGGATCTCGAACAGCTACATCTCGTTCTGGGCTTTCCCGGGGTGGTGCTCGGCGACCCTGATTATTACGCTGCCTCTGTGCTTTCGACGGCGTTCGGCGGAGGCATGTCCTCCCGCTTGTTCCAGGAGATCCGCGAGAAGCGGGGCTTGGTTTATACGATCCACTCGTTTGTCCATGGCTACCGCGACGGCGGGCTGTTCGGCATTTATGCCGGCACCGGTGAAGCCGAAGCGGCGGAACTCGTACCCGCGATGTGCAACGAGGTCGTCCGTCTCGAGGATGGGTTGACCCCAGTTGAGCTAAATCGTGCCAAGACGCAGATGAAAGCGGGTCTGCTGATGTCGCTCGAGAGCAGCTCTGCGCGCTGCGAGCAGTTGGCGCAGCATCTTCTGATCCACGGCACGCCGTTCGATCCGCTCGAGATCGTCGGGCGCATCGAAATGGTCGACGATGCCGCGATCCGCCGGGTTGTCGCTCGCTGGCGCTCGGCTCCGCCGACCCTCGCCGCGCTCGGACCATTGAGCGCGCTTGAAGAGTTCGACCGCGTCAGAGATCGCTTCGCCGCTTGATGCTGCGATAGCGATGGCGCCGCAACGCAAATCCTTTCCTCGTATTTTTCTTGCTCGCGCAGAGCCGTTTCGCTTAGCCGACGAGCGTGTCTTCTTACGTTTGCCCGAACGCGGCGATTACGAGGACTGGGCGAGCCTGCGCGGCCGTTCCCGAAATTTTCTCGTGCCGTGGGAGCCAAGCTGGCCCGTCGACGCGCTGAGTCGGGCGAGCTTCCGTACCCGAGTGGCCCGCTATGCCGAAGACTGGAGGACCGACCAAGCCTACAACTTGTTCATCTTCACCCACGAGGAAACATTGATCGGCGGAGTCGGCCTCTCCAATCTGCGGCGCGGCGTGTCCGAGACTGCCAGCCTCGGCTATTGGATCGGCGAACCCTTTGCGCACCGGGGCTACATGACGGCGGCACTTCCTCTCGTCCTCGCCTTCGCGTTCGAGCGGCTTCGCCTCCATCGGGTCGAGGCCGCGTGCCTGCCGAACAACACCCCGAGTCGTTCCCTGCTGGTCCGAGCCGGTTTCCGGCAGGAGGGCTACGCCCGGCAATACCTGTGCATCGAAGGGAAATGGCAAGACCATCTGCTCTTCGCGATCCTGCGCGAGGATTGGGATGGGCGCCATATTGAAAAAGTGTCCATAACCATGGGGTCCTGAGACATCGCCCACGGGGAGCGCCCGCGACCGGTTTATGCAAGAAAAACTCGAGACACGTATTTGTCCTCACGCGCTCGCCCGGAGGGCGTGAATGCCGGTCCTTGAGCGCGCGTAAACAATTATGACGGCTCTTACGCATGCCCCGCGTCGCTCGACAACATCGACGGATCGATGCCGAGCTTGGAGAACGCACGATTCCATTTCCCGTCGTGATCGGATGCGAACACGATATCGTCATCCGGGGCGACAGAAAGCCAGCCATTGGCTTGGATTTCGGCGTCGAGTTGACCTGGTGCCCAGCCGGCGTAGCCGAGGGCGAAGAGGCTTTGTCGCGGACCCTGATCTTTGCTGATGGCGCGCAGGACCTCCAAACTCGCCGTGACCGAAATATTGCCGTCGACAAGGAGAGTGGCCTCCTCGCGATAGTCGGCCGTGTGGAGCACAAAACCTCGGCCTGGTTCGACCGGGCCTCCAAAATGAACCGGATGCAAATTGGCAACAGCACTCGGTTCGATGTCGAGCTGCGCGAAGAGCTCTGCCATAGTCAACGAGCCCATCCGCTTATTGATAATCAGACCCAGCGCCCCTGCGTCGTAGCTGTGGGCGCAGAGATAAACGACAGACCGAGCAAACCGAGGGTCCAGCATCTGTGGCATCGCCACCAAGAGATGCCCTGCGAGCGACTGCCGACCGACCATCACCTCTCCCACCCTGAATCGAGGCTCCGTACCTCTACGCCTATACACGGATTTCGTTGCGCCCTCGTGCACAAAAAAAGCCGGCGAGGCATCCACGCTCGGATTTGCCGAGCGATCCGCTCTATGCTATCGGTCTGCCCGCAGGACCCCTGAACGGAGGGAACGTAAGCCGTGTCCCGGGCTCCTGGTTTCACACACCACCGGAGGGATACCATGACCATCAATGTTGGTGACAAAATGCCATCGGTGACGCTGAAGCAGCTAACACCGGAAGGTGTAAAGGAGTTCACGACTGACGAGATCTTCCGGGGCAAAAAGGTCGTGCTGTTTGCCGTGCCGGGCGCCTTCACCCCGGCTTGCTCCCAGCGCCACCTGCCCGGCTACGTGGACAAGGCCGCGAACCTCAAGGCGAAGGGGGTCGATGAGATCGCCTGCGTGGCGGTCAACGATGCGTTCGTGATGGGAGCCTGGGGCAAAGAACAGAAGACTGAAGGAAAGGTCAGAATGCTGGCCGACGGCAGCGGCGATTTCGCGCGTGCCCTCGGCCTTGAGCTCGATCTGACAAAGGGCGGCCTTGGGATGCGTTCAAAGCGGTATGCGATGCTGGTCGACAACGGCGTCGTCGAGTCGCTCAGCGTCGAAGCGCAGCCGGGCCAGGTAGAAGCCTCCAGCGCCGAGGCGATGCTCAAATCCCTGTAGAGGAGCCCTTACCGCCCCAGCCTTTGTCGACGCAGCTTTCGGGCGCGATTCTCGGACTCGAGTTTCCCGGCGCCAAGCCGAGAGGCCGCGCCTTACTCCCCGGAGGGGTCGAGCGGCCGGCGCCGCTCCGTGGGTGGGTCGACAGCTCTCGGTCCCCGAGCTCCGCGCCGGGCGCGACCATTGCTCGCTCCTGCCGGCCCGCACATCTCGGATGCGGCCGGGGGATAGGTGATCCGGTTCTTTCGGCTTGCTTCGGCAATACGAGCGCGCGCCAGCGCATCGGCCCGCTCATTTTCGGGATGACCGGAATGACCGCGTACCCAAATCCAGGTGACGTTGTGCGGAGCCGCGGCGGCGTCGAGCCGCTGCCACAGATCGATGTTCTTCACCGCCTCTTTGTTGGCGGTGACCCAGCCTCGGCGCTTCCAGCCGTTGATCCACTTGGTGATGCCATCGCGAAGATACTGGCTATCGCTGTAGAGCCGCACCCGGCAAGGGCGCTTCAGAGCTTCCAATCCCGCAATCGCCGCCATCATCTCCATACGGTTGTTGGTCGTGTCGGGCACGAAGCCGCTCAAATCTTTCTCTGTCCGCCGATAGCGCAGGATTGCAGCCCACCCCCCGGGACCCGGGTTGCCGCGGCAAGCACCGTCGGTAAAGACTTCGACCTCGGACAGCTCAGACATCGAGGCCGTACCCGCTCGGGTCGGTAATGGAGCGGTGGAACCGCAGCTTACGCAGATATTCGAGAGGGTCCTTCGGCCGGACCAATGCCCCCGCCGGTGGATTGAGCCAATCGAAGAGCCGCGTCAGCAGAAAGCGCAGCGCGCTCCCGCGTGCGAGCACCGGCAGCGCCGCGAGTTCGCGCGGCGCGAGCGGCCGCTCTCGTCGATAACCGTCGAGCAGCAGTCGCGCCTTCGTCACGTTGAAGCTGTCATCAGCTTCGAAGCACCAGGCGTTCAGACAGATCGCCAAGTCATAGGCGAGAAAGTCGGTGCAGGCGAAATAGAAGTCAATCAGGCCGGACAGCTCGTGGTCGCGGAAGAATACGTTATCCGGAAAAAGGTCGGCGTGGATTACCCCCATCGGAAGGTCGCGTGGCCACACGGTTTCGAGCAGCACAAGTTCGGCAGCGAGTTCTTCGGCGAGCCCGGGCTGCGCCTGGGCGGCGCGGGTCCGACAGGACTCGAACAGATTCCGCCAACCGGCGACCGCGAGATCATTCGCTCGTGTCATCCGGAACGAAGCGCCGGCGCGATGCAGTTGGGCGAGCGCCCGGCCGAGGGCGGCGCAATGAAAAGGCATAATTCGCCGCGGCCACATCCCGGCGAGAAACGTCACGATCGCCGCGGGCCGCCCGCACAGCTCACGCAACGCGATGCCGTCACGACCCGGCACCGGGGTCGGGCATGCGACGCCATGGCGCGCGAGATGCTCCATCAACGCGATAAAGAACGGCAGGTCTCTGGGTGCCACCCGCTTTTCATAGAGGGTCAGAATGAAATTGCCGCGCTCGGTGGTGACCAAAAAGTTCGAGTTCTCGACCCCCTCGGCGATCCCCTTGCAGGACAGCACCTCGCCGATGTCATAGAGCGCAGCGAAGGCTCTGAGATCATCATCGGAGACATCGGTGTAGACCGCCATCACTCCCTACCTCGACCTGGCTTGTGCGTCGGGCGCGGCTCGCATACAGTCCCGACGCGCGCGCCGCTGGAGCGCGCACACACTAGCAAGGGCGACGGCAGGGAACAAATAATGGCCGAACCGATACCCGCACAAAAGGAGCCCTACGGCGTCACCGTCGAGGCCGGCAAGAGGTATTTCTGGTGCGCTTGCGGGCGGAGCGCCAACCAGCCTTTCTGCGACGGCTCGCACCAGGGCACCGGACTGACCCCGGTCCCGTTCACCGCCGCGGCGACCGAGGAAGTCTGGCTCTGCGGTTGCAAGTCGACCGGCGGCAGGCCGTTCTGCGACGGTACGCACGCCAGCCTGTGAGACGTGCGCGCACCGCACCGAGTGCGGTGCTGATCGGACTCCTCGCGCTCTCGGGCTGCGGCTGGATTTCGTCCTCTTCATCAAAATCGACCACCGAGGCCTGTCCGAGCGCAGTGATCCTGCGGCCGCTCGCCAACACCGCCGTGTTTGGGCCCGCTCCAGAGCGCCGCCCGGATAATGTCGCATTCTACGGGCTGCTGAGCGAGGCCGACCTCAAGTGCGAATACACCGGTGATGCGGTGCGCATGATCCTTAACGTCGTCGTAGTCGGCGAACGTGGCCCGGCCGCCAAAGCCGATTCGGTGGACTTCCAATATTTCGTGGCGGTGACCGGCCCCGATCAATCGATCCTTGACAAAAAGCAGCTCCCGGTGCGCCTCGTCGTCGACCC